>Ga0308174_10000308_pt1 | contig 20471 bp, 20 predicted proteins | sample PhyPR2_FD_203894 | JGI IMG/M metagenome (GOLD analysis project Ga0308174, IMG submission 203894) | Soil microbial communities from UC Gill Tract Community Farm, Albany, California, United States - DLSLS.P.R2 | ecosystem: Environmental > Terrestrial > Soil > Agricultural land | place: USA... | reverse complement strand
CGCGCACTTCGCGCTCGGCGGCCGCGTTGCGGGCGGCTTGTATGGCGCGGGGCCGGACCTCGCGCATCTGGGCGGGGACGGCAACCTCGCGTTCGCGCTCGATTTCCGCAGCGTGTATGCCACGGCTCTCGAGCGGTGGTGGGGCGTCGACTCGCGCGGCGTGCTCGACGCGCGCTACGAAACGCTGCCGCTGTTGCGCGCCTGAGCGCGCGCTCCGCTGTGCGCGGCGGCGATGCCGCTGTTGCGCACGTCGGTGCGCGCTACAGCAACGCGCCTGGCGCCGGCGGCACCGATGCGGCGGGCGTTGGCGCAGCGCCCGGAGCCATGGCACGCGCGTCCCAGGCGCCTACGAATTGCTTCCAATGCGGCGCGTCGATGGACGCCAGTCGCTCGCGCGTGGCTGAGATCTCCTGCGCATACGCGCCCGCGTCGAGCTCGCCGCGCATCAGGCGGAACCGCGTGTAGACGAGGTACGTGTTCATCACGTCGGTTTCGCAATAGCTGCGCACTTCCGCGAGCCGCCCCGCCGCTACGGCCCGCGCGACGTCGCTGCCGTCCATGCCGAGCTTGCCGGGAAAGCCGCACAGGCGCGCGGTGGCATCCAGGCCGGCGCTTGCGCGCGGCTGGTAGCACGCCAGCACGTCCATGACGTCGATGTGCCGCGTGTGATAACGGCCGAGATAGTTGTTGTAGCGGAAGTCCTTGTCGTTGTCGCCCCAGTCCCAGTAGCGCGCCGCCGGCACGCCGTGCACGAGCGCGCGGTGATGCAGGACGGGAAGGTCGAAACCGCCACCGTTCCACGAGACGAGCTGTGGCGAGAAGCGCTCGATGCCATCGAAAAAGCGGCGGATCAGCTCGGGCTCCGGATCGTCGGGCTCGCCCACCGACCACACGCGCAGCCCGCTTGCGTCGCGCAGCGCACAACCGATCGCGACGACCTGCTGCAGGTGCAGCGGCGCGAAGTCCGATCCGGAAGCGGCCCGCCGCTGTTGCGCGAACCAGTCCTGCACGCCGGCATCGGTCACGCCCGGGGCGATGTCGTAGATGCGGCGGATGCCCGCGACGTCGGGGATCGTCTCCAGGTCGAAGACGAGGATGGGCGTCATGCGCTGCGCACCTGCGCCGTCAGGCCGGAAACACGCCGGTGGACAGGTAGCGGTCGCCGCGGTCGCACACGATGAACACGATGGTGGCGTCGCGTACCGTGGCCGCAACGCGCAGCGCGATTGCGCACGCGCCGCCGCTCGACACCCCCGCGAAGATCCCTTCGTCGCGCGCGAGCCGGCGCGTCATGGCCTCGGCGTCGGCTTGCGACACGTATTCGATCTGGTCGACCCGCGCGGCATCGTAGATCTTGGGCAGATACGCCGGAGGCCACTTGCGAATGCCCGCAATGGAGGAGCCTTCCTCCGGCTGCGCGCCGATGATGCGGATGGCGCCGTTCTGCTCCTTCAGGAAGCGCGAGACACCCATGATCGTGCCCGTGGTGCCCATCGCCGAGACGAAATGGGTGACGCGGCCCTGCGTGTCGCGCCAGATCTCCGGCCCCGTGCCACGGTAATGCGCCAGCGGATTGTCCGGATTGGCGAACTGGTTGAGGATGATGCCCTTGCCTTCATCGCGCAGCGATTCGGCGACGTCGCGCGCGGCTTCCATGCCGCCTTCCTTGTGCGTGAGCACGAGCTCGGCGCCGTACGCGCGCATGGTTTGCACGCGCTCGATCGACTGGTGCTCGGGCATGACGAGGACCAGACGATAGCCTTTGATGGCAGCCACCATGGCGAGCGCGATGCCCGTATTGCCGGACGTCGCCTCGATCAAGGTGTCACCGGGACGGATTTCGCCGCGCCGTTCGGCTTCGGTGATCATCGACAGCGCCGGGCGGTCCTTGACCGAGCCCGCCGGGTTGTTGCCCTCGAGCTTGGCAAGCAGCACGTTGCCGTTGCCGCCACCGAGGCGTTGCAGGCGCACCAGCGGGGTATTGCCGACGGTGTCGGCGAGAGTGGGGAACATCGAAGGTGAATCCACGCGGAAAAGGGGCACCGCGCGCGTGGCGCGGTGCCGATCGTGTGGACATTGTACCGACAGCCGGACGCGCCCCCGGCCGCGCATGGCGCCTACTTCTTGGCGGTGTCGTCCTTGCTGGCGCTGCCAGCCTTGGACGTGCCTTTGGTGTCCTTGTCCTTGGCGGCGTCCTTGACCGCATCCTTGTCCTTCGCGGCGGCTTTGGCCGCCTTGGCCTCGGCTGCCTTGGCAGCCTTCTCTTCCTTGGCTTTCTGCTTTGCGGCCTTCGCGTCGGCCGCCTTGGCTGCCTTTTCTTCCCTGGCTTTTTCCTTGGCCGCCTTGGCATCCGCGGCCTTGTCCGCCTTGTCGGCTGCCGCCTTGTCCTGGCTGGTCGCCGATTTGTCGCTCGTACGCTTGTCCTTGGCCATGCCGTTGTCCGCCTTGGCAGGACCTGCCGGCGCAGCCGTCGCGGGCGCAGGCGCAGGTGCCGGCGCAACCTTGGCTGGTGCTGCGACAGGCGTGCTCGGCGGCGTGGGCGCCGCCTTGGGCTGCGCAGCGACCGGCGTGCTCGTCGCTCCAGCGGGCAGCGTCGTGCGGCCCGACACGGCGATCTGGTCCTTGATCTTGGCGAACTCGCCTTCCTTGATGCCCTTCACCTTCATGATGTCCTCGGGCGACTTGAACGGCCCGTTGGCATTGCGGTATTCGACGATCGCCTGCGCCTTCACCGGCCCGATGCCGGGCAGCGCGTCGAGCTCCTGCGTGGAAGCGGTGTTGATGTTGACGGCGGCGAGCGCCATCGAGGACAGGAGCAACAGGACCAGTGCGGCCAGCAGCCTTCTCATTGCGCAGTCTCCGTGGTGAATGAGGCAGGCCGGCCTCCGGCGGCACATCGCCGCCGGATGCGACCGGAATGCTCCAACGCGCCGGCATCGTACGGCCTGACCGCCGATGCCGCAACGCGTGCACCACGGATGGAGCGCGCATGCCTCGCCGGCCAGGCTACTTGCGCGCGCGGGTGTCCGCGGTGGCCTTGATGTCGCCCTTGGCCGCCGGACCGTGCGCATCGGCCTTGGGCGCGGCGGGACGCAGCGGCGACACGGTGAGCTCGGCCTTGAGCCGCTCATAGCGCTTGGCGCCGATGCCCTTCACGTCCTTCACTTCCTCGACGCTGCGAAAGCCGCCGTGCTGTGCACGATAGTCGAGAATGGCCTGTGCCTTGGCCGGCCCGATGCCCGGCAGCGCGACGAGCTCGTCCTTGCTCGCGGTGTTGAGGTTGACGGCGGCGGCGGCACAGGCCGACACCATGGCGAGCACGAGCGCAAGCAACCACTGACGCATGACGGTTCTCCTCGTAGGTTCGACGATGCGCCGGCGCGTCACCACGACGCGCACGGCGTATCGGCACCTTACGAGGACGTGCGCGAAGGCGTCATCAGACCTTCGGCGTAGCGCCGCACCCCTTCATCGATCGCGAGCATCGGCGCGGTGTACCCGGCAGCGCGCAGGCGCGCGGTATCGGCCTGCGTGAAGCTCTGGTACTTGCCCGCGAGATCGGGTGGAAACGGCACGTACACGATCGCGCCGGAGGCGACGAGCTCGGCGACCGTCGAAGGCGCCGAAGCCGCCTCGGCGCGGCATGCGCCGATCACGGCGGCCGCCACGGCGTTGAACGAGGTCGCCCGCCCGGTGCCGAGGTTGTAGATGCCCGAGCGGTCGCGGCCTTCGAGGAAATGGAGGTTCACCTTGACGACATCCTCGACCGACACGAAGTCCCGCTCCTGCGCGCCGTTGGCGTAGCCGTCGGAGCCCTCGAACAGCCGCACCGAGCCGGTCTCGCGATATTGCTGCATGAAGTGGTGCACCACCGATGCCATGCGGCCCTTGTGCGACTCGCGCGGGCCGTAGACATTGAAGTATCGCAGGCCCACGACGGGTGCGGTGTGGTCCGGCAGCACGCGGCGCACGTATTGGTCGAACAGGAACTTCGAATAGCCGTAGACGTTGAGCGGCGCCTCGTGCGCGCGCTCTTCGCGAAACACCGTGCCGGCGCCATAGACCGAGGCGCTCGAGGCGTAGCACAGCGGCACGTCGTTGTCCTGGCAGTGCTCGAGCAGCGCGACCGAATAGCGATAGTTGTTCTGCAGCATGTAGCGGCCGTCGGATTCGAGCGTGTCCGAGCAGGCACCCTGGTGGAGCACCGCCTCGAGGTCGTCGTCGAGGTCGCCATCGCGTATGCGGGCGAGGAAATCGTCCTTGTCGAGATAGTCCGCGATGTCGCAATCGACGAGGTTGCGAAACTTGTCGCCACGGCCCAGGTCGTCGACGGCCAGGATGTTGTCGTGACCGCGCGCGTTGAGCGCCCGCACGAGATTCGAGCCGATGAAGCCGGCGGCGCCGGTGACCGCGATGTACACGAGGAGTGTCCTTAGAGTTCGAGGTCGACGGCGCCGACGTCGCTCAGGACCACGGGCACGCGCGGCGCGAGCGCGCACAGCAGCTCGTAGCCGACCGTCGACGCCGCGCTCGCGACGTCGTCCACCGGCAGTCCTTCGCCCCACAGCACGACGGGGCTGCCGACCCGCGCTTCGGGGACGTCGGTGAGATCGACGGTGAGCAGGTCCATGGAGACGCGTCCCGCCAGGCGCGTCTTGCGTCCGCACACCAGGATCGGCGTGCCGTTGGGCGCGTGCCGCGGATACCCGTCGGCGTAGCCGCATGCCACGACGCCGATGCGATGCGCGCGCGTGGCGGTGTACGCGCCGCCGTATCCCACGCTGTCGTTGGCCTTGAGGTCCTGGATGGCGATCACGCGCGAGCGCAACGTCATGACGGGCCGCAGGCCGAGCATCGCTGCCGTGTCGTACGGGAACGGCGATGCGCCGTAGAGCATGATGCCCGGGCGCACGATGTCGCCGCCCACCTCGTCGAAGCGCATCACGCCGGCCGAATTGGCGATCGAGCGCGGATACGGCAGGCCGCGGCACGCAGCCTCGAAACGGTGCAACGGCTCGTCGAGCCCGTCGTCCTCGTCGGCGCGCGCAAGATGGGTCATCAGGCGCAATGCCGCGACGCCGGGGGCGGCCGACAGGCGCTCGCAGACGCCGGCGACGTCACCCGGATCGAAGCCCAGCCGGTTCATGCCGGTGTTGACCTTGACGAACACCTCGATGGGTCGCGGCAGCGCCGTTGCTTCGAGCATCCGCACCTGCTCGTCATGGTGCACTACAACGGCGAGGCGCCGATGGCCGATTTCCGCCAGCTCGCCCTCTTCGAAAAAGCCTTCGATGAGGAGGATGCGGCGCGAGTAGCGGGCTTCGCGCAGCATGATCGCCGAGTCGAGCTCGACCAGGGCGAGTCCGTCCGCATCCTCCAGCGCGGGCAGCACGCGCGCCAGCCCGTGGCCATAGGCGTTGGCCTTGACGACGGCGAGCACCTGCGCGCCGGCCGCCTTCTCGCGTGCACGCGCGAGGTTGGCGTTCAGGGCGGCGAGGTTGATCTGCGCGTAGACCGGTCGGGACATGCTGCGTGGCGGCATGGTGGCCGGCGGCGAGGCCGGGGCTCTTCTCTTCACTGCGCGGCGGTGCCGCGGTTGGGAGGGCCGCGCAATCATGGTATAAAGCGCGGGCCGCACTGAATGATCAATTATAAAACAAGGCGTTCGAAACGCCGCCCCGCCACCGACGCGGCCTGTCCCACGCATACATGAAGTCCGGTTTCTACACCATCATGGCGGCGCAGTTTTTCAGCTCGCTCGCCGACAACGCGCTTCTCGTCGCCGCCATCGCGCTTTTGCGCGAGCAGCACGAGCCGGCATGGATGACGCCCGCGCTCAAGCAGGCGTTCGTCGTGTCGTACGTGATCCTCGCCCCGCTCGTCGGCGCCTTCGCCGACTCGATGCCCAAGGGCCGCGTGATGCTCCTGACCAACGCCATCAAGATCGTCGGCTGCGGGATGATGCTCGCAGCGCTGCACCCGCTGCTCGCCTATGCGATGGTGGGCCTCGGCGCCGCGGCCTACTCGCCTGCGAAATACGGCATCCTCACCGAGCTCCTGCCACCCCAGCAGCTGGTCGTCGCGAACGGGTGGATGGAGGGCACCACCGTCGGCTCCATCATCCTCGGCACCGTGCTCGGCGGTCTTCTGATCAGCCCGCACATCGCCGCCTCGCTGCTCGATTTCGACATGCCGTTCATCGACACGGGGATCGATTCGCCGCCCGAGGCCGCGATCGCGGCGGTCATGGTCGTCTACGTGATCGCCGCGGTGTTCAACTGGTTCATCCCCGACACCGGCGTGGACCACCGCATACCGAGCAAGAACCCCGTTTACCTCATCCGCGAGTTCGCGCATTGCGTCGGGCTGCTGTGGCGGGACCGGCTCGGCCAGATCTCCCTTGCCACCACCACGCTGTTCTGGGGCGCTGGCGCGACGCTCCAGTTCATCGTGATCGAGTGGGCTTCGCGGGTGCTCCAGCTCGATCTGTCGCGCTCGTTCTACATGATGGGCGTGGTGGCGATCGGCATTGCGCTGGGCTGCGTGCTCGCCGCGCGGATGGTGTCGCTGCGCGGTGCGGTGCGGGTGCTCCCGATCGGCGCCCTGATGGGCCTGATCGTCATGTCGATGATCTTCGTGCATCGCCTGCCCGTCGCGCTGGTGCTTCTGGTGCTGATCGGTGCGAGCGCCGGGTTCTTCGTGGTCCCGATGAATGCAGTCCTGCAGCATCGCGGCCACGTTCTCATGGGCGCGGGCCACTCGATCGCCGTGCAGAACTTCAACGAGAACATCGGCGTCCTCGTCATGGTGGGCCTGTACGCGCTGATGGTGCGCTCGGGGCTGTCGATCACGCACGCGATCGTGCTGTTCGGGCTGTTCGTCACGACGACCATGATCGCCGTGATCTGGCGCCACCGGTTCAATCAGAGCCGCGGCGACTCCCTGCACCTCATCGGGCTGGAAAAGCACTAGGCTTTCCCGCTTCAGAGAACGGCCGGCCGATCCGGGAGCTCATTGGTCTGCGAGCCGTCGCCGGGGAAGTGCTCGGCGAGCAGATCGGAAATGCGCCCAACGGCGCGGACCATGCCGTCGGCCTGGTCACCGCTGCGGAAATTCGCCTCCAGCGCGCGGCAGACCGCTTCCCATTCCGCATCGCCGACGCGCCGGTGAATGCCGCGGTCGGCGACGATCTCGACATCACGATCGGCCAGCAGCACGTAGAGCAGCACGCCGGCGTTCTCCTCCGTATCCCATACGCGCAGCAGGCCGAAGACCTCGAGCGCGCGCTCGCGTGGCGTCACGCGCCGCAGCACGCGCACGGGCGGCAGCGAGCCCTCGATCGCCACGCACACCTGTCCGCGATGGCGTCGCTCGCCCGCCGCGATGGCAGCCTGGATGGCCGCCAGCGCGCGGTCGGGAAACGCGCGCCGTACGCTGCGATGATCGCCTGCGATGTGACGCAGCAGTCGACCCGGGCGCGACGCCGCCATCGTCACCAGCTCCCCGATGCGCCGCCGCCGCCGAAGCTGCCCCCGCCGCCCGAGAAGCCGCCGCCCCCGCCGCCCCCGAAGCCACCGCCGCCCCAGCCACCCGTGGGCACGTAAATGCCACCCCGGCGCCCGAACGTGCTGCCCATGCCCAGGAACAGCAGGATCACGAACGCAACGACGCCCGCGAGCGCGCCGAGCACCAGCGAGCCCAGCACGAACGACGCGCCGAAGCCCACGATCCCCGCGCCGAACGTGGAGCCCAGCAGCCGGCCGAAGACGCGCTTGAGGATGCCGCCCAGCACGGGCACGCCGACGAACAGCAGGATGAGCAGCGTCTGGAAATCCATGCCGCCGATGCCGCGCGCAGGACCGCGCGACGTGCGCGTCGGCGGTGTGGCAGCCGCACTGCCAGGGGCGCCGACCGTCGCGATGATGCGGTCGACGCCGGCGTCGATGCCGGCCGCGAAATGGCCCTCGCGGAACTTGGGCGCGACGTCGTCGGCGATGATCCGCCGCGACATCGCGTCGGTGAGCACGCCTTCCAGGCCGTAGCCCACCTCGATGCGCATCTTGCGATCGTCCTTCGCGACCAGGAACAGCACGCCGTTGTCGGATCCCTTGCGGCCGATCTTCCACGCTTCGGCGACGCGGATGGAATAGGCTTCGATCGGCTCGGGCTTGGTCGACGGAACCATGAGCACGACCACCTGGTCGCCCGATTGCGCCTCGAAGCGCGCGAGCTTGTCGTCGAGCGCGGCGCGCTCGTTGGGTGCGAGCGTACCCGTGCGATCGGTGACGCGCGCGGTGAGCGGGGGAATCGGCGCGAGGCCGTCGGTGCCGCTCTCCCAGCCGCTTTGCGCGCGCGCCGGCGCGGGTAGCGCGAGCGCCGCCGCGAGGGTCAGCGCCGCGCAAACGGACTTGAACACCGCGTCGTTCAGCTCTTCGGCGCGGGCGTTGGCGCCGGTGCCGGCGCGGGCTTCCCGAAGTCCACCTTGGGCGGCGTGCTGACGGCGCCTTCGTCCGCGACCGTGAAGTTGGGCTTCACCGTCATGTGGAACATCATCGCGGTCAGGTTGGTGGGGAACTGGCGCACCGTGGTGTTGAACTCCTGCACCGTCTTGATGTAGCGATTGCGCGCCACGGTGATGCGGTTCTCGGTACCCTCGAGCTGCGACTGGAGGTCGCGAAACAGTGCGTCGGCCTTGAGGTTCGGATAGTTCTCGGCGACGAGCAGAAGACGCGACAGCGCGCCGGTCAGCTGGTTTTGCGCGGCGATGAACTGCTGGAACGCGGCCGGATCGTTGACCAGCTCCGGCGTGGCCTTGACCGCGCCCACGCTGGCGCGTGCGTTGGTCACTTCGGTCAGCACCTGCTCTTCGTGCTGTGCGTAGCCCTTCACGGTGTTGACGAGGTTGGGCACGAGGTCCGCGCGCCGCTGGTACTGGTTCAGCACCTCGGACCACGCCGCCTTGACGCCTTCATCCTGGCGCTGCAGGTCGTTGTAACCGCAACCGCCGAGCGCCAGCGTCGCGAGGACGGCAAGCAGGACGCCCAGTCGTCGAAGCATCGTTGTTCTCCCTGATGGATCGGTACGGGCCTATTGCCCGCGAGGCCAATATGCGGGTTCGTGCCGCCGCACGCAAGGGGCGCGGGTGCGAAAGCCTGCTTCTAGAGCGCGGCGGATTCGCGCAGCACGCGCCGCGCGAAGAGCAGGTCTTCCCAGGCTTTCGCCTTGTCGGGCAGGTTGCGCAGCAGATACGCGGGGTGATACGTCACCACGAGCGCACGGCCGTCGAGGCGATGGACGCGCCCGCGCAGGCTGGCGATCGAAGCATCGACGCCGAGGAGCGTGGACGCCGCGCTGCGGCCGAGCGCCACGATGAGCCGCGGCTGCAGGAGGGCGATCTGGCGTGCGAGATACGGCCGGCACGCCTCCACTTCGAGCGGCTCGGGCGTGCGGTTGTTCGGCGGCCGGCATTTGAGCACGTTGGCGATGTACACGCCGCGGCGCCGATCGAGGCCCAGCGCCGCGAGCATGTTGTCGAGCAGGCGGCCCGCCTGTCCGACGAACGGCTCGCCGCGCGCATCCTCTTCGGCGCCCGGCGCTTCGCCGATGAACATCCAGTCGGCGCGCGCGTCGCCGACACCGGGCACGGTGCGCGCGCGCGTGCGGCACAGCGCGCACGCCGTGCACGCGGCGATGTCCTCGGCCAGCGCTTCGAACGCCAGCGCACCGATGCGCGCGGTGCGATCGGGCACGCCGAGGGCCTCGCCGGTGAGGTGGCCTTGCGCGGCGACCTGCGCGCGCAGGCGCCAGCGCGGCGCCAATCCGAGCTCATCGAGGATCTGCTCGCGTGTCGCCACGTCAGCCGTTGCCGAGCGGTCGCAGCGAGCCGAGCGCGCGGCGCATCACCAGCGCATCCTCGCGCGTGCCCACACCGGGGGTCGGCGGATAGTAGGCGACGCGACGGGCGATCGGCGCGAAGCCCGCCGCGGTATAGAGCGCGATGGCCGCGGCGTTGCCGACGCGCACCTCCAGGAACATCTGCTCGGCGCCGAAGCGCCGCGCGTCGTCGACGAACTGCGCGAGGAGGATGCGGCCCAGGCCCTCGCGGCGGGCGTCGGGCACGACGGACAAGTTGAGCAGCTGCGCTTCGCCGGGACCGAGCATCAGCACGCCGTAGGCGACGATGCGGCCTTCACGCTCGCCCACGCGCGCGCAATAGCCGGCCGCCAGCGCGTCGCGGAAGTTGCCGAGCGTCCATGGCGCAAGGTGGATCTGCGCCTCGAGCGCAGCAACGTAGGCCAGATCGTCCGCGGCGAGCGGACGCCAGACGAGCGTGGCCGGATGCGGTTTGAGGACGCTCGCCATGGCCGTCTAGAGCCGCATGCCCGCGTCGCGCTCCCGCGTGGTCAGGGCCACGCGATGGCGCACGTATAGCGGCTCCGCGTGTGCGGCGTCCACCCCTTCGCCCGCCGCGAAACGCGGCGCGGCAAGCTCTGCGACCGCGCGAGCCTGCGGCACCGCGCCGGCGTCCGCGTCGACCAGGGCCAGCCGCTCGATGAGCGCCGGATACGCCGCGAACCCGTCTCCGCAACCGTGCCATTTTCCGGCGGGCAGCTCGACGGCTTCGGGCCTGCAAACGGCGGGCTCGAGCACCGTCGACCAGCCCGACCCTGCGCGCCGGTACGCTGCCACGTAGACCTCGCGCATGCGCGCATCGAGGCACGCGAACACCGTGTCGACGCCGCGTTGCCGCCACGCGTCGTGTGCGAGTGCCAGCAGCGTCGGAATGCCGACGACGGGCAGTCCCGCGCCGAGTGCCAGGCCCTGCGCAAGGCCGCAGGCGATGCGCACGCCGGTAAACGCGCCAGGGCCCGCCCCGAATGCAATGCCATCGAGCTCGTGGAGCGTGACGCGCGCCTCGTCCAGCAGCTCCTGGACGAGCGGGAGCGCGCGCTGCGACGCAGCCGTGGCAGCGCGCTCGCCGCGCTCATGGATGCGCGCGCCGGCAAGGACTGCGACGGACAGCCAGTCGGTGGACGAGTCGAGCGCCAGCAGGTTCATGCACGCGAGTTTACCGCGCGCATGCGCCACGCGGCGGACCGGGCGGCAAGTCGAATGCACGCGCACGACACGCACGCGGGCGGCGCGGTAAAATGATCGGTTTTTCGCGCCACTTTCATCGACTGGTGAACCATCGTCATGCCTAGCGCTGTCGTCGAATCGCTCGACCAGGAAGGCCGCGGCATCGCGCATGTCGAAGGCAAGGTCGTCTTCGTGGAAGGCGGGCTGCCGGGCGAGCGCGTCGAGCTTGCAGTGCGCAAGCGCAAGCCGAGCTACGACATCGCAACGGTGACCGCCATCGCGCAGCCGAATGCGGCGCGCGTGGCACCGCGCTGCCCGCATTTCGGCGTGTGCGGCGGCTGCACGCTCCAGCATGCCGATCCGTCGCTGCAGGTCGCCGCGAAGCAGCGCGCGCTCGAAGACGCGCTTGCGCGCATCGGCCGCGTCGAGCCCGACATGCTGCTGCCACCGATTGCCGGCCCGGCGTGGGGCTATCGACAGCGCGCGCGGCTGTCCGTGCGCGACGTGGCGAAGAAGGGCGGCGTGCTGGTGGGCTTCCACGAGCGCGGTTCGAGCTACGTCGCCGACATGCGCGAATGTCACGTCCTGCCGCCGAAGATCTCGGCCCTGCTTCCGGCGCTGCGCACGCTGGTCGAAAGCCTTTCGATCCGGCAGCGCATGCCCCAGATCGAGCTGGCCGTCGGCGAGCGATTGCCGAGCGCAGGCCACGAAGGTCCCGGTGCGCCGGTCCATGCACTCGTGTTCCGCATCCTCGCACCGCTCACGGCGCCTGACGAAGCCAAGCTGGTGGCGTTCTCCGACGCGCACGACGTGGACGTGTGGCTGCAGACCGGCGGACCGGAGACCGCCGCGCCGTTTCACCCGCGCAACGCCACGCTCGCCTACACGCTGCCCGAGTTCGACGTCGCGCTGCCGTTCTCGCCCACCGAATTCACGCAGGTCAATACCGCGATCAACCGGGTGCTCGTGCGACGTGCCGTCGCGCTGCTCGATCCGCAGCCTGGCGAGCAGGTGGCGGACTTTTTCTGCGGCATCGGCAACTTCACGCTGCCGATCGCCCGGCGCGGCGCGAAGGTCGTCGGCGTCGAAGGCAGCGCGTCCCTCGTGGCCCGCGCCAAAGCCAATGCGGAGCGCAACGGCGTGCGCGAGCGCGCCCGCTTCGTCGTGGCGAACCTGTTCAAGATGGACGCCCGCGGCATCGAAGCGTTGGGCCCGCTCGACCGCGTGCTGATCGACCCGCCGCGCGAAGGCGCGATGGAGCTGTGCAAGGTGCTGCCCTCAGGAACCGGAGCGCGGCCGCTGGCACGCATCGTCTACGTGTCGTGCAACCCCGCGACGCTTGCGCGCGATGCGTCAGTGCTCGTGCACGAGCGCGGCTATCGCCTGCGTGCCGCGGGCGTGGTCAACATGTTTCCGCACACCGCCCACGTCGAGTCGATGGCGGTGTTCGAGCCGGCGGCCAGCGAGGCGGCCGGCGCCATGCCGTAGCGCGGCTAGCGGCCGCTCGCCTGCGGCGCGGCCGAACCGGCATGCGCGCCCAGCAGATGGCGCACCTGGCTCGCGATCGAGCCCACGCCCAGGCGCGAGAGCAGGCCGGTCGATGCGTTGTCGAGCAGGATCTCGGCGTCGCCGTGGTCCGCGGCGAAGCGCACGATGGTTTCCGCGGGCTTGCCCACCAGCACGTGCGGCTCGCATGCGACCCGCGCGTCGGCCAGCAGGCGCAGCGCGCCTGCCAGCACGCCCATGCCCGCTTCGCGATGGACTTTCGCGAGCTCGTCGCGTGCGAAGAACTGCGCGATGTGCAGCGGCAACGGACGCTGCACGTTCAGCAAATGCACCTGGAGCGGTTCGGCGCGCGAGCGGTCGATCACCAGGCGCGCGAGCGTTTCCGCTTCGGCTGCATCGTTCACCGGGACCACGATGGGCTTCATGGCCGCGGGTCCGGCGTGGCAGCGGCACCGGCGACGCCGTGGTGCTCCACTGCGGCGGGCGGCGCTTCGTGGGCCTTGCGGCGCGACAGCATCTTGCCGGCGATCACGACCATGGCTGCGCCAACGAGGGGCGCCGCGAGATCGAGGAAATGCGCGTGCAGCTCGATGTAGTCCTTCACGGCGATGTCGCCGATCGCCATTTCACCGGCCACCCAGCCGAGGATGCCCGCGCCGATGGTGACGAAGACCGGAAAGCGCTCCATCAGCTTCATCAGCATCGCGCTGCCGAAGAGGATCAGCGGCATGGTGATGAGCAGCCCCACGAACAGCATGCCCATGTGCCCCTTCGCCGCACCCGCCATGCCGAGCACGTTGTCGAGGCTCATGACGATGTCGGCGATGATGATGGTCTTGACCGCCTGCCAGAAGTTGCTCGAGTCGCCGATTTCGCCTTCCTCTTCCTCGGGCAGGAGCAGCTTGATGCCGATCCACACGAGCAGCACGCTGCCGATGAGCTGGATGTAGGGCAGCGTCATTAGCCACGCCGCGAACGCGGTCAGCACGGTCATCAGCACGACGATGCCGCCGGTGCCGACCATGAAGGCTTTGCGCTGCTGCTTCGGCTCGAGCGAGCGGCACGCGAGTGCGATGACGACGGCGTTGTCGCCGCTCAACACGACGTTGATGACCGCGATCTTGAACAGCGCGGTCCACGTCTCGGGATCGTTCAGTGCTTGCAGCCAGTCCATGAGGCTCCTCCTTGCGGGATGGAGCCAAGGTAGCCGCGCGCGATTACGCAGGCCTGTCCACGTGCTTACGAGCTTCTTTCGCAGACCTTACGCGGAGCTTTCGACTGCTGCGGCCGCAGCGGGAAAGGCGACCGTGAACGTGTTGCCCACCCCGTCGGCGTCCTCCGTGAGGCTGATCGTCGCCTGGTGCAGCGTTGCGATCTCGCGCACGATCGCCAGGCCGAGCCCGCTGCCATCGGTGTGATGGCCGAGGAGGCGATGAAAGCGCTCGAAGATCCGCTCGCGCTCGGCCGGGGGAATCGTGGGGCCGTCGTCGCTGACCGCTACGCGGGGATCGGGATCGGCGGTGACCCGCACGGTGACCTTGCCGCCATCGCGGCTGTAGCGGATGGCATTGTCGAGCAGGTTGTTGATGAGCTCGCGCAACCGCGCGGCGTCGCCGCGGATGGTAGCTGGACCCGCGGCCCCTTCGAACCCCAGGTCGATGTTCTTCTTGTAGGCTTCGGGCACCCATTCCATCGTCGTGTCGAGCGCGAGGCGGCCGAGGTCGATCGCGGCCAGATTCAGCCTTCGGACGGTATTGGGCTCGTTCCGCGCGAGCGACAGCAGTTGCGCGACGAGTCGCGACATGCGCTCGACCGCCGTGTACAGATGCGCGAGCGAGCGCCGGGCCTGCTCGGGATCCGGCTCGCGCAGCGCCACTTCGATGTGCGCCTTCAAACCCGCGACCGGCGTGCGCAACTGATGCGCGGCGTCGGCGATGAAGCGGTTCTGGAACGTCAGCACTTCGTCGAGCCGTGCCATGAGGTCGTTCACCGACTGCAGCAGCGGATCGACCTCGGCCGGGATGTCGCGCGCCTCGATCGGGCTGAGATCCAGATGCGAGCGCGCCGCAACGGCGGCCTGCAGCGTGCGCAACGGTGCCAGTCCGCGCGTGACGCCCACCGACACGAGCAAGCCGGCCATGACGATGAACACGAGTTGCGGCAAGATGACGTCCGCCAGCATCTCGCGCGTGAGCGCCGTGCGCTTGTGCAACGTTTCGGCGACCTGCACGACGACCGGATCCGGCTGGCTGCCTGGCACGCGCAGCTGCGCCACCCGCACGGGCTCGCCGCCGACGTCGGCGAAGTACGCCGTCACCGGCGCGCTCGCGTGATTCACCGTGAGCGCCGTCGAGCCTGCGAGCAACGCGCCGTCGGCCGCGTGGATGGCGTAGGTGACGGTGTCGACCTGGTCGAGCAGCAGCGTGCGCTCGGCATCGCTTTCCAGGTCGACGATCGTGCGCGTGCCGTCGCGGTGCACATGCAGCACCAGCTCGCGCGCGATCTCCATCAGCTCGCCGTCGTAGACGCGATCGGCGAGCTGGGACGCGAAGTAGTAGCTTCCGGCGGCGTCGAGCAGCAGCACCAGCGAAAGCGCGCCGACCATCCAGCGCAGGAGCTGGCCGCGCAGCGAGCCCCTAGCCTGCATCGTCGTGCTTGTCGAGCAGGTAGCCCATCCCGCGCACGGTCCGGATGTCGATCCCGAACGGCTCCAGCTTGCGGCGCACGCGATGCACGCACACTTCGATGGCGTTGCTGCCCACGTCCTCCCCGAAGCCGAACAGCTGGTCGATGATCTGCTCCTTGCTCACCACGCGGCCCTGGCGCGCCAGCAGCAGCTCCACCAGCCCCAGCTCGCGCGCCGACATGTCGACGGGCTGGTCACCGTGGAAGAGCCGCCGGGCCGCCGCGTCGAAGCGCAGACGGCCGTGCGTCATGCCGGCGCCACCGCCGGCGTAGTGCGCACGGCGCAGCAGTGCGCGCACGCGCGCCTCGAATTCGGGGAGATCGAACGGCTTGGTCAGATAATCGTCGGCGCCAGCGTCGAGGCCTTCGACGCGATCCTCGACCGTGTCGCGCGCCGTCAGGATGAGCACCGGGACTTGCGAGCGCCGGTCGCGCAGCCGGCGAAGCACGGTGAGGCCGTCGACGCGGGGCAGCGCCAGGTCGAGCACGACGAGGTCGTAACTGCCCGTCGCCAGCGCATGGCTCGCCGCTTCGCCATCGGGGCACAGGTCGACCGCGAAGTTGGCCTGCGCGAGCGCACGGGTGAGCGCGGCGGCGAGCACCGAATCGTCCTCGACGACCAGGATCCTCATGGCGCCGCCCGTCTCGTCATCGTGTGCCGCGGAAAAAAAACGGGGCGATCGCTCGCCCCGTCATGTGCCGTTGACAACCGTCGGGTCAGTCGCGCTGCCCCGTCAGGGCCATCAGGATCTGGAGCAGGCTGACGAAGATGTTGTACACGTCGAGGAAGATCGACAGCGTGGCCGTGATGTAGTTGGTCTCGCCACCGTGCACGATGCGGCTCACGTCCACGAGGATGAACGCGGAGAAGATCAGCACCGCGATCGAGGCGATCGTCAGCTGCAGCGCCGGCACCTGGAAGAACAGGTTGGCGAGCGACGCGACGATCAGCAGGATCAACCCCACGAACAGGAACTTGCCCATGAAGGAGAAGTCGCGCTTCGTCACCGTGGCGATGCCCGCCATGGCAAAGAAGATCGCGGCCGTCATCCCGCCCGCAAGCCCGATGAGCTCGCCGCCATTGCGCAGCCCCAGCGCGACGCTGAGGATCGGCGTGAGCATGACGCCCGCGATGAACGTGAACCCGAACAGCGCGGGCACGCCCCACGCGCTGTTGCGCAGCGCCGTGACGGCGAACAAGGCGCCGAGCATCACGCCGAACATCAGCAACGGCGCCATGATGGGCGCAGCCCTGAAGAACTGGATGAAGTTGAACTGCAGCCCGACATATGCGCCGGCGATCGTCGGCAGCATCGAGAGGGCGAGGAGCCAATACGTGTTGCGCAGGACTCGGCTCGAGTCCGATACGACGACTTCAGCGCCACCACCCGCCCTGGGCAGCGACAGCTGCTCACGCGTGAATGCGGGTTGAAGCTTGTCCATGAAAGACCTCCGGGGTTGAAAACCTGGCCGGCAAGCGCCGGCACCACGCTTAGACTAGCAGAAATGGCCCGGGTTTCAAGGACCTAGGCATGCCATTTCGCCGTCTGCACGCGTGCTAACATGGGTTCGCGCGCTGCAAAATCAAGCGCTTCCGGATGGGTGGCAGAGCGGTTGAATGCACTGGACTTGAAATCCAGCGGCCGTGCAAGCGGCCCGTGGGTTCGAATCCCACCCCATCCGCCACCCGGATCGCGACGTTGCCCATAACGTTGCCTCGTCTCGCGGCCATGCATTGCACCGTCGCAGCGGCGCGGCCCGTCGTTCGCACGCGGCGCCTCGCTGCTTCCTGCGCCTGACGGCTGCGTAAAGGTCGGCGTCCCGCGCTCACGACGTTGACGAGGCGTTCCGGGCTCTACGTTGGCGCAAACCCGGCGCCCGTTGCTGCGCCGCAGTCCAGCGAACGAAACGGCGAGAACGCCTTGCATCCTGGCTGCCACGCGATCAGAATCGCCCACGTTGCGCGCTAAGTAATTGAACGGGCGTGCAAATTACGTCGAGCCGCCCAAGATGAGGCACGCACAGGCTCGGCGCCGGTGGCAGTTCAACGAAGTACCTTGGGCTCGACCCTTGAGGTGCACACATGAAAACTGCCATCTCCCGGCTACGGGGCTGTTGCGCACGGTCGTGCATCGGAGCCGTGCCTCTCATTGCGTGCCTGGCGGCGTGCCTGCTCACTGCGCCAGTGGCCGTCGCCCAGACTGCACCAGCCTATTTCACGATTGCCGTGTTTTCCGATGCCCATATCGACGACACGTCCGGCAATCCGGTTGCTGCCAATTGGAAGGCATGGGCTACCACGAAAGCATGGATCCTCAACAATCGGGATGCATGGAATATCCGGGGACTCCTGGGAACCGGTGATTACGTTGCGGATCCTGCAACGGGGGCCACATCGGATTGGGCAGGCTTTGCCAACGACCTGAACGACATCGTCGCAGCCGGGATACCGGTCGTTGCGGTGCCGGGAAATCACGACGTGTATTCCGCGCACTACGCGCTGTGGGATTCGTACTTTGCATCCGTCATGGCTGGATGGCCGCTGGCAGCTCAATATGCCGCCACCTATCCCGCCATCCCTTCGTACCATCCCCTTTCGGTCAACCAGTATCAACGCTTGGACATCGCCACGAGCGCTGGAGTCGTCAAGCTCGGTATCGGCGGTCTTGTCTGGAGTCCGTCGCGCAACGATGCCGCGAGGTTGAAAGGCTACATGGATGCCGACGCGGATCGCGACTTCGTGGTGGGGACGCATATCTTCCTGGCACCGATCGCCGGGACCGATGCCTCGCACCCATGCGTCTACAACGAGATGTATTGCATCACGTCCAACTACGCCCCATACGGGTTCCTCGACGGAGCAGGCTTCTGGGATGCGCTGAAGGACAACGCGGGCCTGCGTGCGATCCTCACCGGGCACAGCCATAGCGCCTACAGCGCACAGATGACCGGGACGAACGGCAATCTCGTTCAGGCCCTTTCCACCTGGAACATCAGCTATGCCGGCTGGGGAAACATCATCCTGATGAAGTTCAGGACGGACAATCAGACGATCGAGTTCTATAGCTGGAAGACGGCGCAGAACGTGGCCGATCAGGGAGTCTGGGGCGCACCGAAGGTCGTCAGTTGGACTCCGCGGTCGGACATCACGGCCCCGACCGTGTCGATGACGGCACCGACGGATGGCGCGACCGTCTCGGGAATCGTGCCGGTGTCCGCGACCGCAACCGACAACATGGCGGTCGTTGGCGTGCAGTTCCTGGTCGACGGGGCCGCAGTGGGTGCGGAAGCGACAACACAACCCTACTCGATGTCGTGGGACAGCACGACGGCCGCCAGCGGGCCTCACAGCTTGTCCGCGCGGGCGCGGGATGCGGCCGGCAACCAGACCACCAGCGCAGCAGTCACCGTGACGATCGACAACACCGCGCCCACGGTATCGATGAGCGCCCCTGCGAACGGCGCCATGGTGTCTGGAACAGTTCCCGTGTCGGCGGATGCAAGCGACAACATCGCGGTCGTCGGGGTGCAGTTCTTGCTCGACGGGGCGGCGCTGAGCACGGAAGACACGACGGGGCCGTTCTCGATCTCATGGGACACCGGGACGGCCGGCACCGGAGCTCATACGTTGTCTGCGCGGGCGCGCGATGCGGCAGGCAACATGACGACGAGCGCAACGGTCAGCGTGACGATCGACAACACGGCGCCCACGATATCGATGACCGCCCCCGCGAACGGCGCGGCGGTGTCCAAGACCTTGTCGCTATCGGCGACTGCCAGCGACAACACGGGGGTAGCTGGCGTGCAATTCCTGCTGGACGGGGCAGCAGTGGGCGCGGAAGACACAACGGCACCCTACGCGATCTCTTGGGACAGCACGACCGCCGGCAGCGGGTCTCACACGTTATCCGCGCGCGCCCGCGATGCGGCAGGCAACGTCACTACGAGCGCAACCATCAGCGTCACGATCGACAACACCGCGCCTACGATATCGATGACCGCGCCCGCCAACGGCACGACCGTCTCGGGCACCGTGCCGGTGTCCGCGACCGCAACCGACGACGCGGGCGTGGCAGGGGTGCAGTTCCTGCTCGACGGCGTGGCACTGGGTGCCGAAGACACGACAGCGCCCTACTCCATGTCCTGGGACAGCACGACGGCCGGCAGCGGGGCTCATACATTGTCTGCGCGGGCGCGCGATGCAGCCGGCAACCTGACGACGAGCGCCGCGGTCAGTGTGACCGTCGACACCATGGCGCCCACGGTGTCGATCACCGCGCCGGCGAACGGCGCGACGGTCTCGGGAACGGTCGGTGTGTCGGCGACCGCGAGCGACGACGTGGGCGTGGTTGGGGTGCAGTTCCTGCTCGACGGCGTGGCACTCGGTCCGGAAGACACCACGGCGCCGTACTCCATCTCGTGGGACAGCACGACGGCCGGCGGCGGGACTCATACGTTGTCTGCGCGGGCGCGCGATGTGGCCGGCAACCTCACGACGAGCGCCGCAGTGAGCGTGACCATCGACATCACGGCACCTACGGTATCGATCACGGCGCCGGCGAACGGCGCTGCTGTATCCGGAACGGTGGCTGTGTCGGCGACTGCGAGCGACAACGTGGGCGTGGTCGGGGTGCAGTTCCTGCTGGATGGAATGCCGCTCGGTACGGAAGACCGCACGGCGCCCTATTCGGTCTCCTGGAATGCCCATTCGGCGTCCCCGGGGCCGCATACGCTCGCAGCACGCGCACGGGATGCTGCCGGGAACCAGACGACGAGCGCAGCAATCACCGTGACCGTCGCGAAGAAGAAATAGGCGCCGCGCTGCTACGAGGCCATCATTTCCGGTCCGCTGCTCGCGCCCCGCCCTACTGCGCGGAAATGCCGCCTGTCATGCTGATCGCTTGCCCCGTGATCTTCGCGGCCGCCGGCGATGCGAGGAACACCGCCAGGTTGGCGAGCTCCTGCTTGCTCACCACTCCGAGCGCGGCCTTCTGGGCGGCACGCCGGAGCAGCTTGCCCGCGAAGGGATCGGCCATGATCCGGTCGAAATGCGCCGTGCCGCTGATAAGCGAGGGCGTCAGCACGTTCGCCCGGATGCCGTCGTGCTTCGCTTCCAGGGCAAGGCCTCGGGTGAACATGACGATGCCGGCCATCGCCGCGCCGATGACGCTTTCCCCTGGCGTGGGGATCTTGGCCGCATC
>Ga0308174_10000307_pt1 | contig 20526 bp, 23 predicted proteins | sample PhyPR2_FD_203894 | JGI IMG/M metagenome (GOLD analysis project Ga0308174, IMG submission 203894) | Soil microbial communities from UC Gill Tract Community Farm, Albany, California, United States - DLSLS.P.R2 | ecosystem: Environmental > Terrestrial > Soil > Agricultural land | place: USA... | reverse complement strand
CTAAGGCAACGGGGCAGCCCGTGAGAGCTGCCCCGCACCCACCCCGATCGGGGCGATAATTTGCCGATAGCCTAGCTGTTGGTAGCCTCGAACCCATGCTTGAGTTGGCTGATCTGGTCGTGGCCTGCCTTGATCGATTGATACAGGCGCTCGACCAGGTCGTGGGCTTCGCCCTTCAGGTTTCCGCTCTGAAGCGCCGCCTGCCATTTTTCCTTCAGGTAATCCTCGCCGCGCTCGACCTCGTTGATGATCGCCTTCTCGTCGCGTCCGGTGATCGCCGCCTTGAGGTCTTCGAAGCGCTGGTGGGCCTTGCCCAGGAATGAGCCACCGTCCTCCGGGTCACCACCGAGCCGGCGGACTTCGGCGCGAAGCTGCTCGATGATCTGCTGGCGCTCGTCAGCGCGGCTGCGGAAGAGTTCGCGAAGCCGCTCATTCTCGATGTTACTCGCGGAGTCTTCGTAGCCCGTGATGCTGTCGATCGTCGTCGCGATCAGCGTGTTGAGGGTGCTGATTTCGCTGTCATGGTCGGCCATGCGATATTCTCCTATTTTCCAGGTGGTTCGGGCAATGAACGCACAAGCGACGCGGTGGGTGCGGCCTGGCACTCCCTTTTCGATGGCCGTTGAACCGATATTGCTGTCAATCTGTCGCTCTTCACGGCGGCAAGGGGCGAGTCGCATGGCACTGACACGGCGCAGTCTGCTCGAACGGATCGGTACGATTGGCGGCGCAAGCGCTGCCTATCTCGCGATGGAAGCAATGGGGCTGGCGATCCCGACGCCGGCCGGAGCGGAAAATTTTAGCCTTCCAGCATCGAGCGGAAACGGCAGGTCCGTCGTGATCGTCGGCGCCGGAATCTCGGGGCTGGTCTCGGCCTATGAGTTGAAGCGCGCCGGCTACAAGGTGACGGTGCTGGAAGCGCGCGACCGGATCGGCGGCCGCGCCTGGAGCATCCGCGGCGGCGACCGGGTCGTGCAGATGGGCCGACCCGACCAGGTCGCGAGCTTTTCGCCGGGGCTGTACCTGAACGCTGGGCCGGCGCGGATCCCATCAACCCATCGTGCGATCCTTGGCTACGCAAGGCGGCTCGGTGTGCGCATGGAGCCATTCATCAACGTTAATCGCAACGCGGGGTGGGACTTCGCCGGCAAGGTCCAACCTGAGCGGCGGATGGTGAACGATCTGCGCGGCCATTTCGGCGAGTTGCTTGCGAAGGCGATCGATCAGCACGCGCTCGACCAGCAAGTGCCCAAGGGCGAGCTGGAGATGATCCGCCAATTCCTCGCGGCGTATGCGCAGCTGGACGACAAGGGGAAATATGTGCCGCAGGGCTCGTCAGGCTTCGCCGTCAGCGGAGGCGGTTACACGCAGTCGCCGGTGCCGCTGCCGCCGCTCACGTTCAAGGAATTGGCTCCCTCGCGCGCCATCGGCCTTCCGTATGTGTTCGAGAATATCTGGGACATGCAGGCGACGATGCTCCAGCCGGTCGGCGGCATGGACCGCATCGCGCACGCGATTTACGAGCAGGTAGAGCCTGTGGTGCGGATGAACGCGCCAATCACCGGGATTCGCCGCGTCGGCGACCGCGTGCGGATCGAGCACGGGCCGGGCCAGCAGATGACCGAGGCCGATCATGCGATCGTCACGCTGGGTGCGAACCTGCTCGACCGCGTCCCGAACGATTTTTCGCCGGAAAAGAAGGCCGCGCTGAAGGGCATTCCCTATCTCCCGAGCGTCAAAGTTGGCTTCGAAGCGCCGCGTTTCTGGGAGACGGACGACAATATCTTCGGCGGCCTCGCCTGGACGGACCGCGCCAACGAGAATGTCATCTATCCATCCCACGACATTGGCGCCTCCAAGGGCGTCATCGTAGCCGCTTACTGCGCCGGCTGGACCAATCAGGACAATCCTCAAAAGTTTGCAAGCTACAGCCATGACCAGCGCTTCCAGATCTGCCGCGATTCCATCGAGGCGCTTCATCCGGGCAATTCGAAGCTGCTCGCGAAGCCGGTCACGGTCGGTTGGGGTCTAACGCCTTATTCGGAGGGCGTGGGCGCGCTGTGGCCGGACGGTCCTCGTGCTGGTGCCGGCGGCGTGCGCGGCGCGCAATATGCCGAGCTGCTCAAGCCGGAAGGTCCGATAGTCTTTGCCGGCGAACATCTGAGCTACCAAGGCCTGTGGCAGGAGGGGGCTGCACTTTCGGCGCACGAGGCGTTGAAGTTGGTCGCAGCCATGGCAAGAGCCAGGACCGCTTAAGAGCAGCTTGGTGGGGGTGGGTATCCGTAAAGGTAGAAGTGCGTTGGAGGCCGCCGGGGCGTTCGTTCTGTCCACTTCAGCAGCGGCTGATACCCTGGTTCCGGTGGGTCCATGGCGCGTCGATTATGACATGGCGCAATGCGTCGCCATGCGTGAGTATGGGACGGACGAGAAGCCGTTAGCACTCATGCTGAAGCCCTCGCCGAGCGGCGGCGTCATGCGGATACTCGTGGCGCGCAAGGGTAGCGCGGAAGTGGATCAGAAGCCCGCGATCCTGACTCTCGGGTCGGAGCAACGCCGGGCCAACCAGCTCGAGTTTGCCGATGCGAAGAACCATTTCCATGTGTTCTCGGTGAACCTGCCGATGGCGGACTTCAAAGCTCATGCGCAGATGACCGAGCTAAAATGGAGGGGCGGCGCGATGAACGCGAGCTTCGCGGTCACGGATCTGCCCGGCGTCGTCTTCGAGCTGGATAAGTGTCTCGCCGACCTTCAGGACTTTTGGAATGTGGGCGAGCAATTCAAGTCGCGCATCTCCAAAGAGGGCGTGTCCACCCCGCCACTGAATCAACTGTTCTCGGGTGCGGATTACCCAGGAATCTCGATCCGATCGAATGAGCAGGGTTCCGTCGGCCTGACTTTCCTGGTCGACGAGAAAGGCGCAATCGCAGACTGCAGCATCGACGACACCAGCGGCATTCCTGCGCTCGATACCATGAGTTGCTACGTGATCAGCCGGAGGGCGCACTTTTCTCCCGCGTTGGGAGTAGACGGTAAGCCGACGCGGAGCGCCTACAGCAGGCGCATAAATTGGCGCATTGCCTCATAGGTCTTGCGCCCGGCGCCATCGTTACGGGAATGTCGCTGATCGAATTCTGCGTGCCGGTGGACGACCTTCGCGTGACTCTGGCGTCCGGCAACGCCGGGCAATACAACGTCAACAACGATCAGGGGGATAGCCGACATGAAGCTACTGAATTCTGCCGCCGTTTCGCTTGCATTGCTCGCATCTCCGGTGACCGCCAAAACAAGTTCGCAGCCCGTGGCCAACGTCGCCGCCGCCGTGGCCGCGCCGGGCCGCTCGGCCGACAACCTCAAGCTCGACGAGTCCCGCAAGCCTGCCGAAGTCCTGCGCTTCCTCGCTCTGCGCTCGGGAATGAAGGTGCTCGATCCGTTCGGCCTCAACAAATATTGGGCCGAGATCACCGCACCGGTGGTCGGTCCTAAGGGACATGTGACGGTCTGGGAGCCGACACAGTTCCTTAAGGATCAAGCCAAGAAGAAGTCGTTCGACGAGTTCGCGGCGAAGCAGACGAATGTCAGCCTGATCTCAAGCCCGTTCGAGGCACCGAACCTGCCGGCGAACGCTTATGATTTCGCGCTGATCAACCTCGACTATCACGACGTTTACTGGACGAGCGAGAAGTACGGCATCCCGAAAATGGATCCGGATGCCTGGCTCAAGACGCTCTATGCCGCGATGAAGCCGGGCGCGACGGTCGGCGTCATCGACCATGTCGCCAACCCCAACAGCGACGTTCGCGCGACCGTCGAGAAGTACCACCGGATCGATCCGGAAGTCGTGAAGTCGGATTTCAAGCGCGCCGGCTTCGTGCTCGAAGGGACAAGCGACATTCTGCGCAATCCGGCTGATGACCACAGCCTGCTCGTGTTCGACCCGAAGATCCGGGGCAAGACCGACCGCACCATCTTGAAGTTCAAGAAGCCCCGTTGAGTCCTTCATCCGAGGCAAAGACCGGACACGCCGGCGGCGGGGGCTTGCGCGCATATTGGGCGCTTGCCGCACTCGTCGCCGGCATTCTTCTCGGCGCCGCAGCAAACGACCTGGACCCCAGCATCCATGAGCCGCTGCTGAAGATTGCCAGCTTGATCGGCACCTTGTGGCTCAATGCGCTCAAGATGACCGTGATACCCCTCGTCGTCGCCTTGCTCATCGTCGGCATCGCAAAGAGCAGGGAAGCGGCGGCGGGCGGTCGGATCGCCGGCCGCTCCGTACTGTGGATCGTGATCATCTGCACGGCGTCGGCAATATTCGGCGCCGTCGCGACGGTCCTCCTCACGAGCGTCTTCCCGCTCGCCCGCGGCACGGCGCAGGCGCTGCAGACGGCGCTGGCAGGCGTCGAGCAGAAAGCGTCCGGGCCGCTTCCCGGCGTTTTCGACTTCTTCAAGGGCGTAGTGCCGGACAATATCTTCGCGGCGGCAACCAACGGCGACATCCTGCCCCTGGTGGTCTTCGCGGTCCTGTTCGGGCTCGCGCTCGGACGTATCTCCGACAAGGGGCGACGTTCGATCGTGGCGCTGTTCGAAGCGATTGGCGACGCTTTGCTTGTCGTCATTCAATGGGTGCTCTGGATCGCGCCGCTCGGCGTGTTCGCGCTTGCCTTAACGGTCGGCGCTGCTGCCGGAGGCGCCGCCTTTGCCGGCCTTGGCCATTATGTCGTCGTGATTTCCGTCATCGGTATTCTCGTCACTCTCGCCGCCTATCCGCTCGCTGCGATTGCCGGAGGGATTAGCATTGGAGGCTTTGCCAAAGGCGTCATCTCGCCTCAGGCGGTCGCCGTCTCCACCCGTTCGTCGCTCGCGTCGCTGCCGGCGATGCTGACGGCGGCGCGCGGCCTCGGGATCCGCGACCAAGTGTCCGACGTGACTCTGCCGATCTCCGTCGCGCTCTTCCGTGCAACGGGGCCGGCGATGAACGTCGCAGTGGCGTTCTATGTCGCGCACTGGCTCGGTCTGGAGCCGAGCGTTCCGCAAATGATCGCGGCGACTGCTGTCGGCGCAGTGATGAGCTACGGCGCGGTCAGCCTCCCCGGTGAGGTCAGCTACATCAGCTCGATCGCGCCCATCGCCTTGGCGCTCGGGGTGCCGATCGCACCGCTCGGCCTTCTCGTGGCCGTAGAGATGATTCCGGACATCTTCCGGACCGTCGGGAATGTGACGGCTGACGTCGCGATCGCGGCAGTTGTGGATCGCTCTACCCGGGTTTCCCCTGAAAAACTGAACGCTAGCTGACCGCCGTTCGTCGATTCACCGGCTTACGAACGGCCTTTGTCGCCGCGCCGACAATCCGCAGCTAACTCGTCGAGCCTGCCGCGACTTCGGCAACTCCCGGGCGCATTTCTCTTCCTGCGACGCGGGGCCCTTCCCCTCAGATCCCCAGCCCAAGCCCCGCGTCGCGCAAAAAGGGAGACTCGAGATGTTGAAGACCATTTCAGCCGTCGGTGCCCTAGCCGCCGCGTCTGCGCTCGTGGTGCCGACTGTGAGTCATGCGCAGGAAGTGAACACGATGAGCGTGTCCTATGCGGACCTCAACCTTGCTTCGCAGGTTGGACAGTACAGGCTGCACAACCGCATCACTGGCGCGGCGAAGGTCGTGTGTGTGATCGAGGATTCGCGTGAGCTCGCGCTTGCCGCGGCCACCAAGGATTGCCGCGATGACGCAGTCGCCAGCGCACAGCCGGCTTACGACGCTGCCGTTGCGGCCGCGCGCCGTGGCTCGGTCACCGTTATCGGTGCCGCCTCGCTCATTGTTTCCGGACGGTGAGCGCCGCGTTACCCCCACAACAAGAAACCACCGGCGCGGGGCGGCCGCTCGACTAGAGCCGCCGCCCCGTTGTCGTATTTGAAGGAGCCTCTTCGCGTTGAAGCTTCTGATTGTCGCCGCCCTCCTGTTTGCCGGGTGCCCCGCTCTTGCCTCAACACCCGGCGAGAAGAACAGTGATGAAGAGGTGAGCATGTTCTTCTTTGCCAGCGATCTCGATCTCGGCACGCTGGAAGGGACGCGGATCCTGCAGCAGCGCATCGATAGCGCGGCGAAGAACGCATGCGGGCCTGTAGACTATACGGACCGTGCTGCGGTCGCGACGATCGAAGACTGCGTGCAGTCGCTGAGGTCCTCGGCCTACGAAAACATGCTTGGCTAATGCGCCTGCGGCAGCTCGGCGCGGATCGCTGGAGCTTCGTTGCCGAGCACCTCGATCGTGAAGAGGATCAGACCACTTTGGTCGGTCACCGATATCGATAGCTGACCGGAATCCCAGAAGGTTGTGGCCGAGTCGGACAGCAGTCGCGCCGCGTACCGGATGGCAGTTGCCTTGGCCTCGGCGATGCTCGGAAGCTCCACCGCTTCCCCAGGCGCGTGATCCCCCTGAACATTGAAGAAGAATGCCGGCATTCGAGTCGCCTAGCCGACTCTCCTCGAGTCTGCGAGGCCATTTACCGCGCAATTGCGCCGAGCGGCGCTGCACTAACGTCCGGCTATGGCCCTGACGCGATCGGAGTAGAGGCGGCCAACCGGCTGTTCGGTGCCATCGCCAAGCCTGGCGATCCACCGGCCTGACTGGTTCCGGCTGAAACCGCTGATGAAGTCCTTGCGCACGATCGCGGAGCGATGGAGGCGCACGAACAATTCCGGGTTCAGCCCTTCTTCGAGCGCCGCCATCGAATGGTGGATAAGCCAGCTGCGGCGCCCGACGTGGAGACGCATGTAATCGCGCTCGGCGGAAACCCGGTCGACGTCTCGCGAGGCGATGCGCACCAAGCCGGAGAGATCCGATGCCCAGAACTCCTCCAGCCATTGCGAGGCCGTGCCGGGGCTGGGCTCGGCCGAACGCTGCTGGAGGTAGGCGCGAGCCCGGTCCAGCGCTCTCTGAAGCCGAAAAGGGTCGACGGGCTTCATCAGATAATCAACTGCTTCCACCTCGAAGGCGGCGACGGCGAACTGGTCGAAGGCGGTCACGAAGACGACGGCGGGCGAGGGGGTCTGGCTTGCAAGTGCGCGCGCGACGCCGATCCCGTCGAGGCCAGGCATGGCAATGTCGAGCAACAGCACGTCGGGGTGGAGCGCATCGGTGAGGTTGATGGCAGAGTCGCCATCGCTCGCGGTGCCGACGAGCTGCGCGCCCTCGGCTCTTGCGAGCAGCAGTTGCAGCCGCTCGGCCGCGAGCGGCTCATCATCGGCAATCAGTACACGCAGAACTTCAGTCTCGGGCATTCATTTCCACCGGCATTGTGAGCGAAACTTTGTACCCGCCCGAGCTCATCGGTCCGAACCGACAGCTGCCGTGTCCGCCGAAGCGCGCCTCGAGCCGCTGACAGACGTTGGCGAGGCCTAGCCCAGTGCCCTCGTGAGTTGCCGCCGGCAGCTCATCCTTGCCGCCGTTCTTGGGCTGGTTGCTGACTTCGACGACCATGCGATGATTGTCGAGGTGCCGGGCACTGATGCTGATCACGACCGCCCTGCGGCTCTTGGAAACGCCATATTTGATAGCGTTCTCGACGATCGGTTGCAGGATCAGGGCTGGAAGGCGGGCTAGTTCGAGCTCCTGCGGAACGTCGTATTCGACGGCGAGGCGATCGGGGAAACGTGCTTTCTCGATATCGAGATAAAGCCGCTGAAGATCGATTTCCTCAGCAAGCGTGACGTCGGCACTTGGATCGAGCGAGAGGCTCGTTCGGAAGAATGTCGAAAGCGCGAGGAGCATCGTTTCGGCGCGATCGGTTCGCCCGGTCATGACCAGCGACGATAGCGAATTGAGGGTGTTGAAGAGGAAGTGAGGGTTCACCTGGTACCGGAGCGCGCGCACCTGCGCCGCCTGGGCCGCGCTTTCGGCATCGGCGAGCCTCCGCTGCACTCCCAAAGCTTCGGCGTGCGAGAACGTCGCAATGTAATAGGCGCTCCACGCCATGAACATGAACAGCCAGACGATCGCGCTGTCGGCGATCCAGCGGATCTGCTTGCGGAATCCCATCTCGCTCATGCGAGGCATGGTGAGTACCAGCGGCTCCTGCGCGTTGCGCTCGATCGTGATCCGGTTATTCTTCTCGATGACGACGAAGCCCTCGCGCGCTTGGTAGCGGTACTCCTCCTTCGACTGGATCTTGCCTTCGAACAGGCTCAGCGTGCCTGCCATCACCATCGCCGCAATGACGGAAGAGATTGCGGCGATGATCGTCTTACCGCGGATGTTTTTGGCGCGGCCGACGCCCGCGATCGCCAAATAGATGAAGCCCGTGATGACGATGCCAAGACCGATATTGATCAGCTTGTCGGTAATCGCGTTCATCGCGTTCGGCGCGAGCAGCGCGCGGAGCACGACCGTCAGGGCATAGAAGCACCAGAAGCCGAGAATGGATTTGAGGGCGAGCGGCCAGTCGCTAAATCGACTGCGCACCGCCGGTGGTGGCATCATCAACATCGGTACCGTCATGCCCTACATCCTTAGGGCCGCAAACCTCCGCCTGCCCATTGGCAGAAGCGCCGGCACGGCCCGTCGAAACAAGACGCCGGAAACCTGCAGTACCCCGCGGAACGGTTACCCGCATCCCATCGTTACAGCAGCGCAATCGTACGGGATGGAGAAGCTGTTGTGAATGACATTAAGCGAGATCGCCCTCCGCCCCCCGTGGGTTCGGCAGACCCGAACGCGGATCTCGAGCGCAAGCTCAAGAAGGATCCGTCCGACGACGATGCCAAGGTCGACGTCGGCAGTGACGAATCGATGGATGCATCGGACCCGCCAGCGGCGGCCCAGCCGGGACAGAAGGACGAGCCAGTCCCTTCGTCGTCGTTCCCGGAGTAGCCCTGCATCGGTCACAACCCTGACTTGCCGTTGCAATTATTCAACAATCCACAGTTTTGAGCCCGCAGGTGGATTTCTAACCTAGACGCAAGGACTCCCCTCTGATTCAATATGAATGGGGGGTGGGACTGTGGTTAAGCAAAAAGCAACTAAACCAACCGCATGATCCTGCTCGGGAACTGAGGAGTCGGGTTCATGATTACGCGCACCAGCCAGCCGGCGAGCGGGGCGATGCTGATCTCCGAGATGAAGGAGTTCGCAAGCTTTCCGAAGGCAACACAGCGGTACATCCGCCGTTCGCTCGATGTGGCTTATGGACGTCGCGACCCGATTGAATGCTGGGCACGCGATGAAGCCGAAGTGGCTTCGATCCGCGCTCAGGCCCGTCTCTACAAGCAGCTAGATCATCTGCGCCTGCAGGTGCCGGACGATAGCGGTCTCGACATGATCGAGCCGTTCATCGGCATGCTGATCACCATCGCGGCGTTCGATCTGGGCCAGGACCGGTTGCCCAATTTCGCCGCCTACCGCTTCCTCTATGAACGGCTGATCGGCGCTTCGGCGCGTCCGTGGCTGCCTGCCGCATTCTGCTCGGCTGCCGCGCTTCCGCACCTTCACCCCGACCGCCGCCGGATCCTGCTGCAGTCGATCAGCGAGAGCGCTGCCACTGCGCCGGGCTGGTCGAGCCGCGAGCCCGTGTTCTGGCCGGAGTGGGTCGAGAAGGTCGATCTCAAGGCGGCCGCCTAAGCGACTTGCTCAGGCGCTCACCGGCGCCTTTACCGATGGGAATATCTTGGCCAGCTGCCTGAGGCTGTCCTCGGCGCTCGTGTGGTGAATGAAGACCACGCCGGCGTCTTCGTATGTGCGGCGATGGGTTTCGCGATCGTCCACCAGCACGTCCCCGGGATGCATGTGCTTGTGCTTGTCGCGCGCCATGCAGGTGATGATCGGCACGCCGGGAAAATGCTCGGCTGCCCACTCGATCTTCTGCGGGGCGGCCCAGCTGCCAAGCGGCAGGCCGGTGAGGATCGTCGGCTTCAAATGCTTCACGCCGTCGAACAATAAGCGGGCGTCTGGCATCTCCGGCAGCGAGCCGTAGAAGTTCTTTGCCTGCGCCAAGCGCTTCCAGAAAGTGCCGCGCCCGTGCTTCGCCTCGAAGGCGCGCGGATACATTCCGATCAGGCGTTTGGCGCCTTCGTCGAAGTCGGCGAGGACACCGTCCGCGTCGAGGAACAGGCGCGGGTCAACCATCAGAAGCGCGCCGGCTCCAGGTCCACGTTAACCGGCGCGTCAATATGATCCCAACCCTTGTCGCGCAGCACATGGTTGCTTTCGCGCGCCTTTCGGCCGGGACCGAGGGACCAGGTGATGTGATAGGTCGATCCGTCGGGCCGGTCCGTCGTGCCGTCCAACTCAATCACAAGACATTCGAGGCTCTCCCCGTCGTCGCCGCGGCCGACGATCCGCGCCTCTGGCTTTCGGGGCAAGGGAGTCTCGGATGTGCCGCCAACGCGCAGGGTGACGTGATCGGCGATCACATTTTCGTATTTCGGCGGGAAGCGCTGGAGCAGCGTCTCGCGTTCGCCGCGCGGGAGCTTCCAGCCGGTGACGGTTCCGGGTTTGGCCATGCGCGACTGACGCCGAAGACCGCTTTCAGTTCCGACTGCCGAGCCTGTCCACCAGATCGCGCGCAAAATCGATCAGCGTGTCGTCGCGGGCACCCATCACTACAATGCGATCGCCCGGTTGCGCTTCGGCGAGCAGAATGTCGCTGATCCGCGCGCGCTCCGGAACATGCTCTGCTTTGCGCTGCGCCGAGCCGATGCGTTCGGCCAGCCAGTCAGATCCGCGGACCCGGTCGACGGTGCCGCCCTGATAGACCGGGTCCGGCAGGTAGAGCAGGTCGTCTGCAGCCATTCCGTCGCTGAAGCTCTCGGCGAGTTGCTCGCCCATCTTCGCTAGCGGTCCGTAGCCATGCGGCTGGAACATGATCAGCAGGCGACCGGGTTGCGCCCGCAGGGTCGCCAAGGTCGCGTCGATCTTGTCGGGATTGTGCGCGAAATCGTCGATGACGGTCACGCCTGCAGCTTCGCCGACAGTCTCGAGCCGCCGCTTCAACCCTTCGAAGCGGGAGAGCGCGTTCACCGCATCCTCGATGCGGATGCCAAGGGCGCGCGTCGCGGCAATCGCTGCGAGCGCGTTCGATGCATTGTGGCGGCCCGGCACGGCAAGCCGGACTTCGTAGCGCCCGCCTTCGGCGTGAAGCGCGAACGCTGATGCGTTCGGCAGCAATTGCAGGTCGCGGCCGATGAAGTCGGCTCTCGGCGCATCGAGCCCGTAGCTGATGACCTTTTCCGGTACCGCTTCGGCAAGCGCGCGGGTCTCCGGATCGTCGAGGTTGAGCACTGCCTTGCGGGCCGACAGCAGGAAGCCCGCGAACAGGCGCCGCAGCTCTTCCATCTCCTTGTGATCGAGGCTGACGTTGGTTAGCACCGCGATCTCGGGCCGATAAAGGGCGATCGATCCGTCGCTCTCGTCGACCTCGCTGATGAACAACTCGGGATCGCCGACGAGCGCGCTCGCGAACGGAGCCTCGGGCGTGACGAAGTTCTTCATCACCGCGCCGTTCATCACCGTCGGCTGGCGATGGAAGGCGTGGAGGATCCAGCCAATCATCCCAGTGACGGTCGACTTGCCGCTGGTGCCGCCGACGGCGACGCTATGATGCGCCTCATTCAGCAGCTGCGCGAGGAACTCGGGGCGCGTGAGATGCTGAAGGCCGAGCTCGTTGGCGCGTACGACGTCGGGCACGGTCGGTTCGACGGCTGCCGAAGTGACTAAGGTCATGCCTTCCTGCACACCGGAGCCGTCCTGCCGGAATAGCTGGATACCGAGCGAGCGCAGATAGTCGAACTTGTGCGGTGTGCGGCCCGCGTCGAGTGAGCGGTCCGAGCCTGCGACCTTCGCGCCGCTGGCGCGCACGATGCTCGCCAACGGAAGCATGCCGCTGCCGCCGATGCCGCTGAAAAAGACGGGCGAATCAATCATTGCCGCGGCCCTATTGAACGTTGCAGGGAATGGCCAGCACCATGCGAGAATGGGGCTGGCCTCCTCGGATGTTCCCAAAGTTCGCAGTGACGCGCAACTTCCTCGCAGGCGGTTTGAGGCTTCTAACTCGTTGAGATAGATGGGGGGATGCGCTCGCAGGCAGGTGTGGGACAGGTAGATTGTTGCTCGTTTTATAGTGACAGGTTTCGACCCATTCCTGCAATTAGGTGGCGAAGTTCATGACTTGCATGCGCCTCCGCCGGGCCAGCCGGTCCAGCCTGCGCCGCGCACCACGCGCCCGGGCTTCGCGCCGGTGTGCTTGCCGTTTCGCCAGACCTGGACACCGTTGACGAAAACGTCGTTCACGCCGCTCGCCAGTTGCTTGGGCTTCTCGAAGGTCGCGTGATCCTGGATTTTCGCCGGGTCGAACACCACGACGTCGCCATAAAAGCCCGCCTTCAAGGCACCGCGCTGGCGGATTCCGAGATTGCTCGCCGGCAGCGATGTCAGCCGGCGCACGGCGTCCTGCAACGTGGCGGTCTTCTCGTCGCGGACATAATGGCCGAGCAGCCGCGCGACATTGCCGTAGGCGCGCGGGTGGCTGCTCGATTTCAGGAACACGCCTTCGGGCGCTTCCGAGGCCTCGTCCGAGCCGAAGCTCATCCACGGGAGCCCGGTCGCGCGCTTCACGTTGTCCTCGCTCATCATGAAATAGACAGTGCCGACGCGGCTGCCGTCCTCAATGACCAGGTCCATCGCGGTTTCTTCGGGGCTCTTGCCGCGCATGCTCGCCACCTGGGCGAGGGTCTTGCCGGTAAGCGGTTTCAGCTTCGGATTCTTGAACGCGATCAGCAGCACATTGTCGGGGCTGCCCGACAGCAGCAGCAGATTCTCCCAGGCCTGCGACGGCGTGCGCATTTCCTTCACGAGCCGGGCGCGGACGGCCGGGTCCTTCATGCGCTTGATCCATTCTTCGAGGCCGCCCGACTGAACCCAGGTCGGCATGGCGGCATCCAGACCAGTTGCGCCCGCCGTGTAATTGTACATGTCGGCGGTGATGCGCTGACCCTGCGCGCGTGCGGCATTCACGTGAGCGATGGCTTCGTCGATCTTGGCCCAGTTCGGTTTGCCGCCCTGCTTGAAGTGGTAGATTTCCGCCGGGGCGCCTGACTGCCGGCTGATCTCGATGAGCTCGTCGATCGCTTCGATCAGCTTGTTCCCCTCGGAACGCATGTGGCTGATGTACATGCCGCCGCAATTGCCGGCTTCGGTGGTCAGGGCGATCAGCTCCGGCGTTTCGGCGTAATTGGCCGGCGCGTAGATCAGCGACGAGCCGACGCCCATCGCGCCTTCCTTCATCGCCTGGCGTACCAGCGCCTGCATCTTCGTCAGTTGGGCGGGGGTCGGATCGACATCTTTTTCGCCGAGCTCATGCACGCGAACGGTGGTTGCTCCGACGAACGAGGCGAGGTTGGGCGTGACGCCCTTCTTCGTCATGTAGTCGAGATATTCCCCGAGCGTGGTCCAGCGGATCGGATACTTTATGTCGCCTTGCCGCTGGAGCTCGAGCCGCTTCATTTCGGGCGTCAGGGGACCCATCGAATTGCCTTCGCCCATGACTTCGAGCGTGACGCCCTGCGCGGTATCGCTAAGGCCGCGGCCGTCGGCGATCAGGCTTTCGTTCGCCCAGCTCAGCATGTTGATGAAACCCGGTGAGACGGCCTTCCCGGTCGCGTCGACAGTTCGCGCAGCACGTCCCGGCGCGTGGGGCCCGACATAGGCGATCTTGTCGCCCTTCATCGCTACGTCTCCGACGTACGGCGTGCCGCCCGAGCCGTCGTAAATCGTGCCGCCGCGGATGATGACACTGTACGCGGCAGGCGGTGCGGCCGAGCTTGCGAACAGACCAGCGACGGCAACGGCCAGGGCAATTCGTTTCTTCATGGTTCCCCTCTCGTGAAGAGCGGCGAAGCTGCACCATCTTGAGAGCGTCGGCTACACCTAAAGATGTGGCACCAAATGACAAATGATCAGCCGCATTGCGTGCCATGACGCTTGTGATACGGTTGTTTCGCTCGGGGGCTTGGCAATGGTCGTGGCAAACCCGTCTCAACGGCGGAACTGAACAATGCTGGTCGCGCTCAGGCGGGCTCTGAAAAGGGGACCGCGCGCTGCGCGCAACGGCGTTGCCCCTGCGAAGGTCGAGGACGAAACCCGACCGGCGAGTTTCATAAAGTCGCCTTTTCTAGACATTGCGTTCGAGCCTTCGGAGGCTGAACGATCTCAGGTCGTTTCGTCGAAGGCTCAGAAGAGGAGACCCGGCTAAGCTCGCGGTCCGTTGCAGGCGGGCGCCGTGCTATGCATCCATGCCCTTCACTCTCCCTCCGTCGGCGACTATGCGGCGGTGGGTTGAGAGGGATCGTTTATGCGTCATTTGTACTGGCTTTCCGTTGCAGCCGTGGTGGCTGCGGCGCCGCAGTCCGTTTCCGTTGCGCAGCCTGCGCCGGCAGCCGCCGCGAACAGCGAGGATGGTCGCCTCACTGCTTTTCTTGACGCCGAATTTGCGCAGGACCTGAAGCTTCGGCCTCAGTTGGCAACGCGCTTGGGAGTCAAGGAGAGCGAGGACCGGCTGGACGACATTAGCGACGCAGCCGAGCTTCACCGCCTTGAGGCGCGCCGCGCGAGCGTTGCCCGAATGAAGGCGCAGTTCGATCGCTCGAAGCTCTCGCCAGCGGGTCAAACCAATTACGACATCTGGGAAACCGAGCTTCAGCGCGCCGAGATCCAGTTCGAATATCGGCGCTATCAGCCGCCCTTCTACTCCTTCCTCTATTCGGTGCACACGCGGCTGCCCGACTTCATGATCAACACCCATACCGTCACCGACGCGCGCGACATGAAGGCCTACAATACGCGGCTGCGGGGTATCCCGGCGGTGCTCGACACTGCGATTGGGCAGAGCAAGGAATCCGACGCGGCGGGGATACGTGCGCCGAGGTTCGAGATCGAGCGCGTGATCGCGGGCAGCAAGACGCTCATCACCGGCGCCCCGTTCGACAGCGGCAAGGATTCGCCGCTGTGGGCGGATGCGAAGACCAAGGTCGCAAAGCTGCAATCCACCGGCAAAGTGAGTGCTGCGGAGGCCGATGCGCTGCTCGCGGACGCCCGCACTTCGATCCTTGGGCTTAAGCGGGGGTACGAGCGTGTGATCGCGTGGGCACAGAGCGAGCTTCCGACGGCGCCTAGCGGCCGTGTCGGTGCGATATCCCTGCCGAACGGTGCGGACTGGTATGCGAAGGCGCTCAAGATCAACACGACGCTCGATCTCACCGCCGAGCAGATCCACAATATCGGCCTCGCCGAAGTGAAGCGGATCGAAGGCGAGCAGGACGCGCTCGCGCGCAAGGCAGGATTCGAGGGGCGCCACGCCTTCTACGCGTACCGCGAGAAGCACTTCCCGCCTCAGCCGTGGACCGATGCGCTCCGCGCCGAATATCTGAAGCGCGCGAACGATGCCGTTGCCCACAATCGTTCACTGCTTCCCGAGCGTTTTAACAATCTGCCGCAGTATCGCGCCGAAGTCGTGCGCGAGCCTTCATTCAGCGAGGTCGCCGGCGGTGCCGCGCATGCTTCTGGACCGAGCCCTGACGGGATCAGGCCGGGGCGGGTCTATGTGCACCTCGTCGGCAAGACGGAAGACCCTGCCGCGGTTTACGACCTCATGTGCCACGAGGGCATTCCGGGGCACGTGATGGCGGGCGATATCCAGGTTCGTCAGACCGGCACTCCCAAGTTCCGGCGAGCGGGCGGCTACGTCGCGTTCAACGAGGGCTGGGCGCTCTATTCGGAACTGCTCTGCAAGGAAATGGGCGCTTATCCGGACGTCGCGGCCGACTTCATGCGCCTCGATCAGGAGCTGTTCCGGGCCGCGCGGCTCGTCGTCGACACCGGCATTCACGCCAAAGGTTGGACCGAGCAACAGGCCGTCGATTACATGATCAAGACCGGCCGGCTGTCACCGGACAGTGCCCGTTCCGAAGTGCGCCGGTACATCACGCTTCCTGGTCAGGCGACGGGCTACAAGATCGGCATGCTCAAGATCATGGAACTTCGCCACCGGGCCGAGCAGGCGCTTGGGCCGAAGTTCGACATCAAGGGGTTCGACGATTTGGTCATTAGTGACGGATCGCAGCCCTTGCCGGTGCTGGAGCGGCGCGTGGACGATTGGATTGCTCGCCGCAAATAGCGGCCTATGAAGTGGGCGGCTCCCATAATTCGATGGGATTGCCTTCGGGATCATGGATGCGCACGAAGCGGCCCACGTTAGGGTCGTTCCACTGGTCGCGCGTTTCCACGGAGATCCCTGCGCTTTCGAGCCGGCCGATGAGTTCGCCGAGATCGGAGACTCTCAGGTTCAGCATGAAGGCCTTGTCCGCCGGGAAATAGTCGGTGTCGGCGGGGAATGCCGCGAACACGACAGGGCCACCCTGAGTGATCCACGACCATTCGTCGGGCGCGCCCGTATCGGGCGCCGTGCAGCCGGCGCCGACGTTCAGATGTTGCTTGTACCAGCCGGCAAGCGCTTCAGGATCCCTGGCGCGGAAGAACAAGCCGCCGATTCCGAGCACCGCCATTGTTGTCTCCTGATCCTCGCTACGGTCGTTATCAGAGCGCGCCTGCCACGGCGAGATGTCGAGGCGCGGGGTCAGTTAAACTGCGGATGGTTGAGCATGCTTCGGTGCGGCAGATTGGCCGGCACGCACCTTGGGAGCAGCAGCAAAATGAACATCATCGGACGGCGTTTAGGGACAGGCCTCCTGGTCGCCAGCACCCTTGTCTCTTTCTCGCAGCAAGCCTCCGCGGCAACTGCCGCGCAACTTAGCGCAGACGGAAGCGCGGCGCTCAACCGCCTCTATGCGCAATCGGACAGGGCACGCAGATACTCGCGGGACGCACGGGCGATCCTGGTGTTTCCGAAAATCGTCAAGGCGGGCTTCATGATCGGCGGACAGGGCGGCGAGGGCGTGCTCTTCGTACACGGTCGGCCAACGGCTTATTACAAGATCGGCGCCGCCTCCTTCGGTTTGCAGGCGGGAGGACAGTCGTTCAGCTACGCTTTGTTCCTGATGAACGATTCCGCGCTCAATTATCTCAACAAGAGCGACGGATGGGCGATAGGTTCGGGCCCCAGCGTCGTGGTTGTAGACAAGGGTGCCGCCATGAGCACGACCTCCACGACGTTGGCGAAGGACGTGTACGCTTTTCCCTTCGGGCAGAAGGGCCTGATGGCAGGCTTGGGTCTGGAGGGGTCCAAGATCACGCGGATCAATCGGTGACGAGTTGTCCGTCTAAGCGTCCCGTCGGCCGGTAAAAACCCTGATACGAACGTTTGGCAGCAACTGTATCCTAGCAACCGAGTCGTCTTTCCCTTTCAACGACTCTGGCCCGGCTTCTCTTCCCAGCCGGGCCTTTTTTTTGCTCGTGCGCATAATCGGCATCCGGTGAGGTGCACCGAACCTCAGGTGAAACCAACTGATTGCTACGACGAACCAAAACGGCAAAAATATTTTTCAGGATGACACCGTGTTGGTACGCGGGAACTACAGGGAAGAATTGATTTGGGCGGCGCGATCCTAAGCGACCGCCCTTTTGTTTTGGGAGCGTGCACGCCGAGACCTGCAACCTTCGCGAGGCATGCGGCGCAAGCGAGGGTTCGGATGCTTGCGGGATCATCATCGTTGCCGGGTCGCGCGGTGAGATACTCTAACCTGTCCGAGGGTGCGACGGTGCAGCGGTTGTCGCCGGAGGGTTGGTCCAACCGCGTGGCGGCTGCCGCACCGCGGTGGGAAGCCGGGCTGGTCGTCGCCCACGCGAACAATGGCGGAGCGATGCTCAAAGCGCGCTGAAGGCGCGGACTTTGGGCTGAAGGTACGGCTGGTACCGAAGGGCAAGAGCACTCGGGCGGAGCCGATCCCGCTGAAGGTCAAGGCGGCGAAGCCGTTGTTCGCGGACGAGTTTCCGGAGCTGGAGGCGGAGCTTGCGCGATGGTCACGGGCCGCGGGTATATCGGGCTTGGAAGGTATCCCGATCCCGCCGACGCGATGGCGTGGGCGATGGCCGCGCTCAGCAGACTAGGAGCGGGTGCCGCGGGTGAGGAGGCGTGATTGGGCGTTTGTTAATGAGCGGCGACGGTGTAGGAATGTCGGAAATCCGACACACATCGCGGGGGCGCGGTATGGCAAGCATTGCATCACGATTCGTGGGTTCGACGGAGCGTCGAGACCTGCTTTCCGGAACCCCGCGGGCACATTCGATCGACCGCTGGATTTTCGTATTCACGGCCGTCTGGTTCATCGCGATCGTACTGGTCGGCTTCATTCCGGACTCGCTGATGAAGGTCGCTGCGGTGCAGGCTGCACAGCGGCCGCCGTTCCCGACGGTTCTGCATGTTCATGCGGTGCTGATGGGGTCCTTCCTGCTGCTGCTGCTGACTCAAGCGGTGCTGATGGCGACCGGGCGATGCGAGCTACACAAGCGCGTCGGCATGATCGCATTTGCGCTAGTGCCGATGGTGGTCGTTGCCGGTTTTTTCGTCGCACCGACGATCTATCACCAGGTGTGGAACTTCGCGCAGGTGGCGCCGCCGGGCGTGAAAGAGCAGATGGTGGGGCGGCTTGGGGAGCTGGACAATATCCTGTTGCTGCAGATCCGCATCGGCATCCTGTTCCCGCTTTTCCTGGCGATTGCGCTGATTGCGCGGGCCGGCAACGCCGGGCTGCACAAGCGGATGATGTTCCTGGCGACGGCATTGCCGCTGCCGGCGGCGATCGACCGCATGGTCTGGCTGCCGACGACGCTTCCGGGAAGCATGGTCGCGGCGGACTTCTACGTGCTGGTGGCGGTGTCGCCGCTATTCGTGTGGGACGTGGTCCGGAACAAGCGCGTGCACGAGGCCTATTCGATCTGGCTGGCGATCAATGTGCCATGTTCGGTGTTAGTCTACAGCCTGTGGGACACGGCCGGATGGCACGCGACGGCGCAAGGGATCATGGGCGTTTAACGGCTTAGTCGGTCATTCTGTGAACACTTAGGGCGCTTTCGGAGGCCTTTTTCTTGGGAACGAGCGCTCGCGACCTGGGCTAATGTAGAGTTGGTGCCCGGGACATTGGGCAGGTGAGATGGTCAGCGCTCGTGCTCGGTGGACGAAAGGTTGTAGGATGTCAGACGGGACTGATAGGGTCAGCTGCAGGAGGAACCACGGTTGACGCCGAAGGACGCAATACGCTCGATTTGGTACCCAATGTCTGACGTCAGCACGGCCTCATTGAAACCTAAAAAAGTCAAATAACACAGAAGCTTCGGCCTGAACTGCGGACCAAGTGATGCTTTTGCGCAACAGGGCCCCCAATCACGCGCTTGCACGGCAACGGACGCTCTCATAATGTGCTTGAGCGGTTCAATCTTTAGAACGCATGTGAAAGGGGACTCTTATATGCGCAAGCTGGCCATTGCGGTGGCGCTCGCATCGACGGCTATGGCGACCCCCGCTGTCGCTCGCGATCATAGTTTTTACGCGGGCCTCGAGGGGGGTGTCATGTGGGTCGAGGACATGAACCTCGACGTCGAAACCGGCTCCGGCACGGTGCTCAACGGTGGCGCGACCATCATGCATCATAGCGGTTTCGATATTGATGCTATTGCGGGTTACGACTTCGGTATGGTTCGCCTCGAAGGCGAAATCTCGTACAAGAAGGCGTCTGTTAATCAGCTCGAGCTCGACTCCCGCCTATCGGGTGCGGGTCCGCTCTCCAACTTCGACGCCGATGGCAAGGGCCGTGCCCTTTCAGCTATGGTCAACTTCCTGCTCGACTTCGGAAACGAAGACGGCCTGAGCGGTTACGCCGGTCCGGGTATCGGTATCGCCGAGGTCAAGGAAGATCCGTCCGCGCTCACGCCAAACGGCGTTGTTGGCTTCTCGGATAGCGACAGCGGCGTTGCCTGGCAGGCAATTGCCGGCCTTCGGTATGCCGTCAGCCCCAACATTGACCTGGGCCTGAAGTATCGCTTCTTCAATGTCACGACGCTTCACTTCGGCGACAACAGCAGCGGTGCAAGCTTGACGGGTCACTGGCGTTCGCACAGTGTCATGGCGAGCCTGATCTACAACTTCTGGGCGCCTCCGCCGCCTCCTCCTCCGCCGCCGCCGCCGCCTCCGCCGCCTCCCGCGACGCAGACGTGCCCGGACGGATCGGTGATCCTGGCGACGGACACTTGCCCGGCTCCGCCGCCGCCGCCGCCGCCGCCGCCACCGGCGCCAGAACGCGGCTAAGCGAGAGCGAAGCTAGATTAAAGGAGACCGGTCCGGGCACCTCGCCCGGGCCGGTTTTCTTTTGTATGGTGGCGAGCGACGATCGCCGGTGGGCCGAAGAAGAATTGGCTTAAGCTTACTGCTGAGACGCGAAGTGGGGCGCGGCCTTATCCCAGCCGTAATGGTCATCGAGGTAGCTGACTTTGCCGTCGCGAACCTGAGCGGTGAGATAGGTGAGCACGATCGGCACGCCGCTGGGAAGTTGCTCTCGAAGCTCGGGCTCCTTCCCCGGCGCGACTGGATCGCGGCCCA
>Ga0308174_10000305_pt1 | contig 20581 bp, 21 predicted proteins | sample PhyPR2_FD_203894 | JGI IMG/M metagenome (GOLD analysis project Ga0308174, IMG submission 203894) | Soil microbial communities from UC Gill Tract Community Farm, Albany, California, United States - DLSLS.P.R2 | ecosystem: Environmental > Terrestrial > Soil > Agricultural land | place: USA... | reverse complement strand
ATCTCGGGCCATGCCGTTCAATATCTGGAGGGAGCAATAGAAGTGCCTGACGCTTGAACGACAAGAGCGATGCGGACAACATCCGCACTCTGAAGCGCTTATCTCATGCCCCACCGCTACGAATAAGTGACCGGTTCATGAGCCGGCCCCATTCATAATCGACGCTCTCCGGATGCATGGGAAACACGCCGGCGCCCGGTGTGAAAGTCAATTCGCCGAAATAGATCTTTTCGCCCAGCGCATAGAGATCCACGCGCACGTATTCGAAGTCTTTCGCAAGGGACGTCGCCACTGAAAGCAGCTTGTCCAGATTCGCCGGAGGCGGCGCCGGCTCGGGACTGCGCGGGTAGTGGCCGATGGCAACGTCGAGACGGTTCCAGTTTCCGTCGTACATATCGCCACGCGGGTGTTCGCCAAAGCGATCCGTGATGACCGCAATGTAGATGATCGGCTTGCCCTGTTCGGGACCTGCGAAGCAATGCAGCTTGATGTCGGGCGGAATCACGCCGCTCAATTCGACAAGAAGCTGCTCGAAGTAAATGCGCGGCTTGATCGAACGGTAGTGCCGCTCGCGCGCAACGCGATAGAAGTCCGTCGCAAGCCAACGTTGCGCCAGGCTTTGCAGTTCTTCGAACGAGGTCTTGGACTTGTCGCGCACGACCTCGACGAAACCGCTGCCGTGATTCGCCTTCATGACGAACGCCGACGGCAACGCATCGAATACATCGCGCGTGAATGCGGGCGGATTTGCAATGAGCGGAATAAGGTATTCCTCACCGACAGTCCGGCGTACATAGTCGCGCACGGTGATCTTGTCGGTCAGATCCACGAAGCGCTCGTCCGGGTAAAGACAGCGTTGCAGGATCTTCTCGTTGAACGTGGTCGGACGCTTGATGTTCGGAAACCTGCCCACCTTGCGACGATGCGCAATTTGCAAGTACACGCTGTCTGGCAGATAGTCCAACACAATCTTAAACACGTCCTTGCCAATCGACATCTTTACTCTCCAATGTAATACGTCCTCTCGGTGCGGCTTCCCACCATCGCGCCTAAAATGATAACGAATGGCAACAGCGCTTTCTAGTTCATTACATGCGTCGATCTGTTCGGTTGCGCACGATGACGCAGACGTAATGTCGCGTGTCCGTATCAGATGACCGATGTGGTGGGTGCCAGTGGCGTTAATGGACTGCCGGTTCGGCGCACAACGTTGTCATAAGCGTGGCTATTTCGCACTTTCGTGCGGCACCGCACGATAAATCAGCGAACATTTGGCGTACATTTCTTTCTATCAACCAACGAACGCATAACTATCGCAACATCGCGTTCGTTTCTCGCGCCGCGCTGAACGCTCGCGCAAACGCAAAACACTTCGACGGCTTCCGGGACCGGTCAGTGTTACCCCGGAACCGGATATCGCCCTGTTTAATTAGACCTCCTTTGCAATCGAGAGAATATATGAGCCGCCTCAAAATCACCCGACGCGCTTTCCTTGGTGGCGCTGCATCGACGCTTTCGTGGGCCGCATTTCCGTACATGGCAGCGGCCGCGACGACGCCGGTCGTTCGCATCGAGTGGCAGCAGTACAAACAGACTACGCAGTATGCGTCATTCCTCAATGCCGTGCGTTTGATGATGGCCAACCCGAACGCCGCCGATCCGAACTCATGGCAATACTGGGCGAATGTGCACGTGAACTACTGTCCGCACCGGACGCCGTATTTTCTGGCGTGGCATCGCGGGTATCTCTACTATCTCGAGCAGCAGATGAGGCGCGTTTCGGGCGACCCTTCGCTGACGCTGCCCTATTGGGACTGGTACACGAATCCGCACCTTCCGAGCGAATTTACCGATAACGCGACCGGCAATCCGCTTTACTGCCCGCGAGTCAATACGAACGTCTATGGCGCGCTCGATCTTTCGCCTTTCTCATCGTCAGTCGTGAACTTTCAGCGTGGCACCGCGAACTCGTTCGAAGAGAAGTTCGAGACGGCACCGCATAATCCGATCCACAACATCATCGGCAATACGATGGCGACAATGCAGTCTCCGCGTGATCCGATCTTCTATCTGCACCACGCCAACGTCGACCGGCTGTGGCACGCCTGGGCGCTTCCGGATGGACGAACGATGCCCGCGCCTGCAGACCCGTACTGGGCTGGAACGTTCACGTACGCACCAGGCCTCACCATCAACAAGGAACAGACGTACTCGAACCGTAGCCGGCTCGGCTATGACTACGCGAACACGTCACGGCCCACCAGCTTGCCGCCGCAAGCCCAGGTGGGGCGCATCATCCGCGTGCAGGCGCAAATTGCGCCTATCGTCACCCGTCCGCCGGTCGCGTCGTTACCTGCATCGCCCGGGCGGTCGGTTGCAGCGGGCCGTCGGTCGATTGGCGGAGTCAAGGGCGTCGTGCTCAGGGAACATTCGATCAGCGCGCGCGTGGTGGCCGAAGCGAGCTCCGTCAAGCCGCTGCAGGACATGCTCACGGCAACCGCCGACGGCTTCCAAGCGGCCGCGAGAAACCTGCCGAACGCCGCATCACTGGCGGCCGGCAAATCGAGTCAGTACAAGTCCGTCAAGATCGTTTTCGACGACATCATGATGACGCGTGCGGGCGCAGCGGGCGGCTACTTCTACAACGTGTATCTGAATCTTCCCGAAGGCGTGGATATCGATGAAGTACGTTCGCGGCATTTCATCGGTACGCTGGGTGCGTTTGAAGTCGCTGGCGCGGCGCATCATGGAATGATGATGCTCGAGTTCCCCGCGACGGCTGCGCTCCTGAAGATAGGAGCGGGAAATGCCCGCGAATATGCGATTTCGCTCGTTCGTGTGGACGGCGGCGCGGCGCCCAAGGGCGACGTCATGACCATCGGCGAAGTGCGAGTGGAGCTGACCACCGAGGCGCCGTACGTCGTGTCGCCGGCTCGGTCCGGCGCGACGGGTGGCGCGTACTAGGCGGGATGGGAGCCGGCTTCATGTCCGGCTCCGCACTAACGCAACTGTTCTTCGATTTTCTTGGTCAGCGGCGACTCCACATCGCCCGTATGCTTCGTCTGCACGGGCTCGATCAGCACGATCCAGCATTCGTCGTCGGCGACAGGATTGTGCATCGTGCCCCGTGGCACGACGTGAATGGAACCCGCGGGCAAGTCGACGACACGCCCGCCTTCGTATTCGATCTTCAGGCGTCCGCGCACGATAAAGAACAATTCGTCTTCGTGCGCATGGTCGTGCCATACGAGCTGGCCGCGCACTTTTGCCACCTTCACGTATTGATCGTTGACTTGCGCGACGACTTTCGGTGACCAGTACTCCGAAACATCGGAGAATGCGGCTTCGAGATCGAACGACTCGGCGAACGGATGGACAGGCATGGTTATCTCCATGTAGGAACGAGGGATGCGGCGAGCAGCACGCTCATCGCAAGATTGGGAAGCGCCAATGACGCGGCGTGCGAAAGAGCCGCGAGACTGTCGTCGCCGAGCTTTCCGGCTTCAGTCACAACGGCGCGAAGCCGTTGACGAGTGTAACGGGTTGCGCGGGCTCTTGCGATGCGCAAGACGAGTCACAGCCGGTCCCCGAACCCGAGCGCTGTCACGGGCGTTTTGCGCGCGGGCATCGCCCGCAGCACGGCGCGCCCGAGCCGTTCGGCAGGTTCCCCTATCCATAGCGTCCGCGCCTTGACATCGCGAACAAAAAAGGCCCACGCCATGCCCTTCTGCCTGACGCATCACTCTTGCAACGCCGTCCACATTTCCTTATCGCGCTCCGCCGTCCAGATACGCGGATGCCTGATACCGCTCGCCTCGTCATAAGCACGCGACACATCGAACGGCAGGCAATGCTCGTAGATGAACACATGCCCGAACTTGGGGTCCATCGACTTGCGCGCGAGCGCCATCGCGCCCTTGAGGTCCAGTTTCTGCGCAACCGCGTCCTTGCCCGCTTGCAGCAGCGTCGTGACGAAGTCCTTCGTATAATCGAGACCCTTGTCCACATCGACCGGATTCAGCAGCGCGGGGCCGCGTCCCGGCACGAGCTTCTGCGGCTCTAGCTGGCGCAGCGCTTCGAGCGTCGCGGGCCACTCTTCGAGTTGCGCGTCGCCGCAGTAGCAGGCGGCGTCGTATTCAACCAGATCGCCCGAAAACAGCACCTTTTGCGACGGCAGCCATATGACCGTGTCGCCCTTCGTGTGGCCCGGGCCGAAATGCGCGATCTTCACTTCGAGTTTGCCGAGCCACAGCGTAACTTCGCGGTCGAAGACGAGCGTCGGCCAGGTCAGGCCCGGCACCGTCTCTACGCCCGCGAACAGACGCGGAAAGCGCTCGATCTCGGACTTCATGTCCTGCTCGCCGCGCTCGACGATCATCTCGTAGGTCCCGCGGCTCGCGATGATCTGCTGCGCGCCTTCCGCGAAATAAGCGGACGCGCCGAGCACGCGCACCGCGTGATAGTGCGACAGCACAACATGCTTGATCGGCTTGTCGGTGACGCTGCGAATCTTCGCGATCAGGTCTTGCGCCATCGCGGGCGTCGCGGTCGTATCGACGATCAGCACACCGTCGTCGCCGATGATTACGCCCGAGTTCGGATCGCCCTCCGCGGTGTACGCCCACGCGTGCTCGGAAAGCTGCGTGAACGTAACTTTCTTCTCTTCCAGGTCTGCTTGCGATGCGAATGCCTTTGCCATTTCTGTCTCCGGTGAATCGGCGGGATGACGTATCGTCACGTCGCGGTTTATTGTTTGTCAATAGCAAATCGACTTGCTATAGTTGAAATAGGGGAAATCCCCGCTGCTATGCCGCGTTTTGCGGATGCGTTAGCATCGGACGCCCGGACGCACGCGCGCAGGAGTGAATCGCACTTGAATCAAGGTATCGACAAACCGCAACGCGGTATACAGAGCGTCGAAGTGGCCGGCCGCGTTCTCGAAGCACTCGTGCAGCGCCGCGGGCCCGTGGCGTTGAGCGAACTGGCGAGCGCCGCCGCGCTGTCGACAGCGCAGGCTCATACCTATCTCGTCAGCCTCACGAAGCTCGGGCTCGTCAAACGCGATGCATTGACGGGCTACTACGAGCCGGGTCCGCTGTCGTTGCGTCTGGGGCTCATGTTCGTCGGGCAGAAAGAGGCGTATCGGGTGGCCGCGCCGCATGCTGCGCAACTCGCAGAACGGATCGGTTACAGCGTGGCCGTGTGCGTCGCGGGCGCGCAAGGGCCGACCATCGTGCGCTACGAACGCGGCGGCTATCCGCTGCACGTCAATCTTCACATCGGCACGGTGATGTCGCTCCAGACGACATCCACCGGACGCGTGTTCAGCGCGTTCCTCGAACCGGCCCGGCTTGCGACGATGCTGGAAAGACAGGGCATCGGCGTGGACGATTCCGCCTCGCCCGACAGCGCGGACCGGCAGGCCGGCGTCGAAGACGTGCGCCGACGCGGCATGGCGCGCGGCGTCGATATCCCGAGCCCCGGCATCAGCAGCCTGAGCGCGCCCGTGCTCGACGCGGACAACCGTCTGCAACTCGCGCTGACGGTCATCGGACCATCGGGCGCGATGGACGTGAGCTGGAACGGCGACATCGCGCGCGAATTGCGTGCGACCGCGCGACTTATCACGGAAGCCCTGACTCAGCCATCCCCGATCCATGCCGTCTGATCTCCCCATAAACTCGAACGATGCGGGCGCTTCCACGACGAAGGCCCAGCGCGGCATCAACGCGCTGGACAGCACGGGCGATCTATTGAACGCGCTCGCCGCGTCGGGCAAGCCCATGAATCTGCGCGACCTCGCCGCCGCCGCCGGCATGCCGCCCGCCAAGGCGTTCCCGCATCTCGTCAGCCTGCAGAAGATCGGCTTGATCGCACGCGACGCCGACGGGTGCTTCAGCGCTGGAGCGCTCGGCTTCGAACTGGCATTGATCGCGCTGCAACGCCTTTCGCCGACGCGCGACGCCGAACCGGAGATCGTCTCCCTCGCGGCGACGACGCAACTGAGCGTTGCCGCCGCCACGCTCGGGCCGCTCGGGCCGACCATCATCCGGCTGGAGGAATCCGCGCGGCCGCAGCACATCAGCTTGCGCGTCGGCACGGTGATGTCGCTGGTCAATACCGCCATCGGCCGGGTCTTTGCCGCGCATACGCCGGAGGACGTGCTGAAGGGGCTGCTCGCGCAGGAACCGATCAGGCTCGCCGGAGCGCGGACGCCGCCCGCGTTCTCGCGCGACTACCGCGAGCGCCTCGAACGCATCCGTGCGACGGGCATCGACGATGCATTCGATGCGCCCGTGCCCGGCATCGGCACGTTCGCGGCGCCGGTCTTCGATCATACGAACAGCATTCGGCTGGTGATCGCGGTGATCGGCTCGACGCGCAATTTCGATCGCGATCCACAAGGGCCCGTGGCACGCGCGCTGCTCGCGGCGACGCAGCGCCTGTCGTGGCGATTCGGTGCGCTTCCGGCGGCTAGCTGAGAGCGTTTGTCAGACCCGCGCGCGCCCTCGCCAACGCCTCCGCAAGCACATCCCTATCCCCAATGTGATTCGCCAGCAGCAGCACGAGCCTGGCGTTGACCATATGGCTGTCGGCATCGCTCAGGCCGTCGTGCGTATTGATGAGATGCTCGTAGAACGCATCCATATCCGCGATATTCGGCTCCAGATTCAGATGGCTCATGTCGTCACCCGTTCACGTTGGTGTTGCACGTTGCGCGGTCCACTGCTGCCGAAACCGCATCGACGTCGAGCGCACGCCACCGCGCGCACACGTGCTGGTCAGGACGCAGCAGATAAAAGGTGCCGGGACGAGCATCGAAGCGATGCGCGACGATGCCCTCGACATCTTCCAGGACCGTCACGCCCGACATCGCAGGCGGCTTTGCACCGCGCGGCGCAACGACGAGCGCGCGCACGCGCACCGGCAGGTTCCCGAGCGCGGCGAGCCGTTGCGCTGTTTCCCCGGTATCGTCGTCGAGCCCACAGAAATAGACCCCCGTGAACTCGCCGCCCGAGGTCTGATTCAGGAACCACGTTTCCTTGCCGTCGATGGTGACCGGCGCGTCCGCGCAGACCGCGCCCGGCGTCAATGGGCAGGAAAATACGTCTGCAGGACAGTCGGGCGTGTTCAGCGGCGAATCGGACAGCACGGCTGGAACCGACAATCTGCCGCTATTGACGATGCGCCGCGCAAACGGACAGTCCTTCGCGAGCTTGAGCGTGGCGTCGCGGAAGAGGCGCGAGACCGCGCTCTTCGGCGTGATGAAGTCCGTGGCGCGCGTCGAATGGCGGATGTTTTCATCGGCCGCGTATTCACGTTCGGACGCATAGGTGTCGAGCAACGCGGACGGCGCATCCCCGTTCACGACGAGCCTCAGTTTCCACGCGAGGTTGTCGGCATCCTGCACGCCGCTGTTCGCGCCGCGCGCGCCGAAGGGCGACACGCCATGCGCCGAATCGCCCGCGAACAGCACGCGGCCGTGACGGAACGAATCCATGCGCAGACACGAGAACGTGTAGATGCTCACCCATTCGAGCTCGAACTCGACGCCCTCGCCAAGCAGCGCCTTGACGCGCGGGATAACGCGTTCCGGCGCTTTCTCCGCGACCGGATCGGCGTCCCAGCCCAACTGAAAATCGATGCGCCAGACATTGTCCGGCTGACGATGCAGCAGAACCGACTGATTGCGGTGAAACGGCGGATCGAACCAGAACCAGCGTTCGGCCGGAAACGGCGCTTTCATCTTCACGTCGGCAATGAGGAAGCGATCCCTGAAGCTGCGGCCGCTGCAATCGAGGCCGAGCATCTTGCGCACCGTGCTTCGAGCGCCATCGGCCGCGACGACGTACTGCGCGCGCAGCGCATACGCGCCGTCGGGCGTCTCCACTGTGAGCTCGACGTGATCCGCATGCTGCTGGATGCCGACCACGTTGCTCTTCCAGCGCATCTGCAAGTGGTCGAGTTGCATCGCGCGATCCGCGAGATAACCCTCGACGTAGTACTGCTGGAGATTGATGAACGCCGGCCGCGCGTGGCCGGTCTCGGGCAGCAGATTGAACGAGTAGATGAGTTCGTCGTGCAGAAACACCTTGCCGACGTTCCAGCTCACGCCCTTATCGACCATGCGCGCGCCGCACCCGAGCCGATCGAAGATTTCAAGCGTGCGCTTGGCGAAGCAGATGGCACGCGAGCCGGTGGAAAGCGTGTCGTCGTTGTCGACGAGTACGACTTTCACGCCTTGCTGCGCGAGATCAATGGCGGCTGACAGCCCGACCGGCCCCGCCCCGACGACGACCACGGGGTGAATCGGGCTTGCCGGCGCATCGTGATCGGCGGCGCGAACGTAGTCGAACCGCAGCTTCTGGTAGTCCGTCTGCATCCGCGTCTCCTGACAACTCCAATTTACTTATAGCAACGTTTCTTGCTATAGATGAATTGATATTCATTGTAGGACTAGCTTGCGGATTGGGAACTTGTGTTAACCCTAGCGAGAGATAAAGGCGAGATTCATGCTGGGACGCGGCTTCGAATACGGTTTTTGAGACACGTTTCGTCTTCTATCGCCGGCACATTGAGGTATGTTCACACAACGCTTAAGACATGACCGCCACGCAACCATGCTCCCGCCCCTACCATCCGCCGAACGACGCCGAATCTCTCGTGCTCGCATGGATTCGACGCGCCCGCGAAGCGCAGATTCGCCATTACGCGATGGCAGACCGGCTGAGCGCATACGCGAAACGCCTGGGGCTCGCGGTCATCGCGATCACGGCGGCCACGGGAACGTCGGCGTTTCTTTCGCTAGTGACGACTGCCGTGTCGCCGGGGCTGCGCCTGGTCGTCGGCATGACGAGCATGAGCGCAGCGGTGCTCGCCTCGTTGCAGACGTTCCTTCGCTACAGCGAGCGCGCCGAACTGCATCGCAAAGCCGGCGCGCGATACGGCGCCGTTCGCCGACGGCTCGAAACGATTCACGCCGGCGAGCTTCAATATCGTCACGAGCCGCACGAAAAGGAACAGTGCGATATCGCGGTCGTTCGCGCCGAACTCGACGATATCGCGCAGAGCGCCCCGCATCTTCCGCGCCGATTCATGCGGTGCGCGCAATCGACCGAACCCGGCCGTCAGGGCGTATAGCCGTCATCCAGCGTGTGCAGGAACGCGACGATATCGTGGATGTCCTGATCCGTCATCGCGGGCCTGTCGCCGAACTTGCGATCGAACGGCGCATCCTTGTCGTCGACGTTCGCGTGGAACTGCGGCGGCAGGTCGTCGTACTTGCGCACCTTGCCGTTGGCGTCCTTCGAATAGAACTTTTGCGGCGCTGTGTTGCGCTCGTTATAGAAGGCCATCACGTCGTCGAGCGAACGAAAGACGCCGTTATGAAAAAACGCGTGGCGCGTCGCCACATTGCGTAGCGTCGGCGTGAGGAACATCCCGCAATACTGCGTCTGGCCCGCCAAGTCTTCGCGAAACGGGCCGCAGACGCCCATGTCGTAGAAGCCGGGGTTTCGATTGATCGCGAGCGCGTTGTTGCGCGGCACGCCGAGCGATTCGTACTGAAAGTCGGTGAACATCGGCGGCAGTCCGTCCGGGCTCGGCTTCGACAGGTGACAGCCCGCGCAATTCGCCTTGCCGGGATCGTTGAAGAGATGCAGGCCGCGCAGTTCCGCTTGCGTCAGGCGAGTCTTGCCTTCGAGCCAGTAGTCGTATTTGCTCGTGTACGGGTGGAACGCCTGCTCTTCGACCTGATAGCGCGCCACGGCGAACATCGCTTCAGAGACGGCGAGACCGCTCGTCGCAAAGATGCGCGGCCCGAAGAGCTTCTCGAACTCGGCCTTGTACGCGGTATGAGCGAGTTTGCCGGTGACCTCTTCCAGACTCGCGTTCGCCATTTCGACGGGATTAAGCATCGGCCCGCTTGCCTGCGCCTGCAACGTGTCAGCGCGGCCGTCCCAGAAAAGGCCGCCTTGCGGCACCATCGCCGGCGCGGCGGGCGCGACGCCTGCGTTCTTTTGCGCGCGCGTGACGCCGCTCGCCTGCGACGCCAGTTGCGCAAGGCCGGGCGCGTTGTCGGCATCGCCTGAATCCGGACCGATGCTGAAGCCCGGCTGCCGGTACAGGTACATGAGCGACGGCGGCGGCCGATAGCCCTGCAGCGTCAGACGCGGCCCGCCCTGCTGCACGGACAGATCGTTGGGCGGCCCGAACGCATGCGCCGGATCGTGGCACGACGCACACGACTGCTGCCCGGACGCCGACAAGCTCCGGTCGAAGAAGATGCGTTTGCCCAGTTGCGCGACCGCACTGAGTTGGACCGTGGGCGGGCGCTGCAACGCGACCGGATGCGCATTCGCGCCGGTCAGGTTCTGCACGGCATCGCCAATGATTGCCGGCACGTTCGACGGATACATCACCGCATAGGCGCTGAACGCGCCCGCTGCCACGCCAAGCGCGACGCCGCCGCGAAGCACGCGGGTTTTCAGGCTCGGCCTGCGGTCTGGATTTTGACTGGGCTGGCCGAAAGCCGGATCGACGGTAGCGGACATTGACTGAAGATGTTCTTAAGCGCGATTCAAAAACGGCGTGGCCGCCGGCGCGCGGCGGCCACGGGACATCGAAGAATGGTTTAGATGGCAGGCACCGATGCGACCGGCGAGCCGAGGTTCGGATCGACGAAGAGCGTCGGATTATTGCCCTTCCCGCCGAAGTCGAACATGCTCATGATGCTGCCCGCCGTGGCGTCGAACGAGCCGCCGCCGATCCGCGCCGAGCCGAGCCAGTTGTCTTCGATGAAGCGCACGACGGAAGCCTGCGAGATCGGCGTGTGATCGACGTAGTTCACTTTCGCCCACGGCGAGATCACGAGGAACGGAATGCGCGTGCCTGGACCGCAGCGGCCGTTGACCGCGCCGCCATTGACGCCGATCGGCGCCGCGCCCGAACCGCATTTGCCCGCGCCGTTCAGCTGGTCGGCCTGCGGATCGAACGAGGACGAAGTCGGCGTCGCGTACGCGTGGTCGTACCAGCCGTCCGAGTCGTCCCACGCGACGATCACCGCGGTGCTGCTCCAGTCCGGCTGCTGCTGCAGGAAATTGACGACCTTCGCCGTGAACGCCTGCTCGTCGAGCGGATCGGAATAGCCCGCGTGGCCGTCCTGATACGCCGGCGCCTTCAGGAAGCTCACCGACGGATAGTTGCCGGCTTTCACGGCCGCGAAGAAGTCGTCGGTGTCGTACTGATGGTTCGCGGGCTCGGGCGTCTTGCCATCCGCCTCGACCGACGAGCCGATCGCCGCCGTGGCGCTCGGACGCAGATGCTGAGGGTTAGCCGTGGACGCGTAGTACTGGAACCAGTTGTGATGCGGAATGTAATCCGCCGTCGCCTGGCCGACCACTGGCGACACGGTGCTGCGCTTGCATCCCGTCGTGCCGTTGCCGTTGACGGTCGCGAGGTTGAAGCCGCCCATGAAGCCGCCCCACGTGATGTTCTTCGCATTGAGCAGGTCGCCGATGTTCTTCGAACTCATCAGCGCCTGGTCGGTCGTGCTCGAGCACATGTCGTTGGCGGGGTCGACATCGTTGATCATCGAATAGCCGCCCTGCCCGTCCGCGACGTAATACGAACCGGACGCCGACGTCAGGTTGAACACCGGCTTGCTGGTCTTGACGATCTGCATCCCGTTGTTCTGGCCGGAGACCACTTCGAGCGCGCCCGGCGTCGATGGCCCGTAAGTGTCGGTGTAGGCGTTGTCGCTCATCGCGAACTTCTGCGCGTAATTCCAGAGCGCCGCGACGGTGTTGCCGTCGAAGTAGCCCATCACCTGGCCGGCGGTGCCGAACGAACCCGCGCCGCCGCTCGATCCCTTGCCCGTGAACTTGGGGAACAGGTCCGCGGCGCCGCTGTTGTAGGCCTGCTGCTCCGCCGTGTACGCGTGATTCTGGTCGGCGGTTGCGGCCTGCGTGCGGTCCAGACGGAACGGATTGGCGGCCGCCGCGCCGTTCAACGTATTGGTGAAGTTCGGATTGGCGGTCAGGAGCGTGCCCGTCAGACCGTTGACAGCCGGCGTGCCGGCCGCTGCCGTGAAGGCGGGCTCGCCAGCCGGGTTGGTGGCGTTCGGATAAGTCGCGAAGTAGTGATCGAACGAAACGTTCTCGTTGTAGATCACGACGACGTGCTTGATCGGCGTGGCCGTGGCGAGCTTGTTCTGCGCGCTCTGGGCGTTGTTGTCGTGGTCGCTGCCGCAGGCGTACAGAGCTAACGCGGCTGTGGCCGATGCGCCAGCCATGAGGGCTCGACGATACATGTAGGGGACTCCGGGGTCGTTTTTGGTAGTGTTGGCTCTTCGATGAAACGAGACGCCAGAAGGAGCCGTCGCGGGCACGTGCAGCGTCGGTGCGAATTTGACCATCCGCCGATGGCGTGCAGAAGTCAGTCTGCTTGCGAGTGACTTACCCGGACTTGACGGTTAGGTCGGGCGGCCTTTCAGAACGGTGCAGAAGGAGCGGCCGGACCGCGCAGCCAGACGGGCTCGGAAAGATGCTCGGCCAGGAAGTCCGCGAGAGCGGTGACTTTTGCAGGCCGCGCCCTCGCCGATGGCGTGACGAAATACAGTCCGCCGCGCGTCAGATGCCAGCCGGTCAGGATCGCTTCGAGCCGTCCGTCGGCCAGATACTCGCCCGCGATGAACTCGGGCAGCTCGGCAATCGCGCGGCCCGCGAGCAACATGGGAAGCAGCGCGTCGGCGTTGGTCACCCGAAGCGGGCCGACGGGCGCGATGGCTTCTTCATCGCCCGCGTCGTTGGTGAAGCGCCAGACATCGCTGCGCGCGCGATAGGCGTACGAGAGACACGGTCTGCCGACCAGTTCGCGCGGATGAGCGGGGCGGCCGCATCGCTCCAGATAGTGTGGAGATGCCACCACGAGCTGCGAAACCGGGCACAAGCGCCGCGCGACGAGCGACGAATCCGGTAGCGCGGCGATCCGCAGCGCGGCGTCGAAACCTTGCGCGACGATATCGACAGTTGCATCGGACAGATGCAGGTCGATCGACACTTCCGGATACGCCTGCAAGAATGCCGGGAGGAGCGGCGCGACCCAGCGCAAACCGAACGACATGGGCACCGCAAGACGGATCAGGCCGCGCGGCTGAACGGACATTTCGCGCGCGGCGCTCTCCGCTTCTTCCGCCTGCCGATAGATATCGCCGGCTTTCTCCGCGATGGTGCCGCCGAACTCCGTCAACGCCAATTGCCGCGAGGTCCGGTTGAAAAGCCGCGCGCCGAGCCGCTCTTCCAGACGAGCGACACCGCGCGACACCGTTGCCACCGACACGCCCATCGCCCGCGCCGCCGCCGCGAACGATCCCTCTTCGGCGACTTTTGCGAACATGGCCAGCCCTTCAAAGTCAGGAAGTCGAGTCATTTCATTTTTGCAATGATGGTTTGCGGTCGATTCTATTTCGGAAGGACTGCTGCGTCGATATTCTCTCTACACCGCAACATCACTTAACGAATGAAGGGGAAACATCATGGCACGCAAGCTCGAAGGCAAGATTGCACTCGTCACCGGCGCAACCAGCGGCATCGGACTCGCCACCGCCAGGCGCTTCGCCGCCGAGGGCGCGCATGTGTACATCACGGGCCGCCGTCAGGCAGAACTCGATGCAGCCGTCGCCGCGGTCGGCAACGCGACCGGTGTGCGCGTCGATTCGTCGAAGCTGGAAGAACTGGACATGCTGTACGAGCAGATTCGCGGCGAAAAGGGCCGCCTCGACGTGCTGTTCGCGAACGCGGGCGGCGGTTCCATGCTGCCGCTGGGCGAAATCACGGAAGCACAGTACGACGACACGTTCGACCGCAACGTGAAGGGCACGCTCTTCACCGTGCAGAAGGCGCTGCCGCTGCTGTCGAAAGGCGCGTCGGTCATTCTCGCCGGGTCGACGACGACCATCGAAGGCACGGCCGCCTTCAGCGTCTATTCGGCATCCAAGGCCGCGATCCGCGCGTTCGCCCGTAGCTGGATCCTCGACCTGAAGGACCGGCATATCCGCGTCAACACGATCAGCCCCGGCGCGACCCGGACGCCCGGCCTCGTGGAACTGGCCGGCCCGGACGCGGCGCAACAGCAGAATCTGCTCGACTATCTCGCCTCGCGCATCCCGATGGGGCGCGTGGGCGAGCCGGACGAAATCGCGGGCGCCGCGCTCTTTCTCGCGTCGGACGATGCGAGCTTCGTGAACGGCGCCGAACTGTTCGTCGATGGCGGGCAGGCGCAAGTTTGAGCGCCAGCGGGCGCGGCGCGAGCGTGGCGTGGTCCCCGTCGACCTACTGCGGGATGGGATCGAGCCCCGTCATGCGCACGGTCGCCCGGGCGCGGGCGATGCGGGGAACTGCACCGGCCCGCGCGCCTCGCCGGATTGCTTCGCGCCCACGGAGATGCCGCTGCATAGCGGGTCACCACTGCATCTCTTCTGGCACCTTGCCGATGAACTCGACGCCGGGCACGGGCGGCAGTTCCGCAACCTGCTGGAAGCCGACTTCGTACTCGCCGTCCGCGAGCACGGACGCTACGGGAACGCGCGGAACCATCGTCACCTTCGGCGCGTGTCCTGTTCGATGCCGAGCTTCCTGGACGCCGCTAGCACTGTCCGAATACGCGATGGACTTCGCATGGAGCAGCGTTTGGCGCAAGGCGTCGCCCGAGCCGATGTCCGGCTTTAGCGCGCCCGCGCCGGCTCGCCGCGGGCGGACGATTCGGAATGGCTAGCGGTGACTGGCCCTTGAAGGTCGCAGTATCGTGTCGAGCGAATCGCCGGTTTTCTGCGTCAAGGACGGGCCGAGTGCGTCATATGCGGCTGTAAATCCGCCGGAGTTTCATGACGCGGAGTTCGTCTGCCCCCGACGCGACGCTGACGCACGCGCTCACGGCGGTGAAGGTGAAGGCGGAACTGTCTTCACTGGCATCTTGCGAGGTCGAAGGAGATGCGATTTGCGGACCCGAACGCCCAAGTTCAGCGCGCGTTATTGATTCGTTGTCCACATGAGCATGCGTTGAAATAAACGCACGCGATGTCTACTCGACCCGCCCTTCATCGGCCTTTGCGCGTCGCGGCTTCTTCACGGGCTGCGATGACCCATCGTCTGCCTTCGCCTTCTTCGCGTCCGCCTTCGGCGCGGCCTTACTGCCACGCTTGGGCCTGGGTTCAGCCGGAGCGGCGGCAGCTTTCGTCTTGCCCGCGGGCGCCTTATCCGCCGCTTTCACATCTGCGGCCGCGACGCGCTTCTTCGGTTTCGTCGGCTTCGCGGGTTGAGGAGCCGCGTCTTCATCGGCAGCCGGCGCCGAATCGCGCGCCAGCGCGGCGCTCTCGTTGCGCAATTGAGCGATGGCCTCATGCCAGTAAACGTGCTCGCGCCCCGACTGGCGGCCATCGGCTTCCCACAAGAGGTAGGCGCGCGTGCGGATTGCTTCTTCACTCAACATCGACTGCATCGTGACTCCGGGACTGAGTTGTGGTGAAGCGAACATAGCAGGTCGTCTGCCGCGGTTCAAGCCAGGACCGCGCAAACGCATAGTCGTTCACGAAGGATCAAAGCGCGCATCCGCCGATGCCCACGCTGCCGCGAAGCACGATCACACCGGAAGCGCGGCTGCGTATCCATGATCGCCGGGATGCGCTGTCGCGGCTCGCGTCCGGCAGCACGACGGACCACACGGAGTTCGACCGGTCGATCCAGACGACGCGCGCATCCAGCGCACCGATCTCGTCGGCGAGCCGATACGACGCCACGCCCGGTAGTGCCACGACCAGCGCGCGATTGCCGGCTGGAGCGAGGAAAACGGCGAGCGCGGCAAGCGACAGCGCGGCGACGGATAGCCCGCACAGCGTGCGTTTGGCGGCTGACTTCGTGGTCTCAGATGCGGGCGTGAACTGCAGTTCGGAACGTCGATGCGAACCGCCGCCGTCACCGCGACGGAGCGTCATCGCGATAAGCGCCGGTACGACGCCGAACAGCAACAGCCACCCGATATCCCATGCGACGGGATGGGCGGCGTCCTGCCTGATATGGTGAATGGCCAGTATCCAGTGGTCGATGACGGCATCCATCGCATGCCACAACGCAAAGCCGATGAGCGCGCGCGCGACCAGCACGCGCGCGTCGCTGCCCGCGATGCTTCTGCGCGTCCGCCACGTCAGCCACAGCCCCCACACGAGCAGACACCACATGGCGGCATGGAACAGTCCATCGGCGAGGACTTGCGCGCGCAGATCGGCGAGCCCGGTCGGCGTACGCCGCTCAACAGGTGATGCCACTGCAAGATCTGATGCAACAGGATGCCATCGAACAGGCCGGAGACGCTAAAGCCGAGGAGAAGCGCAGCAGCGAGCGGCTTGCGGTCTGCGGATAGCGGACGTCGGATGGGGGTATCGGAGGGCACGGTTGCGGCTCGCGGTGAACGGGGCGCTGTCGCATAGGCATGCGTTGTGCCCGATCGCGATCGACGGCACCCGTCCGCCTGCTTCGTACGCCGACGCCACGCTGGACGTGCGCCATTCGTCGCGTGCCGATGGCCGCGATAGCTCGACTATCGGCGCGTCCCGCGCCTTACGCGGTCACGGGTTCGTCGATCAGATAAATGCCCCTCCTCAAACCACCCTCACCGTCACCTCCAGATTCCCCCGGGTCGCCTTCGAATAAGGGCAAGTCTGATGCGCGCCTTCGACAATCGCCTCCGCCACTTCGCGCTCGATTCCCGGCAAACTGACCTCGAGCCGCGCACGCAGCAGGTACGCGCCGTCGTTCATGCCGAGATCCACTTCGGCGTCGACGGCCGTATCGGCGGGCAGCTTCACCTGCATCTTCGCTGCGGCCTTGCTCATCGCGCCGATGAAACACGCCGACCAGCCCGCCGCGAACATCTGTTCGGGATTGGTGCCCTCGCCCGCCGATCCGGGCGGCGACAGTTTCACGTCGAGCCGGCCGTCGGAACTGCGCGCGTGACCTTCGCGGCCTCCGGTGACATGCGTCTTGCCTGTGTAGAGAACGGTATCCATTTGCGTCGTCATGCTGTGATCCTCCAGGTTAGTCGTATGCCGAACGCCTTAGCTACCGCGATACAGGCTCGAAAGCGCGGCGATCTGACCGCTCTTCTGCGCCTGCGCCAGTTCACTGCGAACTTCCGCGCGAGTCTTGCCTTCCATGCGATGCGTAACCGGCGTCTGCACATTGCCCGTGGCCGCTTCATGCGTCACGGCGGCTTGCGCGGCTCCGGCGAAAGCCCCGGCGGCGAGTACGAAGGCGATGATCGAAGTTTTCATGCTGAGCTCCTTGAGCGAATAAACGAATGACGGTTAGAGTGCTGAACGACGCTCTTTTCAATGAGCCGCCGTTGAGTCATTTGAACGCGCTGTTGTATCTGGCATGTTTCAGCAATGCAGTGACTTTGAATCGCTTTGTATCCGCGCGCATCCGGATACAGAGCGATACGAAACTCAGTGGCTCCAAGAAGCGCAAACGCACGCTCGTGCAATCTTATGTATCGCGCAGAACAGCAGATACACTGCGATACAAAACCCGCCGTGCAGAGGTCGTCAGCGCGGGCGTTCCGGGCTATAACACTTGCATCCCAACGCCTGGAGCAAGCTCGTGAAACGTATGCTCGCAATCGTCGCCTTTCTTACGGGCGGGCTGGCGGCCGAACTCGCGCATCCGGTGCAGTGCCTGCTGCTGACTCCCGCCCGGATGCAATTCAAGCGCAAGAAACCATGAGCCATCGATGGAAACCACCGACCACGTGCTGATCGTCGACGACGATCGCGGCATCCGCGAACTGCTCGCCGCCTATCTGGAGAAGAACGGCATGCGCGTGTCGCTCGCTGCGAACGGCCGGCAGATGCGCGCCGTGCTGGAAGAGGGCGCGCCCGATCTCATCGTCCTGGATCTGATGCTGCCGGGCGAAGACGGCCTCGTGCTCTGTCGCGAACTCCGGGCGGGCAAGTTCCGCACGGTGCCGGTGCTCATGCTCACCGCGCGCAATGAAGAAGCCGACCGCATTCTCGGCCTCGAAATGGGCGCGGACGATTACCTTCCGAAGCCGTTCGCCGTGCGCGAGCTGCTCGCGCGCATGCGCTCCGTGCTGCGCCGCACGCGCATGCTGCCGCCGGGCATGCAGGTGACGGAAACCGCGCCGATGCTCGCTTTCGGCGACTGGCGGCTCGACACCACGGCCCGCCATCTGCTCGATGCCGAGAGTACGATGGTCGCGCTCTCTGGCGCCGAATATCGCTTGCTGCGCGTGTTTCTGGACCATCCGCAGCGCGTGCTCACGCGCGATCAGCTTCTGAACCTGACGCAAGGCCGCCAGGCCGATCCTTTCGATCGCTCCATCGACCTGCTCGTGAGCCGCTTGCGTCAGCGGCTAAGGGACGAGGCGCGCGAGCCGCGCTACATCAAGACGCTGCGCAGCGAGGGCTACGTGTTCTCGGCCGCGGTGACGCCGGTCGGCGGGACATCGTGAGCACGCAGATCGACGTATCGACGAATCCGCCGCCTCGTGCGCCCGCGCGGCTGCACTGGCCGCGCACGCTCTTCGCGAGGCTCGCGCTGATTCTGCTGGTCGGTCTCGCGCTGGCGCAGGCGGCCGCTTTCTGGCTCACGATGACCGAGCGCGACCAGAGCATGACCAATGTGATGACAGGCTATGTCGAGCGGGAAGTCGCAAGCTCCGTCGCGCTGCTCGATCATCTGCCGCCGGACGAGCGCGCCGCCTGGCTGCCGAGGCTCGCGCGGCGCAGCTACGAGTTCATGCTCGGCCCCGGCGTCGGCGGCGCGGCCCCCGATGCTGCGCTATCGGATCGCTTCGCGCAGTCGATCGCCGAGGGCATCGGCAAGCGTTATCCGCTGACGGTGAACGCCGTGCCCGGCGACCGCGAGCGCTTTCAGGTGCATTTGCGCCTGACCGACGGCTCGCCGCTCACCATCGACATGCGGCCGATGCAGGGCACGCCGGTATCGGGCTGGCTGCCGTTCGTGCTTGCGCTGCAACTGGCGGTGCTCGCCGCGTGCTGCTGGCTCGCCGTGCGCCTCGCCACGCGTCCGCTCGCGCAACTGGCGCACGCGGCCGACACGCTCGGCCCCGATCTCAAAGGCCAGCGCATGCCTGAGCGCGGTCCCGAGGAAGTGGTGCGCGCGGCGAAGGCGTTCAACGCGATGCAGGATCGCGTCGCGCTTTACATGACCCAGCGCATGCAGATACTCGCGGCCATCACGCATGACTTGCAAACGCCGATCACGCGCATGCGCCTGCGTGTCGACGTGATGGACGACAGCCCGACCGGCGCGAAACTGCGGCAGGATCTGCAGGAGATGGAAACGCTCGTCAAGGAAGGCGTGACCTACGCGCGAACCTTGCACGGCACGCAGGAACCGGCCGGGCGCATAGACCCGGATGCGCTTTTCGAAAGCATCGTCGACGATTACCGGGACGCGCAAAAGCGCGTGTCGCTGACGGGCCGCATCGGGCATCCGCTCGTCACGCGTCCGCAGGCGTTGCGGCGCATCGTGTGCAATCTTCTCGATAACGCGCTCAAATTCTCCGATGCCGCCGAGATCGAAGTGGAAACGCTGGCCAATGGCCGCGCGCGCCTGTCGGTGAAGGATCGCGGGCCGGGCATTCCGGAGGAATCGCTGGAGGCGGTCTTCGAGCCGTTCGTAAGGCTCGAAGGTTCGCGCAACAGGAATACGGGCGGCACGGGTCTGGGGCTTGCCATCGCGCGTCAGCTTGCCCGTGCGACGGATGCGACGTTGACCTTGCATAACCGCGAAGGCGGCGGTCTCGAAGCGCGGCTCGTGCTGTAGCACGAAACCGCTCGCGTCAAGGACGCGCGTACAGCGAAGCAGAGTCCGCCTTGTCGCCTCGCGCATCCGCCTGCGACGCGCCGCCTTGCGCGCCGCCATATGCACGGGCGGCGGCATCGCCCTGATGAATGCGGGCAAGCGCGGCTTCGATGTTCTTCGGATACTGCGTCTGGTCGCTCGCCGGGCTGTAGCCGGCCTCCTGAAGTTGCACGAGTTCCGCGCGGACCTGCGCGCGCGTCACGCCTTCGTGCGTCTGTGCGAAGGAAAGGACAGGGGCTGCGACGAGTGCGGCGGCAGCAAACAGTTTGATCGCGTTCATGGCGTTCTCCGGGAGTGGGTTGTTTGCAAGGCCAACTTTCTGTCGGCCTTGCATGGTGTTATTTGAGCGCGTGAACGTATCCGGCTTGTGTCCGGTTCAGCCTGCCCGTGCAAGCTCGTGTTTCATTTCGGCCGGCAGATACATTGCGGTACAAAAACATCAACCGAACGTGAAGGCGTAAGCGCGCGCGCCTGCATCGAGAAATTCGATTTCGAAGGTACGGTCGTCGACAACGCCGCTCTGCCGCACGAGCTGATACTGTCGCGCGGTGGCTGCGACGCCGTTGCCGTCTGCATCGACATCCGCGCCGTGCGAAGCCCCCGGCGGCGCGCCATCGACGGTAATGCGAAAGCGCACCGGCGCGCCGTCGCTGGCGGGCGCGAGTACGAGATGCAGATCG
>Ga0308174_10000304_pt1 | contig 20599 bp, 21 predicted proteins | sample PhyPR2_FD_203894 | JGI IMG/M metagenome (GOLD analysis project Ga0308174, IMG submission 203894) | Soil microbial communities from UC Gill Tract Community Farm, Albany, California, United States - DLSLS.P.R2 | ecosystem: Environmental > Terrestrial > Soil > Agricultural land | place: USA... | reverse complement strand
CCGGCCGCCGAGAGGCCGCCCCCGACCACGACCGCGTCGGGGTCGAACGCCGCGACGAGGTTGGCCACCCCCACGCCCAGCCAGTCGCCGACGGAGCCGAAAGCCTCCAGCGCCAGCGGGTCTCCCGCCTCGGCGGCGGCGGTGACCATCGGGCCCACCAGCTGGTCGCGGTCGCCCTCACACAGCTCCTGCAGCATCGCCGAGCGGTCCAGCCGGGCGCGGGCGTAGCGGGCCAGCGCGTTGCCGCTGGAGTACTGCTCCCAGCAGCCCCGGCCACCGCACTCGCAGGGCAACCCGTCCGGGACCACCTGCATGTGCCCGAACTCCCCGGCCATCCCGTTGGTCCCGCGGTGCACGCGGCCGTCGATGACGACCGCGCCGCCGATGCCGGTGCCGAGCGTGACGACGATGCTGTCGCGGGCGCCCCGGGCCGCGCCGTACGCGCACTCGGCCCGGGCGGTGCAGTTGGCGTCGTTGTCGAGCACGACCGTGGTGTCCCACCGCTCCATCAGCCGGGCCCGGAGCTCCTCGCCGCGGAACGGCAGGTGCGGCGCGAACATCACCCGCTCCCCCGCGGCGTCGACGAAGCCGGCCGCGGCGATCCCGACGCCGTCGACCCGACGGCCCCGGGCGACGTCGCGCACGGCCTCGGTGAGCGCGTCCTCCACGAGGGTGGCGTCCACGCTGCGGCCCGGGGTCGACCGCCGCGCGGTGCGCACCAGCCGGCCCGAGGTCGACACCGCGGCGGCGAGCACCTTCGTGCCCCCGACGTCGACCCCGATGAACAGCGGCACCGCTATCTCCGCGACAGGTCGGCGGCGCCGATGAGACCGGCCTTGTTGCCGAGCCGCGCCTTGCGGATCTCGGGGATCGGCCGGAAGCCCCGCCCGACCAGCTGGCCGGCGAACGCCTCCCGGGCCGGGCCGAGCAGGAGCTCGTCGGCCTCGCTGACGCCACCCCCGACGACCACGACCCCGGGGTCGAGGACCTCGGTCAGCGAGGCGATCCCCTCACCGAGCCACCGGCCGAGCTCGGCCAGCTGCTGGGTCGCGCCCGGGTCGCCGTCCTGCGCCGCCTCGGTGACGAGCGGGCCGGTGATCCGGTTCAGGTCGCCCTCGGCACGCCGCAGCATGCCCTGCGCGATCATCGCGCCGCTGAGCGCGAGCGCCCGCGCCTCGCGGACCAGCGCCGAGCCGCTGGCGTACTGCTCGAAGCAGCCGTGCTTGCCGCAGCCGCACAGGATGCCGTTGGGCACCACCCGCATGTGGCCGATCTCGGCGCCCACGCCGTTGGCGCCGCGGTAGACCTCGCCGTCGAGGACCAGGCCGCCTCCGACGCCGGTCCCGACGGTGACCAGCAGCAGGTCCTCGGCGTCGCGGGCGGCGCCGAAGGCGAACTCGCCCCAGGCGGCCGCGTTGGCGTCGTTCTCGATGACCACCGGCAGCTCGACGCGCTTCTCGAGCTCACCCTTGAGGTCCTCGTTGCGCCAGGCGACGTTGGGCGCGAACAGCACCACCGCGCGCGCCTTGTCGACGTATCCGGCCGCGCCGACGCCGACCGTCTCGATCCGGTGCCGGGACTTCAGCTCACCGACGAGGCCCGCGATCGCCTCCTCGATGGCCTCCGCATCGGTCGCCGGGGACTCCACCCGGAGCTCCTCGAGGATCGTGCCGTCCTCGTCGACCACGCCTCCGGCGATCTTGGTGCCGCCCACGTCGATCCCACAGGCCAGCGTCATTCGTCGTCCTCCTCGGGCCAGGCCCCGTCCATGTCGTCATCCAGGTCGATCCGCTCCACCCCGCCACGCTCCCGGGCGCCGGCGGGCGCAGCTGCCGCCAGGATCCCCGCGGCAGCCTGCAGCAACGACGACGCGGCGACGGCCAGGTGTGCCCGGACCTCCGGGCTCGTCTGTCGTACGGCGTGCACCGTGCGGCAGATCGGGCAGTACGTGCACTCGGGGGCGCCGGTGGCCAGGTGCTCGTCGACGTCACGCACGGACGCGGCCGCCTGGTCGGCGAGCCCGCTCAGGCCCTGGCCGAGGTCGGAGCCGTGGTCGCGCGCCCAGTCCGAGAGCGCGCCGAACAGCTTCAACGCCTCCTCGGAGACGCTGCCCACGGGGTCCCGCCCACCGGGATCGTCCGGCTCGCTCACGTCACTGCTCCTGCCCTGTCGCCTCGAACCTCACCTGAAGCTCTCCGTCGTCCACCCGGGCCCCGGCGATGCGGTGCCGCGACAGACCGGCGGGCAGGGTGAGGAGACGACGATACGACCCCACGGTCACGACGAGGTCGTCGCCGTGTCGGGCGAGATCGACCTCGGCCCGGGTCACGTTCGGCAGGGCCAGCCCGAGGACGGCTCCGCGGGTGTTCCGGGTGACCCGGAACGGCCCGGCTCCGCCGGTGGGCGCTACCGGGTCGTCGCCGTCGTACAGGTCGCGGGCGAGGTCGGCGAGGGTGTCGACACCCACCGGCTCGCCGGTGCGGTAGACCGACCTCCAGACCGGGAGCCCGGCGAAGGACTGGGCGACCTCGGTGAGCACGCGGTCCTGGGCCGTGACCCAACCGGCGCGCCAGTCATCGCCCCCACCGTCGGGGAAGACCCGGTTGGCGATGACCCCGTCGACGCGGTAGCCGTAGAGGGAGAGCGTGGTGTAGGAGCGCCGCGCCTCGGCGAGCACGACGTTCTCGGGTGTCAGCACCAGCCGGACGCTGGCCCCGGGGCCCGACAGCAGGGCCTGCACCTCGTCGAGCTCGGCGTGCAGCCGCTCCACGGCGTCGAAGACGCTGTCCCCCGGCATCGGTACGCCGGCGGCCCGGGTCAGCACCGGCTTGAGGGCCTTCACGACCCGGCGTTCGACCGGCAGCACCCGGCGCATGTACCAGCCGAGGGCCTCGGGCAGGGCGAGCAGCCGCAGCGTCTCGGCGGTCGGCGCGCAGTCGACGACGATGACGTCCCAGTCGCCGGAGAGGGCGTGCAGTCGCAGCTCGAGGAGCGCGAGCACCTCCTCCGCACCGGGGATGACGGTCAGCTCCTCGGCGGCCAGCGGGTCCACGCCGGCGACGTCGAGCACCGAGAGCAGGTAGCGCTGGATCTCCGACCACGACTGCTCGAAGCGGAGCTGGGCGTCGACCTGCTGGACGAAGAGCCCCTCGGCCACCCGCGTCGGCTCGGGGCCCACGACGGCCCCGAACGCGTCGGCAAGCGAGTGCGCGGGGTCGGTGGAGAGCACCAGCGTGCGCTGCCCGCCGGCCGCGGCGAGGGCGGCCGTGCCTGCGGCGACGGTCGACTTGCCGACCCCGCCCTTGCCGGTGAACAGGAGGATGCGCACGATCTGCCGGTCGCCGCCCGCCTCAGGCGAGCGTCTCGACGCGCTTCTTCAGGCCCTTGAGCGCGGTGTCGATCAGGATCTTCTCGCCCTTGCGCTTGAGCATCCCGATCAGCGGGATGGAGACGTCGAGGGCGAGGCGGTAGGTCACCTCGGTCACGCCGCTGGCGCGCTGCTGGAGCACGTAGGCACCGTCCAGCGCCCGCAGCATCTTGCCCTCCACCAGGGTCCAGGTGACCGTGCGGTCCCCGTCCCACTCGTAGGCGAGGGTGTACTCGTCCTTGATCGGCGAGACGTCGAGCTCGAAGAAGACGCGCTCGGCGCGGCCCCTGGCGTCGCCGGACTCGAAGGAGGAGACCACGTCGGCGGTCCGCACCCCCTTGGCCCACTGCGGGTAGGCCCCGAAGTCCGCGATGACGGCCATGACGTCGGCGGGGGCGGCCTCGATCTCGATCGAGGACGTCGTCTGCTCGGCCATGGGGCTCCCCTGTCCGTCGGTGCCGCCCGGGGCCCGTGCCCCTGCTGCTTGGTCGCGTCGGGGGCCGAGCGTACCGGATACGGCCGCACCGAGCCGCAGCGGTAACCTCCGTCGTTGACCCGCGTTCCTGGTGTGCAGCAGCCGCGCCGTCGACCGTGACGGCCACCCGAGGAACAGCCCCCGAGGAGGCATCCGTGCGTGAGTTCTCCACGCCCTTGACGATCGAGGTCCCGGCGACGGGCAACCTCACCGACGACGTGGTGAGCAACGCCCACGAGGCTCCCGAGAGCGTGGTCTTCAGCCGTCACACCGCAGAGGGCTGGGAGGACGTCACCTCGGCGACCTTCCTCGCCGAGGTGAGCGCGGTCGCCAAGGGTCTCGTCGCGGCCGGGATCGAGGCGGGCGACCGGGTCGCCCTGATCTCCAAGACCCGCTACGAGTGGACCCTGCTCGACTACGCCATCTGGTTCGCGGGTGCGGTCACCGTCCCTGTCTACGAGACCTCGTCGGCCGAGCAGATCGCCTGGATCCTCCAGGACTCCGGGGCCCGCGCGGTGGTCGCCGAGAGCGCAGAGCACGTTGCCCGCGTCTCGGAGGCGCGAGCCGACCTCGAGCACCTCAACCACGTCTGGTCGCTCGCCGACAACGCCGTCGACGTGCTGGGCCGCCTCGGCGAGGACATCTCCGACGAGGTGCTGGAGGAGCGGCGCACCACCGCGACCCCGCTGGACCTGGCCACCCTGATCTACACCTCGGGCACCACCGGCCGCCCCAAGGGCTGCATGCTCACGCACGGCAACTTCATGTTCGAGCTCGGCGTCGCGGTCGACGAGCTCGAACGGCTCTTCACGACCGAGGGTGCCTCGACGCTGCTCTTCCTGCCGCTGGCGCACGTGTTCGCCCGGATCATCCAGGTCGGTGCGGTGAAGTCGCGGACCCGCCTGGGCCACAGCGCCGACATCAAGAACCTCCTGGCCGACCTCCAGGAGTTCCGGCCGACCTTCATCCTGGCCGTGCCGCGGGTCTTCGAGAAGGTGTTCAACACCGCTTCCCAGAAGGCCACCGCGGACGGCCGGGGCAAGATCTTCGACCGTGCCGCGGAGACGGCCATCGCGTGGTCGCGTGGCCTCGACAGGGGCCGGCCCTCGCTCGCCGTACGCGCCCGGCACGCGGTCTTCTCGCGGCTCGTCTACGGCAAGCTGCGCGACGCGCTCGGCGGCCACTGCCTGTACGCCGTCTCCGGCGGCGCGCCGCTCGGGGAGCGGCTCGGCCACTTCTACCGCGGCATCGGCCTGACGGTCCTCGAGGGCTACGGCCTCACCGAGACCACGGCGGCGCTGACCGCGAACCTCCCGGACGCCACCAAGATCGGCACCGTCGGCCGGCCGCTGCCCGGCACCGCGGTGCGGGTGGCCGACGACGGCGAGCTGCTGTTCCGGGGCGGGCAGGTCTTCGCCGGCTACTGGGGCAACGAGGAGGCCACCGCCGAGACCCTCGAGCGGGACGGGTGGTTCCACACCGGCGACGTCGGCGAGGTCGACGACGAGGGCTTCGTCCGGATCACCGGGCGCAAGAAGGAGATCCTCGTGACCGCCGGCGGCAAGAACGTCGCACCCGCCGTGCTCGAGGACCGCCTGCGCGCCCACGCCCTGGTCGACCAGTGCATCGTGGTCGGCGACGGCCAGCCGTTCATCGGAGCACTCGTGACCATCGACCCGGAGTCGTTCCCGGCCTGGGCCGAGGCGCACGGCAAGAGCGGCGACCTCGGGGACCTCGTCGACGACGCCGACCTGCGCGCGGAGATCGAGGCCGCGGTCGAGGAGGCCAACAAGGCCGTGTCGAAGGCCGAGTCGATCCGCAAGTTCACCATCCTGCCCGACGCGTGGACCGAGGAGGGCGGCCAGCTCACGCCGAGCCTGAAGCTCAAGCGCAACGTGGTGATGCGCGAGCTCCGCGACGAGGTCGCGGCGCTCTACGGCCCCTGAGCGGCCCGGCTCACGACCCGCCGAGCTGGCGGGCGATCGCGATCCGGGTCAGCGTCGTCGGGTGGCTGCCGAACCACCACTGCGACCAGGCGGGCGGGGTGGGGTCGGCGAGCGCCTTGAGCGACAGCTGGCGCTGCATGGCGATGAAGGCCTGCGGGTCGTGGGTGGCCTCGAGCGAGTCCACGTCGGCCCGGGTCTCGATCTGCCTGCTGACGGCGTTCTGCAGCGGGCCGGCCAGCACGGTCCCGATCGCGAGCAGGGCGAGGAGCAGCGGCACGAGGGCCGGGTCGCCCATCGGGCGGCGCCGTCCCAGCGGCCCGACGACCAGGCCGAGCAGCCCCACGCCGGCCAGCGCGCCGGCGGCCCCGAGCAGGGAACCGATCACCACGTCGTCGTGCCGGGCGTGGCCGAGCTCGTGGGCGACCACCGACAGGACCTGGTCGTCCGGCAGGTCGTTGAGCAGGTTGTCGTAGAGGACGACCCGCCTGGTGCTGCCGAAGCCGGACACGTAGGCGTTGAGGGTCGTCGTGCGCCGCGAGGCGTCCGCCACGAGCACGTCGTCGACGTGCACGTGCTCCCGGTCCGCCAGCCGGAGGATCTGGGAGCGCAGCGCTCCGGCCGGGAGCGGCGTGAAGGAGTTGAAGAGGGGCTCGACCACCAGCGGGTAGACGAACGACCCGGCGAGCACGAGCAGGGCCAGCAGCCCGCCCGCGACCGCGGGCCAGGCGCGCCGCCAGCGACGGGCGCAGGCGAGGAGGACCACCAGCCCGATCGACGTCGTCACGATGGTCACCACCTCGGTGCGCACCAGGTCAGCCGCGAACCCGCTCCACGACTGGTGGGTGAGCCCGTGGTCGAGCAGGAGCCGGTGCATCAGCACCGCGAAGGGCAGGGTGACCACCCGCCCGACGAGCACCAGGGCCGTCACGGTGAGCACGACCCGCACCCACCAGGGACCGCGCATCCGGTCCACGAGGCGTGTGCCGAGGCTCGTGAAGCCGAGCCAGCAGGCAACCAGCAGCGAGACGGCCAGGGAGCTCCAGCTCCAGGCGCGGGCCCAGGACGAGAAGTCCTCGGCGGCCCGGATCTGACCCGCGGTGAACACCGACCCGGGCGTCGCCGGGCTCGGCGTACCGCCCGGGACGGGGTGCCCGGGCACCAGCCAGACGGCGAGGACCACGAAGGCGACGGCCCCGACCACGAGGACGACCAGGGACGTCCGCCGGTCGCCGTGGGTCACGAAGCCAAGTCTGACAGGCCCTGCTGCCAGCGCCGGGTCAGCTCACCGACGCTGAGGCCGAACGACGACCTCAGCGCGGTGCCCAGCGGGGTTCCCTGGTCGACGCGCTCGTAGAGCTGCACGAGCGCCGCCTCCCCGCCGGCGCGGGCCAGGAGCCGGCAGGCGAGCCATGCGCTCTCGTAGGTGGCCCCGAGGTGGGTCGTGGTGGTGTCGAACTCGGCGGAGCCCGGCAGGTGGGCGGGCGGGCCGTCCTTGCGGACCTGCTTGACGATCTGGCCCGCGGTCGTGGTGATCGGCAGCGGCACGTCGCGCAGCGCCACGTAGTCGGCGAAGCCCTCGAGCAGCCACAGCGGCATGCTGCTGGTGGCGGCGCCGGTCGCGACGTGGACCGCCTCGTGGCTCATCACGACCTGGGCACCCTGAGGGCGCAGGGAGTCGAAGACGTCGGGGTTGACGAAGACGTGCACCGGGCTCCCGTTCGCCGTCGACCCGTCGACGGTCGAGGTGACCGCCGCGATGTTGGCGTACTCCCCCGGGTCGGCGTCCAGGGTCGAGTCGAGCGCGTGCCCGGAGGCCGGCACCTCCACGACGAGGCCCGAGCGCCACTGCGGCAGGACCCGGCGTACGACGGGCACGGCGGTGCGGGCCCGCAGGGCGTACTCGTCGGCCTCGTGGGCCGAGCCGGCCACCATCACCAGCGTCGACGGGGTGCGACGCACCTGCAGCGGGGTGGTCATCCACAGCGGCGAGCGGCGGCCACCCCCGCCGACCCCCTCCACGGCGACGTGGTCCCCCTGTCGGTCGAACCGGACCGTCACCTCCGCGCGGGCGGGCTCCCGGTCGAATCCGGCGAACCGCCAGGTCGCGTCGACGGCGGCCGACCAGGAGCCGTCGTCCGCGACGCCGCCCTCCTCGTCGACGTAGCGCAGCGTGAAGTCACGCACCCGCAGCGCCCGGGCGTTGCCCACCACCGCACCGAGCAGGGTGCGGGCGTGGTCGTCGCCCGACGGGGCGAGTGCCCGGGCCGCGGCGAGGTCACCGTCGTCGACGGCGCGCTCGAGGTGCTGCAGGGCCGTGGCGGCCTGGGCAGGCTGCACGCCGGGCGCGGACCGGTGCGCGGGCGTGGCCACGTACGGCTCGCGGCCGAGCACCAGCCAGACCACCAGCCCCGCGACCAGGACGAGGGACAGCGAAAGGCCGGCCGCCCACCACAGTGAGCGACCGGCCTTCGCACGACCGGGGTCAGCCAGGGCGGACCGCGCCGACGTACGGCATCTCGTGCAGGCTCGTGACCTTCACGCCGGCGCTGGGGTTCTCGGCGTTCACGATCATGCCGTTGCCGATGTACATGCCGACGTGGCTGATCGGGCTGTAGTAGAACACCAGGTCGCCCGGCTGCAGGTCGGACTCCGCGATGTGCGGGCCGGAGCTGTACTGGGCGCTGGAGGAGTGCGGCAGCGAGACGCCGGCCTGCGCCCAGGCCATCATCGTCAGGCCGGAGCAGTCGAAGGCGTTGGGGCCGGCCGCGCCGTAGACGTAGGCCTTGCCGACCTGCGCCATGGCGTACTGGACCGCGGCCGCAGCGTTGCCGGACGCGGGCACGCTGGGCGGCGTCCGCGTGGTGCTGCGGGAGGTGAGCGCGTCGCGCTGCTGGGCCTCGAGCTTGCCCAGCAGGGACTTCGCCTCGTTGAACTTCTCGTCGATCGTGGCCTTCTCGCCGGCCAGCTTCTTCTGCGTGGCGGCGACCTCGGCGGCACGCTTCTCCGTCGCCTGGCGGCGGATGTCCAGCGCCTTCAGCTCGGAGGAGTAGTCGTCGAAGAGCTGGCCCTGCATGTCGTCGTAGGCCGACATGGTCGAGAGCTGCGAGAGGAAGGTCTTGGGGTCCTTCGAGACGACGACCTGGCCCACCGCGGAGAGGCTCTGCCCCTCGTACTGGCGGACGATCGAGTCCTTGACCTCCGACTGGACGGCGCCGAGGCGATCGTCCTGGCGGCGCTGGTCGGCCTTGAGCGACGCCATGTCGTGGCGCAGCTCCTTCAGCTCGAGCTTTGCGTTGTTGTAGCGCTCCGAGGCCTGCTCCGCCTGATGGTAGAGCGAGTCGACGCGGCTCTTGACGTCATCGATGTTCGGGGCGGCCTGGGCGGGGGTGGAGGTCGAGGGGATGACCCCGACGACGGCCGCGAGGGCCAGTCCCGACAGGACGGCGCCGAATGGGCGCGTAATGGTGCGCTTCCGACCGTTCAGCACGAGCGGGCGGTCTCCCTTGCGTGTCGTACGCCTACCGGGTGAGCTGACGGGTTCGGGCACGACAGGCCCTACTCCAGCTCCTCGGCGACACGGATGCCGCCGCCTTGCAGGAGATTCACCCCAGATGGGTTGGTTCCCCGGCTCCCAGGCCACCGAGTTGGCCTGAGACTCGACGCGGTGCCCGCGTGGATCCGGTCTGATCCACGTTCACGGACACCTGAGCGCCACACACTAGTGGGGCGATCGTCGACACATCAAACCCTCGTCCCCAAGTCGCGTCGTGTTTTTGCCCACGCCCATGGTCATTTCGGGGGATTCGCCCCACCTGTCACTCTGGTCACGCGGACTCGATCTCGATGCCGTTCACGGGTTGCACGAGGCGCAGCGGAGGGACCAGGCCCCCCTCGGCCAGGACGTCGAGCGCGCGGCGCTCGTCGTCGTCGAAGGTCAGCTCGGGCGGCGGTCCCAGCAGCACGGTCACCACGCAGTCGTGGCACGCCAGCCCACGCACCACGCAGGTGTCGCAGTCGATTCGCGTCGTCATGTCCCGGACGCTGCCAGCAGGCACCGACAGTCCGGTCCGCGTCGGCCCTCCCCCGGCGTGTCGCCGGATCCTCCGGCGGACGGGGCGAGGCGCCCGCCCTCAGCTCAGCAGGCCCACGAGGGCGGTGGCGGGATGGCTGCGCGCACCCGCGCGCGCCACGTCGGTGGCGACCTCCTGGTCGCTGCTCACGACGACGACCACCCTTCCCTGCGGCTCGGCGGCCACCAGGTCGCGGATCACATCGTCGGCGATGACGCCCTCGGGGCTGAACACGACCTTCACCCCACGCGGCGCCGGCGCGACGGTGCGCGCCGAGGCCCCGGCGGCGTCGAAGACCACGGTCGTCTCGACGCCGAGCCGGGCCACGAGCGGCGCGAGCCCGCCGAGCAGCCGGATCCGCTGGGCCTCCAGCGACGAGGTCGGCCACGCGGTCTTGCTGACGTTGTAGCCGTCGACGATCAGCCGGGCACGGGGCAGGGCCAGCACCCGCTCCAGGGCAGCGGGCGAGGCCGTGCCGGGCGCCGATGCCGCGCGGGCCTCGGCGACCTGCGTCAGGGCGGTCTCGACCCGGTCTCCCGGCGCCCCGTCCACGCTGGGCAGCGCGAGCTCGCGACGCAGCCCGGAGGCGGCGTCGAGGACGGTGTCGAGCAGGAGCCGCGCCCGCAGGGTCGCCTCGTCGCGGTCCGAGCGGGCGGCGCGACGGTCGGCCGTTGCCTCGGCCTCCAGCTGCGTGACCCGGTCCCGCAGCCTGCGCAGCTCCTTGTCCTGGGCGGCCGAGCGGGCCGACGCCTGGGCGCGGACCTCCTCGACCGCCTTCTCCTGCTCAGCCGCCTCGTCCCGGGCGGCGCGCTCCGCCGCTCGCGACTCGCCCAGCTTGCGGCGGAGGGAGGCGTTCTCGGTCTTGTACTCCTCGGCCTGGGCGCGGCTGCGGGTCCGCAGGTCGCGCAGGGCCTGCTCGGCGTCGGCGAGCTTGTCGCGCAGCCGGGCCAGCTCGGCGGCGTCCCGCTCCGCGGCCTCGGGACGCTCGTGCACGTGCTCGGAGGTGGCACGTACGACGTCCTCCCACCCCTCCGGCCTGCTCAGCCAGGCCACCGCCGCCAGCTCGACGGCGTCGCCCGGAGCCTGGGCCGCCGCCGGCTCGAGCGCGGCGACGTCGTACGACGTCCGCGCGGCCACCTGGGCGCCGATCCGCTCGCGGAACTCCTCGTCGGACTCCAGCGCGGAGGAGAGGGCCGCTGCGCCGAGCCGGGCCCGGCGCTGCGGGGCGAACCCGGCGACCCCGCGCAGCGCGGGCGGCAGACGCACGACGTCGGGCAGCACGTCGGCGGCGAGCGCCACGACGCGCGCGCGCACGGCACCGGGCAGGTGGGCGAGGGTGAGCGGGGGCTGGGACACGGCCGTCAAGGTCAGCCGCCCGCCCGCTCGTCGACCACCGCGGCACGCGCGACGACCTCGATGGCGTCGTCGCGGCCGCACCAGCGGCAGACCACGGCCGCGACCGACTCCGCCTCGACCTCCGCCTCCTCGACCCGGTGGTCACCGGCGAGGTCGAAGTGCCAGAACTCGCGCGTCCGCCGGGTGCTCGTCACGTCGAAGCGCGTGAGGTTGCCGCAACCGGAGCAGCGCCAGCGATGGGCTGCGTCGGGGATCACGGTGCTCACGGGGCTCCTCGCTCGTCCGGGCGGCCTGGGCAGCCGGGTGTCGGTGCTCTCACGACTCTAGTCCGCGCGGCGCGTCCGGATTGTCGGCGCTCGCCTCTAGCGTCGACGACATGAGCAGCGCCGTTCAGGGTGCGCCTTCCCGGTGGGAGTCGCAACGCAGTTTCGACGAGCTGGGGCGTCCCCTGCGCGACCTGACGTTCTGCGTCGTCGACCTGGAGACGACCGGCGGGTCCGCCCAGGCCGGCTCGATGATCACCGAGATCGGGGCCGTGAAGGTGCGCGGTGGCGAGGTCCTCGGCGAGTTCCAGACGCTGGTCAACCCGCGGACCGAGATCCCCGCCTTCATCGCCGTCCTGACCGGCATCAGCAACGGGATGGTCGCCGACGCCCCCTCCATCGACTCGGCGCTCCCGGCCTTCCTGGAGTTCGCGGCGGGGACCGTGCTGGTGGCCCACAACGCGCCGTTCGACGTCGGCTTCCTCAAGCACTTCGCCGAGCAGCAGGGCCGGCCGTGGCCGCGCTTCGAGGTGCTCGACACCGCCAGGCTCGCCCGCCGGGTGATCACCCGTGACGACGCCCCCAACTGCAAGCTCTCCTCCCTGGCGCGGGTGTTCAACTCCTCCACCACGCCCAACCACCGGGCACTGTCCGACGCCCGCGCGACCGTCGACGTGCTGCACGGCCTGATGGAGCGGCTGGGCGGCCTGGGCGTGCACACCCTCGAGGAGCTGCAGACCTTCTCCTCCCGGGTCACCACGGCCCAGCGCAAGAAGCGCCACCTCGCCGAGGCCCTCCCCCACTCGCCCGGCGTCTACCTCTTCCGCGACGACCGATCGCGCGTCCTCTACGTCGGCACCTCCCGGGACCTGCGCACCCGGGTCCGCTCCTACTTCACGGCCTCGGAGACGCGCTCGCGGATGGGCGAGATGGTGGGCCTGGCCTCGACCGTCGACGGGATCGAGTGCGCCACCGCCCTCGAGGCCGAGGTGCGCGAGCTGCGCCTGATCGCCGAGCACCGGCCCCGCTACAACCGCCGATCCCGCAACCCCTCCAAGGTCCACTTCGTCAAGCTGACCCGGGAGCCGTGGCCGCGGCTCTCGCTGGTGCGGCGGGTGCTGGACGACGAGGCCGACTACCTCGGTCCGTTCTCCTCGCGGAAGACGGCCGAGAAGTGCCTCGCCGCCCTCCACGACACCTTCCCGGTGCGGCAGTGCTCCGACCGGCTCTCCCGCGAGCCGTCGCGCGCGCCGTGCGTGCTCGCCGAGATGGGCCGCTGCCTCTCTCCCTGCGACGGCAGCGTCGACGCCACGACGTACGCCGCGGTGGTCAGGCAGCTGCGCGACACGCTCCTGCGTCGCCCCGACGAGGTGGTGGAGACCATCAACGCTCGGATGGCCGCGCTGGCCGCCGACGAGCGCTTCGAGGAGGCGGGCATCCATCGCGACCGGCTGGCGTCGTTCGTGCGGGCCGCCGCCCGCACCCAACGGCTCTCCGCGCTGACGCGCTGCCCCGAGCTGGTGGCCGGTCGCCGCGAGGACGACGGACGCTGGGCGGTGCACGTCGTGCGGTTCGGCAGACTCGCAGCGGCGGGCACCATCCCTCCCGGCGCGGACGCCCACCAGTTCGTCGCGGAGCTGCGGGCGTCGGCCGAGACCGTCGCCGGCGCACCCGGTCCGGTGCCGGCAGCGACCGCCGAGGAGACGGAGAAGATCCTGCGCTGGCTGGAGTCCGCCGGGATCCGCCTGATCGAGGTCGACGGCGAGTGGACCTGCCCGGTCGCGGGCGCCACCCGGCACCTCGCCGTGCACGACGCGGTCAACCAGTCCCGGCTCTCGCTGGTCCCCTTCGAGGACCGTCGCGGCCTCGCGCCCGTGCACCAGCCGGTGCGGTAGGGCGAGTGTCCGGGGTCGCGGCCGCAGCCCTGCGCATGCCCTAACCTGTCCCCGTGATCACCGCCATCGTCTTCGTCAAGGCCGACGTCGCCAGCATCCCCGAGGTCGCGGAGGCCATCGCCGCCCTCGAGGGCGTCAGCGAGGTCTACTCGGTGACGGGCCAGATCGACCTGATCGCGCTGGTCCGGGTGCGCAACCACGAGGACGTCGCCAGCGTGGTCGCCGACAAGCTCAACAAGGTGCCCGGTGTGACCTCGACCGAGACCCACATCGCCTTCCGGGCCTACTCGCGCCACGACCTCGAGTCGGCGTTCTCCCTCGGCCTCGACTAGCTCCGGGCCATGACCCACATGGGGTGGCTCGGTGACCACTGGCTCGACGTCCTGGGCTGGGGCGGCAGCGCGCTGCTGGTCTTCTCCCTGCTGCAGGCACGGGTGCTGCGCTTCCGCACCCTCAACCTGCTCGCCTGCCTGATCCTGGTCGCCTTCAACGCGCTGATCGGCGTGTGGCCGATGGTCGGCATGAACGTCGTGCTGTCGGTGATCAACGTCTGGTTCATCGTCCGGCTGGTCGGCCAGCGACACGACGAGGCCACCTTCGCAGTGGTCGAGGTCGGCGCCGACGACGAGTACCTGCGCCACGTGCTCCGCGTCCACGGCGCCGACATCCTGCATTTCCAGCCCGACTTCCTGTGGGACCCGGCCGACGAGACCGGCCACGCATTCGTCGTGCTGCGCGGCGACGAGACCGTCGGCGTGGTCCTGCTGCGAGCAGAGGGCGCGGTGGCCCGCGTGGTGCTGGACTACGTGACCCCGCGGTTCCGGGACTTCTCGCCCGGCGAGTTCGTGTGGCGGCGCAGCAACGTCCTGCGCGAGGACGGGTTCACCCGGGTGGTCACGCCCCCGCGGATGGTCGGCGCCTACTACGACAGGCTCGGATTCCGCCCGGAGGGCGAGTCCTGGGCGCTCGACCTGTGAGGTCCGACCTCTCAGGGTGAGCGCCGACGCACGGTGATCGTGGGCGGGACCGCGAGGCTCTGGCCCACGACGCAGTAGCGCTCGGTGGCGTGCGCCAGCCGCTCCAGCGTCTCGTCGTCCGCCGTCGTGCCGACCTCGATGACCACCTCGACCGGCCCGACCCCGACCGGCACGGTGCGCTCGAGGCCGAGGGTGCCGCGCGCGTCGAAGGTGCTCGAGGCGGTGATGCCGGCCGCATGCACCTCCACGCCGTACGCCGTCGCCACGCTGCGGAACGTCACCCCCGCGCAGGCCACCAGCGCCTCGAGGAGCAGGTCGCCCGAGCAGGCGTCGGAGCCGTCGCCCCCGGTGGCCCTGTGGAGCCCGGAACGGACCGGTCCGGCCCAGCCGTCGACCGTGCACGTGATCTGGTCGTCGCGGAAGTCGCCCGAGGCGCCCAGCGGCACCTGCGCCGCCTCCGGATCGGACCGGTAGCGCTCCTTCAGGGGCGCCTGGGCCCGGCGCAGGGCGGCTGCATCCATGCCCCGATCCGAGCACACGATCAAGCGGCAGGGGAAGGGTCAGCCGGCCGTGGCCGCGACCCACCGGTCGAGCGTCTGCTGCGCGGCTCCGGAGTCGATCGACTCGCGGGCCCGCTCCAGTCCGGCGGCCAGCGCCTCGTCCACCGACACCGACGCCGGCACCTCGTCGTACACGGCGAGCGCGGCAGCGGCGTTGAGGAGGACCGCGTCACGCACGGCCCCGGTCTCGCCCTCGAGGAGCCGTCGGACCACGCCGGCGTTGTACGCCGCGTCATCGCCGCGCAGCGCCTCGGCGGTGCTCAGCTCCATGCCGTGCGCGCGGGGGTCCACGGTGGCCGTGGTGACCTCGCCGTCGCGGACCACCCACACCGAGGAGGTCGTCGTGGTGGTGAGCTCGTCGAGACCGTCGTCGCCGCGGAAGACCCACGCGTCGACGCCACGTCGCGCGAAGACCCCGGCCATCACCGGCGCCATCCGCGCGTCGGCGCAACCGATGGCCTGCGCCTGGGGGCGTGCGGGGTTGGTGAGCGGCCCGAGGAAGTTGAAGGTCGTCCCGATCCCGAGCTCGCGGCGCGGGACGGCGGCGTAGCGCATGGCGGGGTGGAAGGCGGCGGAGAAGCAGAACGTGATGCCGGCCTCCTCCGCCACGGTCGCCACCCGTTCGGTGGGCAGGTCGAGGCGGATGCCGAGCGCCTCCAGGACGTCGGCCGAGCCGGACTTGGAGGAGGCGGACCGGTTGCCGTGCTTCACGACCCGGGCGCCGGCGCCGGCCGCGACGAGCGCGGCCATGGTGGAGATGTTGACGGACATCGACCGGTCCATGCCGGTGCCCACGATGTCGAGGAGCCGGCCGGGCACCGAGATCGGCGCCGCGAGCGCCAGCATCGTCGACGCCAGGCCCGAGACCTCGTCGATCGTCTCGCCCTTGGCGCGCAGGGCCACGGCGAACCCGGCGATCTGGGCGGGGCTGGCGTCACCGGCGAGGATCTCCCCCATCGCCCAGGCGGCCTGCCCGGCGCTGAGGTCGCCGCCGTCCACGAGGGTGCTCAGGACCTCGGGCCAGGTGGGGGTCGCGGCGGTCACCGGAGCGCCCCCCGGACCGGCTGCCGGGCCATCAGGTGGTGGCGGGGACGCGCGAGCGCAGCAGGGTGACCACGGTCTCGGCGAGCCGGACGGGGTCGATCGGGTGCGGCACCGCGGCCTCGGCGCGCGACCAGGTCGCCAGCCACGCGTCCTGGGGACGGCCGGTGAGCACGACCACGGGCGGGCACTGGTAGATCTCGTCCTTGAGCTGCTTGGCGATCCCCATGCCGCCGGCCGGGACGGCCTCCCCGTCGAGGACCGCGAGGTCGATGTTGCCCACGTCCATGTTGGAGATCACGACCGGCTCGGTCGCCACCTCGACGTACTCCACCTCCGGGAGGTCCGGGTGCGGGCGGCGGCCGAGGGCGAGGATGACCTGCTGGCGGGTGTTGACGTCGTCGCTGTAGACGAGCACCCTCAGCGGCGCGGTCCGGGTCGAGGTCGAGTCGTTCACGGCGGCGATGCTACCGGTCCCCACCCGCTCCATCGGGGCCGCCCGCGCCCGCGCCCGCCGCGCGAGCCGCGGCCCGCGCCTCCAGCAGGTCCAGGCGCCGGTCCTCGCGGGCGGCCTCCTTCATCGAGGCACGCACCCACTGCGCGAAGAGCACCCCGAAGAACACCAGGCCGATCAGGTCGCCCGAGCCCCAGAGGATCCCGCCGGCCAGGTGCTGGTCGGCCAGCGGGTCGGGCAGCCATGCGCCCATCGGGCCGTGGTGCAGCGACGGGTACCAGTCATGGCCGATCAGGGAGTCCTGGCTCATGATCGCGACGCCGAGGAACGCGTGGAACGGCAGCGTCAGGACGACGAGCAGCATCCGGGCCGGGTAGCCCACCCGGCCGGGCACCGGGTCGATGCCCATGAGCGGCCAGAAGAAGAGGGCCCCGACGAGCACCAGGTGCAGGTGCATCATCTCGTGGACGTACGACGAGTGCAGGGACGCGTCGTACCAGCCTGAGAAGTACAGGGCCCAGGGCGACACGACGTACAGCGCGAGCGTCAGCGGCGGGAAGGACAGCACCCGCGCCACCCGCGAGTGCAGGAGGGCCAGCAGCCAGGCACGCGGGCGCGGGGGAAGCGTGCGCAGCGCGAGGGTGACCGGCGCGCCGAGCGCGAGCGCCAGCGGGACCAGCATCGCCAGGATCATGTGCTGGACCATGTGGACGCTGAGCAGGGTGAGGTCGTAGGCGCCCAGCCCGGAGCCCGTCGCGAAGTAGAACGCCCCCATCCCGACCACCACGAACGACACGGTCCGACCCAGCGGCCAGCGGTCCCCGCGGCGGCGCAGCGTGCGCACGCCGAAGAGGTAGAGACCGGCCACCCAGACCGTGATCACGAAGGGGATCGGCTCCAGCGACCAGTCGGTCAGCACGCTGCCCAGGGTGAAGCGCGGGAGGGTCGCCACGGCGTCCCAGGGCACGACGAACGAGGACACCAGCACGCTGTGAAGAATATGACGTCGCAACAGGAGGGGGGTGGGGTGCCCTCGTCGACAGGTCACGACATAATGACCTCCGTGGCGACAGCAACTACCGCGATTCCGGCCTCCCGACTGCACGGGCACCACGACCGGCCGAGCATGGTCAGCGTCGGGACGATCATCTGGCTCTCGAGCGAGCTGATGTTCTTCGCGGCCCTGTTCGCGTCGTACTTCACGATCCGGTCGGTGAGCCCGGACCTGTGGGCGGCGAACACCGAGAAGCTCAACGTCCCCTTCGCGGCGGTGAACACCACGATCCTCGTGCTGTCCTCGCTGACCTGCCAGCTCGGCGTCTTCGCCGCCGAGCGCGGACAGGTCGGGCGCACCGGCTCGGTCTTCAAGATCAAGGGCTGGGGCCTGCGCGAGTGGTTCGTGCTGACCTACGTGATGGGCGCGGTCTTCATCGGTGGCCAGGCCACCGAGTACGCCTCGCTGGTCAAGGAGGGCGTGACGATCCAGGACTCGGCCTACGGGACGATGTTCTACCTCACCACCGGCTTCCACGGTCTTCACGTCACCGGTGGCCTCATCGCGTTCCTCTTCGTGCTCGGACGCACCTTCATGGCCCGCCGGTTCACCCACGAGCAGGCGGTCAGCGCGATCGTCGTCTCCTACTACTGGCACTTCGTCGACGTGGTCTGGATCGGTCTGTTCGCGACCATCTACCTGATCCAGTGAAATCCGAATCCGCGTCGGCGTCGAACCCCACCAGGACTCCAAGCAAGGACTCAATGTGCGTCTCCTGAACCGCTCCGCAGGCCGACTCTCGCGGCACCGCCGCGGACCGCTCGCCGGGCTCGTGGTGCTGCTGCTCGGGCTGGTGATGACCGGCTCCCTCTACGCGGCCTTCTCCCCCGCCCAGGCCGACCAGACCCAGAGCTCCACCGACCAGGCCGCGGCCGGTCGCCAGCTCTTCCTCGTCGGTTGCGCCTTCTGCCACGGCCAGAACGGTGAGGGCATCAAGACCCAGGACGGCAACCAGATCGGCCCCTCGCTGGTCGGCGTCGGCGCCGCTGCGGTCGACTTCCAGGTCGGCACCGGCCGCATGCCGATGGCCCAGCCCGGCGCGCAGGCCCCGCGCAAGAAGCCGGTCTACACCGACGAGGAGATCGCCCAGCTCGCGGCGTACGTCGCCTCGCTCGGCCCCGGCCCGTCCGTCCCGACCGCGAGCGACTACAGCACCGCGGGCATGAGCGACTCGGAGCGCCAGGCCGCGATCGTCCGCGGCGGCCAGATCTTCCTCACCAACTGCACCGCCTGCCACAACTTCGAGGGCTCCGGCGGCGCGATGCCGCGCGGAGGCTACGCACCGAAGATCCGGGGCGTCGACCCCAAGTACATCTACGAGGCCATGCTGACCGGCCCCCAGGCGATGGACAGCTTCTCCAACGGTGACCTCTCCCCCGAGGAGAAGCGTGACGTCATCGCCTACCTCGGCTCCCTCAACGAGGCGCCCGGCTACGGAGGCTTCGGCCTCGGCGGCCTCGGCCCGGTGAGCGAGGGCCTGTTCGCGTGGCTCGTGGGCCTCGGCTCCCTGGTCGGCTTCGCCGTCTGGATCGCCGCCCACACCACGCGCTCGAACAAGAAGAAGGTGGAAGCGTGAGCGACCAGAACTCCCACGACGACCTCGTCCCCTCGACGTTCGAGGACGAGCCGATCGCCAACCCTGGCCTCCCGCCGCACGTCTGGCGTCCGACCGACGTCGACCCGAAGGCCGAGAAGCGTGCCGAGCGCCAGGTCGCCGCCTTCTTCGGACTCTCGATCCTCTGCGCGATCCTGTTCCTGGTCTCCTACTTCGTCTTCCACGTCGGCAGCGACTGGAACACCGTGGGCGGCCTCGGTGCCTCCAACGTCGCGCTGGGCGTCTTCCTCGGCGGCGCGCTGCTCTTCATCGGCATCGGCATCATCCAGTGGGCGCGCAAGCTCATGGGTGACCACGAGATCGTCGAGTACCGCCACCCCGCCCGGTCCTCCGAGGAGGACCGCGAGGCGACGATCGCCGCGCTGAACGCCGGCCTCGAGGAGTCCGGCATCGGCCGTCGTCCCCTCGTGCGCAACACCCTGCTCGGCGCCGTGGGCATCCTCGCCCTCCCGGCCGTCGTGATGCTGCGTGACCTCGGCCCGCTGCCCGGCGACAAGCTGAAGCACACGATCTGGACCAAGGGCATGCGCGTTGTCCGCGACGTGGTGGGCACCCCGATCCTGGTCTCCGACCTCGAGATCGGCGACCTCGTCAACGCCCTGCCCGAGGCGCTGTTCCCCACCGAGGAGAACGGCTACCCCGAGATCGAGGGCGTCGAGCTGCAGCAGCAGAAGGTGAAGGCAGCGGTGATCCTCAACCGCATGCTGCCCGACGAGATCGTCTCCCAGCAGACGCTCAACTGGTCGGTCAACGGCATCGTCTGCTACTCCAAGATCTGCACGCACGTGGGCTGCCCGATCTCGCTGAACGAGCGGACGACCCACCACCTGCTCTGCCCGTGCCACCAGTCGACCTTCGACCTGACCGACTCCGGCAAGGTGATCTTCGGGCCCGCCGGCCACGCCCTTCCGCAACTGCCGCTGGCAGTGGATAGTGATGGCTACCTGATCGCCCAGAGTGACTTCACCGAACCCGTGGGACCGAGTTTCTGGGAGCGTGACCCGTCGTGAGCATCGACACCAGCAAGGTGGCCGCGAGCAACACCACCACCGCCGCCACCGCCAAGAAGCCGAGCAAGGCCGGCGCTGCGGCGGCCTGGGCCGACGATCGCCTCGGCCTGGCCACCGCCATGAAGAAGAACCTGCGCAAGGTCTTCCCCGACCACTGGTCGTTCATGCTCGGTGAGATCGCCCTGTGGAGCTTCGTGGTGCTCCTGCTGTCCGGCGTGTTCCTGACCCTGTGGTTCACCCCCAGCATGGGCGAGGTCACCTACCAGGGCTCCTACGACCCGCTGCGCGGCGTGACGGTCTCCGAGGCCTACAACTCGGCGCTCAAGCTGTCCTTCGACGTGCGTGGCGGCCTGCTGATGCGCCAGATGCACCACTGGGCCGCGATGGTCTTCATCGCCGCGATGATGATCCACCTGCTGCGCGTCTACTTCACCGGCGCCTTCCGCAAGCCGCGCGAGCTCAACTGGGTCATCGGCTGCCTGCTGCTCCTCCTGGGCACCCTCGAGGGCTTCACCG
>Ga0308174_10000303_pt1 | contig 20622 bp, 20 predicted proteins | sample PhyPR2_FD_203894 | JGI IMG/M metagenome (GOLD analysis project Ga0308174, IMG submission 203894) | Soil microbial communities from UC Gill Tract Community Farm, Albany, California, United States - DLSLS.P.R2 | ecosystem: Environmental > Terrestrial > Soil > Agricultural land | place: USA... | reverse complement strand
TCGGCCTCGGCCCCGAGGCGCGTTTTGACCTGCGGGCCTCGGCCCCGAGGGGCGTTTTGAGCTGCGGTTTCGAGTGGCGCCCCCGGTAGGACTCGAAGCGGCGCACCCGCCTCCAGGGAGACGACTGGCGCGGTGCTCTATCCCCGATTCGGAGTGGCGCCCCCGGTAGGATTCGAACCTACGCACCCGCCTCCGGAGGGCGGTGCTCTATCCCCTGAGCTACGGGGGCTCATGGCGCGGGACGAGCGTACATGACCATCGAGGACCGACGATCGGGGGCCAGGCATGAGGAGCGACCCGGTCCGCGTGCTGGTCGTCGACGACTCCGAGGCCATCCGCCAGCTGATCGCCGTCAACCTCGAGCTGGAGGGGTACGACGTGCGCCGCGCGGTCGACGGCCAGGAGGCGCTCGAGGTCGCGGCACGGTGGCGCCCGGACGTGGTGACCCTGGACATGGTGATGCCACGCCTCGACGGGCTCGCCACCTGCGCCCGGCTGCGGGCCGACCCGGCGACGGCGGACGTGGCGGTGGTGATGGTCACCGGACGGGCCCAGGCCGCCGACCGGGAGCGAGGGGAGGCGGTCGGGGTGGACGCCTACCTCACCAAGCCGTTCGAGCCGGCCGAGCTGGTCGCGACGGTCGCCCGGCTGGCCGCGACCGGACACCGGACGCAGGCCTGAACGGCCGCCGATACCCTGGACCGGTGACTCCCGAACAGCTCTCCGCCTCGATCGTCCACGCGCTGACCGCCCTGTCCCACCGCGGTGCGCTGCGCCTGGCTGACGGGGTGCCGGGCACCGTGGTGGTCGAGCGTCCCAAGAGCAAGGAGCACGGCGACTACGCCACCAACGTCGCGCTCCAGCTGGCCAAGAAGGCCGGGATGCCGCCGCGGGAGCTGGCCGGCCTGCTGGCCGACGAGCTGCGCGCGACCGACGGGATCGCCTCGGTCGACATCGCCGGGCCCGGGTTCCTCAACATCCGCGTCGAGGCCGGTGCGCAGGGTGCGGTCGCCGCGCAGGTGGTGGCCGCCGGCGCGTCGTACGGCGGCAGCGACGTCCTCGCCGGCCAGCGGTTCAACGTGGAGTTCATCTCCGCCAACCCCACGGGTCCGATCCACCTCGGGCACACCCGGTGGGCCGTCGTCGGCGACGCCATCGCCCGGGTCATCGAGGCCGCCGGCGCCTCGGTCACCCGCGAGTTCTACATCAACGACCGCGGCAACCAGATGGACAAGTTCGGCGCGTCCCTCGAGGCGGTCGCCCTGGGGCTGCCGGTGCCCGACGACGGCTACCACGGCGCCTACATCGCCGAGCTCGCGGAGCAGATCGTCGCGGAGAACCCGCACATCGTCGACCTGCCCGAGGGCGAACGGCTCGCCGCGTTCCGGGAGGCCGGCTACAAGCTGCAGCTCGCCGAGCAGCAGGAGCAGCTGGAGGGGTTCCAGACGCACTTCGACGTCTGGTACTCCGAGCGGAGCCTGCACGACCAGGTCGCCGGGGTGGACAAGGTCGCGCACGGCCTGGAGCGGCTGCGCGAGCAGGGCCACCTCTTCGAGGCCGACGGGGCGCTGTGGATGCGCACCACCGACTTCGGTGACGACAAGGACCGGGTCCTCGTCCGGGGCAACGGCGAGCTGACCTACTTCGCGTCCGACACCGCCTACTACGTCGACAAGCGGGAGCGCGGCTTCGACGTGTGCATCTACCTGCTCGGCGCCGACCACCACGGCTACGTCGGCCGGCTCAAGGCGATGGCGGCCTGCGTCGGCGACGACCCCGAGCACAACATCGAGGTGCTCATCGGCCAGCTCGTCAAGATCATGCGCGGCGACGAGGAGGTGCGGCTCAGCAAGCGGGCCGGGGCGATCGTGACCCTGCAGGAGCTCGTCGAGATGATCGGCGTCGACGCGCTGCGCTACACCCTGGCGCGCTACCCCGCCGACTCGCCGCTGACCCTGGACGTGGAGCAGGTGACCCGGCAGGCGTCCGACAACCCGGTCTTCTACGTGCAGTACGCCCACGCCCGGCTGTCGGCGATCCTGCGCAACGCCGCGGACCTCGGGCTCGCCCCGGCCGCGGGCGACGCGTTCGACCCGGCGCTGCTCTCGCACGAGAAGGAGGGCGACCTGCTCCGGGCCCTCGCCGAGTTCCCGCGGGTCGTCGCGGCGGCCGCCCAGCTGCGGGAGCCGCACCGGGTGGCCCGCTACCTGGAGGAGACGGCCTCGACGTTCCACAAGTTCTACGACACCTGCCGGGTGCTGCCGATGGGCGACGAGGAGCCGGCCCCGATCCACGCCGCGCGGCTGCTGCTCGTCGAGGCGACGCGCACGGTGGTCGCCAACGGCCTCCGCCTGCTCGGGGTCTCCGCCCCCGAGCGGATGTAGCGGCGGCCGTCGATGCCTGCGTCCCACGAGGCCGGGTGGGCCCATGCCGACGGTGCCCTGCGGGGCCCGTCGTGGCTGCGGGTCCCCACCGACGTCAACGCCCTGGTCCCGCTGCTGTGGTCCTCGACCGCCCGCAAGAACGACGCGGGTGCGCTGGAGGTCGGCGGGGTCGACCTGCGCGACCTGGTCGCCGAGCACGGCTCGCCGGCCTACGTCCTGGACGAGGCCGACTTCCGGTCCCGGGCGCGGGCGTTCCGCGAGGCCTTCGGCGACTTCGACGTGTACTACGCCGGCAAGGCGTTCCTCTGCACGACGGTCGCCCGGTGGGTCGCCGAGGAGGGGCTGTGCCTCGACGTCTGCTCGGCCGGTGAGCTGGCCGTCGCGCTGCGGGCCGGCTTCGACCCGGCGCGGATCGGCTACCACGGCAACAACAAGACGACCGCGGAGCTGCGCCGGGCCGTCGAGGTCGGCGTCGGCCGGATCGTGCTCGACTCCTTCCACGAGATCGACCGGCTGGTCGCGGTCGTCGCCGAGACCGGCTCCACCGCGAGGGTCATGGTGCGGGTGACCGCCGGGGTCGAGGCGCACACCCACGAGTACATCGCCACCGCCCACGAGGACCAGAAGTTCGGCTTCTCGATCACCTCCGGCGACGCGCTGGCCGCCGTACGCCGGGTGCTGGACGCCTCTGGCATCGAGCTGCTCGGCCTGCACTCGCACATCGGCTCGCAGATCTTCGACACCTCCGGCTTCGAGGTGGCCGCCCGGCGGGTGCTCGCGCTGCACGCCCAGGTCTCCGGCGAGCTGGGCGTGACCATGCCGGAGCTGGACCTCGGCGGCGGCTTCGGCATCGCCTACACCACCCAGGACGACCCCTCCGACCCGGCGCAGCTGGCGACCGAGCTCGCCAAGATCGTCGAGCACGAGTGCCGGGCCCTCGACGTCGCGGTGCCCGCGCTCTCGATCGAGCCGGGCCGGGCGATCGTCGGTCCGTCGGTGTGCACGGTCTACGAGGTCGGCACGGTGAAGGTGGTCGGCCTGGACGCGGGCGCGGCGCGCACGTACGTCTCGGTCGACGGCGGGATGAGCGACAACATCCGCACCGCGCTGTACGACGCCGACTACTCCTGCACGCTCGCGTCGCGCATCTCGGACGCGGTCCCCGTCCTGGGCCGGGTCGTGGGCAAGCACTGCGAGGCCGGCGACATCGTGGTCAAGGACGAGTTCGTGCCCGGGGACATCGCGCCCGGCGACCTGCTCGCCGTGCCGGGCACCGGTGCCTACTGCCGCTCGATGGCCAGCAACTACAACCACGCGCTGCGGCCGCCGGTCGTCGCGGTGCGCGACGGCGTGAGCACGGTCGTGGTGCGCCGCGAGACCGAGGACGACCTGCTCCGCACGGACGTCGGCGCCTGAGCCGGGGGCCAGCGGCGCGGGGTCCCAGACTGCGGACGGCGGCAGGGTTTCCTGCGAGTGCGAGCATCGATGGCCCAAGATGATGGCGGGGACGCCGGAGGAAAGGACGATTCGTGGACAAGCCGCTGAGGCTCGCGCTGCTCGGGTGCGGGTCGGTCGGCAGCCAGGTGGTGCGCCTGCTGCGTGAGCAGGCCGACGACCTCACCGCCCGCGTGGGGGCACCCATCGAGCTGGTCGGCGTCGCGGTCCGCCGCCCGGACCTGCAGCGCGACGCGGAGGTGCCGCGCGAGCTGCTCACGACCGACGCCGCGGGCCTGGTGAGCCGCGGGGACGTCGACCTGGTCGTGGAGGTGATCGGCGGCATCGAGCCGGCGCGCTCCCTGATCCTCACGGCGCTGGAGAACGGCGCCTCGGTGGTCACCGCCAACAAGGCCCTGCTCGCCGAGGACGGCAGCACGCTGTTCGCGGCCGCCGAGAAGGCGGGCCGCGACCTCTACTTCGAGGCGGCCGTGGCCGGCGCGATCCCGATCATCCGGCCGCTGCGGGAGTCGCTGGCCGGGGACAGGGTCCGCCGGGTCCTCGGCATCGTCAACGGCACCACCAACTTCATCCTCGACAAGATGGACACCCACGGCAGCGGCTTCGCCGAGGTGCTCGAGGAGGCCCAGGAGCTCGGCTACGCGGAGGCCGACCCCACCGCCGACGTCGAGGGGTACGACGCGGCGGCGAAGGCCGCGATCCTGGCCAGCCTCGCGTTCCACACCCGGGTCACCGCAGCTGACGTCTACCGCGAGGGCATCTCCGAGGTCAGCGCCTCCGACGTCGCCTCGGCCCGCGAGATGGGCAGCGTCGTGAAGCTGCTGGCGATCTGCGAGCTGCGCGAGGGACCCGGCGGACCGGCCGTGTCGGCCCGCGTGCACCCGGCGATGATCCCGCGCTCGCACCCGCTGGCCAGCGTCCGCGAGGCCTACAACGCCGTGTTCGTGGAGAGCGACGCGGCCGGCCAGCTGATGTTCTACGGCCCCGGCGCCGGCGGCGCCCCGACCGCGAGCGCGGTGCTGGGCGACCTGGTCACGGTGGCCCGCAACCGGCGCAGCGACGTGCGCGGCGCCGGCGAGTCGGCGTACGCCCAGTGCGAGGTGCTGCCGATGGGCGACACCTTGACCCGCTACCACGTGGCCCTCGACGTGGACGACCGTGCGGGCGTGCTCGCCGCGGTCGCGCACGCCTTCGCCGAGCACGGCGTCTCGATCCAGACCGTCCGCCAGGAGGGCCACGGGGACGACGCCCAGCTGGTCGTGGTGTCTCACCAGGCGACGGACGCGGCCCTGTCCGCGACCGTCGAGGACCTCCGCGCGATGGACTTCGTGCACGACGTCTCCTCGGTGATGCGGGTCGAGGGAGAGTCGGAGTGACCCACGGGCCGGCCCACCAGTGGCGGGGCGTGGTCGAGGAGTACCGCGACTGGCTCGACCTCCCGCCGGACACCCCGACGATCACGCTGCGCGAGGGCGGCACCCCGATGGTCGACAGCCGCTGGCTGTCGGAGCTCACCGGTGCCGAGGTCTGGCTCAAGGTCGAGGGCGACAACCCGACCGGCTCCTTCAAGGACCGCGGGATGACCGTCGCGCTGTCGGTGGCCGTCGGGCAGGGGGCCGAGGCCGTGGTCTGCGCCTCCACCGGCAACACCTCGGCGTCCATGGCGGCCTACGCCGCCCGGGCGCGCGTGAAGCCGCTCGTGCTGGTGCCGCAGGGCAAGATCGCCGCCGGCAAGCTCGCGCAGGCGATCGTGCACGGGGCGCAGGTGATCATGGTCCGCGGGAACTTCGACGACTGCCTGCGGATGTCCCGCGGCCTGGCCGACCGGTACCCCGTCGCGCTGGTCAACTCGGTCAACCCGATGCGCCTCGAGGGCCAGAAGACCGCCGCCTTCGAGGTCGTCGACTTCCTCGGCGACGCCCCGGACGTGCACGTCCTGCCCGTCGGGAACGCCGGCAACATCTCCGCGTACTGGAAGGGCTACAAGGAGTACGCCGCCGCCGGCCGGTCGACCCGGCTGCCCCGCATGCACGGGTGGCAGGCCGAGGGCGCCGCACCGCTCGTCGGCGGCGCGCCGGTGAGCGACCCCGAGACGGTGGCCTCGGCGATCCGCATCGGCAACCCCGCCTCCTGGGTGCTCGCGGTCGACGCCGCGGAGTCCTCCGGCGGTCGCTTCCGGGCCGTCTCCGACGAGGAGATCCTGCACGCGCAGCGCGAGCTCGCCGCCTCCGACGGGGTGTTCGTCGAGCCGGCGTCCGCGGCCGGTGTCGCGGGTCTGCTGCGGGAGGCGAAGGAGGGCATGACGTACGACGGGCAGCGGCTCGTGGTCACCGTCACCGGCCACGGCCTCAAGGACATCGACACCGCGCTGTCCACCTTCACCGGGCTGGTCGACACCGTCGTGGACGCCGACGTCGACGCGGCCGCCGAGGCCGCGGGGCTGCGGTGACGACGTACGTCTCGGGACCGGTCACGGTCTCGGTCCCGGCCACCAGCGCCAACCTCGGCCCCGGCTTCGACGCCCTCGGGCTCGCCCTGAGCCACCGCGACGTGGTCACCGCCGAGGTGGTGGACAGCCCGGGCGTCGAGGTCACCGTGACCGGCGAGGGCGCGGGCAGCGTCCCCCTCGACGAGCGGCACCTGGTCTACCGGGCCATGTGCGCCGCGTTCGAGCGGATGGGCGCGGCGGTCCCCGGGATCCGGCTGACGTGCATCAACGTCGTCCCGCACGCGCGCGGGCTGGGCTCCTCGTCGGCCGCGATCGTGGCCGGCGTCAGCGTCGCGCGGGGGCTGGTGGGCGGCGGCTCCCTGCTCATCGACGACGACACGCTGTTCGCGCTGGCCGCCGAGCTCGAGGGGCACCCCGACAACGTCGCCCCCGCGATGTTCGGTGGCTTCACCGTGGCCTGGCGCGAGCGGGACCGCTTCCGCGCCACCACGCTCGCGGTCGACCCGCGGGTGCAGGTCGTGGTCCTCGTGCCGCCCGACGGGGTCGAGACCTCCGTGGCCCGAGGGCTGCTGCCCGCGACCGTGAGCCACGCCGACGCGGCCGCGAACGCCGGGCGGGCGGCGCTGCTCGTCGCCGCCCTGGGCCGCCAGCCCGAGCTGCTGCTCGCCGCGACCGAGGACCGGCTGCACCAGGAGCAGCGGGAGCCGGCCATGCCGCAGACCCTGGCGCTGGTCCGGTCGCTGCGCGCCGACGGCCTGGCCGCCGTGGTCTCCGGGGCCGGCCCGACCGTGCTGGTCTTCACCGACGCCCACGACCAGCAGCAGGTGGTGGACCGGGCGCCGGCGGGGTGGCGGGCGCTGGCGCTGGCGGTCGACCGCGACGGTGCCCGGGTGGCGCTGCCGGAGTAGCCGTGCCGGAGCAGACCCGGGGGGTCGTTCGGCGGGAATAGAACGGCGAACCGCCGGTGTTGCCGGGAGTGACACCGGGCACAGGCGCAAGTGCTAGGCTGCGACTGCGCCGGTGGTCGTGGTGCGTAGCACGCACCGCTCAGCGATCCACCAGGTCGCGATTTCTCTCCCGCACATCTCGCCCTGTGACGCGTCTCGGTGTCCGACGCCGGGGACGTCCCAGGTCGGAGCGCGTGGAACCACACTGAACGAGGCCGCCGGTAGAACCGGATCGGCCCGAACGTGGGAAGGACCTCACGTGACGGAAACAACCATCACCAGCCCTGCGTCGAACGCCGGGTCCACCGAGAGCGCCGATGCGCCGGTGGCGGGTGGCGCCAAGCGCCGGGCAGCCGGGCTCTCCGGCATGCTGCTCCCCGAGCTGAAGCAGATGGCGGGTGGTCTGGGTATCAAGGGCGTCGGCGGCATGCGCAAGAGCCAGCTGATCGACGCGATCAAGGCCGCCCAGTCCGGTGGCCAGTCCGGCAGCAAGCCGGCCCCCGAGACGAAGGCCCCCGAGGCGAAGGCCCCGGAGGCCAAGGCGCCCGAGGCGAAAGCCCCCGAGGCGAAGGCGTCCGAGGTTAAAGCTGCCGAGGCGCCGGCCGAGAGCCAGCCTCGCCACGACCGGACCAACGACCGCGGCAACCGGAACGACAACCGGGACCGCACCGAGAACCGCAACGAGAACCGCAACGACACGCGGGACCGCAACGACAACCGCAGCAACCAGGGCGGCGGCAACCAGGGCGCGAGCCAGGGCGGCACCCAGACCCGCACCGACAACCGGCCCGACACCCGGACGGACACCAGGACCGACAACCGGCCCGACACCCGGACGGACACCAGGACCGACAACCGGCCCGACACCCGGACGGACACCAGGACCGACAACCGTCCCGACAACCGGGGCAACCGCGACGACGAGGGCGGCCGGCGCAACCGCCGCCGCCGGGGCCGCGACCGCGGTGACCGCAACGACCGCAGTGATCGCAGCGACCGCAGCGGTGGGCGCGGCACCCGCAGCGAACCCGACACCCAGATCCTCGAGGACGACGTGCTGGTGCCGGCCGCCGGCATCCTCGACGTGCTCGACAACTACGCGTTCGTGCGCACGAGCGGCTACCTGCCGGGCCCGGACGACGTGTACGTCTCGCTCTCCATGGTCCGCAAGTTCGGCCTCCGCCGCGGCGACGCGGTCACCGGGCAGGTCCGCCAGCCGCGCGAGGGGGACCGCAAGGAGAAGTTCAACCCGATGGTGCGGATCGACACCATCAACGGTGCCGACCCCGAGGCCGCCAGGCACCGCATCGAGTTCCAGAAGCTGACCCCGCTGTACGCCTCCGAGCGGCTCCGGCTCGAGACCGAGTCGTCGAACCTGATCGGCCGCGTCATCGACATCGCGGCCCCGATCGGCAAGGGCCAGCGCGGCCTCATCGTCTCGCCCGCCAAGGCCGGCAAGACGATGATCATGCAGTCGATCGCGAACTCGATCACCACCAACAACCCGGAGTGCCACCTGATGGTGGTGCTGGTCGACGAGCGTCCGGAGGAGGTCACCGACTTCGAGCGCTCGGTGAAGGGCGAGGTCATCTCCTCGACCTTCGACCGCCCGGCCAGCGACCACACCGCGGTCGCCGAGCTGGCGATCGAGCGGGCCAAGCGCCTGGTCGAGCTCGGCCACGACGTGGTCGTGCTGCTCGACGGCATCACCCGCCTGGGGCGCGCGTACAACCTGGCGGCGCCGGCCAGCGGCCGGATCCTGTCCGGCGGTGTCGACTCCGCGGCGCTGTACCCGCCGAAGCGGTTCTTCGGTGCCGCCCGCAACATCGAGGACGGCGGCTCGCTGACCATCCTGGCCACGGCGCTGATCGAGAGCGGCTCGAAGATGGACGAGGTGATCTTCGAGGAGTTCAAGGGCACCGGCAACATGGAGATCCGGCTGCGCCGCGACTTCGCGGACAAGCGGATCTTCCCGGCCATCGACGCCGTCCAGTCCGGCACCCGCCGCGAGGAGCTCCTGATGAGCAAGGAGGAGCTCGCCATCATCTGGAAGCTCCGCCGGGTGCTCTCCGGGCTCGACGGCCAGCAGGCCCTCGAGCTGCTGCTGGAGCGGCTCAAGAAGTCCTCGAGCAACATCGAGTTCCTCACCCAGGTGCAGAAGACCACGCCGACGGCCGGCAACGGTCGGGACAAGGACTGACCCACCGCCGCCCGACGACGGCCGGGGAAGAAAACGTCCCCGCCCGCCGTTGGCATCGACGCAGGATCATGCAGGGGCACCGATTGGCGTGCGGCGCGCTCTCCCTGGCAGACTAGATGGCTGGTTCCGGTTCACGTCCCGCTCCACGCGGCGGGACGACCCGGCGACCGAGACCTCGAGAGGAAACCCATGAAGAAGGACATCCACCCCGCGTACAACGAGACCCAGGTGACCTGCACCTGCGGCAACACGTTCACCACGCGGAGCACGGCCACCAGCGGCACCATCCACGCGGACGTGTGCTCGCAGTGCCACCCGTTCTACACCGGCAAGCAGAAGATCCTCGACACCGGCGGTCGCGTCGCCCGGTTCGAGAAGCGCTATGCCGCCGCGCAGCAGGGCGCGAAGAAGAAGTAGCACCACCGCAGCGCCGGCCTCCGCACCCCTCCATGGGTGGGAGGCCGGCGCTCTGCATGTGTCCGGGACGGGGTCCAGCCGAGGGAGGTCAGCGTGTTCGAGGCCGTCGACGCACTCGTGACGGAGCACGCCGAGCTCGAGCAGCGGCTCGCCGACCCGAGCATCCACGCCGACCAGGGCCTGGCCAAGCGCCTCAACCAGCGCTACGCCGAGCTGTCCGCGATCGTGCGGACCTACGACGACTGGCGCCGGCTCGGTGACGACGTCGGGGCCGCGCGCGAGCTCGCCGCCGAGGACGAGTCCTTCGCCGAGGAGGCCGACGCCCTGGCCGTGCGACGTGAGCAGGCCGAGGAGCGGCTGCGGCACCTGCTGGTGCCCCGCGACCCGGCCGACTCCAAGGACGCGCTGCTGGAGATCAAGTCCGGCGAGGGCGGCGAGGAGTCCGCGCTGTTCGCCGGTGACCTGCTGCGGATGTACACGCGGTACGCCGAGCGGCGCGGCTGGAAGACCGAGCAGCTCGACGCCACCGAGTCCGACCTGGGCGGGTTCAAGTCCGTGACGGTCGCGGTCAAGGCCAAGAGGACGCCGGAGCCGGGGGAGGCGCCGTACGCGCTGCTGAAGTTCGAGGGTGGCGTGCACCGCGTCCAGCGCGTGCCGGTGACCGAGAGCCAGGGCCGCGTGCACACCTCCGCCGCCGGCGTGCTGGTGATGCCGGAGGCCGAGCAGGTCGACGTCTCCATCGAGGAGAAGGACATCCGGGTCGACGTCTTCCGGTCCTCGGGGCCCGGCGGCCAGTCCGTGAACACCACCGACTCCGCGGTCCGGATCACCCACCTGCCCACCGGCATCGTGGTCAGCTGCCAGAACGAGAAGAGCCAGCTGCAGAACCGCGACCAGGCGATGCGGATCCTGCGGGCCCGGCTGCTGCAGGCCGCCCAGGACGCCGCCGACGCCGAGGCCTCCGACGCGCGCCGCTCGCAGGTCCGCACGGTCGACCGGTCCGAGCGGATCCGGACCTACAACTTCCCGGAGAACCGGATCTCCGACCACCGCACCGGCTACAAGTCCTACAACCTCGACAGCGTCCTCGACGGGGACCTCGAGGCGGTCGTCGCCTCCTGCGTCGAGGCGGACCTGGCGGCCCGGCTCGACGCGCTGGAGGGCCAGCAGCAGTGAGCGAGCCGTCACTACCTGTGCGACACGCCGGTGAGAGTGCCTACTTGCTGACGGGTCGGCGGAGGGGGGCGGCGGAGCGGCTGCGACGAGCCGGGGTGGACAGCCCGGAGTTCGACGCGGACGAGCTGCTCGCGCACGTGCTGGGGACCACCAGGTCCGGGCTGGCGCTGGTCGAGGAGGTCACGCCGGCGCAGGCGGAGGCGTACGACGCGCTGGTGGACCGGCGCGCGGCCCGCGAGCCGCTGCAGCACCTCACCGGCACCGCCGCCTTCCGGTACGTCGAGCTGGCCGTCGGGCCGGGCGTGTTCGTGCCCCGGCCGGAGACCGAGCTGCTGGCCGGCTGGGCGGTCGAGCAGGCGCAGGCCGTGGTGGCGGCCGGCCGGGTGCCGGTGGTGGTCGACCTGTGCACCGGCTCCGGCGCCATCGCGCTGTCCGTGGCGACGGAGGTGCCCGCCGCCGAGGTGCACGCCGTCGAGCTCGGCGAGCCCGCGCACGCCTGGGCGACCCGCAACCTGGCCGGCTCCGGGGTGGACCTGCGGCACGGCGACATGAGCGACGCGTTCCCGGACCTCGACGGCACCGTCGACGTGGTCGTCTGCAACCCGCCCTACATCCCGCTCGAGGCCTACGAGTCCGTCGCCCCCGAGGCCCGCGACCACGACCCCGAGCTGGCGCTGTTCTCCGGGCAGGACGGGCTGGTCGCGATGCGGGTCGTCGAGCGGGTCGCGGCCCGGCTGCTGCGTCCGGGCGGGGTGGCCGGCGCCGAGCACGCCGACGTGCAGGGGGAGTCCGCGCCGGCCGTCTTCGCGGGGACGGGCCGCTGGTCCGACGTACGCGACCACCGGGACCTGGCAGGTCGCTCGCGCTTCCTGACCGCGCGGCTGGCACGATGACGGGGTGGCCGAGGTGAGCGACGAGACGACGGACGAGCCCGCCGCGCAGCGGTTCTCCACCGCCGACGAGACGGAGCGGGAGGCGGGCATCGCCAACGCCGCCCTCGCGGTGCAGCGCGGCCAGCTCGTGGTGCTGCCGACCGACACCGTCTACGGCATCGGCGCGGACGCCTTCGACGCGGACTCGGTGCGCCGGCTGCTGGCCGCCAAGGGCCGGGGCCGGGAGATGCCCCCGCCGGTGCTGGTATCCGCCCCGACCACGCTGGACGCTCTCGCGGTCGGCGTCCCGTCGTACGCCCGCGCGCTGATCACCGAGCTGTGGCCCGGCCCGCTGACCCTGGTCTGCCGCCAGCAGCCGTCGCTGCAGTGGGACCTGGGGGACACCCGCGGCACGGTCGCGGTCCGGATGCCCGACCACGAGGTGGCGCTCGAGCTGCTCGCCCGCACCGGCCCGCTGGCCGTGAGCAGCGCGAACCGCACCGGCCTGCCGGCCGCCACGGACGCGGACGAGGCCGAGCGGATGCTCGGCGGGAGGGTCGCGGTGATCATCGACAGCGGCCCGACGCCCGGCTCGGTCCCGTCCACGATCGTCGACGTCACCGGGCCGACCGGCCGGGTGCTCCGGCTGGGCGCGGTGTCCCTGGAGCGGCTCAACGAGATCGTCGCTCCGCTCGGCGTCGAGATCACCGACGAGGGCTAGTGCGCGAGTACCTCACCGTCTTCCTGGTCGCCGCGGTCGTCACCTACCTGCTCGGTGTCGTGGCGCGGGAGATCGCGCTGCGCACCGGCGCGGTGGCCCGGGTGCGCGACCGGGACGTGCACGCGGTGCCGATCCCGTACTTCGGCGGGGTGGCGATGCTCGGCGGCCTGGGCGCGGCCTACCTCGTCGCGCACCGGCTGCCGTTCCTCTCGCTCAGCGACCAGCAGGTCTTCCACGACGCCCGGATCGTGCTCCTCGGCGGTGCGATGATCTGCGTCCTCGGCGTGCTGGACGACCTCTTCGAGCTCGACGCGCTCACCAAGCTCGGCGGGCAGGTGCTGGCGGCCGGCTTCCTGGTGCTCAACCAGGTGCAGTACTTCGCCTTCCAGATCCCGGGCCGCGGCCAGTTCATCCCGGACCCGACGCAGGCGGCGCTGGTGAGCGTGATCGTGGTGGTGGCCACCGTGAACGCGGTGAACTTCGTCGACGGCCTCGACGGGCTGGCCGCCGGAGTGGTCGGCATCGGCGCGGTGGCGTTCTTCGCGTTCGCCTACAAGCTGGCCGACGTCAACGACGAGACGCTCGCGATCAGCGGGGCCCTGCTCTGCGCGGCGCTCGGCGGGGCCTGCATCGGGTTCCTGCCGCACAACTTCTTCCCGGCCCGGATCTTCATGGGCGACTCCGGCTCGATGCTGATCGGGCTGGTGCTCTCCGGCTCCGCGCTCACGCTCACCGGCCAGTTCGCCACGGTCGACATGACCCAGGGCGCGGCCGGCACGCGGGCCAGCCTGCTGCCGACGCTGCTGCCGATCCTGCTGCCGATCTCGATCCTGATCGTGCCGTTCGCGGACCTGGTGCTCGCGGTGATCCGGCGTACGCGCGCGGGCCGCTCGCCGTTCGCGCCGGACAAGCAGCACCTGCACCACCGGCTGCTGGAGATCGGCCACTCGCACCGGCGGGCGGTGCTGATCATGTGGCTGTGGGCCGGCCTGATCGCCTTCGGCGGCGTGCTGGCCAGCCTGTACGCCGGCCGGCTGATCACGGTGCTGCTGGCCCTCTGGGTGGTGCTGACGGTGGTGCTGACGTTCGTGGTGCCCCGGGTGCAGCGGCCACGCACCCCCGTGTGAGCGCGCTCGCGCGCGGTACCGGAGGGTGAGACGTGCTGGTCCCGCGCCGTTGACGGCGCATTTCGGCTACGTGAGGGTGGGGGAGGAGCCCCCCGGTTTTCGAGTCGTCGGGACTTTGTGCTAGTTTTCACAAGCGTTCAGGAAACGCTCAGGATCGACTCCTGGCCGTCCCGGACACCGCCCCCGCAAGCCCCACAGATCGGCCGCCAACGATGACGACCGCACCAGTGACCCACGGGTCCGCCGCCCGGCCCCACCGGCCGGTGACCGCGGGCGGCCAGGTGCGGTCGGCCGCGCTGGTCACGCTCGCGCTGGGCCTGGTCGGCGCGCTGCTCGGGGCCCTCCTGTCCGGCACCCCCGCCGCCGTCGGCGCGGCCCTCGGTGCCGGCATCGTGCTGGTGTTCTTCGGCACCGGCGCCGTCGTCGTCAACGCGGTGGCCGCGGTGAGCCCGGCCGCCTCGCTCCTCGTGGCGCTGCTCACCTACACCCTCGAGGTCGCGCTCGTCGCCCTGGTGCTGACCGGGCTGGAGCGCAGCGGGCTCCTCGGGGGCACCGTCGACCGGGGCTGGACGGGTGGTGCGGTGATCGCCGCGACGCTGGTCTGGCTGGTCGCGCACATCGTGTCCGCGACCCGCGCGCGGATGCCGCTGTACGACCTCCCCGAGAACGCTCACACCGGGCCGGAGGCGGGTGCGCGATGACGCGTTTCTGCTGCTATCGTCCGGCGTGCGATGACCCAGCAGCCCTCGCAGAAGCCCCCGCCGCGCGGCGGGGACCCGTGGCACGCGTTCAGCTACCTCGTCTCAGGTGTCTTCCTGTACGGCGGCCTCGGCTGGCTCGCGGACCGCTGGCTCGGGACATCGTTCCTCGTGGTCATCGGGATCCTGCTGGGCGCGGGGCTCGGCATCTACATGACGATCGCTCGGTTCGACGCTCTGCCGCGACGGCAGAAGGAACAGAAGTAGGGGTACTCACGTGACCATCGCAGGAACCATCGTTCGCACCGCGGATGAGGGCGGCTTCGTCGCCCCCGGCCCCGGCAGCTTCGACCTGCCCCCGGTCTTCAGCATCGGCGGCGTCGGCGTCACCAAGCCGATGCTCCTGCTCGTCCTCGCGGCCGTCGTGGTCTTCTGGTTCTTCTACGCCGCGGCCCGGCAGCGCTCGATGGTCCCCGGCAAGCTGCAGTTCGCCGGCGAGAGCCTCTACTCCTCGGTGCGCAACGGGCTGGGCCGCGACATCATCGGCAGCAAGGACTTCATGCCCTTCGTGCCGTACCTCGTCACGCTGTTCTTCTTCATCCTGCTGAGCAACTTCTTCGGCTCGATCCCGTTCATCCAGTTCCCGACCTTCAGCCGCGCCTCGATGGCCTACGCGCTCGCCGGGATGTCCTGGGTCATCTACAACTACGTCGGCATCCGCCGCCACGGGTTCGGTGGGTACCTCAAGCTGCAGACGGTCCCCGGCGGTGTGACCGGCCCGATCCTCGCGCTGATCATCCCGCTGGAGTTCTTCTCCAACCTGCTGGTCCGGCCGGTCACGCTGGCACTGCGTCTGTTCGCCAACATGTTCGCCGGGCACATCCTGGCGCTGCTGTTCGCGACCGGCGGCGAGTACCTCCTGATCCACGCCTCGCTGGCCCTCAAGCCGGTCGGCATCCTGGCCTGGATCCTGGCCATCGCGATCGCCTTCCTGGAGCTGCTGGTGCAGTTCCTGCAGGCCTACGTCTTCACCCTGCTCAACGCCATGTACATCTCCGGTGCTCTCGCTGAAGAGCACTGAGACCAAGTAGAAACAACCGAAAGGAACATGTAGCCATGACCGGCTCGCTCAACATGATCGGCTACGGCCTCGCTGCTGTCGGCCCTGGTATCGGTATCGGCCTGATCTTCGCGGCCTACATCAACGGTGTGGCCCGCCAGCCCGAGGCGCAGAGCCGTCTCCAGTCGATCGCGATCCTGGGCTTCGCCCTCGCCGAGGCGCTGGCCATCATCGGTATCGCCCTCGCGTTCGTGCTCTGACCACCGCACCACGTCACTGACGAAGGACCACCACCATGAACTGGATCCTCGCCGCAGGAGGGGAGCAGCCCAGCCCCCTCGCCGTCGAGTGGGTCGAGGTCGTCTTGGCGCTGGTCGTCTTCGGGCTGCTGTTCTTCGCTGTCAAGAAGTTCGTCGTACCGAGCTTCGAGAAGACCTTCGCCGACCGGACGGCCGCCATCGAGGGCGGTCTCCAGGCGGCCGAGACCAAGCAGGCCGAGGCCGACGCCAAGCTGGCCGAGCTCGAGCAGCAGCTCGGCGACGCCCGGCACGAGGCCGCGCGCATCCGTGAGGAGGCGCGGGAGCAGGGTGCCGCGATCATCGCGGAGATGCGCGAGCAGGCGCAGACCGAGGCCGCGCGGATCGTCGAGCACGCGCACACGCAGATCGAGGCCGAGCGCCAGCAGGCGGTCACCTCGCTCCGTGCCGAGGTGGGCTCGCTGGCCACCTCGCTCGCCGGTCGCATCGTCGGGGAGTCGCTGGACGACGAGGCTCGGCAGAGCCGGGTCGTGGAGCGCTTCCTCGCCGACCTCGAGAGCCAGCCCTCGGTCAACGGGGCGCACGGGAACGGAGCGCGCTGATGCACGGCGCCTCAGCCGACTCCCTGCGTGCTCTGACCGAGTCGCTGCGCGCGGTGGTCGAGGACGGTGCGGACGCGTCCCGGATCGGCGACGACCTGTTCGGGGTGGCCGGGCTGCTGCGCCGCGAGCCCAGCCTGCGCCGGGTCGCCACCGACCTGTCGCTGCAGCCGGAGGCCAAGTCCGAGCTGGTGCGCCGGATCCTCGGCGACCAGCTCGACCCGGTCTCGACCGACCTCGTGGCCGAGGCCGCGGGCCGTCGCTGGGCGGCGACCCGGCACCTGGCCGACGCCCTCGAGCACGTCGGGGTCGTCGCGGTGGTCCGCGGCGCCGAGCAGAAGGGCAAGGCCGACGAGCTCGAGAACGAGCTGTTCGCGCTCGAGCGGCTCGTCTCCGGCAACCCGGAGCTGCGCGACGCGCTGGCCGACCCGTCCCGCAGCGTCTCGGACAAGCGTCGCCTGATCAGGGACCTTCTCGACGGCCGGGCCACCTCGGCCACCCTCCAGCTGGCCGAGCAGGCGCTGGCCGGCTCCTACCGGACGGTCCTGCTGGCGCTCGAGAGCTACCAGAAGATCGCGGCCGACCACCGCGAGCGGCTCGTCGCCACCGTCCGGGCCGCGCGCGACCTGGGCGACGCGGAGCAGCGGCGGCTGCAGGAGGCGCTGGCCTCGCAGTACTCCCGTCCCGTGCACCTCAACGTCGTGGTGGACCCCTCCGTGCTCGGAGGCATGCTGGTGTCCATCGGGGACGACGTGATCGACGGCACGGTGGCCGGCCGCCTCGACGACGCCCGCCGGCAGCTGGCCGGCTGACCGCCACCACCAGACCACAGCACTGACCAGAGAGCCCAAGGAAGCAGGGAAGAGCACATGACGGAGCTTTCGATCCGTCCGGAGGAGATCCGCGACGCACTCCAGCGGTTCGTGTCGGACTACAAGCCCGAGACGGCCAGCCGGGAAGAGGTCGGCACGGTCGCGGAGGCCGGCGACGGCATCGCGCGCGTGTCCGGTCTGCCCTCCGCGATGGCCAACGAGCTCCTCGAGTTCGAGGACGGCACGCTGGGCATCGCCCTGAACCTCGACACCCGCGAGATCGGTGTCGTGGTCCTCGGTGACTTCGACAAGATCGAGGAGGGCCAGACCGTCCGTCGCACGGGCGAGATCCTCTCGGTGCCGGTGGGGGACAACTACCTCGGCCGCGTGGTCAACCCGCTGGGCAGCCCGATCGACGGTCTCGGCGAGATCGAGAGCACCGAGCGCCGCGCGCTCGAGCTGCAGGCGCCCACGGTGATGCAGCGCAAGTCGGTGCACGAGCCGCTCGCGACCGGCATCAAGGCGATCGACGCGATGACCCCGATCGGCCGCGGCCAGCGCCAGCTGATCATCGGTGACCGCGCGACCGGCAAGTCGACGATCGCGATCGACACGATCATCAACCAGAAGCAGTACTGGGAGACCGGCGACCCGGACAAGCAGGTCCGCTGCATCTACGTCGCCATCGGCCAGAAGGGCTCGACCATCGCCTCGGTGCGTGGCGCCCTCGAGGAGGCGGGCGCGCTGGAGTACACCACGATCGTGGCGTCCCCGGCCTCGGACTCGGCCGGCTTCAAGTACCTCGCGCCGTACACCGGCTCGGCCATCGGCCAGCACTGGATGTACGACGGCAAGCACGTGCTGATCGTCTTCGACGACCTGACCAAGCAGGCGGAGGCCTACCGCGCCGTCTCGCTGCTGCTGCGCCGCCCGCCGGGTCGCGAGGCCTACCCGGGCGACGTGTTCTACCTGCACAGCCGGCTGCTCGAGCGCTGCGCGAAGCTCTCGGACGACATCGGGCACGGCTCGATGACCGGCCTGCCGATCATCGAGACCAAGGCGAACGACGTGTCGGCGTACATCCCGACCAACGTCATCTCCATCACCGACGGCCAGATCTTCTTGCAGTCCGACCTGTTCGCGTCCAATCAGCGCCCGGCGATCGACGTCGGTGTGTCGGTCTCGCGCGTGGGTGGTGCGGCGATGACCAAGGCGATGAAGAAGGTCACCGGCTCGCTCAAGGTCGACCTCGCGCAGTTCCGCGCGATGGAGGCGTTCGCGATGTTCGCCTCCGACCTGGACGCGGCCTCCCGCCAGCAGCTCGACCGGGGCCAGCGCCTGATGGCGCTGCTGCGGCAGCCGCAGTACTCGCCGTACCCGGTCGCGGAGATGACCGCGTCGCTGTGGACCGGCACGACCGGCCGCCTCGACAAGGTGCCGACCGACGACGTGCTGCGCTTCGAGCGCGAGTTCCTCGACTACCTGCGCCGCTCGCACGAGGGCATCCTGAACGGCATCCGGGAGTCGAACGACTTCAACGACGACACCGCGTCGGCGCTGGAGGACGCCTACGACACCTTCCTGGACCAGTTCGAGACCTCCGAGGGCGGCTCGATCAAGCCCGGCAAGGAGGAGCACGAGGCGCTCGAGGACGAGGACGTCGAGCAGGAGCAGATCGTCAAGCAGAAGCGGGGCTGAGGAAGATGGCCGTATCGCTGCGTGAGTACCGCGCGCGGATCCGCTCCGTCGAGTCGACGAAGAAGATCACGCGGGCCATGGAGCTCATCGCTGCGTCGCGCATCATCAAGGCGCAGCAGCGGGCCCAGGCCGCCGCGCCGTACGCCCGTGAGCTGACCCGTGCGGTGTCCGCGGTGGCGACGTACTCCAACGTGGAGCACGCCCTGACCACGGAGCCGGAGAACCCCAAGCGCGCCGCGATCCTGATCGTGACCAGCGACCGGGGCCTGGCGGGTGCGTACTCCTCGTCCGTGCTCAAGGAGGCCGAGCGGCTCGCCGAGAAGCTGAAGGGGGAGGGCAAGGAGGTCGAGACCTACGTCTCCGGGCGCAAGGGCGTCGCCTACTTCAGCTTCCGTCAGCGTCCCGTCGTGCACAGCTGGACGGGTCACTCCGACCAGCCGACGTACGACATCGCCCGGGAGATCGGTGACGCGCTGATCGGCGCGTTCCTGGCCGGGGAGGACAACCCGGACATCGAGCTGCGCGAGGGGGCCCAGGACGTCGACGAGGTGCACGTGGTCTACGCGCGCTTCCGGTCGATGCTGGTCCAGGAGCCCACGGCGACCCGGCTGCTGCCGCTGGAGATCGTCGAGGGGGAGCAGCGTCCCGCAGAGGACGAGATGCTGCCGCTCTACGAGTTCGAGCCGAACGCCGCGGAGGTGCTCGACGCCCTGCTCCCGCGCTACGTCACGAGCCGGATCTACTTCGCCCTGCTCCAGGCGGCCGCCTCCGAGCTGGCCGCCCGGCAGCGGGCGATGAAGTCCGCGACGGACAACGCCGAAGAGCTGATCAAGAAGTACACCCGTATTGCCAACCAGGCCCGTCAGGCCGGTATTACCCAGGAAATCAGCGAGATCGTCGGTGGCGTCAACGCGCTGGCCGACGCGACTGCCGGGAGTGAGTGAGAGACATGACTGCCACGATTGACGAGTCCGCCGAGACCCAGACCGAGGGTGGCGTCGGGCGCATCGCCCGGGTCATCGGCCCGGTGGTCGACATCGAGTTCCCTGCGGACGCGATACCCGAGATGTACAACATGCTCAAGACCGAGCTCGAGCTCGGTGGCGAGAAGCGCACCCTGACCCTCGAGGTCGCGCTGCACATCGGCGACGGCATGGTCCGCGCGCTGTCCCTGCAGCCCACGGACGGCCTGGTCCGCGGCGCCCAGGTCCGCGACACCGGCGGCCCGATCACCGTCCCCGTCGGCGACGTCACCAAGGGGCACGTCTTCAACGCGGTCGGCGACATCCTGAACGCCGAGCCGGACGAGAAGATCGAGGTCACCGAGCGGTGGGGCATCCACCGCAAGGCCCCGGCCTTCGACCAGCTCGAGTCCAAGACCCAGATGTTCGAGACCGGCATCAAGGTCATCGACCTGCTCACGCCGTACGTCCAGGGCGGCAAGATCGGCCTGTTCGGCGGCGCCGGCGTGGGCAAGACCGTGCTGATCCAGGAGATGATCGCCCGGGTCGCCAAGGACCACGGCGGTGTGTCGGTGTTCGCCGGCGTCGGGGAGCGCACCCGTGAGGGCAACGACCTGATCGCGGAGATGGCCGAGGCCGGCGTCATCGGGCAGACCGCCCTGGTGTTCGGCCAGATGGACGAGCCGCCGGGCACCCGGCTGCGGGTCGCGCTGTCCGCGCTCACGATGGCGGAGTACTTCCGCGACGTGCAGAACCAGGACGTGCTGCTGTTCATCGACAACATCTTC
>Ga0308174_10000302_pt1 | contig 20647 bp, 18 predicted proteins | sample PhyPR2_FD_203894 | JGI IMG/M metagenome (GOLD analysis project Ga0308174, IMG submission 203894) | Soil microbial communities from UC Gill Tract Community Farm, Albany, California, United States - DLSLS.P.R2 | ecosystem: Environmental > Terrestrial > Soil > Agricultural land | place: USA... | reverse complement strand
GCAAAGATAAAGAGCGCGGTGGGAACCCAGTTGGAGTACGGAGCCGGAAAGAGAGGATGCCAGCCGCCAAGGAACAGCAGAGTCGCAACACAGGTAATCGTGATCATGTTGGCGTACTCTGCCATGAAGAAACCTGCAAACTTCATGCTGCTGTATTCCGTATGGAATCCCGCAACCAGTTCGTTTTCCGCTTCGGGAAGATCGAAAGGAACACGATTCGTCTCTGCGAAGGCGGCGATCAGGAAAATAAGGAATCCGAAGATCTGCGGAAAGGGCATCTGAAAGATGGCCCATCGCGGAATGAACCCGAGGTAATATCCAGCCTGCCCGTCTGAGATCGCCCGAAAGCTGAGCTGATTCATCAGCAGGAGCGGTGAAACGATAGCCAGCGTTAACGGCAGTTCGTAGCTGATGATCTGGGCACTGCTTCGGAGACCGCCGAGAAGTGAGTATTTGTTGTTCGACGACCAGCCGGCCAGTGCCACGCCATAGACGCTTACCGCCGAGATCGCCAGGACAAAGAGGATGCCGACGTGCAGGTCCGTAACCTGCAGATAAGTCCTTGTGCCGAAAACATTGATCTCGGGACCGAACGGAATCACCGCGATCGAGATCAGTGCGAGACAAACGGCCAAGAAGGGCGAAAGGAGATAGAAGAAGCGGTTCACGTAGGGCGGAAGAAGATCTTCTTTCGTCAGAAGCTTGAAAACGTCCGCCAAGGGCTGCAAGAGCCCGTGGGGGCCGACGCGGAGGGGCCCGGTTCGTGTTTGAATATGTGCTAAGACCTTGCGTTCAATCCACTGCAGATACGCAAGCGTCTGCATAAAGATCGCAAAAACGATGAACAGCTTTATGAGACTGACAAGATAGAAGTTCATTATTCCTGTGTGGTGACCTCTACTTGTACGCTGCCTTCCTCTACCACGATGTGGCGGTGCGGCTCATGATAGAGAGTGCCCGGAGATTCCAGGACAGAATTCAACATATTCGAAAATCTTCCCAATGTACCCGAGGTAAACAGAGTGTTGCGGGCAGATCGGATAAGCTGAGGCTGCGAGTCGGTCGGCACCCGACCGTTCAGCGGTGCAGTCGCCGCCGCTCCGCCCGTTTCGATCACCCCGAATGGAACATCATATCCACGGACAGTTTTGCGGATCTCCGCGAACACAGCGTCCGGCTTGGTGGCACCCAGATCCTCGCGCATTTCTTTTGCGAGTAGCGCAACGATCTCCAGATCGCTCTTGGCGCCCATCGTCTTTGCGCCGCGAGTAAGTTTCTGTACTTCACCGCAGACGTTGGTAACGGTTCCGTTCTTCTCGTAAGCGGAGGCGGCCGGCAGTACGATGTCGGCGCGCTTGGCGGTCTCGGTCAGGAACATGTCCTGGACCACCAGGAACGGATTGCTCTGCGTGTAAGGCTGCCGCGCGAAGGGATTTGCACCCACGACCCAAAGCGCATCCAGGTCTGTCGCGGCCAGGATCTGGTCGTAGTTCATTCCGGGCTCCAGCCCGGCATCTCTCACGCTGTGATAACCCGGCAGCAGATCGGGCAGCAATCCCATATCGGAAGCGCCGCGCGAATTCGAATAATCCACCAGGCAGACATACTTCACCGGTATGCCCAACGAATCCCCAAAGGCGACCAGCTTGCGCACGGCATCCCCTTTGATGGCGTCGCCAAACAGGATGACCAGTTCTTTTTCGGCGGCCAGAGATTCCCGCAGCGTCTCCACTACTTCCAGTTCCCTGCCAGGATCGGCGCGGCGAACGGTCGCGTAGTTATCCTCGCGAACCGAACCAGGTGTCACGGCATAAACGTGAGCATTGTGGTGGCGCCAATTGGCACGTAACTGGAAGGCTAACAGCGGATGCTCTTGCGCAAGATCGCTGGCGATGACCAGGGCAGCTTTCGTGTTGTAGCAATCCTCCACCGTCGCCAGCGCGTTTGTTTTTCCGCTTAACGCGTCCAGCAGCGTGGGAACGTCTCCCGTACGATGATGGTCGATGTTCGAAGTCCGCAGCACCTGACGCGCAAACTTTTGCAGCAGATAGTTTTCTTCGTTCGTGGTGTGATTGGAGCCGATCACAGCGAACTGCCCATCGCGGCGAAGTTCGCTCCAGCGCTTCGCAATGGTCGCTAGCGCGATCGCCCACGCCGTCGGTTTCAGCTCGCCATTCACCCGCATCAACGGAGTGGTCAGGCGCTCGGCACTTTCGTTGAAGTCGAACGCGTAGCGGCCCTTCACGCAGAGGAACTCGCCGTTAACACCGGAACGGTCGCGATTGTTCGCGCGCATGATTTCGCCGTTGCGAATGCCGAGCGTGGTTTTACAGCCGTTTGAGCAGTGTGTGCAAATGGTACCGACGTGCTCCATTTCCCAGGGGCGCGTCTTGTAGCGATACGTTCCGCTAGTCAGCGCGCCTACGGGGCAGATGTCGATACAGGCGCCGCACTCGTCGCACTCCAGATGGTCACCGCGGTTGGGGGCGATCTCCGCCGCTGCGCCGCGATTGATGATTCCAAGCGCGTTCACGCCCAGTCCTTCACCACAGATACGAACGCAGCGATAGCAAAGAATACAGCGCGGAGCGTCGTAAAAAACAATGGGAGACCACTGCTTTTCGTCTACGTGAATTTTATTTTCGGTGAAGCGGCTCTCCCCTGCCCCATAGCGAAACACCATGTCCTGCAGTTCGCACTCGCCGCCTTTGTCACACACGGGACAATCCAGCGGATGATTGGTTAACAGGAACTCCAGGGTACCCTTGCGCGCCTTGCGCACCGTCTCGGAGTCGGTATGCACCACCATGCCTTCTGCAACCGGCAGGGTGCACGCCACTTGCAGCTTCGGAGTTTTTTCTACTTCTACCAGGCACATGCGACAAGCCGCTTGCAGCGCCAGGCCATCGTAATAGCAGAATGCGGGAATCTCAATGCCGGCCTGCTTTGCCGCATTGATCACCAGCGTTCCAGGAGGAGCTTGCAACTGGTGGCCGTCGATAGTGAAATTGACAGGATCAGCCATAGAATTTTACTTCGGATTTTCCAAACTAGATAACGGCAAGCTCTGGCGTGCGCGCCGCTTGCGATTTCTTCAGGTAATCTTCGAACTCGTCACGAAATTTAGTAATGAAAGCCGTTGTCGGCATAGCGGCAGCGTCGCCCAGCGCGCAGAAAGTGCGGCCAAGCATGTTGTTGGAGAGTTCCTCGATGAGAGGAATATCGCTTGCCCTTCCGTTGCCTTCATGGAACCGCGTCAGGACTTTCTTCAGCCAGGTGGTTCCTTCACGACAGGGAATGCACCATCCGCAGCTCTCATGCGCATAGAACTTGATCGTGCGAAGCGCTACGGCGACAATGTCGGTATCTTCATCTAGCACCACGACGCCGCCCGATCCGGCCATAGATTTCGCCTTCGCAAGCGAATCATAATCGAGCGGGATGTCGCATTCTTCAGCTCTCAACACCGGCGCCGACGAGCCACCCGGAATCACCGCTTTCAGCTTCTTTCCGTTCCGAATACCTCCACAGACTTCGTTGATCAAGCGCATCATGGGAAAACCAAGAGGCAGCTCGTAAACACCTGGTTTGTTCACATGGCCTGAAACGCACAAAAGGCGTGTCCCACCGTTCTTCGGGACGCCTAGGTCGGCAAACCACTGGCCGCCGTTGCGGAAGATAACCGGAATCGAGGAAAACGTCTCGGTGTTGTTCAAAATGGTAGGCGATTGAAACGCGCCCACAACGGCCGGAAACGGAGGCTTCAGGCGGGGAATTCCGCGTTTGCCTTCCAATGATTCCAGCAGTGCCGATTCCTCGCCGCATTCATAGGCGCCAGCACCGGTGTGCGTATAAAGATCGAAATCCCAGCCCGAACCAAGAACATTCTTGCCCAGATAACCGCGCTCGTACGCTTCCGCAAGGGCGCGGTCGACGATCTCGATCAGATACCGGTACTCGCCGCGAATAAAGATGTAGCCCTTGCTAGACTTGACCGTCCAGCCGGCGATCAGCATTCCCTCGATCAACTGGTGCGGATCGTTCTCCATCAAAAGCCGGTCTTTGCAGGTGCCCGGTTCGCTTTCGTCGGAGTTGCAGATGATGTAGCTCGGCTTGCCTGAGTTGCGCGGAACAAAGCTCCATTTCATGCCGGTAGGGAAGCCAGCACCGCCGCGGCCGCGCAGCGATGACGTCTTCACCTCGTCAATAATGGCTTCGGCGGTCATGCCGAGAACCTTCTTGATCGCTACGTAGCCATCATTCGCCAGGTACGTGTCGATGGATGCGGAATTGGGCAGATCGAAGCGCTGCGAGATGACTCTGGTTTCCAGGGGACTTGGTTCGTTAAAACGCATGATCGTAACTTCTTATGAAGCCTTCTTCTCGTATGAGCCATCGCGCAGTGCCGCCATCAGTTGGTCGAAGCGCTCCGGCGTTACTTTGTGGTGAAAATCGTAGTTGACCTGAATAGCCGGGGCCCAGGAGCAAGCCCCCATGCACTCCACTTCCTCGAGCGAAATCAGGCCATCCGGAGTAACCTCCTTGTTGCCCAATTTCAAGGTCTTGCTGGCGTGCTCGTACAGGTCTTCGCCGCCTACCACCTGACAGCAAATGTTCGTGCAGACCTGCACATGGTACTTACCCAGCGGCTTGCGGTGCAGCATCGAATAGTATCCGATGACTTCCTCCACCTGCAAGGACTGAACGCCGCAGCGCTTCGCCACTTCCTCTACCAGTTCCTGTGACACATAACCCACTTCGTCTTGCGCGTAGAGGAGCATGGGCACTATAGCGGAGCGTTGCCGTCCGGGCGGATAGCTGGTCAATAGCTTTTCGAATCGTTTTTCCAGTTCGGGAGAAAAGGTCATGGCGTTACCGGTCTACGTCTCCCAGAATGAAGTCCATGCTGCCGAGTGCGGCAATCGAATCGGCGATGGGAATACCTTCCAACATTGCTCCGCAGGACTGGAGATTGGCAAAGCTCGGAGTGCGCATAAACACGCGATGCGGATTCGCCGTACCGTCGCTGACCACGTAATACCCGAGTTCTCCGCGAGGAGACTCAATCACCTGATATACAGATCCCGCCGGAACACGGAAACCCTCGGTCACGATCTTGAAGTGATAGATGAGGGACTCCATTTGCGTCTTCATCTTTTCGCGGTCAGGAAGAAGGATGCCGGGCGCATCGGCTTGCCAATCGCCGGAGGGCATACCGTCCAACGTCTGTTTCACAATGCGAACGCTCTGGCGCATCTCTTCTATACGGACTTCATAACGCGAGTAGACATCGTTGCCCGTACGTGTCGGAATATCGAAGTCGAATTTCTCGTAGCTGGAGTAAGGGCAATCCTTGCGCGCATCGACCTTCAAACCTGCCGCCCGCAGCATTGGCCCCGTGACGCCGATGTCGATCATGATGTCCAGGTCCAAAAAGCCGACGCCCTTGGTGCGCTGCATCCAGATCGGGTTGGCCGAAAGCAGGCCCTCATATTCATTGATTGCCTTCGCCAGACGCACCGTGAGGTTCGCAACCGCCTTATGCCAGCCCCGCGGAGGCTCCAGGGCAAGCCCGCCAATGCGGATGTAGCTGGTCATCATCCGCTGGCCGGAGAACATCTCGAAAACCTTCAGGATCTCTTCGCGCTCGCGGAAGCAATAAAAATAAACCGACATCGCGCCTATATCGAGCGCGTGCGTGCCCAGCCAAACCAAGTGGCTGGCAATGCGGGTCAACTCCACCAACATCACCCGCATCCACTGGGCCATCGGCGGAATCTCCAGGCCGAGCATCCTCTCCACAGCCAGGGAGTAACAGAGATTATTCGACAGGTTGGCCAGGTAATCAACACGATCCGTCAGCGGTATCACCTGTTGGTACCGCAACGCCTCACACTGTTTTTCAATGCCGGTGTGCAAAAAACCGATATCGGGACGGGCCCGAATGATGGTTTCCCCGTCGAGCTCCAGCAGAATGCGCAACACGCCGTGCGTAGACGGGTGTTGAGGGCCCATATTGAGCACCATGCGGCGCGGTCCGCCGGGTGTTTCCCCTACCTGATCGATCCCGGAAGGATCTTCGGTATGAAGCTCATGTTCGGCGTCGAGTGACGCGACAGTTGAGTTCCCTTCTTTCATGAATTCGTCCTTATCTTCAGTGTGCAACGGGCGTTCCACCGGCGGCTTATTCTTCGTCCCGGTATGAATACTTATGGCCGTGCGTCGGATAGTCCTTACGAAGCGGGTGACCCACCCAGTCCACGGGCATCATAATTCTATCCAGGCTCGGATGATTGCGGAAGGGAATGCCGAACAGATCGAAGACTTCGCGCTCATACCAGTTCGCGCTGCGCCACACGTGAAACACGGAGTCAATCTCTTCGTTCTCCGCCAAACGGACTACCAGCCGCAGCCGCGCGTTGTTCTGTAGCGAGTGCAGAAAATAAACCACCTCGAACCGGGGAGCCTGGGGCCACCAGTCCACTCCTGTGATGCCGCTCAGCCGGTTGAAGCCCGCTGACTCTTTCAAGAACCGGCACAGGGGCACAATCTGTTCAGCCGCCACGGTCAACTGCAACTCGCCCGTGGCGATCTCGGCCTTCTTAATTGCTTCCGGAAACTGCTGATGGATCGCGACTGCGGTTGGATTCTGCTCAACTACCTCAGGCAGCACGCTTCGCCTCCCGGGTTTCTCTCAAACGCTGTTCGGACGACCAATCAAGCACCCCTTTTTTCCAGATATAAAAGAATCCACACAGAACCAAAACAACGAAGAGCAGCATCTCGAAAAATGCAAACAGCTTCAGCTCACGGTAGACCACAGCCCATGGGTAAAGAAAAATCGCTTCAATGTCGAACAGAATGAACACCATCGCCACTAGGTAAAACTTGACACTAAAGCGTTCCTTGGCATTACCGATCGGCGTCATGCCAGATTCGTAGGGCGTCGACTTCACGACATCGCGCATACGCTTGCCGAGAAGAGCCGAAGCGCCAATCATGCCGCCCGCCACGGCGATGGCCAGCAAAATCTGTATCAGCACCGGGAAATAGGTTTCGGCGTAAGAAGTAGGCATGGATTAAGTACCAGAGTAGCAACGAGAAAAAGACGTACTGAGGCACGGAAGTGAACGAAGTCCCAACTCCCTATAATGGAATGATACAGGCTTCGAACCTATCCCTCGAAACGAGCGATGCAAGCGCAATCTATTTACATCACCCTCAACGGCGAAAAAAGACAAGTACCTTCCGGCCAGTCGGTTGCAGCATTACTACAGCACCTGGAAATCGGGGCCGACCGGGTTGCCGTCGAGCTGAACAAAGCGATCGTACGGAAGCGCGATTGGGAGCAAACGTCTGTGCCCGGCGGCGCCCAAATCGAAATTGTGGAGTTTGTTGGGGGCGGCTGAGTAGCAGTACGGTCGTATACCCCCGAGCTTGACAGCGGAAAGATGTCTAGTACAATCTGGGGAGCCGTTCCACTTCAAAACGAAACTGGGGCATTATGTTCAAAACGCGAAAACTCGGTTCTGATCTGGTGGAGAAGAGTCAGCGAACGTACACGAGCACCGATGTCGCGAAAATTGCGCAGGTGAGCTTACGGCAGCTCCAGTGGTGGGACGAGCGCAAAGTGGTTTCTCCGCGTCATGAGGGTCACAAGCGCATTTATCTAGCGGAAGAAGTCGTGGAAATCACCCTGATCGCCGAACTGCGGCGGAAAGGCTTTTCGCTTCAAAAGATTCGCCGGGTACTACGCTTTCTTCAACGCGAAATGGGCCGGCGGCTGAGTGAGGTGCTGGCCGGCGACTCTCAACTGCATCTGCTGACCGACGGCAAGTCCATTTATCTGGAAGACCAGCAGGACCGCATTATCGATCTGCTGAAAAATGCGCGCCAGCCCATGTTTCTCGTCTGCGTAAGCGACCAGGTCCGGCGGCTCGATCAAATCCCTAAAAAAGGGGTTCGTGGCGAACTTTCCCTGAACCGCCGCATGCGAGTGGCTGTTTAGTTGCGTTTTCGCATTCCATTACAACCTCTTCTGCGGTTCTAACGTCTATACTGAAATCAAAGACCGGGAGGTCAGTTTGTCGTCCCAGCGGCGGTATTTTGTATTAATTCCTTTATTTTTAGGTGCATGCGCTTTGTTGGGCGGTTTGTTCGGCCCCGGTGCGCCGTCCGTCGCCGCTGCTCAGCAGAATGGCGCGGCGGCCTCGGACGAAAATATTAAATCCAGCCTCCAGGCATTCACCAAGGTCTACGACATTGTAGATGAGAACGCGGCCGAAAAGCTCTCGGCCGACAAGGCCATTTATAAGGGTGCGATTCCGGGCATGCTGCGGACTCTCGACCCCCACTCCAACTTCTTGGATTCCAAAGACTTCGCGGGCCTGCGCGAGGAACAGCACGGGAAGTACTACGGCATCGGAATGCTGATTGGTCCCCAACCCCGTACCGGCAAGGCGATGGTCATCCATCCGTTTGGTGGATCGCCGGCTTACAAAGCGGGTATTCGGCCCGGCGACGTTCTCGTGGAAGTGAACGACAAGCGTGTCGACACGTTGAGCACCACCGAAGTAGCGGACATGCTGCGCGGCCCTGAGGGCTCGAAGGTGCAAGTAGTCGTCAGCCGCGAAGGTACGAACAAGCCCATCACGTTCAACCTGGTTCGCGGCGAGATCCCGCGGAACAGCGTGGATTCCGCGTTTTGGGTGAAGCCCGGCATCGCGTATCTGCGTATTCAATCGTTCACCGAAACCACCGGACAGGAAGTAGATGACAATCTCGCCCGCCTGGGCGAAAACAATATTCGGGGATTGATTCTCGATCTGCGTGGAAATCCCGGCGGCCTTCTGCAGGAGGGCGTGGCTGTGGCCGGCCGATGGCTGGATCGTGGCCAGGTGGTTGTCTCCCATCGCGGGCGCGCTTACAACGACAAGCCTTACCTGGCAAGAGGGAGTGCGTACGGCGAGAAGTATCCCATCGTGGTTCTGGTGGACCGCTACTCCGCCTCGGCTGCCGAAATCGTCTCCGGTGCGTTACAGGACCATGACCGTGCCTGGATTCTGGGCGATACCACGTTCGGCAAAGGACTGGTTCAAACGGTGTATCCGCTCAGCGACAACACGGGACTGCTGCTCACAACGCAGCACTACTACACGCCAAGCGGGCGCCTCATCCAGCGCGACTATTCCAACATTTCGTTTCTCGATTACTACTACGGGAAACGCTCGGATACCCATAGCAAGACGGATATCCGGGAAACCGACCTGGGCCGAACGGTGTACGGGGGCGGAGGCATTATGCCCGATGAGAAGTACACGCCGCCCAAGGTCGATAAATTTCAAATCGACATCGGCCGCAAAAACGGCTTCTTCAACTTCGCCGCTCTGTACTTCTCAAATCACAGCACCAAGCTCCCCAAGGGCTGGGTTCCGGACGAAGCGGTGTTGAACGACTTTCATGACTACCTGATGAAGCAAGGCGTTCAGTTCACGGAAGCTGACTGGACCCGCGATCACGGGTGGATTCGCGACCAACTGCGCGAACAGATGTACGTGACCGCGTTCAGCTTCGAAGATTCACAGAAGATTGCGGTGCAGCAGGATCCTGAAGTACAGAAGGCGATCGCCGCAATGCCGCAGGCGATGGATTTACTGACGCGTTCGCAAACGCATTACGAAAATCGGGCGAGCCGCTAAACTCAGGCTCGCCGCTCCGTTGAATTCTTGAGCATTCATCCCGAAGTCGCACAGCTTATTCCAACCCCGGACGTTGTGGGCACGCCGCAGATCAGCGTGCTCGATACGGGTGGTCAATATACCCATCTGATAGCTAGAAAAGTACGGGAGTTGGGCGTTTATGCTGACGTTCAGCCTAGCGAGACGCCGGCCAGTGAGTTGCAATCCCGTCGCGGGGTTATCATCTCCGGCGGTCCCGCCAGCGTATATTCGCCCGATAGCCCCAGCATCGATCCCGCTATTTTTCAATTGAGCGTTCCCGTGCTCGGCATCTGCTACGGTCATCAACTGCTGGCCCATCATCTGGGCGGCAAGGTTCAAAAGAGCGATCACGGCGAGTATGGATTGGCGCATCTGAGCGTAACCTGTACCGACCCGCTTTGGACAGGCGTGGAGCACTCTCAAATCTGGATGAGCCACCGGGACAGCGTATCGGCGGTGCCCGCGGGTTTTCGTGTCATTGCCTCGACCGAAGTATCCGGGGTCGCCGCTATGTCCGATCCGGAGCGGAAGCTCTTCGGTCTGCAATTTCACCCCGAAGTGGTTCACACCCACGCCGGTGCCCGCATTCTGGAGAACTTTATCTTCGGAATCTGCGGTGCCACCAAAGACTGGGATGTCTCTCAACGCGTTCCAGCTGTCGAAGATCAGATTCGGGCCATCGTAAGGGACCGCAACGTCTTTTTTTTCGTGAGCGGCGGTGTCGATTCCACAGTGGCCTACACTCTCTGCCTTCGAGCGCTTGGTCCGGAGCGTGTCTACGGCATCTACGTGGACACGGGCCTGATGCGTCAGGGGGAAACAGAGTTCGTCCGCGGCATTTTCAAGGAACTGGGAGCCAAGAATTTTCTCGTCGATCCGGCCGAGGATGAATTCCTCGCTGTCCTGCGCGGCGTGACCGATCCGGAGCGCAAGCGCCATGCGATTGGCGAACAGTTTGTTCAGGTCCAGCGGCGTATCCTCACTTCGCAACACTTTCTCGACGGCAACTGGATTTTGGGCCAGGGCACAATCTATCCCGACACCATCGAATCCGGCGGTACTGCCAAAGCCGACCTGATCAAGACCCATCACAACCGTGTCGCGGGCATTCAGGCGCTGATCGATACGGGACGAATTGTGGAGCCGCTCACCTCCTTTTACAAGGACGAGGTCCGCGAAATCGGGCGTGAGATCGGCGTCCCGGAGAAGTTTCTCGCGCGCCATCCCTTCCCGGGCCCTGGCCTTGCCATTCGCTGCCTTTGCTCCGATGTCGAAAGCGGTGTGGTGCATACTGCGGATGGATTCTTGCTCCCCGTGAAGTCGGTAGGCGTTCAGGGAGATTCCCGCAGCTACCGCGACGTGCTGGCACTCCCCGACAAGCCAACGATCGACGGCATTCGCGCAACCGCTCCTAAGCTGACCAACAAGCGAGCCGATATCAATCGCGTGGTGGCTCTTTGCGGCGGGAAAGCACCCGTCGAGTCCTTGCAGGTGTTCCGCGCTTCGATCACCAAGGAGCGGCTCGACGTTTTACGCGAAGCCGATGCCATTGTGAGGTCCTTTTGTCTCGACACTGGGGTCGAGGAAGAAGTGTGGCAATTCCCTGTCGTTCTTCTGCCTCTCGGCACCGAGGAGCAGCGGGAATCCGTTGTACTGCGCCCCATAAACTCGGTCGACGGCATGACGGCCGACGTAGTTCTCCTTGAGCCCGAACCGCTGGCCCACCTCACGCAGGATTTGTTGCAGATCCGGCAGATCGCCGCTGTGTTCTACGATCTCACCAACAAGCCACCCGGCACAATTGAGTGGGAATAGAGCCGTTCACGCCCTTTCGCCGGGTGGGGTTCGCTTTAGAGCCATAATTGCTTATACCGGATCGAACAACCGGCGATTGCAATGCGTACTCATACCGTGAGGCATCCCATGATCAGTCGCTCCGCATCACTCGTCCCGTTCTTTTGCGTGCTTGCGTTGCTAACCGCATGCGACGTTCAGAACGTTAAAACGGGACCACTGCAGGAAGAGCCGGTCTCCATCCCCCTCGGCAGTAATGAGCGAGCCAACCTGGAGTTGAAGATGGGCGCCGGCGAGATTCACCTCACGGGCGGAGCAAAAGAGCTGCTGGAAGGCAAGTTCGAATACAATGTTCCCGACTGGAAGCCCACAGTCCGGTCTTCGGTCATTGACGATCACGCCAGTGTGACCATCGCACAGCCGGCCAGCGTCGGCGGCTTCGGCCACGTTCGCTACCGTTGGGATCTCCAGCTGAATGACAACGCCCTGCTTGATCTGAAAGTGAATTGCGGCGCGGGTAAGACCGACCTCAATCTCGGAGATGTCAAACTGCGTATTGTCACGGTTAATATGGGTGCCGGAGAAGTCGATCTGGACCTGCGCGGCACACCGAAACGAGATTACGAAGTGGACATCTCAGGCGGAGTCGGCAAAGCGGTAGTGCATCTTCCAACCGGCGTGGGAATACGCGCCGAGGCACACGGCGGGCTCGGCAACATCACGGTTACGGGGCTTGAGAAGCGCGGAGACCATTACGAAAACAGCCTGTACGATAAGGCCAAGGTCAACGTCCGTTTGAAAGTTCGAGGCGGAATTGGAGAGATTCAACTGATCGGCAACGGCGAATCGGATATGTAAGTTTTGCAGTAGGAGCTATCAACGCGCATCTTGATCACTGCGCCTACCGAAAAGATTCGGATCGGAGGGGCACGTCAATGCCCCTCCGCCTCTAAAAAACGTTCTACCTCAATGGCCGCCATGCATCCTGCGCCAGCCGCCGTAATCGCTTGGCGATAAATCCTGTCCTGCACATCGCCGGCGTGAAATACGCCCTCTACGTTGGTGCGCGCTCCGCCATGGGTGATGATGTACCCATCGTGATCAAGGTCAAGCTGTCCGACAAACGGCTTGGTATTGGGAATGTGTCCGATAGCCACAAAGAAACCGTCCACCTCGCGGTCGTAAGTATCCTTCGTGACCAGATTGTGCAGCTTTACCCCTGTAACGTGGCCCTTTGACACGTCGTAAACATCTTGCACCACCGTGTTGGTAAGAAACTTGATCTTTGGATTCGATTCGGCGCGCTCCAACATGATTCGCGAGGCACGGAAGTTTTCGGATCGATGGACCAGCGCGACTTCGCTGCCAAACCGGCTCAGAAAGTTAGCCTCTTCCATGGCGGAATCTCCCCCGCCGATCACCATAATCTTTTTGCCGCGAAAAAAGAAGCCGTCGCAAGTAGCGCAGGAACTAACGCCATGACCGATCAATTTCTGCTCGTTGGGAAGGTTCAGCCACCGGGCTGAAGCACCCGTGGCGATGATCAAAGTGTGAGTCTCAATGGTCTCGCCGTCCTCCAGCTGCAATCGAAAAGGGCGGACTTTCAAGTCAGCCGAGGCCACGCGGCCATGCCGGTATTGGGCCCCGAAACGCTGCGCCTGCTTCTTCATGCTTTCGATGAGTTCAGGGCCCATCACTCCCTCGGGAAAGCCTGGAAAATTTTCTACGTCCGTCGTGATGGAAAGCTGGCCGCCGGGCTCATGTCCTTCTAGGACAAGGGGCTGGAGGTTGGCTCTGGACGCATAAATAGCCGCTGTGTTTCCGGCACACCCGGACCCAAGAATGACTACGTTAAAGATATTATTCATGCTAGAAAATGGCTCGCCAGATGGTATGCGATCCACGAACCAGCATAAGCCAACGCCAACATATAGGAGAACTGAAAGATGGGCCACTTCCAGCCGCCGGTCTCCCGCTTGACGATCGCGATAGTGGAGAAGCACTGCATGGCGAACGCGAAGAAAATGAGCAAGGCTATCGCTCCCGCCGTGCTCAGGTCCTGATGCACGGCCCGCTGCAAGCCTTGTGTAGGTTCATCTCCTTCGATGCCATAGATCGTGCCGAGGGTGCCGACGATCACCTCTCGCGCCGCCAACGACGTAATCAATCCAATTCCAATCTTCCAGTTGAATCCGAGCGGCTTGATCACCGGCTCCACGGCTTTGCCCACGGCAGCGGCATAGCTGTGATCCAGCGGAGGGGTCTTGCCGTTCTCTAGCGGCAGATGTGCAAACACCCAAATGACCAGCGCCACCAGCAAAATCACCGTACCGGCGCGGCGGAGAAACACCTTGGAGCGGTCCAGGAGCCGCAGACCGAGCGAGCGTAAAGTAGGCAGGCGGTAGGGCGGCATCTCCAGCACGAACGACGAACGCTCGCTCTTCAGGATGCTCGACTTCAGCACGCGAGCAGTCGCGACCGCTGCCACGAAACCGAGTACATACATTCCCAGCATCACAGCCGCGGGCAACGAGAACAGATTACCGAAAATGTGAACGTTGGGGATGAATGCGGCAATCAGCAGCGTATACACCGGAAGCCGGGCGGAACAGGTCATCAGCGGCGCAATCATGATGGTCGCCAGGCGGTCGCGCTTATTTTCAATGACACGGGTCGCCATGATGGCCGGAACCGCGCAGGCGTAAGCCGAAAGCAGTGGAATGAACGACTTACCCTGCAGGCCGAACTTCGCCATAGTGCGATCGGCGATCAGGGCGGCGCGGGCCAGGTAACCTGAATCTTCCAGAATGCCGATAAAAAGAAAGAGCAGCAGAATCTGCGGCAGGAAAACAATAACGGAGCCAACGCCCTTCCATGCGCCGTCAATCAGCAAGGAGCGAAGCGGTCCATCCGGCAGAAAGTGGCCGAGCCACTGGCCGGAAACAAGCATGCCCTGCTGCAGCGCATCCATAGCCGGCTGAGCCCAGGAAAAGATGCTCTGAAAGACAGCTACCACGATCGCCAGAAAGATCACGGGCCCGGCAACAGGGTGCAGAAACACAGCATCCAGACGCCGGGTCCAGATTGGAGGGGCCGGAGCTCTGTAGGAAGCGCGATTCCCGATGTTCGCGGCCCATTGGCGGCACTTGGGAATATCCTGCAGAACCGGCAGTTCGATCTTTGGAGGCGGTGCGTTCAGCTTGGCGGCCGTTCCCAGAAGGAACTGTTGAATACGGTCAATGCCCGTCCCTTTGGCGGCGCTGATCAGTGCCACCGGGCAATTCAGTTCAGCCGAAAGCGCGGAAACATCTACTTTGCCACCCCGCACCGCCAGGTCGTCTGCCATGTTCAGCAGAACCAGGGTAGGCATTCCCAGGCTCAGAATCGGCGCGGCGAGGACGAGATTGCGTCCCAGGTTCGTGGAATCCAGGATCAGAATAACGGCGTCCGGCTTCGGAAAATCCGCGCGTTCGCCCTTGAGAACATCGTGCGTGACCTGCTCGTCCTCCGCCCGAGGGTGCAGGCTGTAAACGCCCGGCAAATCGACCAAAAATACTTCCTGGCCCTGATGTTTGAGTTTTGCCTTTCCCATGCGGTGCTCCACTGTGACACCGGGGAAATTCGCGACCTTTTGGCGAAGACCAGTCAGGCGGTTGAAAAGAGTAGACTTACCGGAGTTCGGCGGCCCAACGATCGCAACGATAATCGGGCGCTCCTGAGCGGAGCGCGGTAGCGGAATCGAAGGGTTGGGCAGGAGACCGGCTCTTGGCGAGTCTCCGTGGCAGCTACTCATGAAAGCACGACAAGATCCGATTCGGGATTTCGCCGGATATACAGTTTCGCCGCGGTATCGTGCCGCAGCGCCACCTCCGAACCATCCACTCGAAAAACTCGCGGACCGCCTCCCGGCGCTTGTTTCGCGGGAACAATCTCATTTCCAGGGAGAAACCCCAGTTCCATCAGCCTTCTGGCGATCTCCAGGGGAAGATCGAGCCGGTCCAGAATACAGCGCTGCCCGGTAGGCAGCTCGGCCAAGGTTCGCACGGGGGTAGTCGGGCGGGACCTGGTCCAGAATCTCTTTCTGAAAAGCATATCGGACCATTTCAGTATGAGATCGAAAGGGCAGCGCTGTCAACCGGAGCGCTGTCACCCGGCGTTAGTTCCGCCGGATGGTATTTTGGGACATTCATTGGGAAGCAACCGTTCCGGTGCTATGATCTACGGTGTGCTGCGGGACAGCTCGCCACATCCTACAGTGACGCTACAGCGCGAAACGGGCGCATCGTACACCCGCAAAGAGGTCTGTCGGCTCTTAAAGATTCGCGCCCGCCAGCTAGTAAGCTGGGAGCGTCAACAGCTGGTTCCGCAACTAAGCGAATACCGCTTTTCCGATCTGCTGGCGTTGAAGACTATCATCCGGCTGCGCGGTGAAAACGTGCATCCGCGCCTGATCAGGCAGGCTTTGGAGGCTCTGCGGCAGCGTTTGAGGGATTTCCAGCAATCCATGGACGATGTTCGGGTTTACAGGGAAGGCCGCAGCGTTCGGGTCCAAATCGGAAAGCAGCGCATGGAGCCCGTTTCGGGCCAGTTGCTGTTCAATTTCCCTGAGGGAGAAATCAGCAAACTGCTTCAACTCCCCCCTTCACAAAAGAGCAGCACCCAAATGGCGGAAAGGCTGCGAAACAAGATCGAAGCCGACCGCTGGTTTGAGCGAGGACTGGAACTCGAGCAGCGCGGTGCTCCGCTCGAGCAGATTGTGGAAGCGTACCGGAAGGCGGCCGAACTGGACACCAGCGCTGCTGGCGCATTGGTGAATTTAGGCACGATCTTCTTCAATGGCCACGCCTGGGCGGATGCGGAAGAACAGTATAAGAAGGCACTGGAGATCGACCCCAACTATCCCCTGGCGCACTTCAACCTTGGCAATCTTTACGAAGAACGCGGGGAGACCGAAACCGCCCTTTCCCACTATCTGGCGGCTCTGAAACTGCAACCCAACTACGCCGACGTCCACTACAATCTGGCGCTGTTGCATCAGAGCGCCGGTGACGTGATGAGGGCCGTACGGCACTGGCGGGCGTATCTGAAGCTGGACGGCAGCAGCGAGTGGAGCCAAATTGCCCGCCGCGAACTCGGCAAATTGGAAGCAGCCACCGTGTTTCGCGGAAATCGGCCCGCCGCTGCCCGAGTGCCGCTGGCCGTAAACGAAGACGCGTGACCGCCGCGATCATTCTCGCCGCGGGGGCAGCTACTCGCATGGGCCGGTTGAAGCAGCTACTTCCCTATCGCGGAGAGACATTGCTGGCACATGGGGTCTACCAGGCCGTAGATGCCGGGTTCCAGCCCGTTGTTGTGGTGATTGGCGCGCAGGCGGAAGCCGTTCGGGAGTCCCTGGCTCATAAACCGGTCGTCATTGTCGAAAATGCCGCCTGGCAGACCGGCATGGGTTCCTCGATCTCGGCGGGAATGCGGCGGTTAACAGAAGGCGCGATCCCGCCGGCGTCGATCGCGATCTTGTTGGCTGACCAACCATTGGTAGAGTCCCGGCATCTTCAGGCAATGCAAGCGCTCCTTGAAGGGAACGAAGCTGATGCTATTGCGGCCGAATACGGTGGAACCGTGGGAGTTCCCGCGATCTTCACGTCAGCCATGTTCGAGCACGTAGGCAACCTTCCGCCAACGGAAGGAGCCCGGCGCCTGCTCCGGCATCCGCATTTCAAAATCCTTTCATTTCCTTTGCCCGAAGCCGAAGTAGACCTGGATACGCCCGAAGACCTTGCGGCGCTGGCCGTCACTTCTTCTGCGGAGGAGGAGCAGAAGCGGGCGGGGGGGCCGACTGGTTTCCGCTTCCGTAAGTGATGGTCGATTCAGCACCGAAGCGCCGGTAGTTTTCGTACCGGATTTCAATACGAATACGCTCCGGCTCCTGCCGGAAGTACAACGTGTCGTCAGCGTAGGTCCGGACGGGAAAAAACCACTTGCCGTCGATCTCGCGGCGAAGGGTCGTAAAGTGCGGGAACAAGTTCTGCTCGGTTAAGGTCTCGATCTGCGGGACCGCCTGCCCTTCGCTCCGGACAACGGAAAGATCCGATTGCCGGACCCAAAGTGTTCCTTTAAAAAAGCGCTGGCCGGAAAGGATCTGCCGAGGCCGGATGTATTCCACAAAGCACGGATACCCGTCCATTGTTTCTTCTCCCTTGAACTGCCCTTCATAAAGCGGTACCTGATCCGGCGTAAGAAGAAACGGCTGGACGGTCCGCAGGTCGGAGAAGTCCTCTGGGGTCAACTTTATCCGGGTGAGCGTGTTCTGGGGCGAACCCACGGGCTGCTCGTTGCGAACGCGGTTGGCGGAAAAAGTGATATCGCTCGCTTCGTGATACTGCCCGGTAACAATCCCGGAAGCATTCACCTCCTGGATGGTCACGCTTTGCCTATACAGATAGTTCTGCCGTGCGCTTCCGTTTTCGGCTTCCCGCTGGGCGATCTTCTTCAACAGCTGCGGAGGAGGGTCGGCCGCCCATAAGGGAAGAACAGGCAAAAGGAATGCCGATGCTACGATGAGGGCGATGCTTGGGGCTATGCGTCCGTTTTTCATTGGGTTAGCGTGCGTTTGGCTCGCACTGATCGGCGCTGGTTTCGTTCTTTTTAGTCATCACGAGCATTCCTACTGGATTATCACGGCCGCCCTGCCAGCCTGCCTTTTGGAATTCTCCTTCTATTTGGCATCCGTCTTAGAACGGACCCGAAAATGGATTGGACGCCTGCAGGGCCCAAAGATGATCGCATCACTGCTTTGGGTCAGCGCGCTTCTGCCCTACTTGATCTTCAGTCTGGGAGCGGGAACCTTCCGGAGCGGCTCTTTTCTATCGCTGGCCGCCTTATGCGGGATTTTGGCCTACTGGTACGCGGTTTTGCCGAGGCACTGGCTCTGCGATGCGGGTTTCCTGCTTTTCGTGGCCGTTCCGGTGGCCGCGCGCCTCTTCGGACGGATCTATCTGTCGCCCGATCCTCATATTCACCTGAGCATCGATATATTAGGCCACCTGGCCTGGATCCGATTAGCTATCGTCGCTTTGCTGGCGCTGCGGGGCTGGCAGCCAGGCGCCTTTGGAATTTGGCCGAACGGAAGAGAGTGGGCGCTAGGCGCGGTCTACTTCCTGGTCGCGATCGTGCCTCTAAGTTTTGTGGCGACGGAATTGGAGGTTTACCGGTTTGCGCCGTCCCATGCTCCCTGGTGGCGGGTGGCCGGTATGGCAGCAGCCAAGTTCTTCGGAGTTCTTTGGGTTGTAGCCCTCAGCGAGGAGTTGTTCTTTAGGGGCGTGATTGAGCGGGCTTTGCTCAACAGTGGAAGTTCTCCACTGCTGGCCATCCTGGTTTCCGCCGTCCTGTACGGATGCTCCCACTTGTGGCACTCCCATTTTCCGAACTGGCAGGACGCTTTAGTCACCACCGTCCTCGGGATCGCGTGTGGCATGGCGTACGCGAGCACCAGGAGCGTACGCACACCCATGGTGACTCATGCTCTTACGGTGCTCGCGGCGCTCCTGTTCTTTCGCTAGACCTGCTCCAGAGCGTACAGAAAATCCGCCAGCATGTCTTTCCAGTCCTCAATGCCTACGGAGACTCGAACCAGGCCTTCCGTAATCCCGGCGGCTTCCAGGTCTGCCGCGTTCCAGGCAGAATGCGTCGTGCTCCGAGGATGACAAGCCAGGGTCTCCACCCCGCCCAGGGAAACTGCGTTGCGCGCCAGGCGAAGATGGCGCAGAAAGTCGAAAGCAGCGCGCTTGCCGCCGCAAAGGTCAATCGATACAATGCCGCCCGGGAAATCACATTGCTGTTTTGCGATTCGAATCTGTTCAGGATCATCGAACAGCGTCGGGTAGAAGACTTTGCATATCTTCGGATGATTCGCCAGAGCCTCCGCAATTTTTTGGGCGTTCTTACTTTGGCGGTTCATCCGCAGCAGAACGGTGGAAAGCCGCGTATCCAGGATCCAGCATTCATCCGGCTGCAGAATATTGCCGAAGAGACTCCGTTTGCTCCGGATTTTCTTCATCAGCTCTATGTCTTTCGTCAGAGCCACTCCGCCGATGATGTCGCTGTAGCCGCCCAGGTACTTGGTAGCGGAATACAGCGAGACATCGGCGCCCAAAGCGATCGGATGCTGAAAGGCCGGCCCCATGAATGTGTTGTCGATCATGACGAGAGGCGGCTCGGCTTGTCCCAGCGAGGCCACGGTCTCGGCGGCGTGCTTGATGTCCGTCATCGTGATCGTGGGATTGGCTGGCGTTTCTATGAGAACGACGCGAAGGTCTTTGGCGCCCCGGATCGCCTCATCGATCTGCCCCGCCTGGCCGGCTTGTACGGGAATACCGGTGATTCCGAAGGGTTCCAGGAAGGCTCGTATAAAGGTCTGAGTGGCGCCATAGATCGGCACGGTGTAGACGATGCTGTCTCCCGGTTTCAGAACAGCCAACAGAGCCGTCATAATGGCCGCCATACCGGAATTGAAGACAGCCGCCGCCGTAGAGCCCGGCTCCAGGGGAACCAAATGGTCTTCCACCAATTCGGCGTTCGGGTGGTTGAATCGGGAATAAACCAGGTCCACGCTTTCGCCCGGAGCGAGTTGGCCACGTCCGCCCATCACGTCAAAGGCGCGTTCGGCGGCTTCGGGACTGGAAAAAACGTAAGTAGAACTCCGGAAAACGGCGGGACGGGCGGAACCGACCGACAAGCTCGGATCGAACCCCCTGGTGAGTACATCCGTTTCGGGACTAAGCGTCCCCTGAGGTTTATGATTGGCCATGGGAAAGCCTTTATTTCTTTAGGGTAACGCCAGCAAAGAAAACGAAGTACCCTGGGAATTACGAAACGAACTATCGTGCGAACAGAAAGAATTGGCGGAACGAAGCCAGATATTTTGAAAGGTTAGTGAGGAGGAAACTGAAGCTGCGAGAAACCCTTTCGGGCGCCAGGGAGGTGTTGCTTCAGGGGTCTTTCTATGAGGTTAGTCTCGCTTTGGTGGGAGTTGCCTCCCTGGCTTACTTCCAATATTAGAATATGAATTTACGGATGGCAAGAGTTTTGTGTACAAAAATCAAAATTTTTTTTGAGAGACGCCCGTCCAAGGTTGT
>Ga0308174_10000301_pt1 | contig 20650 bp, 22 predicted proteins | sample PhyPR2_FD_203894 | JGI IMG/M metagenome (GOLD analysis project Ga0308174, IMG submission 203894) | Soil microbial communities from UC Gill Tract Community Farm, Albany, California, United States - DLSLS.P.R2 | ecosystem: Environmental > Terrestrial > Soil > Agricultural land | place: USA... | reverse complement strand
AGGAACGCCGACTGGCCGTACCAGCGCAGTTGCATCATGCAGCCTCCTGGAGTGAGAGAGGGTCGACCGCCCGCTCGGGCTCCGACCAGTGGTACTTGCCGCCGCGCAGGAGCGAGGCGACCGCGGCGACCATGCAAGCAACCGTCGCGAACACGAACGCGTACTCGAGTGCCGTGTGGAACGGCGGCGAGATCAGGTGGGGGAAGAAGCTCCGTCCGGTCAGCACGTGCTGCTGCGCCGCGGGCAGCGCGTGCAGCGTGTGCGGCCCGAGCAGATTCTGCATCGGGTTGTAGCCGAGGAACGCGGCGAAGAGGCTCGCGACGGGCGGCAGGTGCGAGATGCGCGCCGCGTCGGCGGCCGGCACGCCGTGCGCGAGCAGCCCGTGGTCGAGCGTCGACGGCAGCGACGACGCAAGGCCGATGATCATCAGCGAGAAGAAGAGGCCGATCGAGAGCACCGACGCCGAGTTCTGGAAGGTCGCGTTCATGCCGCCGCCCACCCCGCGCTGCGACGGCGGCAGGCTGTTCATCACGCCGGCGCGGTTCGGCGAGGAGAAGAGCCCCATGCCGATCCCGTTCAGGAGCAGGATGAGCGCGAACCACACGTACGAGAAGTCGACCGGCAGGAGCATCAGCAGGACGAAGCTCGACGACGCGATCACCATGCCGCCGGTCGAGAACGGCCGCGCGCCGAAGTGGTCGGAGAGGTAGCCGGAGACCGGCCCCGCGACGAGGAAGCCGGCGATCAGCGGCAGCATGTAGATGCCCGCCCAGAGCGGCGTCCGGGCGAAGTCGTAGCCGTGCTCGGGCAGCCAGATCCCCTGCAGCCAGATGATCAGGATGAACTGGAGACCGCCGCGCCCGATCGCCGAAAGCAGCGAGGCGAGGTTGCCGGCGGTGAACGCGCGGATGCGGAACAGCTCGAGCCGGAACATCGGCTCCGGCACGCGGCGCTCGATCCACACGAAGATCGCGAGCAGCACGAGCCCGCCGATCAGACAGCCGTCCACGAACGGGGCCGTCCAACCCATCGTGTGGCCGCCGTACGGCTGGATCCCGTACGTGATGCCGACCATCACCGCGATCAGGCCGATCGCAAACGTGACGTTCCCCCACCAGTCGATGTGCGCCGCGTGCTTCTCGCCGGTCTCGACGAGCTTGCGATACGCCCACACGGTCGCGAACACGCCGACCGGGACGGACACGAGGAAGACCAGGCGCCACGCGATGGGGGCGAGCAGGCCGCCGAGCACGAGCCCGAGGAACGAGCCGGCGATCGCGGCGACGGTGTTGATCCCGAGCGCGAGCCCGCGCTGGTCCTTCGGAAACGCGTCGGTCAGGATCGCCGACGAGTTCGCAAAGAGCATCGCGCCGCCGATCCCCTGGCCGAGGCGCATCAGGATCAGCCAGAGCGCGCCGGCCGCGCCGTGCAGCCACGTGATCGTGAGGAGCACCGAGAACGCCGTGAAGACGGCGAAGCCGAGGTTGTACATCTTGACGCGTCCGTACATGTCGCCGAGCCGGCCGAGGCTGACGACGAGCACCGCGGTGACGACGAGGAAGCCGAGGATCATCCAGAGCAGGTAGCTCGTGTTGCCGGGCTGCAGCGGGTCGAGGTTGATGCCGCGGAAGATGTCGGGCAGCGCGATCAGGATGATCGACTGGTTGATCGTCACCATCAGGACGCCCAGCGTCGTGTTCGAGAGCGCGACCCACTTGTAGTCGAGGTTCCTCATGCTGCGACCAGCTCGCTGTCGAGAGGCTCGGGGATCGCCTGCGCTGCGTCGGCGCGGGCAAGCAGCGAATGGCCGCTCGCGAGCACGCCGATCGCCGCGGCGATCGCGAACGCACCGATGTAGAACGGCAGGTGGTCGCCGTGCGAAGCGGCGATCTTCCCCGCCGCCCACGGCGCGATGCCGCCGCCGATGAAGCGGATGAACCCGTACGACGCGGATGCGACGGGACGTTCGACCGGCGCGACGGTCATCACCGCCTGTGTCGTGATCGTGTTGTTCGTGCCGATGAAGATCCCGCTCACGATCACGGCGACGATCAGCACGGTCTTGTCGTGGATGAAGAGCCCGATCACGAGCACGTCGATCGCGAACAGCGCGAGGTTCAGGTAGAGCGAGCGCGCGATGCCGAGGCGGCGCTGCAGCCAAGGCGCGCCGAAAATCGCAAAGAGCCCGACGAGCACGCCCCAGCCGGTGAAGACGTAGCCGAGCTGGTGGGTGCCGAGCCCCATCGGGAACGGCGCGTAGCCGAGCACGGTGAAGAAGCCCCAGTTGTAGAGGAGCGCCGTCAGCCCCATCGTCAGCAGGCCGCGGTGGCGCAGCGCGAGCAGCGGGTCGACCAGCGAGACGCGTTTCGCCGGCCGCGGCACGTCCTCGACGAGGACGATCGTCGCGACGAGCGCGATCGCCATCAGCGCGGTGACGCCGAAGAACGGCCCGCGCCAGCTGATGCCGCCGAGCTCGCCGCCCACGAGCGGCCCGAGCGCGATCCCGATCCCGAGCGCGGTCTCATAGAGGATGATCGCGCCGGCGAAACCGCCGCTCGCCGAAGAGACGATGACGGCGAGCGAAGTCGCGATGAAGAGCGCGTTACCGAGCCCCCAGCCCGCGCGGAACCCGACGATCTCGCCGATCGAGTGCGACGCGCCGGCGCAGGCGCTGAAGATGACGATCAGGACGAGGCCCGCTATCAGCGTCTTCTTTGCGCCGATGCGGCTCGACACCCAGCCGGTGACGAGCATCGCGACCGCCGTGATCACGAGGTAGCTCGTGAAGAGGAGCTCTACCTGGCTCCGCGAGGCATGCAGCTTCGAGGCGAGCGACGGCAGGATCGGGTCGACGAGCCCGATCCCCATGAACGAGACGACGCAGGCGAACGCGACCGCGAAGACGGCCTTCGGCTGGCGAAACGGGTTCGTCGAGGGGGCGTGCTGCATCTCTACTTGACGTAAACGTCAATTTTAGAGTGTACATTCCCGGGGCCTCCGAAACATGCAGTAGAGCGCGGTGAACGCGAGCAGGCCGGCGACGACGTCGGTTGGCGTGTGGTCGCCGAGCACGACGAGCGCGAACGGGATCGTGGCCGCCCAGGCGAGCGCGGCTCTCCCTGTTCGCCACGTCGCCGCGAGCGCCGTCGCGACCACGAGCGAGCGCAGCGTGTGCCCCGACGGGAGCGAGTGGTCGAAGCCGCTCACGTGCATCCCGTGGAGGTAGAGGTTCGGGCGCTCGACGATCAGCTTGCCGAGCAACTCGAGGACGTTCGCCGCGACCCAGAGCACGGCCCAGACTGCGGCGTTCCATCCGCGGAGAACGAGGATCGCCGCCACGATCACCGCCGACGGGAAGACAGACGGAAGCCGGATACGTCCAGACGTCCACGACGCTGCCGAACGTGCTTGAGACCGTCTGCGGCACGAACAACGACCCGAAGGTGACCAGCGGGTGGTGCGCCGGTTCGAGCCACGGCATCCAGTGGTCGACCGCGTACTGGTCGAGCCGGGTGAGCTCTCCGAGCTCGACGAGGATCGCGAGCGCGACGAAGAGCACGGCGGAGACGGCTGCGATTCGGCGGCGACGCACCGCGGCAGCGTAGAGACATGAACTCCGTTCCCGGCTCCGCCGGGCAACCGAGTTCGCCCCTTACGCGGGGAGCCACCTCCCGGTCTCGGGACAGCGCCGCCGCGTCCACGTGCCCTTCGGCTCGCCGCGCCGCCGCGCGCGAAAGCCGGCCGCTTTGATCGCGGCGTTCCAGCTGCCGAAGACGCGCTGCACCGTGTGACGGCACGGATGCTCGCTGCCGGCGGTCTCCCACTCCGCGACCGTCGGCGTCTTCAGATGGCGGCGATGCCACAGGTCGATCGCGTAGACGATCGTCTCCCGGTCCCAGCGGAAACCGTCCCGGGGACCCGACCTCATGCTGCCGCCAGCAGCTCGTGGAGACGCGACGCGTTGTGGACGACGTCGCCGACGACCGCCACCGCCGGCGGGCGCAGTCCGTGCGCCGCAGCAGCGATCGTGCCGAGCGTCGCGACACGCACCTCCGCGCCCGGGAGCGAGAGCTGCGAGACGACGGCCGCGCCCTCGTCGACACGTCGGCCGGCGAGGATCAGGTTGTCCGCGATGTGCGCGAGCCGGCGCAGGCCCATGAAGATGACAAGCGTCCCCGGAGTGCCGGCGAGGCGGTCGTAGTCCAGGTCGCCGCCGTCGGCGCTCGTGCCGGTCAGCACCGTCACCTGCGCCGCGACCTCGCGCGAGGTGAGCGGGATCCCCGCGAGACCCGGCAGCGCGGTCAGCGTCGAGACGCCCGGCACGGCCTCGTACGGGACTCCCGCGGCGGCGAGCGCCTCCACCTCCTCGTAGCCGCGGCCGAAGACGAACGGATCGCCGCCCTTCAGCCGCACGACGCTGCGACCTCGCCGGCCGTGGTGGACGAGCAGGTCGTTCACGTCCTCCTGCGACAGCCCGTCGCGCGCGATCCGAGCCGCGCCCGCCGCCTCCGCGACGAGCTCGAGCGAAACGAGGCGGTCGTACACGAGCACCTCGCACGCGCGCACGAGCTCGAGCGCCTTCAGCGTCACGAGACCCGGATCGCCGGGACCCGCTCCGACGACGTATACCGTCATGCGAGCGCCTCCGCGACGAGCTCGCGGAAGAAGTCTCGCCGTGCCTCGTACGTCGGCAGGTGCTGCTTCGCCCACGGCCGCAGCTCATGCAGTCGCTGCGCGAGCTCCGCGTGGCGCGGATCCAGCAGGTCGGCGACATCATCACGAATGCGTTGTGCGAGCGCGGGTGACGCGCCGCCCGTCGAGACGCCCACCATGATCGGGTCGCGCCGCACGACCGCCGGCAGGATGAAGCTGCAGAGCTCCGCATCGTCGGCGACGTTGCAGAGCGTCTGGCGCTCGCGCGCGGCCGCGGAAACTGCAGCGTTCACGGACCGGTCGCTCGTCGCCGCGATCACGAGGAAACGCCCGACGACGTCGGAGCGGGTGAACTGCCGCTCGAGGACGTGGACCGGCAGCGCCCACAGCGCGTCTTCGACCTCCGGTGCGACGACCGTCACGTCCGCCCCGCACTCGCGCAGCCCTTCGACCTTCTCGATCGCGACACGACCACCGCCGACCACCAGGCAGTCGCGGCCGCGCAGATCGAGGCACGCCATGTAGTACGTCACGTCGCCACGCTCACGATCCGCGCGCCGAGCGCGTCAAGCCGCACCGAGGCCTCCAGCCCCTCCGCCTCGATCGAGACCGTGAACGCGCCCGGAGCGACTGCCGCGATCCGAACCGCGTCGAGTTGCTTCCCGGCGAGCGCGCCCAGCGCCTGCGACACGTCCTGCGCGCTTTCGGTGCGCACGCGGCCGCGCGGGAGCTTCCGCAACGTCGCGAGTGCCGCCTGCTCGCCGCCCGGTCCGTAGCGCGCGCGGATGCGACCCGTGTGCAGGCCGAGCTCGAGCACCGACTCGAGGAGCTCCTCGCCGCGGTCGACGGCACCTGCCTCGATCTCGAAGACGAGCCGCTCGACATCCGGGCGGCGCGCATGCACGAGAACGGCTTCCGTCTCCGCGAGTGCCACCTCGCGCGCCTCACCCTTCAGCTCAGTCATGGTCGTCCCCGAGCAGCGCATGCAGCTCGTGCTCGAGCCCGCCGGTCTCGATCGCGCAGTGGATGCCGCACTCTTTCGGCGCGCCCGTCTCCCACCACCAGCGGCCGGCGCGGAGATCCTCCCCCGCGCTCGTCGGCCGTGTGCACGGAGCGCAGCCGATCGACGTGAACCCCTTCTCGTACAGCGGGTTCACCGGCACCTCGTGCTCGCGGACGTACTCCCACACCTCGTCCTCCGTCCACTCGGCGAGCGGGTTCAGCTTCACGATCGCGCCGTGGTCGTGGTCGATCTCGACCTTGCGGATGTCGCTGCGCGTCGCCCACTGGTCGCGACGCAGGCCGGTGATCCACGCGTCGAGCCCGCCGAGATAGCGCTGCAGCGGCAGCACCTTGCGCACCTGGCAGCAGAGCAGGCGGTTCTCGACGCTCTTGTAGAAGAGGTTCGGCCCGTGCTTCCCGACGAGCGCGCCGACCGCAGCCGCGTCGGGCGAGAGCAGGTCGAGCTGCAGCTTCGGATACCGCTCGCGCATCTGCTCGACGAGCTCGTACGTCTCCTGCGGCAACCGCCCGGTGTCGACGCTGAACACGCGCACCGACGGATCGAGCTCGTACGCCATGTGCAGGAGCACCGCGCCGTCCGTCTGGAATGCGGTCGAGATCGCGATGCGCGGCGAGAAACGCTCGAGCGCCCACGCCAGCACCGTGTCCGGTTCCTCGCCCTCGAACTGCACGCTCAACTCGCCGGCTTCGAGGTCGTCAAGCAGCTCGGCGGACATGCGCCTCCCTTCCCGCCAGCACTGCCAGCTCGTCGTCGGTTGTGCGATCGCAGAAGTCGCGGAAGCTCTCGCCCTCGGCGCGTCCCTCGATCCAGCCGCCGACGAGACCGGCGACCGCATCGTCGAGCTCCTCGGTCGGGACGCGCCGGAACACCGGGCGCGCGATCGCCGCGGGCCGGTCGAGGCTCCCGCGCAGGTAGATGTCGTATGCCTGCAGCCGCCGCCCACCCTCGTCGCGCACGGTCGTCCCCTGGAAGCCGAGGTCGCCGACCCAGTGCTGCGCGCACGCGTGCGGGCAGCCGTCGAGGTGCAGACGCAGCCCGTCGAGCTGCCCGCGCGGGAAGCGCGCCTCGAGCAGCCGCACGAGCCCGTCCATGCGCGACTTCGTCTCGGTGACGGAGAAGTTGCAGTGCGGCTCGCCGGTGCACGCGATCGCGTTGCCCCGCAGCTCCCCTGCGTCGAGCGGCAGGCCGATGCGCGTGAGCTCGTCCGCGACTCCGTCGACGGGATCGACGAGCACGAGGTTCTGCTGACGCGTGATGCGCACCTCCGGCCCGAGCTCGGAGAGCGCGATCAGCTGATCGCCGCTGACGAGTCCGAGATGCACCGGGACGCCGACGTAGCGCTCGTGCACGCCGAGATGGTTCGAGGCGCGCGGGCGCGGCGGCAGCGCGAAGTCGTCGAAGCGGCGACCGAGCCGCGTCTCGATCCGCCCGCGCATGCCCTCGGGGCCGATGTCGTCGACCATGAACTTGAGCCGCGCCTTCACCCGCGAGACGCGGTACTTCAAGTCGCCGCGCCACTCGTCGAGGATCGCGGCGAGCACATCGATCGCCTCGCCCTTCGGTACCCAGATGCCGAGCTCACGCGCGATCCGGGGGACCGACGAGAGCCCGCCGCCGACGAGCACGCCGAACCCCTCCTCGCCGCCCCGGAGCGCTCCGATCAGCGAGACGCAGTTGATCTCCGGCGCAGCACACGCGTCGGCGCACGCCGTGATCGAGATCTTGAACTTGCGCGGCAGATCGGAGTAGTCGGGATTGCCGTAGAAGAGCGTCGCCGCCTCTTCGAGAATCGGTGTCGTGTCGAACAGCTCGTCCTGTGCGAGCCCGGCGACGGGGCAGCCGGTGATGTTGCGCACCGTGTCGCCGCAGCCGCCGGCCGACGTCAGCCCTGCCGCCTCGAGCCGCGCGAACACCTCGGGCAGCGCGGCGAGCTCGATGTAGTGGAGCTGCACGTTCTGGCGCGTCGTCAGCTCGGCGTCGCCCCGGCCGTACTCGTTGGAGAGCTCCCCGATCGCGCGCAGCTGCTTCGAACCGAGCAGCCCGCCCGCGATCTTCACACGCAGCATGAACGTCCCGATCTTAGGCTTGTCGTGGTAGAGCCCCCACCACTTGAGGCGGACGATGTCCTCCTCCGGGACACTCTCGTACCCGGCTGCGATCAGCGCCGGCAGCTCCTCGAGGATGGCAAGCGGGCTCTTCTCCCGCTTCAGGCGCTCGACCGAGTTGCGCTTGAGGACCTGCTCGAGCGTGACGCTCACGCGACCACCGCCGTTGCGCCGACGTCGACTCGGACGCCCTGGCGCGCGGCATGGAACGCGGCCTGCAGCTTCGGAACGATGCCGCCGGAGAGCGCGCCGTTCAGCGACGCCGCGTCGCGTTCGGAGAGCTTCGGTACGACCTCGCCGTCGACGAGCACGCCGTCGACGTCCGAGACGAAGACGAGCCGGTCGGCGCGCAGCGCCACCGCGAGCACCGCTGCCGCATCGTCGGCATTCACGTTCAGCGGCCCGCGTGCGAGCGGCGCGATCACCGGCACCGCATCCGTCGAGAGCAATCCCCACAGGCGAGCCGGCACGTGCGGCACGAGCGTGCCCGCCTCGCCGAGCCCGGGCAGCCGTTCCGCCTCCAGGCCGAGCTCGTCACCCATCAGCCCGAGCGCGCACGGGCCGATCTGACGGCAGAGCGCGCGGTTCTCGTCGCGGAACGCCTCGCGCACGTACGGCAGGGCTTCCGGCGGGGTGACGCGGCGCCCGCCCCGGAACTCCGACTCGACACCGAGGCACGAGAGCGCCGCCGAGATGCGGGCGCCCGCGCCGTGCACGACCACCGTGCCCTCGCCCGGCGGGACGTGCCGCGCGAGCTCGAACGGCTCCTTCGCGAGCGCTGCTCCTCCACACTTGACGACCGTGAGCGACATCGGGCGATCAATACTATACAATTTGAAGCGTGCCTAAGATCCGCATCCCTCCGGTGCTCAGAAGCGAGGCCGGCGGCAGCCGGACGGTCGTCGTGGAAGCGGTGACCGTTCGTGCCGCGCTCGAGGCGCTCGTCGCCGCGCATCCTGCGCTCGAAGGTCGCGTTCTCTCAGGCGGCAGCGTTCCGAGCTTCCTCAACGTGTTCGTCGACGGCGAGGACGTGCGTCTCCTCGAAGGGCTCGACACGCCGATCGGCGCCGAGGCCACGGTGCTGCTCCTGCCCGCCGTCGCCGGCGGCTAGAACCACGAACTCGGGATAGCCGTGCGCGCCGTGCTCGGCGACGTCGAGCCCGGCCGTCTCGACGTGATCCTCGACGCGGATCCCCCACAGGCGGTTCATCGCCCAGAGCGAGCCGAACGAGGCGCTGAAGGTGAAAGTGCCGACCGCGCCGATACCGAGCGCCTGCACGCCGAGCTGGTGGAAGGAGCCGGTGTAGACGAGCCCGCCGCCGCCGGTCGCGAGCCGGTGCGCGAGCGACGGCACCGCGAAGAGGCCGGTCGCGAGGGTTCCCCAGACTCCGGCCATTCCGTGCACGGAGACGGCGCCGATCGGATCGTCGATCCCCAGGCGCTCGACCGCGATCACGCCGACGACCGCGATCACGGCCGCGACGGCGCCGATCACGACCGCCGCCCACGGTGCGACGAACCCGGACGCTGCGGTGACCGCGACGAGCGCCGCGAGCACCCCATTCAGCATCATCGAGATGTCGGGACGCTTCAGCACGACCCACGCGGTCGCTACGCCGCCGAGCGCACCCGCCGCTGCGGCGACGTTCGTCGTCAGCGCGACGTACGAGAAGAAGCCGACACCGCCGAAGCGAACCGACAGCGTCGAGCCCGGGTTGAAGCCGAACCACCCGAACCAGAGGATGAGCGTGCCGAGCACCGCGTACGGCAGGTTGTGACCGTGGATGGGATGCGCGCGGCCGTCCTTCCCGAAGCGCCCGATGCGCGGGCCGAGGATCAGCGCGCCGGCGAGCGCCGCGAGCGCGCCCTGATAGTGCACGACGGTCGAGCCGGCGAAGTCCTGCATCCCAAAAGAGAAGAGCCAGCCGTGCGGGCTCCAGATCCAGTGAGAGACGACGCTGTAGACGAGCGTGAAGAAGAGCCCGAACGCGAAGTAGACCCACAGCTTCGCGCGCTCGGCCATCGCGCCCCACACGATCGCGAGGCTGACGCCCGCGAACACGACCTCGAACAGGTAGCCCGCAGCACCCGGCACTTCGCGGAAGAAGTCGAACGGCTTCGCGCCGACCGCGGTCAGCTCGTTCACCGACGGGAAGAAGCCGTGCGTGCCGATGATCGCGTTCCCGTCGCCGAACGCGATCCCGAAGCCGACCGCCCAATAGACGAGCGACGCGATCGCAAAGACGATCACGTTCTTCCCCGCGATGTGACCGGCGTTCTTCATGCGCGTCAGACCCGCCTCGAGGAACGCGAAGCCCGCCTGCATGAACATCACGAACACGGCGGTGACGACGACCCAGATGGTCGACGCGGCAACGAGCAGATCATGGTTGGACATCGAGCCTCCTTCGCTTCTCCTGGAGAACGAAGGGCTCCGACGCCCCCGCCGGCCGCCTGCTGCGACGACCGGACGTGCCCGACACTACACAAACTGTAGTGGCGCTGCAATTTGAAGTCTGACAGCGCTTTCGGCTAGACTCTCTGCTCCATGCTGCGCATGTCGATGAAGCCGTTTGCCCTTATTGCGGTCATCGCCTGCGCGCTCATGGCCTAACCGGATACACCCGTCACTCCGGTTGGGCCTCAGAAAGGTGACGGGGACATGAGCAGTTATTACTTGCGCTGCCGTGTCTGCGAGGACGTCACGGAGGCCGAGGCACTCGACGTGTGCCGGCGCTGCGACGGCCCCACGGACGTGAGCTACGACTGGGAGCGCGTCGCGCGCACGATGACACGCCGCACCGTCGCAGCCGGCCCGCGCTCGCTCTGGCGCTATCGCGGTCTTCTTCCCGCAGGAGCACAGGTGGACGTCGGCGCCGGATGGACGCCGCTCGTGCACTCGGAACCCCTGTCCGAGCTGCTCGGCGTCGACCTCCACCTGAAGCTCGAGGACACGAACCCGACGCGGTCGTACAAGGACCGCGTCGCGACGATCGCCGTCTCCGCGGCGATCGACCACGGCGTGACCACGCTCTGCTGCTCGTCGACCGGGAATCTCGGCGACGCCGTCGCGGCGGCCGCCGCGGCGACCGGGCTCGAGGCGGTCGTGCTCGTGCCTGCCGGCGCACCGTCGTCGGCGCTCGCGCGCGGCGCACGCGTGCTGGCGGTGCGTGGGACGTACGACGACTGCCGAAGGCTCGAGCTCGAGCTGGGCGCGCTCTTCCCGTGGGGCTTCGTCAGCGGGAACCTCCATCCGTACGCGAGCGAGGGCGCGAAGACGATCTCCTTCGAGATCGCGGAGCAGCTCGACTGGCAGCTCCCCGATGCGGTCGTCTGCCCCGCGGCGAGCGGCACGCTGTTCTCGAAGCTCACGCAAGGCTTCGCCGAGGTGACGCGGGCGGGCCTCGCCGCCGAGCCGGTGCCGCGGATGTTCGCGGCGCAGGCACTCGGGTCGAGCCCGATCGCGGCCGCGTTTGCGGACGACCGCTCGATCTCGCGAGTGCTCGCCGCGACGGAGATCAGCTCGCTCGCGGTCGGCGATCCGTCGGCGGGCGACCTCGCGCTCGGCGCCGCGCGAGCGACCGGCGGTGCGGTGGTCGCGATCGCGGAGGACGAGATCGTCGCGTACACCGAGCTGCTTGCGGACATGACCGGCGTCTCACCGGATCTCTCCGGCGGCGCGGCTCTCGGCGCGCTGATGTCGGCGGTGCGCCGCGGCGACCTCGAGCCGGGCTCACGAGTCGTGCTCGTCGTCACCGGCGCGCAGCCGAGCTCAACCGTGGGCGACCATGTGACCACGATCGGGCCGAATGTGCGCGACGTGCTCGAGGCGCTGGGACTGGCTTCCTAGCCGTTGGCCGATACAGCCGCCCCACTCCGCCGCGACGTTCGGCTGCTCGGAACGCTGCTCGGCGAGGTGCTCGTCGAGCAGGAGGGCCCGTGGCTGCTCGAGCTCGTCGAGAAGATCCGCACCGACGCGCAGGCTGCTCGCCGCGATGCCACCGTCGTCGACGTCGACCCGGCGCTGCCGGCGGAGCAGCAGGCGCTCGTCCTGCGCGCATTCGGGCTCTACTTCCAGCTCGCGAACCTCGCCGTGCAGCTCCACCGCATGCGCCGGCGGCGCGAGGACGCGCGTCAAGGCCGCGTCGCGCGCGAGTCGCTCGAGGATGCCTTCCGCTCGCTCGCCGACGTCGACCTCGATCGCGCGCGCCGCTCCTCGGTGCGCCTCGTCCTCACCGCGCATCCGACGGAGGCGACGCGTCGCACGATCCTCCTTGCGCACATTCGCATCGCCGAGCAGCTCTACCGCCTCGACGACGTGCGACTCCTTCCGACCGAGCGGCACGAGGTCGAGGAGCGCGTCGCCGAAGAGATCACGCTGCTCTGGCAGACCGACGAGGTGCGGCACGACCGGCTCCGCATCACCGACGAGATCCGCCACGGGCTCTGGTTCTTCGAGCACAGCCTGATGACGGCCGCCGCCGACCTGCTCGGCGAGTGGCGCGAGCGGCTGCCTGATGCACCGCCGCCGCTCCTGTTCGGTTCCTGGATCGGCGGCGACATGGACGGCAACCCCGCGGCCGGGCCGGCGACGATGTTCGAGGCGCTCGACCGCGCACGTGCACTCGCGCTCGCTCGGTATCGGAGCGAGGTGCGCGCGCTCGCGGTCGAGATCGCGTCCGCGCGCTCGCTCGTGCGGGTGTCGGCGGAGCTCGAGGAGTCGCTCGCCCGGGACGAGGCGGAGCTGCCGGACTACGCGGCCGAGATCGGCGCGCGGAACGAGCTCGAGCCCTACCGGCGGAAGCTGTCGTTCATGTGGTGGCGGCTCGGGAACGACCGCTACGCGAACGCCGGCGAGCTGCTTGCCGACCTGGGCGTCATCCGTGAGAGCCTCACCGCGAACGGCGGCCGGCGCGTCGCCGACGGGCGCGTCGCCGCGCTCGAGCGGATGGTCGAGATCTTCGGATTCCACGTCGCGAAGCTCGACGTGCGTCTGCACGCGCGCGATCTCGACGGCGAGCGTGCGCGCGAGGCGCTCGCCGGCGCGGCCGAGGCGCGGCGCAAGCACGGCGCCGCGGCGCTCGACACGCTGATCATCTCCGGCACGGAGTCGCTCGACCACATCCGCCGCGCGCAGGAGCTGACGGATCTCCAGATCGTGCCGCTCTTCGAGACGGTCGACGACCTCGACGCGGCGCCGCGGATCGTCGACGAGATGCTCGAAGGACACGAAGGGCCCGCCGAGGTGATGGTCGGGTACTCCGACTCCGGCAAGGACAGCGGCTACCTCGCGGCGCAGTGGGCGATCTACCGTGCGCAGGAGCAGCTCGCCGACGTGGCGGAGCGCCACGGCGTCGAGCTGACGATCTTCCACGGCCGCGGCGGGAGCGCCGGACGCGGCGGCGGCCCGACCCACGCGGCGATCGCGTCGCAGCCGGCGAGCTTCCCGCCGGGGCGGTTGAAGGTGACCGAGCAGGGCGAGACGATCTCGTTCAAGTACAGCCTGCTCGGGCTCGCGCGCCGGAATCTCGAGGCGGCGCTCGCGGGGACGCTGCTCGCGACGTTTCCGGAGAAGCTCGAGCCGCCGCCGTCGGAGTCGGATCGCGCCGTCCTCGACGAGCTCGCCGCGGTGTCCCGGCGCGCCTACCGTGCGCTCGTCTGGGAGGAGCCGCGGTTCCCTCCGTTCTTTCGCGCGTTCACCCCGGTCGACGAGCTGTCGCTGCTCGAGCTGGCGTCGCGCCCGGCGAGGCGGCCGGGCGGCGACGACTTCCTCGAGTCGCTGCGCGCGATCCCGTGGGTGTTCTCGTGGACGCAGAACCGCGTCCTGCTGCCGGCGTGGTACGGGGTCGGCACCGCGTTCGCGTCGATCGGTGCGGGCGAGCTGCGCGACCTCTATACACGGTTGCCGTTCGTGCGGACGATCGTCGACAACCTCGAGATGACGCTCGCGAAGTCGAGCCTCTCGATCGCGCGCGGCTACCTGCCGCTCGTCGACGACCGCGCCCTCTGGGACGAGATCGAGGCAGAGCACGCGCGCACGGTCGCGGGCGTGCTCGCCGCCACCGGCGTCTCACGTCTGCTCGAGCGCCAGCCGATGATCCGCCGCTCGATCGACCTGCGCAATCCGTACGTCGACCCGATGAACGCTCTGCAGGTCGAGCTGCTACGCCGCCATCGCGCGGGCGACGAGAGCGCGCAGCTCCCCCTGCTCCGCTCGATCGCAGGGATCGCGGCGGCGCTGCGCAATACTGGCTGACCGTGCGCGTTGCAGCGGTTGCCGCACTGATCCTCGTTCTCGGGGTGGGCTGTGACTCGCACCGCCGCGTCGCGATCACCGTGGCCCCGGCGCGCTCGACCGAGGCACAACCGATCGACATACGCGTCTCCGGTCTTCCGGCGAAGCGCATGGTCAGCCTCACGATTCGGTCGACCGACGCGCTGGGCGCGCATTTCTCGGCTACGGGTCGCTATCGAGCAGACGGCCGCGGCCGGATCGACCTCGCGCGAACACCGGCGGCGGGGGACGACCTGTACCCGGGAACGTGGGAAATGGGCTTGCTCGTCTCGATGGCGGCCCCACATGACCCCGGCCTGTTGTACGAATTCGGCAGTTCCCCAAGACGGTTCTACGTGACAGCACACGTCGCAGGGAAGCAGGTTGCGGTGTCGTCCTTCCTACGGTCGCTCAGCCCCGTCCCGCTCGCCGAGCGACGCCTCACCGTTGCCCGCGACGGTTTCCAGGGTGGCTTCGCCACGCCGAAGGGCGCAATCCGACGGCCGGCCGTGCTCGAGCTCGGCGGTTCGGAGGGAGGCGCGAAGCCCCCCGACCGGCTGTTCGCCGCAAGCGGTGTCCCCACGCTCTACGTCGGGTACTTCCACGGCCCCGGGCTGCCCGACCGGCTGCTGAACATCCCACTCGAGTACTTCCGAAAGGCACTGATGTGGCTCGACCGCCAACCTGAGGTCGATCCGTCACGGGTGACTGTCCTCGGAACCTCTTACGGCAGCGAAGCGGCCCTCCTCCTCGGCGTCCACTACCCGCGGCTCGTTCACGCCGTCGGAGCCGTCGTGACGAGCGACGTCAGCACGTGCGGCATCGTCGGCGCGAAGCGCTTCAACGCCGCAGCCTGCCTCGGGCCGGCGTGGACGCTGCACGGGCACGCGATTCCCTACACGAAGCAGTGGGACAATCCACACCCGACCGACGTTCCGGCCGCTGTAATCCCCGTCGAACGTATCCGCGGGCCAATCCTGTTGACGTGTGGCGGGCTCGATCAGCTCTGGGCGTCGTGTCCCTACGCACGTGCGATCGTCGCGCGCCTGAAAGCGCATCACTTCGGTTACGCGTACAAGCTGTACGCGTACCCGGGAGCCAGCCATTTCGGCGCTCAGGTCTTCCGTTTTCGAGCCGGGCACGCTCGCCCGTGACATCTCGGTTCCGGGTGACGAACGCTCCCGTGAAGCGCTCTGGCCACACGTGATCGCGTTTCTGCATCGAGGATGAATCCGCGCGGTTGCCTTTCCGCCCGCGTAGGTTCAGACTGGCCGGATGGGACTCAAGGATCTATTCGCCAAGTGGACGAAGGGCAGCGACGACGCCGCGATTGCGCGCGCCGAGCAACGCCAGACCGAAGACTACGAGGGCCAGAAGGCCGACATCCGGGTCGAAGAGAGCTACGCCGGCGGGGAAGCCGCCGAAGTGGCTCGCGACGACCTCGACGACGTCTAGATCGCAGCCAGCTCGAAGCGCGGCACATAGCCGGCTTCGAACGCGGCGATCTCTTCCTCGCGCTGCAGCGTGCGTGCCACCGCGTCGAGTCCGTGCACGAGTGTCTCCTGCGCGTGCGGGTCGAGGTCGAATGTCAGCTCGAGGCCATCGGGGTGCGTGACCCGCAGCCGCTCGAGGTCGACGGTCAGCTCGTTGTGCGCTGCGACCGCTTCCTTCACGCACGCGAGCGCGTCGTCGGGGAGAGTGATCGGCGCCAGTCCGCTGTTGATCGCGTTCTGGCGGAAGATGTCGCCGAACGACGGCGCGAGTACCGCGCGAAACCCGCGGTCCTCGAGCGCCCACGCTGCGTGCTCGCGTGACGAGCCGCAGCCGAAGTTACGGCCCGCGACGAGGATCGATGCGTCCGGCACGGCGTGCAGCTCGAACGACGGATCCTGCATCCAGTCGTAGAAGAGGAACTCGCCGAAGCCCGCGCGCTCGATGCGCTTCAGGAACTGCTTCGGGATGATCTGGTCGGTGTCGACGTCGGCGCGGTCGAGGACCGCCACCGTCCCTGTCACCGAGGGCAGCGGCCTCATGCGAGCTCCCGGACATCCGTGAAGCGTCCGGTCACAGCGGCGGCCGCGGCCATGGCGGGCGAGAGCAGATGCGTGCGCCCGCCCGCACCCTGGCGACCCTCGAAGTTCCGGTTCGACGTCGACGCGCAGCGCTCGCCGGGCGAGAGCACGTCCGGATTCATGCCCAGGCACATCGAGCACCCGGCGCGGCGCCACTCGAAACCGGCGCCCTCGAATACCTCCCGTAGCCCTTCGTCCTCGGCCTGCCGCTTCACCTGCGCCGAGCCGGGCACGACGATCGCGTGCACGCCTTCGGCGACACGCCGGCCGGCGAGCACCTTCGCAGCCGCGCGCAGGTCCTCGATGCGCGCGTTCGTGCACGAGCCGATGAACACCTTGTCGATGCGCACGTCGGCGAGCGGAGTACCCGGTACCAGGTCCATGTAGCGCAGCGCGCGCTCCACAGCAGCGCGGTCGTCCGCATCCGCGTACTCGGCCGGGTCGGGCACCAGACCGTCGACCGGAGCGACCATGCCGGGGTTCGTCCCCCACGTCACCTGCGGCTTCAGCGCCGAGACGTCGACGACATGCACGGCGTCGAACTCAGCGCCGTCGTCGGTGCGCAGGTCGCTCCAGTCGGAGTCGACGAAGCCCGGCCGCCCCTCGAGATAGGCGCGCGTCGTCTCGTCCGGCGCGATCAGCCCGGCCCGCGCACCTGCCTCGATCGACATGTTGCAGACCGTCATGCGGCCCTCCATCGAGAGCGCGCGGATCGCCTCGCCGGTGTACTCGATCACGTGGCCGACACCGCCCGCTACGCCGAGCTCGCCGATCGCTGCGAGCACCATGTCCTTTGCCGTGAGGCCGAACGGTAGCTTCCCGTCGAACTCGACGCGCATCGTCTTCGGCAGCGACTGCGGAAGCGTCTGCGTCGCGAGCACGTGCTCGACCTCCGACGTGCCGATCCCGAACGCAAGCGCACCGAACGCGCCGTGCGTCGAGGTGTGGCTGTCGCCGCATACGATCGTCATTCCCGGCTGGGTCAGCCCGAGCTCAGGACCGATCACGTGGACGATCCCCTCGCGGCCGCTACCGGTCGCGAAGAGACGTACGCCGAACTCGTCGCAGTTGCGCGCGAGCGCGTCGAGCTGCTGCTTCGCGAGCTGGTCGGTGACCGGCCCGTCGAGCGTCGGCACGTTGTGGTCCATCGTCGCGACGGTCAGGTCGGCGCGCCGCACCGGACGGCCGTTCACGCGCAGCGACTCGAACGCCTGCGGGCTCGTCACCTCGTGGACGAGATGCAGGTCGATCCAGAGGAGCGACGGCGAGCCGCCCGCGACGAGATGTGCGTCCCAGATCTTGCGGAAAAGCGTGCGCTTCATCGCGTCCGCTCCGCCGCGTAGGAGCCGAACAGCCGCACCTCGCGCGTCAGCGTGCGCAGCTCGGCGAGCGCGGGACGCACGTTCGCGTCGAAGACGTGGCCGTCCAACACAACGTCGAAACGGTACCGCCACGGCGAATTCGGCAGCGGCCGCGAGACGAGCTGCACCAGGTTGACGCCGCCGCGGGCGAGCGCGCCGAGCGCACGATGGAGCGCCCCAGGCTGGTGGTCGGTGACGAACGAGAGCGCCGTCCTCCAGCCCTCGCCGCCTTCGACCTGCGTGTACGGCGCGAGCGCGACGAAGCGAGTGAAGGCTCCCGGCCGGTCGCCGACATCGGCGTCGAGCACGACGAGACCGTAGGTCGCGGCCGCCTCGGCGCTCGCGATTGCGATCTGCGCGGGATCGCCGGACTCCTTCACCTCGCGTGCCGCGTCCGCGGTCGTCGCCGCGGGGATCCGCTGGACGGAACGCTCTGCGAGCAGGTCGCGGCACTGGTCGAACGCGGCCGGATGCGAGCGGACTATGTGCGCACGCTCGAGGGACGCGCCGGGAAGCCCGACGAGGCAGTGCGTGATCGCGAGTGTCGCCTCGCGGACGATCGAGAGCGGCGCGCCGTAGAGCAGGTCGTGCGTCTCGGCGATCGGCCCGATCAGCGAGCTCTCGATCGGCAACACGCCGACAGCGACCTCGGAGGCGCTCGCCGCATCGACGACTGCGCCGAAGCTCGGAAGATCGACAGGCGTCGCACCGGGCACGAGGACCGCGGCGGCCGCGTCGCTGTGACTTCCGGGCGGGCCGGGATAGCCGACGGTCGTCATGCCGCGACCTTCTCGAGCGACCGCAGCACTTCGTCGCCGAACTCGGCGGTCGTCGCAGTGCCGCGGAGATCGGGCGTGGGACGAGAGACGAGGGTGACGTCGACCGCGTCCTCGAGCTCGGTCGCAAGGTCGCGGCGGCCGAGCGCGTGCTCGAGCAGGAGCGCGAGCGAGCGCAGCATCGCCGCGGGGTTTGCCGCGCCCGTGCCCGCAATGTCCGGCGCCGAGCCGTGCACGGGCTCGAAGATGCCAGGGCCCGCGTCGCCGAGCGACGCCGACGCGGCGAGGCCGAGCCCGCCGGTGACCGCGGCGGCGAGGTCGCTGAGGATGTCGCCGAACATGTTCTCGGTCACGACCACGTCGATCGTCTCGGGCGCCGTCGCGATCTCCATCGCGAAGCTGTCGACGAGCGCGTGGCGCAACGGCACCTCCGGATACTCCGACGAGAGGCCCGTGACGACGCTGCGCCACAGGCGCGACGTGTCGAGCACGTTCGCCTTGTCGACCGAGACGAGGCGGCGCCCGCGCGTGAGCTCGAATGCGCGGCGGGCGATGCGCTCGACCTGCGCCGGGTGGTACTCGCACGTGTCGAACACGGTCCCGTCGTCGCGTGTTCCGCGCGCGCCGAAGTAGAGACCGCCGACGAGCTCGCGCACGACGAGGACGTCGACGCCGTCGGCCTTCGCCGGCCGCAGGTTCGCGTAGACGTCGAGCTCCTTCCGCAGCTCGAGCAGGCCGGATTCCGGGCGTACCAACCCGCCGTCCCACTTAGGGCCGCCGACGGCGCCGAGCAGCACCGCGTCGGCGCGTCGGCACGCGGCGAGGGTCTCCGCAGGGAGCGGCGAGCCCGTTTCGTCGATCGCGGCGCCGCCGAACGGCAGCTCGACCACCTCCACGTCAACCGGCAGCGCGCGCAGCACGCGCACGGCCTGCGCGAGCACCTCGGGCCCGATCCCGTCGCCGGGCAGGGCTGCAATCAGCGCGCGCATGCCGCGACCTCCCGTTTCACGAGATCGAGCACGAACGTGACGAGCTCCTCGACGGCGGACTCCGAGAGCGGCCCGCGGTTCACGCCCTGTAGGTACGAGACGAGCCACGCCTCGCGCTCCGGATCGCGCAGCGGCACACCGTGCTGCTCCTTCCAGCGATGCAGCTCGGCGACCTTGCGGATGCGCGCGTTGACCGTCGCCAGCAGACGCACGTCGAGCGCCGCGATCTCGTCGCGAACTTCCTCGATCACGCCGGAACCCCCAGCTCCTCGAGGAGCACGTCGACATCGGGCGCGATCTCGACCGAGTCGCGCACCTCGACGACGGACGGCGTCTTGAGGCCGGTGCCGGTGACGAGGACGACAACTCGGTCGTGCTCGCCGAGCTGGCCCGCCTCGGCCGCGGCGCGGAGCGCGCCGACGGTGACGCCGGCCGCCGTCTCGCCGAAGATGCCCGAGCTTTCCGCCAGGAGGCTCATGTTAGGGCCGACCTCGTCCTCGGCAACCGCGTGGATCGCGCCGCCGGAGGCGCGGGCGGTCGCCACGGCGAGGTCGCCGTCCGCCGGGGCGCCGATCGCGAGCGAATGCGCAACCGTCGCGGGCCGCACCGGCACCACCGGCTGCTCGTCGGCGTACGCCCTGGCAACCGGCGAGCAGCCCACGGCCTGGCCACCGTAGAGCCGCGGCATCGCTCCGTCGACGAGCGCGAGCCGCGAGAGCTGCTCGAATCCCTGCCAGAGCTTCGTGAAGAGCGAGCCGGAGGCGATCGGCGCGACGACCGCTTCGGGAAGCTCCCAGCCGAGCTGCTCGGCGACCTCGAACGCGAGCGTCTTCGACCCCTCCGCGTAGTACGAGCGCAGGTTGACGTTCACGAACGCCCAGTCGAGCTCGCCGGCGAGCTCGACGACGAGACGGCTGCAGTCGTCGTAGCTCCCGCGCACGGCGACCATCTCCCCGCCGTACACCGCGGTCGCGCGCAGCTTCTCCGGTTCCACCGTGTGCGGGTAGAGGACGACCGAGCGCATCCCGAGCCGCGCCGCACGCGCGGCGACCGCGTTGCCGAGATTGCCGGTCGACGCGCACGCGAGCGTGTCCGCGCCGAGCTCGGCCGCCTTCGCCGAGGCGACGCCGACGACGCGGTCCTTGAACGAATGCGTCGGGTTCGTATGGTCGAGCTTCAGGAAGACCTCGCCGACCCCGACGGCGGAGGCGAGCCGGGGAGCGCTGACGAGAGGCGTCCACCCCGGGCCGGTGGCGGCGTCCCCGGGCGCGGCAACCGGCAGCAGCTTCTCGTAGCGCCAGAGCGACGCCGGGCCGGACTCGATCTCCTCCCGCGTAAGACGCAGCGTGCTCCAGTCGTAGACCGGGTCGAGCGGCCCGAAGCAGCGCAGGCAGCT
>Ga0308174_10000300_pt1 | contig 20666 bp, 18 predicted proteins | sample PhyPR2_FD_203894 | JGI IMG/M metagenome (GOLD analysis project Ga0308174, IMG submission 203894) | Soil microbial communities from UC Gill Tract Community Farm, Albany, California, United States - DLSLS.P.R2 | ecosystem: Environmental > Terrestrial > Soil > Agricultural land | place: USA... | reverse complement strand
TTGAAAGGACGCGGAAAAACTTTCTGGCATCCTCCGTGATGACCGGGTTACGGCGGCACGCTCTCCGGTCTATGATGGCCGTCCGATTCGGCTCATCAATATCTTGAATCGGGCATCCCTGCGGAGGCCGTCGAACCGGGGATCTACGCCCAAGAAGGCAGCCCGCGGCGAGCGCTCTTCCACCGCTTGGGCGAGCAATGCCAATGCCCGATCCCTCTCGCCCACACCTAACGATGCGATCGCAAGGTCATAAGGCGACACATATCTCTCTTTCGAAAGCTTCCTGAGATCCTGGAATAGTTTTCGCGCCTGGTCTCGCCGGCCCGCAAGCCCGTACGCGTGCGCTAAGGAGGCGATATAAACCGGGCTGCCGCCAGATAGACTGACCGCTTTCTCGAGTTCCAGGATGGCTTCCTGATACATATGCTTCTGTTCGAGTGCGTGCCCGAGCACCAGATGCACCGGCACGAAACCAGGGTCCATCTCAATGGCGTTTCGGTATTGCTCGATAGCCCGATCGTACTGCCGCGCAAAGAAGTACCGCGAACCCACCCAGGTGTTAATAATGGTTGAAAGCGGGTCGAGCTCGCGGGCGCGTTCCGCTTCCGCGATGGCTTCGGCGTGCCGTCCCACGAGTGATAAGAACTCGCCGTACCAGTGATGGCCGTTTGCGTAGTTCGGATTCAGGGCAATGGCGCGGCGGAATTCACGTTCAGCGCCGGTCCAGTCGCGATCGTAGTAAAGAGTCACGAAGGCGAGCGAGGTGTGTGCCGCCGCAAGCGAGTCGTCCAGGGCCAGGGCCTTCATGACCGCCGCCTTCGCGTGCGGAAAAGTGTCCGCAGGGGCCATGTAGGCGTACCATCCCAGCGGCAACCAACAATCCGCGAGGCCATCGTAGGCGAGCGCGTAACCGGGGTCCTTTTCAATTGCTTGCTGGAAATAGCCAATAGCTCTCTTTAGATCCACTTCGGTTCTTCTGTTCCAGAAAAACCTCCCCTTGGAATAGGCCAAGTAGGCATCCGGATCGAGAGTGTGGCGGCGGGCCAGCCGCGCGCGATCGGGTGGGGTCAAGGTTACCCGGATTTCGTCTGCGATTTTCCGGGCCACTTCGCTCTGCAACGCAAATACGTCCTTCAGATCCCGATCGTAGGTATCACTCCACAGGCGCGTGTCGCTGGGAGCCCGGATCAGCTCGACAGTGATGCGCACCCGGTCGCCGGAACGCAAAACCGAGCCATCGACAACAGCATCGACGTTCATCTGACGCGCAACCTCCGGAAGTGGCTTACCGCTTCCGCGGTAATACATGGATGAGGTTCGAGAAATGACTCGCAGAGCGCTGATGCCCTCCAGGTGCTGTCGAAGCGCATCGGCCATTCCCTCCGCAAAATACTCCTGGTCGGGATCTCCGGAAAGATTGGCCAAAGGAAGGACGGCCAGGGACCGGATCGGACCAGATCCTAGGGAACTCCGGTGTCCCCCGCGAAGGCCGAGTAGCACGCCTGCGATTATTGCGGCCATAAGAACGGCGGCTGCAATGGCCGATATCAGACGGAAATGCCGTTTCTCCGCTGTCTTGTTCTTCGGAGCAGCCGGCTGCGCCGTTTCAACGGCCTGTTGGCTCACTGGAGCGATGAAGCGATATCCGTTACGGGCAAGGGTTTCAATGAAACGAGGCGAATCGGCAGAGTCACCCAAAGCCTGCCGGAGTCTTTTGATCGCGGCATTTACGCTGTGTTCGAAATCGACGTAAGTACCCGCAGGCCAGAGGTGGTTCTGCAGTTCTTCGCGGGTGATCACCTCGCCGGGGCGCTCCAGGAGCATGGCCAGTACGCTAATCGGCTGGCCACTGAGCTTGATTCGAAGTCCGTGCTTTCGCAATTCGCGCGCCTGCTCATGGAACTCGAATGCTCCAAACCGGCAAATCCGGCCAGAGGCGGTTGATTCCGGCCTGGTAACCACGCTCGACATTTGCTTGAGGTACGATTCTACACCTGCGATCGTGCTTTCACCACTAGCCAGAACTCCAAATTATTCAACAGGATTCCATGTCACCTACGTTTCGCCTCTCTTGCATTGCACTGCTTGCCCGAACCCGCGAAGCTATTCGCACGGACAAGATGCGTACCTGTCTTTACCGGACTCGCGATTTGACTCTGTACGGCGCTCTAATCGCCCTCGCGGCAGGCGCGCAGAACGATTCCAGCGACCATCATCATGATCTGGGGAAAGTATATTTTCCGGTGTCCTGCACTCCCGAGGCACAGACGGCCTTCGAAGGCGGCGTCGCGCGCCTCCACTCGTTCTGGTACGACGAAGCCGAAAAGTCCTTTTCGCGAGTGATAAGTGTTGATCCGAATTGCGCGATGGCTTACTGGGGCATTGCGATGAGCCACTATCATCCACTCTGGTTCCCGCCCACGCCGGCCGACCTGGGAAAAGGGATGGCTGCCGTCCAGAAGGCGAAGTCGATTGGAGCGAAAACACAGCGCGAGCGCGATTACATCGCGGCTATCGAAGTGTTTTACGGGGATTCGGATAAGACGCCCTATCGAGAACGTACGCTCGCCTGGCGTAAGGCCATGCAACATCTTTCGGCGCGCTATCCCGACGACCGCGAAGCCGCCGTTTTCTTTGCGCTTGCATTGATCGCAACCGCGCCTCCGACCGACAAGAGCTATGCGAATCAGAAACGGGCGGCCGAGATTCTGAACCGAATCCTGGTGGAGCAGCCGGACCATCCGGGCGCCGCCCATTATCTGATTCACAATTACGACTCGCCGCAGCTCGCGATTCTCGCTCTGCCGGCCGCACGGACCTACGCGAAAATCGCTCCCGATTCGCCGCACGCGCTGCACATGCCGTCCCATATTTTCACACGATTGGGTCTTTGGCAGGACTCAATCGAATCGAATCTCGCCTCGGCAGCGGCTGCCAAGAAGTATATGGCGAAGGCGTTGCCGGGAGCGACTTCGCAGGACGAGCTTCATGCGATGGACTATTTGGCCTACGCGTATTTGCAGACGTGCCAAGACAAGGAAGCGAAGGGCATCGTCGAAGAAGCGAGGGCGGTAACGAAGCTTGATCAGCAGGTGCTGCAAGCCGCATATGCCTTCTCCGCCATCCCCGCGCGTTATGCACTGGAGCGAAGGCGCTGGTCGGCAGCGGCCGCGCTAGAGCTGCAGCCTGCGTGGCTTCCCTGGATGCGGTTTCAGCCCGCAGAAGCGATCACGCGCTTCGCACGTGCACTCGGCTCAGCGCGCAGCGGAAATCTAGTGGAGGGGCGAGCCGAGATCGGGAGACTGGAACTGCTTGAGAACGCACTGCGAAAGATCCGCGAGGGCTATGACTGGTCTGCTCAGGTACAGGTGCAGCGGCTTGCCGCACGGGCATGGCTGGAACACGCGGAAGGGAACCAAGAATCCGCGCTGCGGTCGATGAGAGCCGCGGCAGATCTTGAAGACAACACTGAAAAACACGCCGTAACCCCTGGACCACTTTTGCCCGCGCGCGAGCTGCTAGGCGACTTACTTATGGAACTGGACCGGCCGGCGCAGGCCTTACCCGAATACGAAAAGGTATTGCGGAGTGCTCCGAACCGATTCAATGCGACTTATGGCGCCGGACGCGCCGCGGAGCTTTGCGGAGATCGAAACAAAGCGGACAGGCACTATTCCGATCTGCTTCAGTTATGCGGGCGCGCCGATGCTCAAAGATTTGAGCTTCAGAACGCCCAGGCTTTTCTCGAAAGACGGTGACGTTAGTTGAACAAGCTCATATGAGGGCGGAAAAAGGAGACATTGGAGATGGCAAAAATCAAAACGGATAATCATGCGTTGGCTAGAACCGGGATAATACCCGCGCTGTTGGCGCTACTTCTGCTGGCCGGCAATGGATTCGCAGCAGCGGACGAGGTGACCGACTGGAACCACATCATGCTCGAAGCGACGCTATATGCGACGCCAACGGTACCCGCGACACCCGCACCTCTTACAACACGAACAACGGCTATTGTGGAGGCTGCCGTTTTCGATGCGGTCAACGGTATCGATCCGCACTACACCCCTGTTTTTGTTCAGCGCACCGGTCCACGACGCGCTTCGAAACGTGCGGCGGCCGTGCAAGCCGCGTATGCCATGTTGATTCGGCTGTACCCGGCACAATCAGACACCTTCGTTGAGCGGCGATCGGCATCGCTGACGGGCATCTCTCGCGGTTGGGACGCCGAGGATTCCGAATCAATCCAAAAGGGAATCGAGTGGGGCCAGGAAGTTGCCGACGCCATCTGGGCATGGCGGAGCAATGATGGGCTCGCGGACGTGACGCCACCTTTCACCGGCGGAACCGCTCCCGGCGAGTGGCGGCCCACTCCGCCCAAGTTCCTGTCGGGCCTTACTCCGCAACTCGCTCACATAACTCCATGGGTTATCAAATTCCCATCGCAGTTTCGCCCTTCGGGCCCCCCCGCTTTAGCCAGCGCCGAATACGCAGCGGATTTCAACGAAATCAAAGTAATGGGAAACGAGTCGAGCAGTAGCCGTACACCGGATGAAACCGATGCCGCGCTTTTCTGGAATCCTGGCAATCCGCCCGACTTCTGGAATCCCGTTGCGGTTTCGCTCGCCGACAAGCATCATTTCAACCTGTTGCAAACTGCACATCTGCTCGCGCAGGTGAATCTGGCCATGTCCGATTCCATGATCGGCTGCTGGGATGCCAAATACACCTACGTATCCTGGCGGCCGATCACGGCGATTCAGCTGGCGGACACAGATGGAAATCCCGAGACGGCGGCTGATCCGACCTGGATACCGCTTCTGGTGACTCCGCCGTTCCCGGGCTACCCGTCGGCGCACTCTTGCGCCAGCGGCGCCGCGGCCCAAGTGCTGTCTCACTACTTCGGTGAGAACACGGCAATTACTGTTACAAATGACGCGCTGCCCGGGCAGACACGCAGCTTTTCGAGCTTTTCGGCAGCTCTCGAAGAGATAGTAAACGCTCGCGTATTCGGTGGCATTCATTTTCGGACAGATTGTAATGCCGGGCAGTCGCTCGGTGTTTCTGTCGCCGATTATGTTGTAAAACATTCCCTGCAGCGAATTGACCGGTGTGATTGGCGCGACGGACGATAATGCGAAGCGGCGAGCCAGGGGACGGAATGTAATTCGGCGGCCGGTCGTCAGCGCGCCAAGGACTCGCAAACAGGCGAGCTCCGATAGCGCAATGATCAGCGCCAGGCCTCTATCTCAAACTGAAGCTCATCCGTCCCACACGCCGCAAAAATGTGGTAAGCCTGAAAGTTCAGGAGACAAATCAATGGCTAAAGTGAATGCGATTCCGCCCGGGTATCACACGGTGACGCCCTATCTGGTCCTCAATGATGCGAGCCGGGCAATTGAGTTTTACAAACAGGCGTTCGGCGCCCAGGAGCTTGCCCGGATGGGCGCGCCGGATGGAAAGATTGGCCATGCGGAGATAAAAATTGGTGACTCCATCATCATGGTCTCCGATGAGATGATGGGGAACCGGTCGCCGCAATCGTTGGGCGGTTCTGCTGTGAGCCTCTTTTTGTACGTGGACGATGTGGATTCCGTTTTCAACCGGGCGGTCAAGGCCGGCGCGAAGAGCGATATGCCTCCATCGGATATGTTTTGGGGCGATCGGTATGGGAAGCTGACCGACCCGTTCGGCCACTTATGGGGACTGGCCACTCACGTGGAAGACGTGGCTCCCGAGGAAATGGAAAAGCGCGCGAAGGCGGCCATGTCCCAAGCGGCACAACAGGCCGCGCACGGCAGTTAGGCCCAGATCTCAGCGATTTTCGTTGCGGCTCCGCGCGAGTATGATGGCCAGATGCAATCGGACTATCTGACGAAGGGCTTGCTCCTTCTGATCGCAGGTTTGCTCAGTGCGAATCTGATTCGTTCTCTGGTAAATGCGCCGCCGGTGCGGGCTCAGCCTCCGGCAGAATACAACGTCTATATCGAACCGGGCGTTCGCATGCTGCGTGCGCCCGACGGTAGCAGGCAAGTTTTGGGGAAGGTCTTCATCGACCTAGCGAATGGGAACGTCTGGGGCTACCCGACAACGGTGGACCAACCCTATCCGGTGGACGTGATGAATTCCAAGCCGCCCACATCCAAACCGTTTCTGTTAGGCCGGTTCGATCTGACCGGGATGAACGCGCACTGATTCCAAGCGCGAAGGTTCAGCGCGAAGTTTTAGCGATTGACAAGCGCCCGAAGTAGGTACATGCTTTGGGAAAGGGGTTTTTATGCGCTCTTCGCGCGTACTCTTCCCGGCCGCGATTTCGATTCTGGCCTGCCTTCCGACCGCCGGGCAATCCGTAATTTCCGTTCGATCCGGTCTCGTCAATTTCTTTGAAGGCTCCGTGTTCCTGGACAGCCAACCGCTTCAGGACAAATTTGGAACATTTGCAAGCATCAAAGAAGGCTCAACGCTTCGAACCGAGCAGGGCCGTGCCGAGATTCTGCTCACGCCGGGCGTATTTCTTCGCCTGGATCAGAACAGTGCAATCCGCATGGTAAGCGTTGCGCTGACAGACACTCGAGTGGAATTTCTGAAAGGCTCCGCCATTCTCGATTCAATGGATGCGCAGCCCGGCAACTCCCCGGTGCTGGTTTACTGGGCTTCCGAAGTCCGATTCCCGAAACCCGGAGTATACCGGTTCGATTCGGAGCCTGCGCCGCTTCTGGAAGTGTATAGCGGCGAGGCGGAGGTGAAGCACGATGAGAAGACGTCACCTATCGATTCATCAAGTGAGTTCTTCTTTCTAGCGGGCACCGAGACAAATAAGTACGGCGAAGGAAACTTCGATGCCTTCTACGACTGGGCGAAAGATCGCAGCGACGTAATCACAGCGGACAACCGATCCGCGGCACAGAGTGCGGCCGACCCGGGAGACATGGACAACGGGCTGAATCTACCGATTGGCCCGGGGACCGCTCCCGATCCTTCGATGCCAACCTATGGTGGTGGTGGGGGTTGGACTGGTCCGATTTATGGGGGTTCCAGTATGGCTGCTCCGTTCTGGAATAACTCACTTTATCCGTTCAGCCCATTCGGACCGTACGGCCTGAACCCGTACCCGTACGGCATTCTCGTCGTGTTTCCCCGGTATCGTTATCAGCGAGTGCATTCGCGATGGCCGGACAGTCCGCATTCCAACCACTGGGCTCCCAGAACTGCAGCAGTTGCTCCTGTACGCACCGTGATTCCGACCTATCAACGGTACAGGCCACCGACGTTTATATCGCGTCCGATTCCGCGTTCTTACAGTCCGCCAAGACCGGCCGTTTCGCGCCCATCGGGAGTGGCAGTGCCACGGGTTGGAATTCGAGGCGGCTTTGGAGCGCGTCCGATTGGACACCGGTGATTGCAAGGCGGGGCGATCCGGTTACTGCGTGGGAGCGTAGTAGCCCAAACGCCAGCGGGCTTTGAGCGGGGGAAGACCCTTAGGCTGTTCCAGCTTTACTTCCACTTTGCGGTATTTGCCATTTCGGGCCTGGTTCAGCGGGTAATAGGCCAGGACGTACTGGTTGCGGAGCTCGATGCCAATACGAGTTGCGATGCCGGGCAAGTCCTTTGCGTCCGAGGCAGCAAACGCGCGCCCCCCGGTCTGCTCTGAAATTTCGGATAGCAGCTTCGGTCCGGACCGCTCCGCCGCGGTCAAGGCCAGATAATCGAACGGTTCAAAGACGCCCATCGAATAAATCTGTACGTCTGCTTCGCGAATGAGGTTTTCGATCTCTTCCGCCGTGTAGCGGCTGTTGTTATCGCCGCCGTCGGAAATAATGAGAAGCGCCTTCCGGGGATTCTTTGCGCTCTTCATCTCACGGATTCCCAGGTGCACCGCGTCGAGCAAGGCCGTGAGACCCTGCGGCTCGACGGAAACGAGCCGGGACTGAATATCATCCGGGTTCCGGGTAAACGGAACAGTAAGCTGCGCGTGATCGTTGAACTCGACCAGAAAGGCCTCATCCTGGGCATTCATGGTTTTCAGGAACTGAGCCACAGCGAGCCGGGATGTCTCGATCTTCGCGCCCATGCTGCCGCTGACATCGACCAGGAGACCGACTGAGAGCGGCGCATCTTCGCCCGAAAACTGTTTAACGGTTTGATCCTTGCCATCTTCCAGGACACGAAAATCCTGCTTGTCCAGACCGAGGACAAACCGGTTCATGGCATCGGTGACCGTAACTGGTATAAGCACCAGCGTGGTATCGACCCGAATATCGATTTTCGGATCAGGCGATTGAGCCGGCGCAGCGATGGCGCAGACCCAAAGGATTGAAACAGCAAATAATGAGGCACACCGCACGGCTGCACGCCCCTGGCGAGCATGAGTCTAACATAGAAAACTGACCGTGAAGATCACCAGAATCGAAACTATACGCATTGCGGAATTTCCGCAACTTCTGTGGCTACGCGTCCACACAGACGAAGGTTTGACCGGACTCGGCGAGACATTTTTCAACGCCACTTCCGTGGAGGCCTATCTACATGACGATATTGCGCCGCGTCTCTTAGGCAGAGATGCACTGGCGATCGACGCGATCGCGCGGGATCTGGTGGGTTATCTCGGTTTCCGCTCGACCGGAGTTGAAGCGCGGGCGGCATCGGCGGTCGATATCGCGCTGTGGGATTTATTCGGCAAGTCGACCGGGAAGCCAGTCGTGCAAATGCTGGGTGGTTGGACGCGGGATCGGATTCGGACATACAACACGTGCGCGGGCGCGCAATACATGCGAAAAGCGGCGACACAATCCAGCGCGAACTGGGGCATCGGGAAACAGGAATCCAAGCCGGTTACTGGTTTCGATGATTTAAATGATTTCCTGACGCGGGCAGATGATTTGGCGGAATCGCTGCTTGCGGAAGGAATCACCGCGATGAAGATTTGGCCGTTTGATACGGCGGCTGAACAAGATTATGGACAGTACATCTCGAAGGAAGATCTGAAGAAGGCGCTTGAGCCTTTCGAGAAGATCAGAAAGCGGGTTGGCGACAGGACGGAGATTATGGTTGAATTCCATTCGCTTTGGCAACTCATGCCGGCCATGCGAATTGCGAAAGCACTGACGCCATTTGAAACTTTCTGGCACGAAGATCCCATCAAGATGGATAGCCTGGCTAGCTTGCGGCGATATGCCGAGAATTCGCCTGCGCCGATCTGTGCCTCCGAAACGCTGGCCGGGCGCTGGGCGTTTCGCGATCTGCTGCAAACGGATTCTGTTGGCGTGGTTATGTTTGACCTGTCCTGGTGCGGCGGGATATCGGAAGCACGAAAGATTGCGGCAATGGCGGAGGCGTGGCACCTTCCCGTAGCGCCTCACGATTGCACTGGACCGGTGGTGTTCACAGCCTCCACTCACCTCTCACTGAATGCGCCGAATGCACTCGTGCAGGAATCGGTACGCGCCTTTTATAAGGGTTGGTACCCGGAAGTGGTCACCGCGATTCCAAAGGTGAAGGATGGGTTTGTTACGGTTGAGGACGAACCGGGGTTGGGATGCGAATTGATGCCGGACCTTGATAAACGGTTTTCTGTTTCGAGGCGAATATCGCCGGTGAAAATCTAAACAAATATGCGGGAAGCGGCGCGAGTTGTCGAATCCAGGACATCTATACGCCCCACCATCGGCGTTGTGCTCGGCAGTGGTTTGGGCGCGTTCGCGGATTCACTGGTGCATTCGGTCCGTATTCCGTATAAGCAACTTCCTGGAATGCCGGAAGCAACTGCGATTGGTCATGAAGGCGAATTCGTGATCGGAACGCTGGGCGCAAATGGAGCGGGCACCACCGATGTGGCCGTGATGTCCGGACGCTTTCACCTGTACGAGGGCTACACCGCGAAGCAGGTGACGAGCGGCGTGTGGCTCTTTCGAGAGCTGGGGGTCCGGCAGATCGTAATGACAAACGCCGCCGGCGGAATCAATCCCGCTTACGCCGAAGGAGCACTGGTTCTGATCTCCGATCACATTAATCTGCAGGGATCGAATCCATTAGCCGGGCGAAACGATCCTACCCTGGGCGCAAGGTTTCCCGATATGACAAATGCGTATTCACCCCGGATGCGCGCGCTCGCGTTCGAAACAGCCCAGGAACTTGGAATCCGACTGGAGGAGGGAGTCTACGCGGCCGTGCTTGGTCCCAGCTATGAAACTCCGGCGGAGATCCGCTATTTGAAAATCATCGGCGCGGATCTGGTCGGCATGTCGACGGTTCCGGAAGTAATTGCGGCCAATCACATGGGCATGGATGTGCTTGGAATCTCCTGCGTGACCAATCTTGCGGCCGGGTTGAGCGGCGAAAAGCTGGACCATGGAGATGTGCTCGAGACTGGACGGCGCGTATCCGGCACGTTGTTAAGACTGTTGGCAGGACTGCTTCCTAAATTAGAGCGCCCATGAGCCCATCCGGAAGTCTGGTGCTGTTCGATATTGACGGGACACTAATGCGCGGGGCAGGCCAACACCACCGAGAGGCGCTGGTGGAGGGAATCCGCCGTGTAACCGGACGTTTGACGACGCTGGATGGCGTCCCGACGTCAGGGATGCTGGATCGCGATCTGATTACCGCAATGCTTCGCGCGAGCGGCGAAGGCAACAGCCGTATTCAGAAATCGCTAAGCCGTATCGTTGCCGAATGCCAGAGTTGTTATGCGGCAAACTGCGCGACCGATCTGAGCGCGTTCGTTTGTGTGGGAGTTCACGAGGCTCTTCGAGGGCTGTTCGCGCGAGGAGCAAAAGCAGGCTTAGTGACCGGCAATCTGAGTACGATCGGCTGGAAAAAAGTAGAGTTGGCCGGCTTGCGGGAATACTTTTCGGTGGGTGCTTTCGCGGAAAATGGACGGACCCGGACGCACCTGGCGCAGATAGCCGCGCAACGCGCCCGACGGGAGCGGCTAATCACGAAAGATGCTCGCATTTCGCTGATCGGCGATCACATGAACGACATCCAAGCCGCAAAAGCGAACGGGTTTCAAGCGATCGCGGTCGCGACGGGAGTCATCTCACTTGCGGAGTTGAAAGCGGCAAAGCCTGACATTCTGGTCTCGAATTTAAGCGAGCTGGATTTGGAAAAACTGCTGTAGTTCTACTCGACTCGGCAAAAGCAATACAAAAATTGTTGTGTGGTTCCAAACGGAGTGCGATGCAACTCCTGGGAGCTTTCCAGGAGCCGAAACCGTTCGCCGAATTGATCATGCAACAGGCGGCCGTCATATCGCACAACATCAAGACCGCTGCACTTGGTGGGGCCTTCCGGTCCGAACGTACTGACAATCACGTGACCGCCGGGACGCACAGCGCGGGCAACCGCGTGAACGTAGGCAGATCGCTGCTCGGGTAACGTCAGAAAATGGAATACCGCCCGATCATGCCATACATCATAGGAACAGGGGCGGCAGAAAACGCTGGTCACGTCCGCAACCAGCCAGTGAATGCGCGAGGCACGCGGGCCTAATCGCTGCTTTGCTACCGCGAGGGCCGTCTCTGAAATATCAAGCACCGAAACGTGCTGGTAGCCCCGCGCCAGAAGATCGCCCGCCAGGGTAGATTCACCGCCGCCGACATCAACAATCGAACTGGAAAATCCGGAGGAGGCCCGCTCAATCAAAGCGAGCGATTTTTCCAGATGAGGAGTGTACCAACTGAGAGCGTCAGGCGGTTTTGTGCTGTAGATTTTCTCCCAATGCGCTCTGGTATTCATCCGATACGCCTGCCGAAACGTCGCTTTAATCCTATACTGACCATTGTGCGCTTCTACCGGCATCACATCTACACGCACCTGGTAAGCCTGCTAGGCAATCCCAAACCTATTCGGGAAATACGACAGCAGATTATCCCAAAAGCGCAAGGGACTGTCCTCGAGATCGGCGTAGGTCCCGGCGTCAATTTTGCTCATTACAATCGCGCACGAGTGGGCAAGGTCTACGCGCTGGAACCGAACCCTGGCATGCTCCGGCTTGCCGAAAAAGAACGGGACAAGCTGAATCTGAATCTCGACATTGAGTTTCTGGAATTTCCCGGGGAGCGCATTCCTCTGAGCGATCATACAGTCGATACCGTTGTTAGCACCTTCACCTTCTGTACGATCCCCGCGGTGGCGGAAGCAATCCAAGGTCTCCGGCGGGTATTACGGCCAGGCGGCAACCTGATTTTCTTCGAGCACGGAATCTCTCCGGATTTGGAAATTCAGCGCTGGCAGCGCCGCTTGGAACCAATCGGCCGGCGCGTGTTCGGTGGCTGTCACCTGACGCGGGATATTCCCGCGCTGCTTGCAGAAGCGGGCTTTCGGATCCAGCAAATGGAGACCGGTTATCTGGCCGAATTCCCTAAAGCCTGGACCCATTGCTGGTGGGGAGAAGCAACTCCGCAATAGCTGCACGAACCTTTACGCAAGTGCTTGTCTCTTTTGTGGAAATATCTGGCATTTTTTCGATACTTTCACTATGCTTATGTAGCCAGCGTTTATTCAAGGAGGGTTAAACCTGTGACACGTTCTTTTCGATATTGGTCTGGCTTTAGCGCCATCATATTCGCGGGCCTTTTTGCGGCAAGAGCGGAAGGACAAGCAAGAATTCGATTGATCGGGCCAGTAACAACGGACCAAGGAGTCGAATTCAATGTTTATCTCCCGTTGCGGCACACCGACGAACTGGATCGATTACTGGAAGCGCAGCACACACCTGGAACAGCGGAATTTCATAAGTGGCTGACTCCGGCGCAATTTCGGAACCGTTTCGGGCCAAGTTCGGAAGATATTGCCACACTGTCACAAATACTTGGCGAAGCTGGTTTCACTGTGACGGGTACGCACGCTCACGGAGTACGCGTTCGGGGAACAGCGGGGGCGGTACAACGGGCTTTCGGAGCACCAATTTCCAGCGCCATGACAGCAAACGGCAGGATGCGCATGGTAACGAACGAGCCATTCACGATGCCGGCAGCGCTTCAGCGAATGGGAGCGCGCATCATACATTTCGCGCCGTTACCCGAGCTTCGGTCGCAAGCGCGGCGCATGGCAGGACCCATTTCGCTCGAGAATCGCTACTCTCCTTTCGGCGGGTACTGGTTTGACGATCTGAAGCAGGCATACGATTTTCCATCGGTTCAGTCACTGAACGGCGCAGGCAGGACGATCGCAATTATTTCCGTTTCGGATTTTCTGGACTCCGATATTAAAGCGTTCTTCGCTCACGAATCAACCAAAGCCGCACGGATTTTTCCGCCGCGCATCGTCCGATTCCCGATTGCCGGTGGATCGCCGTTCGATCCCAGCAGCGGAAGTTCTTTTGAAGCCGAACTGGACCTTGAACAGGCGGGAGGGATGGCTCCGGGGGCAACGTTAGTGCTGGTCAATCTTCCTGACGCCTCGCTAGGTTCCTTTATCGATGGTTATCTCACCCTGGTTAACGATAACTTCGCCGATATTGTAAGCACCTCGTTCACGGCCGGAGCGGAAGCTCTGTATACGGCCGCATACAACGCGGGGCAGGATTTTACGGGCATCCTGCAGGTGTTCGACGATGTATTCAAACAAGGTAATGCGCAGGGGATCACATTTGTAGAGGCTTCGGGGGATAGCGGAGGCGTTCCGACGCCACCGCTGGCATATTTCACCAAGGCGCCCCAATTTCCGCCGGTAGTGGTTGGAAGATTCCAGCGCGGCGTCGAGACCTTTAATTCCAGTTCCCATGTAACTTCAGTGGGTGGCACAAATCTGAAGACTACCTTCGATCCGCCGAGCCTGGAATCCAGTTACGTGAATGAAAACGCCTTTGGCGATCCCGAAGTGCCTTATGATCCGTATGGCGTCGGCAACCTGGTCGCCGGCGGCTTTTGGGGTTCGGGCGGTGGGGAAAGCATTCTTTACTCCAAGCCTCCTTATCAGCGGTTTATCGATACCGGAACCACAAATCGCGCGGTACCCGACATTTCACTGCAAATGGGCGGCTGCCCAAGTGGACTCGCGAGGCTGCCTTGCAGAAAGACCGACAGCTTCACCATTGAGTTCTTCGCAGGACAATTGGTCGGCGTGATTGGAACCAGCGTGTCGGCTCCCGACTTTGCCGGTATTCTGGCGCTCAAAGAACAATTCCTGGGAGGATCGAGGCTGGGCAACGTGAATTACGAGATTTACGCGATCGCCGCGGCTCAGCCGGCTGTTGCGAATTCGCCGATCGATTTTCTGCACCAGGGACAGCCGGGCTTCAACGGCGGTTTTCATACGACGGCCACGGGTTATAACCTGGTGCTGGGCGTCGGGACACCGCTTGTGAAGAACTTCATCTTTGCACCCGAGCTGCCGGCTGCAGGGAATCCACAAACAAAATCGAACCCATAGAGACTTAGCTGATGCGGGCCGGGCGCTCCCCGGCCTTTTACTGTGCTGTTTCGGGGACGTAGTACTGAATAGTTCGTGCGCTGATCGCTTCGCCGCGCACAACTTCAACGTACACGTTCCACTGACCGGCATCCGGAAATACGGGCTTCGCAATGTATACACCGGGGCTAACGGCAGGCGCGTCGAATACCTTTACATCAGTGTGTTCCGTCGTTTCAATCTGCAGCTTGACTTTGGCCTGAATCAGCGGCTTGTGAAGGTCGTCCGTCACATCAATTTCGAACGGAATGGCCGCCCCGGTTTGCAACACGGCTTTCGGTTCAAAACGAATGATGAAATTTCCTTCGTGCCGCTGCTGAGCTGGCAGGAGCACGGCTGCGGCAAAAAGAAGAGCGGCGGCAGTTTTCACGCTCTTATTCTAGCCGTCGGTCTACGCGCGGTTCAGGCCTACCTGCATGCTACCCTTTAGCTTCCCGCCTGCCGATGAGGAAACTTCTTGCCTTAAACCGTGGTGAAATTGCAATCCGAATTCTGAGAGCTGCAAACGAGCTGGGTTTGCGGACCGTCGCCGTGTATTCCCAGGAAGACCGGCTGAGTCTGCACCGGTTCAAAGCCGATGAAGCCTACCTTATCGGGGAAGGCCAAGGACCCGTTCAAGCCTACCTGGATGTGGACGGAATTGTCTCGCTGGCGGTGGAGAAGGAAGTGGATGCAATTCATCCGGGTTATGGATTTCTTTCCGAAAATCCAGCGCTTCCACTGGCTTGCCAGCGCGCCGGCATTACGTTTGTGGGTCCGAGCGCGGATATTCTGGAGATGCTTGGCGATAAAACGGCCGCCCGGAAGCTGGCCCAGCGCACCGCGATTCCAGTGGTTCCGGGGACGGAAGATCCGGTTGATCCCGCTAGTCCGGAGATGGAGCGGATTGCCCGCGAGATTGGCTTCCCGCTGATCATAAAGGCGGCGTTCGGCGGGGGCGGGCGCGGCATGCGTGTCGTGGATTCGGCCGCCAATCTGAAAACGAAGTTGCAAGAGGCAAGCCAGGAAGCAGGCGCCGCGTTCGGCAATCCCGCGGTTTTCCTGGAGCGATACATACGCCGGGCCAAGCACGTCGAAATTCAAATCATCGGCGACACGCACGGCAATATTCTGCACCTGTATGAGCGGGACTGCTCGGTACAACGGCGTCACCAGAAAGTGGTTGAGATCGCTCCGGCAATTGGCCTTCCTGATTCGGTGCGCCAGGCGCTTGCGGATGCCGCCGTGAAACTGGCGCGTGCAGCCGGTTACTACAACGCGGGCACGGTCGAGTTTCTGGTTGACGCCGACACGCTGGAATGGTTCTTTATCGAAGTGAATCCACGTGTCCAAGTGGAGCACACGGTGACCGAAATGATCACCGGCGTCGATATCGTTCGCACGCAGATTCAGATAGCGCAGGGATTGAGCCTGCACGGAGAAGAGATCGGGCTGCCCGCGCAGAATGCGATTCCCCTACACGGAACCGCTTTGCAGTGCCGTGTCACGACGGAAGATCCGGCGAACAACTTCATGCCCGATTACGGCAAGATCCACACCTACCGCTCGCCTGCGGGATTTGGCATCCGGCTGGACGGGGCATCCGCTTATGGCGGCGCGGTCATCTCACCGTATTACGATTCGTTGCTGGTGAAGGTGACGGCCTGGGGCAGCAACTTCAAGCAGGCCTGCCAGCGCATGGACCGGGCCCTCCGCGAGTTTCGGATTCGCGGAGTAAAAACGAATATTCCGTTTCTCGAGAATGTTGTCAACAATCCGAGTTTCCAGTCGGGTGAAATAACGACATCGTTCCTGGATGAAACGCCCGGCCTTTTCACGTTTCTTCCCAGGCGTGATCGCGCAACGAAGCTGCTGAGATACCTGGCCGATGTAGTTGTCAACGGAAATCCAGAGGTGGCGAATAGGCCAAAACCTGCAGTCCTTCGTGAACCCCCCGTTCCTCACTCTTCGCTGGCAGAACCTCCGCAAGGGACTCGTCAACTGCTCGACCGGATGGGTCCCAAGAAATTTGCAGAGTGGATTTTGGAGCAGCGCGGCCTGCTCATGACGGATACGACTTTTCGCGACGCGCATCAATCGCTGATGATGACGCGAGTACGCTCTTACGACATGCTGCGCATTGCCGGTTATGTGGCAAGAGAGCTACCCCGGCTTTTTAGTCTGGAGATGTGGGGTGGAGCAACTTTCGACGTAGCGATGCGGTTTCTTCTGGAGGATCCGTGGAACAGGCTGCATGCTTTGCGCGAACGAATTCCGAACATCTGCTTTCAGATGCTACTGCGGGCTTCGAATGCGGTCGGCTATACGGCCTATCCGGACAATGTCGTTCGTGAGTTCATCCGGGAAGCCGCGGTGCAAGGCATCGATGTCTTCCGCATTTTCGATTCGCTCAACTGGCTGCCGAATATGCAAGTTGCGGTTGAAGCTACGCTGGACACCGGCAGGTTCTGTGAAGCGGCGATCTGCTACACCGGCGACATACTTGATCCAGCAAGGGACAAGTATTCACTCAACTACTACGTGCGGCTCGCGAAGGAACTAGAGCGCATGGGAACGCACATACTGGGCGTGAAGGATATGGCCGGATTGCTGCGGCCGTATGCAGCGTACAAACTGGTAAGGGCGCTAAGGGAGGAAGTCGGGATACCCATTCATCTGCATACGCATGACACGAGCGGGATCAACGCTGCAACCATTCTGAAAGCATCCGAAGCCGGAGTGAATATTGCCGATGGGGCGATCTCCGCAATGAGCGGCACCACCAGCCAGCCGAACCTGAATTCAATTGTGGCGGCGCTCGCGCACACTGAACGCGATACGGGCCTGAACTTCGACGCGCTGAACCGCTGCTCGGATTACTGGGAAACGGTGCGCACCTACTACACGCCGTTTGATCAGGCGCCGAAATCAGGCACCGCGGATGTGTACATACACGAGATGCCAGGCGGCCAGTACACAAATTTGAAGGCGCAGGCTGAGGCCATGGGGCTGGGCGGCCGTTGGCCTGAGATCGCGCGCATGTATGCAGACGTGAACATGGCGTTCGGAGACATAGTGAAGGTGACGCCGTCGAGCAAAGTTGTGGGCGACCTCGCGCTGTATCTGATCAGCCACGATCTGAGCGTGAAGGATCTAGAGAACTTGCCGCCGGATCGCCAGCTCGCGTTGCCAAATTCGGTTGCCGACATGTTCATGGGATCGCTCGGGCAGCCGGAGGGCGGGTGGCCGTCGAAGCTGCAGGAAGTTGTCCTGCACGGAAGAAAACCGTTCGAGGGACGGCCTGGCGCGCAGCTTCCGCCTGCCGACCTTGGGCAAGCGGCCTCTAAGGTGAAGCAGCAGACCGGCTCAACCAGCCGTACCGACCTGATGAGCTATCTAATGTACCCGGATGTGTTCGCGAAATTCGCGGCAGCGCGCTCGCAATACGGCGAACTCGAGGTATTGCCTACGCCGCAATTCTTTTACGGTCTGGCTGAACGAAACGAAGTGACGATCGAGCTCGAGCCTGGCAAAACGCTGATCATCCGGCTTCTGACAGTGGGAGAGGTTAGGGCGGACGGAATGCGAACGGTGTTCTTTGAGTTGAATGGCCAGCCGCGCGAAGTTGAAATACGGGACAAATCGTTCAAGGAGGAAGTCGCGGCACGCCGGAAAGCGGATCCCGCGAAACCGGGCGACGTGGGTGCGCCGATTCCGGGCGCGGTAACGACTCTCCATGTAGAACCCGGCGAGAAAGTCAAGAAAGGCGATCGCCTGCTTGTGCTCGAAGCAATGAAAATGCAAACCAGTATCTATGCACCGGTCGCCGGCGCAGTAAAGGAGATTGCTGTTAAGGCGCGCGACACAGTGGAGTCTCACGATTTGCTGGTCATCATTGAATGAACCGAACATCCGCCGCTAGACTGGAATGTGTGCCACGCACGTGGGGGCGTAGCTCAGGTGGATAGAGCACCTGCCTTCTAAGCAGGTGGTCGCTGGTTCGAGTCCAGCCGCCCCTACCAATCAAGCGGCTTCCATTGGATCCATGACTTCCGTCGCGTAAGGCGAAAGAGCTTTGAACGCCTCCGCGTAAGACAGGACCCGAATTACTCGCTAAATGCTAAGTTGAGAGAGGGCCGCTTGATGGACACCCTCACAGAATCGGTATTGGCTACGTTTGACTCCAAGCCCCAGCTCGTTTGGAATCTCAAAGCTTCGGATAAAGTCGAGGCTCGCTTCGACGTTGAAGATATCCGAGCAACCGTTCAATTTGCCCATTTAGATGAAAATTGGAAGGTCTCATTCGGAACTTCTAAAGAACGAATGCCGTTGGCGTTCCAAGTCTTCAGCGGCGTATTCGAAGCGGTGCACGAGTTTTTATTGGTCCGGCAACCGGAGAAGCTGGTATTCACCACAAAAGCGGAGCCGCTCGGACGTCTGTACGAAGGTTACCTAGAGCGTAAGGACACAGAACTCGCTGAGATAGGCTACGCAATGGCTACGGTGAAATCAACACCGCTGGCTGAGTTCATCATCCTGAAACGCACCCCGTCCGCTTGGAAGAAGTAAACCCCCTTTTCGAGCAAACATCCTTAGTTAATTCAGACGATGCGGATTGCCTGTATACATGCTCATCCCGATGACGCGGAGATTCTGGCTGGAGGCACGCTCGCGCTGCTTGCAACGCTTGGACACCAGATCACGATTGTGACCATGACCGCAGGCGATTGCGGGTCGGGAACGTTTAGCGCGGGCGAGATATCCGCTGTTCGCAAAGCTGAAGCGGCGGCTTCGGCGGCGCTGATCAAGGCGGAATACCGCTGCGCCGGTTTTTGGGATTTATCCATTTTCGATAACGATGAATCTCGACGGAAAGTAACCGGAGTGCTGCGGGAACTGCGTCCCGATATCGTGCTGACCGCCTCGCCGAGCGACTACTTGTGCGATCACGAAGCCACCAGCCGACTCGTTCGGGATGCCTGCTTCACGGCTTCCGTTCCGAATTACACCACGCCTACGCCGCAACCGGCGCTTGCTGCGATTCCGCCGCTGTACTTTCTTGATCCAATCGGGCAGATGGATCGAAGCGGCGAAATTGTTACTCCTGACTTCACCATCGATATCGCCTCAACTTTCGCTACAAAAACCGCGATGCTCGCCCGGCACAAGAGCCAGCGAGCATGGCTCAAGCAGCAGCACGGTCTGGACGATTATTTAAGGCAAATGGAAGATTGGACGCGCGCTTGTGGAGTCAGAGCCGGGGTGGTCTTCGGCGAAGGATTCCGGCACTATAAAGTGCATCCTTATCCGCATGAACCTGTGCTTCAACGAATTCTCGCAGCGCATGTTGTAAATGCAAGCCGTAAACTATAGCTAAGTACAATTACAATATCCATTAGAACCTATGCTCCGTCTTTCACTTCTGCTTCTGCTTATCTGCCCTGCCCTGATGCCCGTTGCGGCACAAGCTCAGAATCCCGACTCCTGGAACTATGACAACAACAGCAGATGGGACAACTCCTGGAACCGCCGTCCTTACCCGCGGGCAGGAGCTTGCTTCTTTTCGACCGCAGGTTTCAGAGGCAACCACTTTTGTGTGAGGCGGGGTGATCGTCTGCGCCGGCTGCCCTCCAACTTCGGCGATAACATCTCCTCCATCCAGCTATTTGGAAATGCTCGGGCAATCGTTTTTAACGATCGCGACTTCACCGGCGGAAGCCAGGAGTTTCGCAATAGCATTCCCGATCTCCGGCGCGCTCGCTTTCGTGGCGGCCATACCTGGAACAATCGAATTTCTTCGCTGATTGTGCGCTGATCCGGCCAGTGAAAGGGCGTGCGGGAGCGCCTGCCCCATGCCGGCGCGCTCCTATACTTGGATGGTGCCTTCCAACCTCGACACCTATGTCAAGCAGAACGAAGCCCGCTTTCTGGAGGAGTTGCTGGCATTTTTGCGCATTCCCAGCATTAGCACGCTTCCGGAGCACAAAAACGATGTTGCACAAGCGGCCGAATTCGTTGCCGAACAACTCAACCACTCCGGGCTTGAAAACATAGAGATCATTCAGACGAGTAAGCATCCGCTTGTATACGCTGACTGGATGCACGCACCTGGCAAGCCGACGGTCCTCTGCTACGGACATTACGACGTGCAGCCGCCCGACCCGCTGGATTTGTGGGAATCGCCTCCCTTCTCACCGGTCATTCGGAACGGTAACATCTATGCGCGCGGCGCGTGTGACGACAAAGGACAGATGTATATGCATGTCAAGGCGGTCGAA
>Ga0308174_10000299_pt1 | contig 20703 bp, 21 predicted proteins | sample PhyPR2_FD_203894 | JGI IMG/M metagenome (GOLD analysis project Ga0308174, IMG submission 203894) | Soil microbial communities from UC Gill Tract Community Farm, Albany, California, United States - DLSLS.P.R2 | ecosystem: Environmental > Terrestrial > Soil > Agricultural land | place: USA... | reverse complement strand
GTCCGCGAGCACCGCCCTTACGTGATCTGGAAGGTGGCCGCCACCCTCGACGGACGGGTCGCCGCCGCCGACGGGTCGAGCCGCTGGATCACCGGGCCCGAGGCCCGCGAGGCCGTCCACCGGCTGCGCGCCACCTGCGACGCCGTCGTCGTCGGGTCGGGGACGGCCCTGGCCGACGACCCGCAGCTCACCGTCCGCGACGCGCAGGGCCGGAACGCCGGACGCCAGCCCCTGCGGGTCGTCGTCGACCGGCGCGACCGGGTGCCGGCCACCGCACGCGTGCGCGACGATGCGGCCCCGACCCTGGTCAGCTCCGCGGCGCAACCGAGCGCGCTGCTCGACGAGCTCTTCGACCGGGATGTGCGCCGTGTGCTGCTCGAAGGCGGCCCGACGCTCGCCGCGGCCTTCCTCCGGGATGAGCTGGTCGACGAGATCGTGATCCATCTCGCACCCAAGCTGCTCGGTGCCGGCCCCTCCCTGGTCAGCGACCTGGGAATTCACGGGATCGGTGATGCGCTGGACCTCTCGGTCGTCGACGTCACCCTCCTGGGCGGGGACGTGGCGATCCGGTTGCGCCCCACCCGGCACACTGGTGGGCAGCAGACCGCGGACGAAGGGAGTTGAGGTGTTCACCGGGATCGTCGAAGAGGTGGGCACCCTCGTCGTCCGCGAGGACCAGTCCGACGCCGCGGTGCTGCAGATCCGCGCCGACCGGGTCCTGCAGGACGTCGCCCTCGGCGACTCGATCGCGGTGAACGGCGTCTGCCTCACGGTCACCGGCGTGACGGACGGCGTCTGGAGCACCGACGTCATGGCCGAGACCTTGAGCCGCAGCAGCCTGGGCTCGGTGACCGCCGGCGCGCAGGTCAACCTGGAGCGCGCGGTCACCCCGCACACCCGGCTGGGCGGGCACCTCATGCAGGGCCACGTCGACGGCATGGGCAGCATCGTCGGCCGGGTGCCCGGTGAGCACTGGGAGGTCGTGCGCATCGCCCTGCCGGCCGCGTTGGCCCGCTACGTCGTCGAGAAGGGCTCGATCGCCGTCGACGGCGTCTCGCTCACCGTCAGTGCGGTCAGCCCCACCGACATCCCCGAGCCCTGGTTCGAAGTCAGCCTCATCCCCACCACCCTCCGCGACACCACGCTCGGTTCGCGCGCCCCGGGGGAGCCCGTCAACCTGGAGGTCGACGTGATCGCCAAATACGTGGAGCGACTGCTGGGGGGACGTTCATGAGCTCGCCCCTGGCGCGGCTCGACAGCATCGAGACCGCGATCGCCGCCATCAAGGACGGCCGCCCGGTCGTCGTCATCGACGACGAGGACCGCGAGAACGAGGGCGACCTCATCTTCGCCTCCGAACTGGCGACGCCTGACCTGGTCGCGTTCATGGTCCGGTACACCTCGGGATACATCTGCGTGGCGGTGACCGAGGCGGACGCCGACCGGCTCGACCTGCCCCCGATGTTCCGGGTCAACCAGGACCGCCGCGGCACCGCGTACACCGTCACGGTCGACGCCCGGGAGGGCGTCACCACGGGCATCTCCGCGTCGGACCGGGCGCACACCATCCGGCTGCTCGCCGACGCTTCGACCTCATCGGCCGACCTGGCCCGGCCCGGCCACATCGTGCCGCTGCGGGCCAAGGACGGCGGCGTGCTGCGCCGCCCCGGCCACACCGAGGCCGCGGTCGACCTCGCGGTGCTGGCCGGACTGCGGCCGTCCGGGACGCTGTGCGAGGTCGTCAGCGAGAAGGACCCGACCGGCATGGCCCGCGGCGAGGAGCTGCGGGTCTTCGCCGACGAGCACGACCTCTGCATGATCTCGATCGCCGACCTGATCGCCTACCGCAAGCGGTTCGACAAGCTCGTCCAGCGCGAGGCCGAGGCGCTCGTGCCGCTGGCGGCCGGCACGTTCACCGCGGTGGGGTACCGCAGCTCCTACGACAACCGCGAGCACGTCGCGTTCGTCTACGGCGACATCGGCGACGGCGAGGACGTGCTCGTCCGCGTGCACTCCGAGTGCCTCACCGGCGACGTCTTCGGTTCGCTGCGCTGCGACTGCGGCCCCCAGCTGCAGGCCGCGCTGGCCGCGGTGGCCCAGGAGGGGCGCGGCATCGTGCTCTACATCCGTGGGCACGAGGGCCGGGGCATCGGCCTGCTGCACAAGCTGCAGGCCTACCAGCTCCAGGACGCCGGAGCCGACACCGTCGACGCCAATCTCGACCTGGGACTGCCGGCCGACGCCCGCGACTACGGCACCGGGGCGCAGATCCTGGTCGACCTCGGCGTGCACACGATGCGGCTGCTCACCAACAACCCGGCCAAGCGCGCCGGGCTGGAGGGGTACGGCCTCAGCGTCACCGGGCGCGTGCCGCTGCCGAGCCACGTCACCGCCGAGAACCTGAGCTACCTGCGCACCAAGCGCGACCGGATGGGTCACCTGCTCGACATCATCGAGCCGGAGACCGAGTCGGGTCCGGACGACGTGCCCGCCGCGGTGCCCCTGCACGTCGACGAGCAGCGCTCGTGAGTGGTAGTGGAGCCCCCGCGGTCGAGGCGGTCGACGCGGCGGGGCTGACGCTCGGCATCGTCGCGACGACGTGGCACGGCGAGCTCACCGAGCAGCTGCTCGAGCGTGCCGTCGAAGCAGCCGTCCGCAGTGGTGTGCCGAACCCGACCGTCGTCCGTGCGCCCGGCGCGGTCGAGCTGCCCGTCGTCGCCCAGGCTCTGGCCGAGCGGCACGACGCCGTCGTCGCCCTCGGTGTGGTCATCCGCGGCGGCACCCCGCATTTCGAGTACGTCTGCGACGCGGTCACCGCCGGGCTCACCCGGGTCGCCCTCGACGCGGGCAAGCCGGTCGGCAACGGCGTCCTGACCTGTGACACCGAGCAGCAGGCCCGGGACCGGTCCGGGCTGCCCGGCTCTGCCGAGGACAAGGGCTGGGAGGCCACCATCGCCGCACTGGCCACCGCGCTGACCCTGCGCGGGCTGCGCACGCCGCAGCGCGCGACCGGCTTCTCCGCGTCCCCGACCGGCGTGCTGCGGGACGGCGCGCTGTGAAGACCTTCGACGAGCTGTTCGCCGAGCTGTCGGCGAAGGTCGAGGCGGCCGACCCCTCCTCCGGGAGCGTGCAGGCCGTCCGCGACGGCGTGCACGCCGCGGGCAAGAAGGTCGTCGAGGAGGCGTCGGAGGCCTGGATGGCCGCCGAGCACGAGACGAACGAGCGGACGGCGGAGGAGATCAGCCAGCTCCTCTATCGGGTGCAGGTGCTCATGCTGACCCGGGGCCTGACGCTGGACGACGTCTACGCTCACCTGTAACAGAAGGACCTTCCTGCGCCCCACCACTCGCCAGCTCGCGGCGGGCCCCTGCAGGAGGGCCGACGACAAGGAGACCGTCCCGTGCTGCGCATCGCCGTGCCCAACAAGGGTGTCCTGAGCGAGCCCGCGGCCGAGATGCTCGCCGAGAGCGGCTACCGGCAGCGGCGCAGCACCAAGGACCTCGCGGTCTACGACCCGGACAACGACACGGAGTTCTTCTACCTCCGGCCGCGCGACATCGCCGTCTACGTCGCCGCGGGCACCCTGGACGTCGGCATCACCGGCCGCGACATGCTGCTGGAGACGGCGCCGGTCAACGGTGAGGAGAACGCGGCCGTCGAGGTCATGCCGCTCGGCTTCGGGCAGTCCTCGTTCCGGTTCGCCTCACCGATCGAGTCGGGCATCGAGCGGATCGACCAGCTGGCCGGCAAGCGGATCGCCACGGCCTATCCGGTCCTGCTGCAGCACTACCTGGACGAGCGCGGCATCAAGGCCGGCGTGGTGAAGCTCGACGGGGCGGTGGAGACCGCGTGCCGGCTCGGCGTGGCCGATGCGGTGTGCGATGTCGTCGAGACCGGGACGACGCTGCGCGCGGCCGGGCTGCACATCATCGGCGACCCGGTGCTCAGCAGCGAGGCGATCCTGGTCCGCCGGGAGGGCGCCGAGGAGATCCCCGCCGTCGCCCAGCTGCGCCGGCGGCTGCGCGGCGTGATGGTCGCCCGCCAGTACGTGCTGCTCGACTACGACTGCCCCAACGAGCTGCTGGAGAAGGCGACGGCGGTGACCCCCGGCCTCGAGGGGCCGACGGTGAGCCCGCTGCAGACCCCGGGCTGGTCGGCGGTGCGCGCGATGGTGCGCCAGACCGAGACGAACCGGTTGATGGACGAGCTCTGGGAGCTCGGCGCTCGCGCCATCCTGGTCACGAGCATCCACGCGTCCCGCATCTGAACGCGGCAAGGGCCCCTCTCCCGCCGGGAGAGGGGCCCTTGCCGTCGCTTTCAGTGGTCGCGCGTCGTGCGGTCGACCAGGTCGATCGCGGTGCACAGACCGAGAGCCATCGCACGGCCGCTGGTCGAGCCCGTGGCCAGCAGACCGGCGACCGCCGGAGCCAGCGGGCGCTCGCCCACGAGACCGTGCAGCACGGCCGCGTACTCGCCGCTGACCTGGCCGCACGCGGCGTGCCGGAGCAGCGCCCGCGAGAGCTCGGTCGTGCGGCCGGCCGCCAGGGCGTAGACCGCGGCGGCGAAGCGCTCCGCCGAGGGGTGCCCGAGCAGGACCAGTCCGGCGATCGTGCCCGCCATGACGTCGTCCCCGGCCGGGGTGAGCCCGGGGCCGAGGCCGATCAGCCGGGTGGCGGTCCGGAGGGCCGCATCGAGGTCGGCGCGGCGTACGGCCCCGCGGAGCGCGGCCAGCGGCCCACCGGGTCCGGTGGGCAGTCCGGGAAGGGTGAACGCGCTGTGCGGCACGCCCTCGCCGTAGAGCGCGTTGCGCAGCTGGCGCACGCCCTCGGGCAGGAGGGCCGGGCGCAGGCTCGGCAGCTTGGGGCGCGGGTTCCACCAGGCCGCGGCGCTGACCGCGAGGTCGCCGACCACGACGCGGCCGCCGCCGACGAGCGCCGGGGCGCCGCTGGGCAGGGCGACCAGCGGGCGTCCGTTCATCGGGCGGAAGAGCACGCAGGCCAGCGGCAGCCGGGCGGCATCGCTGGTGAGGATGCCGACCACGTCGGTGCCGCGCTCGGTGGCCACCTGCAGGTAGACGGCGGCCGGGACGGTCATCAGGACGCGTGCCTGGCGGACGGGGCCGCGCAGCAGCTCGGCCACGCCGGTGCTGGCCGAGGCCGGTACCGCGGTCGCGGAACGGGCGGGACGCGCGGTCCTTGCCGCTGCCTGCGCCGAAGCGCGGGGCAGGGGAATCGTGGGGAGTCCGGCCTGCGCAGCGCGGCCGCGGCGCGCCGCGTCCGTCGACTGGCGGGTTCCGAGGCCAGTGAGGTCATTGATGGTGCGCATGGTCGGCCCTTCGGCTAGGGACGACGGGAGGCGCCGACCCCCCGCCCGGTGTCGCTCCACGTCGTCCGTAGGGGGGTCGTCGTCACTCGAAAGCGACGGCCTACCATCCAGCGAACGGGTGAACCGGAGTTCGAACCTATGCGGCGCGTCGCGGGCCCTCTCATGGCGGAACTCGCCAAGAATGAAGGTCCCCGTCCGGGGACTACTGACAGACTGTTGGGGTGTGGCAACCTGGCCGGTGACTACGAGGGGAATGCATCGTGACCCAGAGTGAGACCTCTCTGGCAGCCTCAACTCACCGTAACGGATCCGTTCCGTTCCGCCGTAACTGGGCTGTCGCCGAGTCGCGCCCCGAGACCTCCCGCGACGACCGGACGAGTTGGCAGGAGCGCATGGGCCTCACGGTCGAGGAGGCGCTCGAGCTGCCCGGCCTGAGGGGGACGACCGTGGCCGCCGGTGTCTCCGGTCTGGGCCGCGTCGTCCGCCACATGGTCGTCGACGACCCGGCAGATCCGCTGTCGGCAGCCGGCCCCGATGTCCTCGTCGTCCTCGGGGCCCGGCTGCCCCCGGCGGACCCGGCCAACTACCGCGCTCTCGTGGAGCGGCTGGACTCGATGGGCACCGCCGCACTCGCCTTCCGCCGCACCGAGGGGCCCGCGCCGGTGCCGGGCGAGGTCCTCGCCGAGGCCGAGCGCCGCGGGCTGCCGGTCCTGGCGCTGCCCCCGCACGTCCGCATGGACGAGGTGGTCTCCGAGGTCCTCGGCACGGTCGTCACCAAGCAGGGCCAGGCGCTCGCGCTCACCTCCCGCATGGACGACGAGTTCATGGAGGTCGCGCTCACCGGTGGCGGACTGGCCCAGGTCTCGCAGCGGCTGGCCGTGATGCTGGAGGGCACCGCCGTCCTGGGGCTCGGGCCCGACCGCGAGGTCGTCACCAGCGCCGGCCCCGCCGACGACGTCGCCGAGATCAGCGACTGGCTCTGGCTGCTCGACGCCGCCGCCGATGACGCGCTGGCCGAGCTGACGCCGTCGCGCCGACTCTCCGGCGTCCGCGCCGACCAGACCGTCGTCACGCCGGCCGACGTCCTGGCCGACGCCGACCTGTCGCCGGCCGACGGCATCCTGCTGGTGCCCGGTCACCACGAGCTCCCCGGCGGGGTGGGGGAGTACGCCGTCGCGCCGATCATGGCCGGCGACCAGCGGCACGGCTGGCTGGTGGCGGTGCACCGCCACGGCGCGATGATGCTGGGCGCCGGCGGCGTGCTCGAGCGGGCCGCGGTCATCGCCGCTCTCTCGGTCATCCGGCTGCAGGCCGTGCACTCGGTGGAGCTGCGCTTCCAGGGTGACCTGGTCCGCAGGCTGGTCGGCGGGTCCGTGGGCCACACCGAGCGGACCCTGGCGTACACGCGGTCGTTCGGCTGGCGGCTCGACGGTCCGGTCGCGGTCATGGTCACCGCGACCGAGACGGTCGCCGACGCGCAGGCCGACCCGACGAAGGCCCTCGACGTGCTCGACCGGCTCGCCGACGGCTGGCGGTCGGCGCTCGAGCCGGAGGTGGCCGGTGCGGCCGTCGCCGGCCTGGCCACCGAGATCGTGACCCTGCTGCCGCTCGACGGCCGCACGCCCGAGGAGCTGTCCGCTCTGGTCACGGCGGTGACCTCCCGAGTCAACGGCAGGCTGCGGCGGGTGGGCCGGGTCCTGGGCACCGGCATCGGACGCCCCGCGGAGTCGCTGTCGGCGCTGCAGGAGGCCAACCGTCAGGCGCAGCGGGCGCTGGGTGTCGGGCAGGAGATCCACGGCGCGGGAGTGACGCACTTCGACCAGCTCGGGGTGTTCCGGCTGCTCTCCCTCATCCCGGACAGCACCGAGCTGCGCAGCTACGTCGACGAGGTGCTCGGCCCGCTGGCCGACGCGGCCGACGCCGACTCGGCCGACCTGCGGGAGACGCTGCGGGTGCTGCTGGAGACCAACCTCAACGTCGCGGAATCGGCCCGCCGGCTGCACTTCCACTACAACACGATGCGCTACCGGATCGGGAAGCTGGAGCGGATGCTCGGGCCGTTCACCACCGACCCGACGCTGCGGCTGAACCTGCTGCTCGCCCTGCATGCCGCCCGGATGCGCGGGCTGGACCAGCCGCACCGGCCGCCGGTCGAGGCCGGCTACACCTCGACCCCCGACGACGGCTTCGACGCCCTGCTCTGAGCGTGCACGACGACGTCGCCGTGCTGATCGGGCGGATGGCGGAGCTGCTCGGCAGGCTGACGGACGACGGCGACCCGGCGCGGTTCTTCCTCGGCACCTACCTGCGCACCACGCGGGCGGTGGTGTCGGCGCTGGACGCCGGAGTCTTCGAGGACGCCGACTGGGTGGCCTGCTGGGACGTCGACTTCGCCGGGCTCTACCTCGACGCCCTGGATGCCCATCGGGCCGATCCGGCGGCGCCGCCCGAACCGTGGCGGCTCGCCTTCGGCGCGAAGCCGGGGCTGCCACCGGAGGCGCACGTGTTGCTGGGCATGAACGCGCACATCAACTACGACCTGCCACAGTCGCTGGTGCGGATGATCCCGCCGGCGGACTTCGCGGACCGCGACCGGTTGGCCCGGCGCCGCCGCGACCACGAACGGATCGACGGCATCCTCGCCGCCCGGGTCGCCGAGGAGGACCTCGCGCTGGAGCTGGCCGGCGGACGGCGGACCTCGCTGGACCGGCTTCTGGCGCCGGCCAACCGCATCGCCAGCCGGCTGTTCCTTCAGGAGTCGCGGCGCAAGGTGTGGGCTAACGCGCATGCGCTCCACGAGGCGCGGCTGGCCGGGCCCGACGCCTACGCCCGACGACTGGCGCAGCTCGAGGCGGCCGGGGCTGCGCGGGTGCGGGACCTCCTGCGGCCGGGGCCGGTGCTGCTGCGCCTCGCCGTGCGCGGGTTCGGCGTCACGCTCCCCACGGTGTAGCCCGCCGTCGCGTGGGGCAGGGGGAGTGCAGGCGCCGCACGAGGTGGCGCGGAGGAGGTCCCCGTGCCCGGTCCGCTCGAAGGCAAGGTGGCGCTGGTCACCGGCGCGTCGTCAGGGATCGGCGAGGCGACCGCCGTCGCCCTCGCGGAGGCCGGGGCGGCGGTCGCCATCGGCGCCCGGCGCACCGACCGGCTGGACGCGCTGGCCGGCAAGCTCCGGGACGGCGGTGCGCGTGTTCTCCAGCTGCCGCTCGACGTCACCGACGAGCAGGCCTGCATCGACGCCGTCCGCAGGACCCGCGACGAGCTCGGCGGCCTCGACATCCTGGTGAACAACGCCGGGGTGATGCTGCTCGGCACGATCGTGGGCGCCGACACCGAGGACTGGCGCCGGATGCTGCACACCAACGTCCTGGGCCTGATGTACATGACGCACGCGGCCATCGAGGGCATGGTCGAGCAGGGGTCCGGCGACGTCGTGAACGTCTCCAGCGTCGCCGGCCGCATCGCCCGATACGGCTCCGGGGTCTACAACGCCAGCAAGTGGGGTGTGAACGCGTTCAGCGAGTCGCTGCGCCAGGAGGTCACCGCCCGGGGCGTCCGCATCTCGCTGGTGGAACCCGGTGCGGTCGCCACCGAGCTGACCGACCACATCACCCAGCCCGCCGCGAAGGCCGCGTCCAAGGAGATGACGGCGGCCATGACGCCGCTGCAGGCCGAGGACATCGCCCGCGCGATCCTCTACGTGGTCAGCCAGCCGCCGCACGTCGCGATCAACGAGGTGCTGGTGCGCCCCACCGACCAGGAGCGCTGACCCGACCGAGGTGCCGATTGGCGATTTCGGCACCGGACGAGGAGCGCCGGCCTCCGCTCGGCTCCTCGGTCTGCTACGTCTTGGCCGGTGAGCGATCTCGTCGTGTCCGAGGCGCGGCTCCGGGGTGGGGACGTCGTCGACGTGTTCTGCGCCGACGGCGTGGTCACCGCAATGGTGCCCACCGGAGAGCTGCCCGCTACGCCGGGCGCCGAGGTGGTCGAGGCCGGGGGAGGGCTGGTCACCGAGCCGTTCGTCGACGCGCACCTGCACCTGGACAAGGTGCGGACGCTGCCGCTGATCGGCGACGCGGCGCTGCAGGCGTACACGGCCGACGGCATGGCCGACTCGGCCCGCGGCATCGACCTCGCCCGGGCGGTCAAGCAGCACTACCGCCTGGAGACGCTCCTGCCCCCGATCCGGCAGGCCCTGGCCGACGGGCTGCGGAACGGCGTCCTGCACGTGCAGGCGTTCGCCGACGTCGACACGGCGGCATCGCTGACCGGCGTGCAGGCGGTGCTGGCTGCCCGCGAGGAGTTCCGCGGCCGGGTCGACGTGTCCGTCGTCGCCTTCCCGCAGGACGGCGTGCTGCGCGACCCCGGCGCGGCGGAGCTGGTCGAGCGGGCCATGGCCCTCGGCGCGGACGTCGTCGGCGGCATCCCGTGGATAGAGGCCACGACAGCTGACCAGCAGGCCCACGTCGAGTGGGCGTGCGCGCTCGCCGCCCGGCTGGGCCGGCGGGTGGCGATGCTGACCGACGACGCCCCGGACCCGGCCTTCGACACCACCCGGATGCTCGCCGAGGCCATGCGCCGGCACGGTCTCGAGGGGCGTGGGGTGGCCTGCCACGCCCGCGCCGTCGGGCACTACGACGACGTCCGGCGGGACGCGCTGCTCGACCTCGCGCGGGGGGTGGGGCTGGGCCTCGTCAGCGATCCGCACACCGGCTCGGTGGCGCTGCCTGTGGAGCGGGCGCTCGAGCGGGGCGTGGCCGTCGCCCTGGGCCAGGACGACATCGAGGACGCGTACTACCCGTTCGGCCGGCACAGCTTGCTGGAGGTGGCGTTCCTCGCCGCCCACCTGCTGGACATGCGGTCAGCGGCCCAGTTGGAGGTGCTGGTCGACCTCGTGACGACCTCGGCCGCGCGCGTTCTCGGGCTGGACGACTACGGGCTGCGGGTCGGTGGCCCGGCGGACCTGCTGGTGCACGACGCGACGCGGACGGTCGACCTGCTGGCCCACCACGCCCTGCCGCGCGTCGTGATCCGGGCCGGCCAGGTGCTCTGAAGGCCCCGCTGCAGGGCCCCGCCGCGAGCTCGCGAGTGGTGGGGGGCAGCGGGGTCCTCTTTCAGTCGTGGAAGACCTCTATCGAGGCGCCCATCTCCATCAGGCGTTCGTAGAGGTGTTCGTAGCCGCGGGCGATGATGTCGACGTTGCGCAGCACCGACGTGCCCTTTGCGGCGAGCATCGCCAGCAGGATGCAGACCGCGGGTCGAAGCGCGGGCGGGCAGACCACTTCGGCACTGGACCAGCGGGTGGGCCCGTTGACCAGGACGCGGTGCGGGTCGAGCAGGCGGACGTCGGCGCCCAGCCGGGTCAGGTCCGACAGGTGGATGGCGCGGTTGTCGTAGACCCAGTCGTGGATCATCGTCGCGCCCTCGGCCTGGGCGGCGATGACCGCGAAGAACGGCAGGTTGTCGATGTTGAGGCCCGGGAACGGCATCGGGTGGATCTTGTCGATCGGCGCCTTCAGGGTCGACGGCGAGATCGTGATGTCGGCCAGCCGGGTGTGCCCGTTGTCGGCGAGGTAGTCGGCGGAGAGCTCGTAGCGCAGGCCCATCTCGGCGAGCACCGCCAGCTCGATCTCCAGGAAGTCGATCGGCGCCCGCCGCACGGTGAGCTCCGAGCCGGTGACGATCCCCGCGGTGAGCAGGCTCATCGCCTCGACCGGGTCCTCGCTGATCGTGTAGTCCACATCGGCGTCGAGCACCGGCCGGCCGTGGACGACGAGCGTCGTCGTACCCAGGCCGTCGATGCGGACGCCGAGCAGCTGCAGGTACAGGCAGAGGTCCTGGACCATGTAGTTCGAGCTGGCGTTGCGGATCGTCGTCGTGCCGTCCGTGCGCGCGGCGGCCAGCAGCGCGTTCTCGGTCACGGTGTCCCCGCGCTCGGTCAGCACGATGGCCCGGTCGGGGGCGCCGGTGTGCCGCACCGTCGCCTGGTACTCGCCGGCCCGGGCCTCGATCTCCAGGCCGAACGGACGCAGCGCGATCATGTGCGGCTGCACCGTGCGGGTGCCGAGGTCGCAGCCGCCGGCGTAGGGGAGCTGGAACGTCGTGGCCCGGTGCAGCAGCGGGCCCAGGAACATGATGATGCTGCGGGTCCGGCGGGCGGCGTCGGCGTCGATCCCGGCCAGGTCCAGGTGGTCGGGGACGACGATCGTGAGGTCGTGCCCCCGCTCGTCCCAGGTCGCGGAGACGCCGATCGAGCGCAGCACATCGAGGATGCGCTGGACCTCGACGATGCGGGCCACGTTGCGCAGCGTCGTCCGGCCGCGGTTCAGCAGGGCGGCGCAGAGCAGGGCGACGGCGGCGTTCTTCGACGACTTGACGACGACGCTGCCGCGCAGCGGCCGGCCGCCCTCCACCCGCAGGTGGGTGGGCCCGGTAGGGCCGAGATTGATCAGCTCGCTCTCCAGCGCCGTCGACAGGCGGCCGAGCAGCTCCAGGGTGAGGTTCTGGCCGCCCTGCTCGATCCGGGCGACGGCGCTCTGGCTGGTGCCGAGCCGGTCGGCGAGCTGCTGCTGGGTGAGTCCGCGGTGGCGGCGGGCGTCGCGGACGAGGGAGCCGATGCGTCGCATCACGCTGTCGGCGGGAAGTTCGGTGACCGTCACACAGGCAGATTATCTCGCATGTGAGATGACGGCTTGCAGCGAACCGCGGGAGGAAGCCCGACAGAATGCGATTGTGGATGCACTCGTCACCGGTGGCACCGGCAGGCTCGGTCAGCGTCTTCTCGGGCCGCTCCAGGACGCGGGGCACTCGGTCCGGCAGATGTCGCGGCGGGGAACGGGGCCGGGGGGCGTCCGGGGCGACCTCGTCACCGGGCTGGACCTGACGACGGCGCTCGCCGGCGCGGAGCTCGTCGTCCACGCCGCCAGCGACCCGCGCGGCGACCCGTGGCAGTGCGATGTCGCCGGCACCCGCCGCCTGGTGGAGGCCGTCGACCGCGACCGCCTGCAGCACCTGGTCTACATCTCGATCGTCGGGGTCGACCGCATCCCGTACGGCTACTACCGCGCCAAGTTCGCCGCCGAGCAGATCCTGCTCGCCTCCGGCCTGCCGGTCACGCTGCTCCGGGTCACCCAGTTCCACGACTTCGTCGACGTCCTGCTCGACACCGCACGCCGCGGCCCGGTCGTCCCCGTGCCGATGGGCTGGCGGGTGCAGCCGGTCGACGTGGGCGAGGTCGCCGAGTACGTGACCGAGGTGTGCGCGGCCGCTCCCGCCGGTGGCGTCGTGGAGTTCGGGGGTCCCGAGGACCTGTCCGCTGCGGACCTCGCCCGATCCTGGGCCGCCGTGCGCGCGCCGGGCGCCCACGTGGTGGCGACGCCGGTACCGGGAAAGCTGAGCACGGCCTTCCGGGACGGCGCGGCACTGCCCTCCGGCGGCGCGCGCGGCCGGCGGACCTACGCCCAGCATCTGGCCGGCTGAGGGCCCGTCACCGCAGGGCTCCTGCCAGCCATCGGAGGGGAACGGACTCTCTGTGCGCCATGGCCGATACCCGCCGGATCGTGTCGGTGGCGCCGCCTAGGTTTCAGACCGTGAACACCCCGAGCTCGCCGCCCAGCGGCCGCACCGTCGTTGCCGTCGTCGTCACCCTGCTCGCCTGGGCGTCGGCGTTCGTCGCGATCCGCGGGGTGGGGGAGGACTTCTCGCCCGGCGCCCTCGCCCTGGGCCGGCTGCTGGTCGGCACCGCCGTCCTGGGGCTGCTGTTGTCGCGGCGCGGCTGGGTCCGCCCGACCGGACGTGAATGGGGGCTGCTGGTCGTCTGCGGCGTCGGCTGGTTCGGCATCTACAACCTGGCGCTCAACGCCGCCGAGCGGCACCTGGACGCCGGGACGACGGCGATGCTGGTCAACATCGGCCCGATCCTGATCGCGGTCTTCGCGGGCCTGCTGCTGGGCGAGGGGTTCCCGCGCTGGCTGCTCGCGGGCATCGCGGTCGCGTTCGTGGGGGTGGTGCTCATCGGCGTCGCCACGCGCAGCGCGCAGGCCGACCTGGTGGGTGTCGTCCTCTGCGTGGTCGCGGCGGTCACCTACGCCGCGGGCGTGGTCGCGCAGAAGCCGCTGCTGCGGCGGCTGCCCGGGCTGCAGGTGACGGCGACCGCCTGCGCGATGGGTGCCCTCTGCTGCCTGCCGTGGGCGGGCACGCTGGTCGACGAGCTGGGCACGGCGCCCGGCGGCTCGATCGCCGGCATCGTCTACCTCGGCGCGGTGCCGACGGCGCTGGCGTTCAGCACCTGGGCGTATGCGCTCGGCCGGATGGACGCGGGGAAGCTCGGGGTCACCACCTACGTCGTCCCGCCGCTGGTGATCCTGCTCGGCTGGCTGCTGCTCGACGAGGTGCCGCCGCTCCTGGCGCTGGTGGGCGGTGCGATCTGCCTGGCGGGCGTCGGCCTGTCCCGGCGGCGCGCCCGAGTGCGCCCGCCCGTGCCGATCCCGCAGGAGGCCAGTCCGACGGTGTGAGCGGTCGACCCGTCTCGCCGCGCTGATCCCGGCCGGGCCATAGTGAAGGGGTCGAATCGGGTCGAGCGGGAGGTTCGCGTGGACGAGCAGGACTGGGCGCAGATCGTGGCGGCCGCGACGCGCGCGCCGTCGATCCACAACACCCAGCCGTGGCGGTTCGTCGCCGGCCCCGAGCGGCTCGACGTCCACTTCGACACCGACCGCGCCCTGCCCGTCCTCGACCCGACCGGCCGCCAGCAGATCATCAGCTGCGGCAGTTCCGTCGAGTTCGCGGTCGTGGCCCTGGCCGCCGCCGGGCATGCCGCCGAGGTGGAGCTGCTGCCCGACGCGGCGGACCCCGCGCACCTCGCCACAGTGCGGGTCACCGGGGGGCATGAGCCCTCGGAGGAGGAGCGTGCGCTGGCCGCCGCGATCGAGCGTCGGCACACCGTGCGGGCCGCCTTCCAGCCGCGCGCGGTGGCCGAGGACCTGGTCGACCGGTTGCAGCGCGAGGCGGCCGGCTTCGACACCTGGTTCAAGCCGATCACCCGCTCCGAGGAGGAGGTCGCGACCGTCTTCCTCATCTCCCGCGCCGAGGAGATGGAGCAGAACGACCCCGCCTACCTCGCCGAGCTGCAGAGCTGGATACGGACGGATCCGGGCGCGGCCGACGGCGTCCCGGTCGAGGCGGTGCCGAGCGAGGACCCGCACACCCGCCCGTCGAACTGGCTGATCCGCGACTTCGTCGTCGGTCAGCGGGAGGAGCGCTCCGGCTTCCTCGCGTCCGGGGACCCCGACGCGCCCCCACCGGACGTGGAGCGTCCGACGGTCGTGCTCATGGGCACCGAGGACGACGACCGGTACTCGTGGCTGCTCGCCGGCCGGGCGCTCGGGCGGGTGCTCCTGCACGCCACCGCGGCCGGTGTCGCTGCCTCGCCACTGACCCAGGCGCTCGACTGGCCGGCCACCCGCACCCGCCTGCAGTCCCGGCTGTCCCTCGTGGGGCACCCGCAGATGCTGCTGCGGATGGGGTACGCGCAGGAGGCCGCCGGGAAGGCGGTCAGCGGCCGCCGTCCCGTGTCCGACGTCCTGCGCTTCGAGCCCGCCGGCAGCTGAGACCGGTCAGTCGCGGCGTCGCTCGACCGGCGCCCAGTGGTCGTCGAGCTCGTCCTCGTCCGCCGTCCCGCCGTCGGCCGCCGTCCGCTCGGGCTGCCGCCGGGCCGCCGCCTCGAGGGCGGCATCGCGCTCCTGGGCGCGCTCGGCCTGCTCCAGCCGGGCGGCCGCGCGCTCGGCCTGGCGCTCGGACGCGCCGGGTCCGGCGAGGCGCCACAGCGCGCCGCCCACCACGGCCAGGCCGATCGGGATGACGTACGCCGCCACCCGCTCGGTGCCGCCCTCGCCCAGGTACTCGGTGACGCCGGTCAGGAAGAACACCGTCGCGGCCGTGCCGACCAGGCCCAGCGCGGCGAGCGACGTCCCGAGGATCTCCGAGCGGGGCCGCACGGCGTAGGCCAGCGCGATCAGGCCGAGGTTGCCGGCCACGAGGTGAGCCACCGCCCCGATCGCGTGCACGAGCGCGTTCCCGTCGCTCGGGAAGACGCCGACGAGCAGCACCCCGGCCGCCGACACGGCGAGCAGCACGGGTGCGACCTGTCCGGCCGTGCGGAGGAGTGCCGGGCGGAGCAGGAGGGCGCCGGCCAGGATGAGCCCGGCCTGGGCCACGAAGGAGGCGTTCATCAGGACGTGCGCGGCCGAGTCGCCGGCGCCGAGCGCGCTGATGGTGTCGTCGGCCCGGGAGTAGGAGCCGGCGAACCGGGCCTGCGCGATCGCCTCCACGACGAAGAACTGCAGCGTCAGCAACCAGGCCAGGGCGCCCCAGCGGAGGCGGGTGGGAGTCACGCGCTCCATGGTCCCAGGCGGGTCGGCTGGTCCCCGTCCCGCACCCGCGCCACGACGGCGGCGAACTGCGGGCCGGTGAGCCACGACGGGTTGCTGCCGGCCGGCATGCGGAGCACCTCTGCCTGGCCGGCGACCGGATCGGCCAGCAGCTCCGCGCGATCGATCGGCTCGGCAAGCAGCCTCAGTCGCACCGGCACGACAGGCCCGCCCGCATCCATGGCCGGCGGGCCGGCGAGCACGCCGAGGGCGTGGACGCCCGGCTGCTGCCGGCCGCTGAGCCAGAGCAGGACCGGCTGCCCGGTCGCCATCAGGCCCAGGCGGTACGACGGTCGCACGCACCGGGTGAGCTCCTGCTGCGTGCCCGGGCGCCAGCCGCTGACGAGGTCGCCCGGCGGCCGGGTGGACTTGAGCACCCAGCACGCCACATCGCCGGGAGTCAGCCGCTGCATGTCCCGAGCCAACCAGGCCGGGGCAGCCGTCGAGTGTGCGCCCCAATGCTTGGTGCCCCACGGGTTCTATCGTGGAGCCGTGACGATGACGACGCCGGCGACCGACGACGACATGCTGGCCCTGGAACGGCAGGTCTGTTTCGCACTGTCGGTCGCCGCCCGCAACGTCGTCGCCGTCTATCGGCCGGTCCTCGAGCCGCTGGGCCTGACCCACCCGCAGTACCTGGTGATGCTCGCGCTCTGGCAGCACGGGTCGCTGTCGGTGAAGGCTCTCTCCGGCCTGCTGCAGCTGGACCCCGGCACTCTCTCGCCCCTGCTCAAGCGGCTCGAGTCGGCCGGCCTGCTCCGGCGGGAGCGCGATGCCAACGATCAGCGAAACCTCGCGTTGGCGCTGACGGACAAGGGTCGGGCGCTGCGCACAGACGCGGAGAAGATCCCCGCGGGCATCGTCGAGCGCCTCGGCATGCCGGTCGATGAGCTGATGGCGCTGCAGGGCGCGCTGACCCGGGTGATCGACGCCTCTCGGCAGGCGCTGGGCGCCACCCCAGCGGACGAGGCCGTGTGATTCCAGGAACACTTGGTGGTCCAACCGTTGGGGTACCCGTCATTGTGCGACCATGGGGTCATGGAGCTGATGGACCGGGGGAGTGTCGTCGTGGCAGCTGAAGGACCCCACCGGGACGCCGCGGACGAGGCCGTCATCCGGCCCGCCCCGCACCGGTGGATCTGGTACGCCCTGGGGGGCGGCCTTCCTGCGCGCCACGACCGCTGGGTGCTGCACGACACCACGACCGGCACCTGGTGGGGCCGGCACATCGCGCGCAGCCTCGTCCAGGTCGCGATCCCGATCGCGCTGGTGATGGTGTTCCTGCCGGCGGGATGGGGATTGCGCGCCGCGGCCGCCGGCGGAGGCCTGGCGCTCGCGCTGTTCTACTCGCTGGCCTACATGCCCGAGACCACCGAGAACCGGGTCGTGAAGGCCGGGTACTCCGCGGGAACGGCGACCGCCGAGCGGGAGCGGCGGGGTCTCGGCCGGGCTCAGCGGGAGAGCGAGCGCAAGCGGTCGGCCGCGGCCAGGCGCGCCGCCCGTTACCGGGAGCGCACTGGCCGCTGACCGGCCGGCCTGTGGGTCGGGTCGGGGTCAGTCGGTCGCCGCGTGCTCGTCGGCGCCGGCGGGGTCGGCGTCGTCGGAGCCAACGGCCTGGCGCTCCTGCTCGGTGCGGTGCTCGAGCACCTCGTCGCTCAGATGCGGGTCCTTGGCGTGCTGGGTCCGGTCGCGGGGGACGTTCTCCTCCGGCACGATCACGTCGTCCAGGGTCGGGCTCTCGTTCGTTTCGCTCATGAGGAACCGGTAACCCCTGTCGACCTCGGCTAACCGCTCAGCGGGGCTCGAGCCGTGCGGCGGGTAGCCAGGACTCCACCAGGGCCGGACCATGCGGGCCGGTGACGGTGTACGCCACCCGGCCCTGCCAGGAGCCGCCGCGCTGCCGCCACTCGACGAGCAGACCGGGCCACACGCCGGGAGCCTCCGGGGGGTCCCGCACCCAGCAGTGTCGGCCCTCCCCCCCGTCGCCGGCGGCGGCGTACGCCGGGCCGGGAACCTCCTCGGGGACCGCGATGCCGGAGGCGGCCGCGCGCTCGCCGAGGGACCGTCCCCCACGTCCCGGAGTCATGCCGCCCGCCATGGCAGCAGTGTCGCACGGTCGTCGAACATGCGTTCGACGACATACCGTCCGATCAGTTCCCCGAGATCCCCTCCGCCAGTGTCCGGGCCACCGTGCGCACGAGCGGATGCCCCGGCAGGTCCTCGACCGCCACCGGCAGCGGGAGCGACCAGTTCGGCCGGTCGGTCGTCCCTGGCATGTTCGGCCGGCGGCGTTCACCGACCGCATCGTCCAGGGTCGCCGACAGCAGCAGGGACGGCGCCTCGGCAAGCCGCCGGTGCGCCGCCTCGACCGCCTTCTCGACCGCGACGCCGTCCGCCAACTCGGGCAGGTGGGCCAGCAGCGACGTCCGGCCGCGCTCGAGCTCCTCCTCGGTGCCCGTGCCGTGCTCGCGCTGCTCCACCACGTCGTCGCCGGTCCAGAGCCCGGCGACCGTCGGCAGGTCGTGGGTGGTGATCGCGGCCATCGCGGCGGCCGGCCACCGGGCGGGAGCGTCGTCCTCGAACCAGAGCAGCCGGTAGGAGAGGATCCCGTGCTCGGCCATTGCCTCGCGGACGCCGTCCTCGACCGTGCCGAGGTCCTCGCCCACGACGAGGGCCTGCGCGCGATGGCTCTCCAGCGCCACGATGTCGAGCAGGTCGTCGGACGGATAGCGGACGTAGGCGCCCTCGGCGGCCGAGCCGCCGGCCGGCACCCACCACAGCCGGAAGAGCCCCATGACGTGGTCGATGCGCAGGCCGCCGGCGCCGGCGATGGTGGCGCGGATCGACTGGATGAACGGTTCGTAGTCGGCGTCGCGCAGTCGCCAGGGGTTCAGCGGCGGGGAGCCCCAGTCCTGGCCCTGCGAGTTGAAGGCGTCCGGGGGTGCGCCGACGCTGACACCCTCCGCGAGGATCTCCTGCCATGCCCAGGCGTCCGCGCCGCCCCCGGCGACGCCGATCGGCAGGTCCTGGATCACGGTCATGTCACCGGTGGCGGCGGTGAACTGCAGGTCCAGCGCCCACTGCAGCCACGCGTGGAAGCCGACGACGGCGCCGTGCTGCTCGACGTAGCGAGCCAGCTCCGGACTCTGCGGACGGCGCAGCTCCTCCGGCCAGGTGTGCCAGTCGCCGCCGTGCTCCTCCGCGATCGCGGCCCAGGTGGCCCAGTCCTGCAGCGTCCGTCCCTGCTCCTCGCGCCAGCGGGCGAACGCCTCCCCGCCGCCGTGGGCGAAGAAGATGCGCATGAGCACCTCGCGCTTGCGGGCCCAGATGGCGTCGCGGTCGATCAGGTCGCCGTCCGACAGCGCCCGGCCGGCGTCCTCCTCGAGATCGACGGCCTCGGCGCCGGGCACCTCCGAGACGCGGAGGTAGATCGGGTTGCGGAACCGGCGGGTGGCCGGCAGGTACGGGCTCGCCTCCTGGCCGGCCGTGGGCGCGACGGCGTGCAAGGGGTTGATCAGTACGAAGCCGGCGCCCTGGTCGGCGGCCATCCGGCGGACGGCGCGCAGGTCGGCGAGGTCGCCGATGCCCCAGCTGGCCCGGCTCCGCGTGGCGTAGAGCTGCACCGCCCAGCCCCAGGCGCGGTCGTCGGGCAGCCAGCAGCGGCCGGGGGAGACGATCAGCCGGCGCCGGCGGCCCTCGGCGGACTGCAGCCAGTGGTAGCCGAGCGGGAAGTCGGCCGGCAGCTCGCCGTCGATGTGCCGCACCTCGCCGTCCTCGCAGATGACGTCGGCCTCGTCGACCTCCAGCGCGTCCCCGGGGCGAGCGACGATCGGGGCGCGTTCCTCGAGGTCGGCCGGGGGAGTGCCGATCACCTCGCGCAGCCGGTCGATGGTGGCCTGCGCGACGGAGTGCTCCTCGTCCAGCGCGTCCAGCCAGGTCGCGTCGATGCCCCACTCGTCGGTGGTCGGTGTCGGTGTCACCCGTCGATCCTTCCCGGCGTGGGAAGAGCCTGCAGCTTCAGGGGCGCGGCTTCGCCCTCTTCGTGGCGGATGCCACTGCCGGGTCCTCCGGCCACGGATGGCGGGGGTAGCGGCCGCGCAGCTCGCTGCGGACCGCGGGGTAGCCGGTGACCCAGAACCCGGCGAGGTCCGCGGTCGTGGCGACGACCCGCTGGGCGGGAGAGAGCAGCTGCAGCCGCAGCGGACGCCCGGCGATCAGCGGCGCCTGCGCCCAGCCGAACACCTCCTGCACCCGCACCGACAGCGTCGGGACGTCCGGATCGGTGTAGTCGATCCGGATCCGGGAGCCGGTGGGGACCTCGACCCGCTCCGGCACGACATCGTCGAGCTGACCGGCGACCTGCCACGGGAGAAGCCCGCGCAGGGCCGCGACGACGTCCAGGCGGGTGAGGTCGGCCCGGCTGCGGGCGCCTGACACGTCGATCGCGGCGAGCAGGGTCTCGTCGTCGACGGCCGGCCACGGGTTCCCGAGTCCGGCGTGCGCCGCGGCGAGGCGGGCCCGCAGGTGGATCGCGGCGGGCGTCCAGTGCAGCAGCCCGAGTCCCTCGAGACGCAGACCCTCGGCGACGGCGCGGGCCACGTCGGCCGGGTCCGGGTCGGGAAGTGGCCGCTCGGTCAGCACGATCGACCCCAGCCGCTCCACCCGCGCACTGGACACGTCGCCGTCGCGCCAGGTCACCTCGTCGCGCTCGACGTGCAGCGCGGCACCGGCCTCCAGGGCGGTCGCCTCGTCGATCGCGACGGCCGCGCGCACCCGCGCGTCCCGGCGGCCGGGAGACCGGTCGGCCACGGCGATCGCCAGCCACGGAGCCCCGGTCAGGGCCGTCCCGGGGGAGAGCTCGGCGCCGGTTCCGGCGGCCATGAGATAGGTGCCGGTGCCGCCCGGCCGGCGCCGGGCGAGCCGTTCGGGGTGCGCCAGGCCGACGACGAGGCCGGCG
>Ga0308174_10000297_pt1 | contig 20865 bp, 24 predicted proteins | sample PhyPR2_FD_203894 | JGI IMG/M metagenome (GOLD analysis project Ga0308174, IMG submission 203894) | Soil microbial communities from UC Gill Tract Community Farm, Albany, California, United States - DLSLS.P.R2 | ecosystem: Environmental > Terrestrial > Soil > Agricultural land | place: USA... | reverse complement strand
CAGCCGGGCGTTGCCAAGGCCGTGGCGGAAGCCGAGCGCTACGTACAGCAGTTTTCCTATCAGCAGGATGTGGTAACCGAAAGCGGCGGCACGCCCCAGGTGCGCTTGACGCTGGTGGCGCAGTTCGACCGCGATGCGATCGATCGGTTGCTGCGAAAGCATGACCTGGCCCAGGAAGAGACACCTGCCGTCGCGGGCAAGGCTGCACCGGCCGAGTCCGCGCCGAGTCCCAATCCCGGCAGCTATCGCGTCTGGATTGCGGGGGTGCGCTCGCCGCAGGACTATGCGCGCCTGATCGGCGCGTTGAGCAGCAATGAATTCGTGCGCGACGTACAGGTCGAAATGGCACGTGGCGATGGTCTCCAGGTTCGCGTCGCGACCGCTACGTCACTGGCGCGCCTTCTCGATGCGTGGTCCGCGGGTGCCGTGATTCGCGTTGCCAAGACCAAGCCGCCGGTCGAAGGACTCGACGCGCTGCTCGATCTGCAACCGTGAGGCACTCGCGAACGATCCGCGCATGAGACCCCGGTCGGTCGAACCCAGTGCCTTGCCCGCGGGCTCGTCGCCGTGGCGCCATGTACCCAACGTGTTGACCGGCCTGCGCATGTTGCTGGTCGTGCCATTGGCCTGGATGATCCGCGACGGCTACTACGACGGGGCACTGCTCGTGGCCGCGGGCGCCGGCGCCAGCGACGCTCTGGACGGTTACGTCGCCAAGCGCTTCGGCTGGCAGAGCTGGCTCGGCGGCATTCTCGACCCGATCGCCGACAAGCTGATGCTGATGGCGTGCTTCGTCTCACTCGGACTGGTCGGCGCACATCCGTCCTGGCTCACCTGGCTCGTGGTCGGACGCGACGTCGTGATCGTTGCCGGCGCGGTCGCCTACCATTATCTGATCGGCCGGCTCAACGCGCAGCCGTCGCAGTTGAGCAAGCTTACGACCTGCGTCCAGATCGCATACGTGCTGGTGCAACTGCTGCACCTGACTTCCTGGTTCGATTTGCCAGCCTTTAGCGATGCAGTGATGTGGCTGACCGTGATCCTCACTGTCCTCAGTGGCGCCCAATACGTGGTCGTCTGGTCGCTGAAGGCCCGGCGCGAGACGGCAGGCGCGAATCGCGGGAGTCGCCAGTGAACGAGCCGATGATCGCGCCGCGTTGGCAGTTGCTCGCGCTTATCCTCGTCATCGGTTTCCTCCTGTACCTGCTGGCGCCGGTGCTGACACCGTTCGCGATTGCCGCGATGTTCGCTTACCTGTTCGACCCGTTCGTGGAGCGGCTCGAGCGCTTGCGGCTCGGCCGCAATGCGGCGGTCTCGATCGTTTTTCTTGTCCTGACGCTGATTGTCATCCTCGTCCTGATTTGGCTGATCCCGTATTTGCAGCGGCAAATCACCGCATTTATCCGCCATCTGCCGGGCTGGCTGGACTGGTTCCAGACGGTTGCCGTCCCATGGCTGCGCGAGCAATTGTCGCTCGACATCGATATACCGGACATGCAGCAGCTGGTCGGCGTGCTTCAGGAGCATTGGCGCGAAGCTGGCGGCGTCGTCGCGGCGGTCGTGGCGCGCGTGTCCCGCTCCGGTGTTGCGCTGATCGCAGGCATCGTGCACCTGATCATCGTGCCGGTCGCGTTTTTCTACCTGTTGCGCGACTGGCACCTGATGATCGCCCGCATTCGCGAACTGCTGCCACGCTCGCTCGAGCCGATCGTGTCGCGTCTCGCGCGCGAATCGGACGAAACCCTGAGTGCGTTCGTGCGCGGCCAGCTGTCGGTCATGGTCGTGCTCGGCGTGCTATACGCGATCGCCTTGTGGGCTATCGGCCTGGACATCGGACCCTTGATTGGCCTGTTTGCGGGACTGATCAGCTTCGTGCCGTACCTGGGCGCGATCCTGGGTGTTCTCGCCGGCGTGATCGCGGTGTTGGTCGAATATCACGACTTTATCCATGTCGCGCTGGTGCTGGTGATCTTCACGGTCGGGCACCTGATCGAAGGTTACGTGCTGGTGCCGCGCCTGGTCGGTGAAAAAATCGGCTTGCATCCGCTGGCGGTGATTTTCGCCATATTGGCCGGTGGTGAACTGTTCGGATTTCTCGGCGTGCTGCTGGCCTTGCCGATCGCCTCGGTGATCATGGTCGTATTGCGCTATGTGCACGAGCGCTATCGCGACAGCGCGCTGTACCGTTCCGGCGAAGAGCCGCTTGCCGACCTAACGGCCGGCGACGACCACCTGGGCAGTGCCGCGCGTGCCGGCGCCCCGACGAACATCGGCGACGCGCCGATCGCGCCCCCAGCCCCGCTCGCCGATCCGACCGCACGCGCATGAAACAGCAATTGCCGCTGGCGTTGCGCTGGCCGGCGCAGCAACGCTTCGATGCCTATGTGCCTGGTGACAATGCCGTAGCGATCGGACTGCTGACCGATGCGGCGGTGGCGGGCGACGCACCCTGGGTATTTCTCTCCGGCGCGGCCGGCAGCGGCAAGACCCACTTGTTGATCGCCGCATGCGCCGCGGCGACCGAGAACGGCCGCGATGCCCAATATCTGTCGCTGCGCAGCGTTGTCGGCGAAAGCCTTGCAACGGCGGCAGCAGTGCGAACCGATGCCGACCGTGCGACGAGTGCCTCGCGGCCGGACATCGCCAGCACGCTGCGTGCGTTGCGCGGCAGCGACCTGCTGGCACTGGACGATGTCGACGCGCTCGCCGGCAATGCGGCGGCCGAGCACGCGCTGTTTGACCTGTACAACCGCGCGCGCAGTGAGAAATCCACGTTACTGTTCAGCGCGGCAATGCCACCCGGCCAAGCCGGAGTCCAACTGCCGGACCTGGTCTCGCGCTTGTCGGCCTGCGCCCAGGCCGTGCTCAAGCCGTTGGCCGATTCCGAGCGTCGCGAAGCGTTGCGCCTGCGCGCGCAGGCGCGCGGGCTGACTCTGGATGACAGTGTGCTCGACTGGTTGTTCGCGCGTACGCAGCGCGACCTCGGCAGCCTCACCGCGCTGCTGGATCGGCTCGATCGCGAATCGCTCGCGGCGCAACGGCGCATCACCGTGCCGTTTTTGCGCCAGCTGCTAGATGCCGATATAAACCCGGGCCTGTTCGATTAGGCGCACGCTGGATCGGCTTTGTGGGTTCGAATGCAGCTTGGCCCACCGATGTTGCCGATGAAAAGACCTCAGCCGGTATCCGGGAGGCGGATGCCGGGACCAGTGATTTTCCTCTCCGGCTGCCGACCCGTGCGGCTGTGCAGCGCCTGATCGAGAGCGGCCAATCGCTCCGGCGTGCCGACATCGGTCCAGAAGCCAGGATGATGTTCGCCGCTGACCTGGCCTTTGGCCATAGCCGCGCGCAAAAGCGGCACCGTACTGAATACGCCCGGCGGGTGTCCGGCGACCAACTCGGGCCGGTAGACGCCTATTCCGGCAAAGGTCAATTTCTGCCCCGGCGCTGACGAGGCGATAGCGCCGGCCGAGTCATCTTCGAGCAGCCCGTTGCGCAGGACGAAGTCACCGGCCGGATGCTGCGGCGGATTGTCGACCAGGACCAGATGCGCGAGCCCGTTTGGATTTTGCGGCAATGTGGAAAAAGCGAAATCGCAAAGGATGTCGCCGTTGACGGCGATGTACGGGGCGTCGCCCAGCATCAGCAATGCGTGCAGCATGCCGCCGCCCGTTTCCAGCGGCTTGGGTCCTTCGTACGAGTAGGCGATCTGCAGGCCCCAGCGCGAGCCGTCGCCGAGGGCTTTCGGAAATTGATCGGCCAGGTGCGAGGTGTTGATGACCACCCGGCGCACGCCGGCCGCCGCCAGATTTTCCAGGTGCCATTCGATCAGGTGCTTGCCGCCGACGCGCAACAGCGGCTTCGGCGTCGCATCGCTCAGCGGACGCATGCGTTCGCCACGCCCTGCAGCGAAGATCAGTGCACGCTCGATCATCGCGCGAGCGCCGATTCGGCAACCGGGCGCGGCTCGGCGATATCACGGTCGCCGATGCAGCGTTCGATCAGCGCGGCGAAATCGACCAGCGCCGGATACAGCCGCGCAACGCTCATCACGTAATCGCGCACGCGCGGAAGGTCGGCGAGATAGGCGGATTTGCCGTCGCGGTAGTAGAGGCGGCAGAAAATGCCGAGGACCTTGATGTGGCGCTGCAATCCGATCAGGTCGAACCAGCGGCGGAAATGCGCGCCATCGACCTGCACGACTCCGGCAGCGGCCAGGCGCACCCGATAGTCTTCGACCCACGCATCGACCTGCTCGATAGGCCAGGTGATGTAGCAGTCGCGCAGGAGCGACGCCAAATCGTATGCCACCGGTCCCAGCATCGCGCCCTGGAAGTCGATGATCCCCGGATTGTTGTCGTCGGTGATCAGCAGGTTGCGGCTGTGATAGTCGCGATGCATGAAGGCACGCGGCTGTTCGTCGGCGCTGGTGGCCAGCAGGCGAAAGGCCGTTTCGACCACGTCCCAATCGCCGCAACTCAGGGTGCAGCCCAGATGGCGTTCGAGAAACCAGGCACCGAGCAGTTCCATTTCCGGTATCGTGCGCGTCGCGTCGAATACCGGCAGGTCGGCCGTTCCCACCTGCGCCTGCATGCGCAGCAGCGCGTCGAGTGCGTCGGCATAGAGCTCGGGCGCGCTGCCACGGTTGAGTTCGGGCAGGTAGGTGCGGGTGCCGAGGTCTTCCATCAGAACAAAGCCACGCTCTGGGTCGCTGGCGATCACTTCCGGTGAATGCAATCCGGCCGCGCGCAAGCGCGAACCGATATCCAGCCACGGCCGCACGTCTTCGAGTTCCGTCGGAGCATCCATGACGATCCAGGTCCGCAGGCCATCACTTGCGCGCCAGTAGCTGCGAAAGCTCGCGTCAGCCGAGGCGACCTCGACAGTCAGCGGCGTAGCCAGGGAGCCCTGCGCGAAAGCCAAGAGGGCAGCGGCACGATCTACGGACATCGGAGTGGTTCCTGCGGCGGAAGAGTCTTCGTAGTTTAGCGAGTGTTTTCGGCCTTTTCGGGGCAGTATCAGAGTGGGTGTCGAATTGACCTGTCGGTTCTGAAATAGTACTATTTCGGTACGGTATTGGTCTACGCCGCCCGGATCGATTGCCCAATATCAGATCGATCTTTCGCAGCCTTGGATGGAGTCGCCGAAGTGTTACGCGTCAGCAAACTCACCGATTACGCGACCGTCGTCATGACCGTGCTGGCCGGCGTTGCCGACGGGCCGCACGCGGTCATCAGCGCGCAGGATCTGGCCGAGCGCGCACGCCTCGAGTTGCCGACCGTCAGCAAGCTGCTCAAGCAGCTTGCGCACGCCGGACTGGTCGACTCGTTCCGCGGCGTCAACGGCGGCTACCGTCTTGCACGGTCCGCGGACCGCATCACCATTGCCGAAATCGTGACCGCGATGGAAGGCCCGATCGGCATGACCGAATGCAGCGCCCACGCCGGGCAGTGCGGCCACGAAACGCATTGCGGCGTGCGCGTGAACTGGCAACGCATCAACGTGGCGATTGCCGGAGCGCTTGCCAGCGTAACCGTCGCCGACATGCGCAAGCCGGCGCCGAGCCGGCACGCGAAGATCGCCGTCCAACTCGCCACCGCCTGAAGCTCTATGAATCCGGAACTCTCCAGTAATCTGGCGGACGCCCCGACCGACACCGTCGGCGACGCGATGAACCGGCGCTACTCGGCCGGCTTTGTCACCGACATCGAGAGCGAAAGCCTGCCGCCGGGCTTGGGCGAAGACGTCGTGCGCGCGATCTCGGCACGCAAGAACGAACCGGACTGGATGACGCAGTGGCGCCTGGCCGCGTATCGCCATTGGCTTACCATGTCGCCGCCGCACTGGGCGAAGCTCAGGATCGCACCGATCGATTTCCAGGCGATCAGTTATTTCTCGCAACCGAAAAACCGGCCCAAGTCCCTGGCCGAGGTTGATCCGAAACTGCTTGAAACCTACGACAAGCTCGGCGTGCCGCTGCATGAGCGCGCGCGCCTCGCCGGAGTTGCCGTCGACGCGGTGTTCGATTCGGTGTCGGTCGGCACCACGTTTCGCAAAGAGCTTGCCGAAGCCGGCGTGATCTTCTGTTCGATGTCCGAGGCAGTTCGCGAGCACCCGGATCTCGTGCGCCAGTATCTCGGGACCGTTGTTCCGACCCGCGACAACTATTTCGCCGCGCTGAACTCGGCGGTGTTCTCCGACGGCAGTTTCGTTTTCGTGCCGAAGGGTGTGCGTTGCCCGATGGAGCTGAGCACCTACTTCCGCATCAACGCGCGCGATACCGGCCAGTTCGAACGCACTTTGCTGATCGCCGAGGAAGGCGCGAGCGTGTCCTACCTCGAAGGCTGCACCGCGCCGATGCGCGACGAGAACCAGCTGCACGCCGCGGTGGTGGAACTGGTCGCGCTGGACGATGCCAGCATCAAGTACTCGACCGTGCAGAACTGGTATCCGGGCGACGAGAATGGCGTCGGCGGCATCTACAACTTCGTCACCAAGCGCGGCGATTGCCGCGGCGCGCGCAGCAAGATTTCCTGGACCCAGGTCGAAACCGGCTCGGCGATCACCTGGAAGTATCCGAGCTGCGTGCTGCGCGGCGACGATTCGACCGGCGAGTTCAACTCGGTTGCGCTGACCCATCACTGCCAGCAGGCCGACACCGGCACCAAGATGATCCACATTGGCAAAAATACCAAAAGCAAGATCATCTCCAAGGGTATTTCGGCCGGACGCGGGCAGAATACCTACCGCGGCCTGGTCAAGATTGAAAAGGGTGCTGATGGCGCGCGCAATTACACGCAGTGCGATTCGCTGCTGATCGGCAAGAAGTGCGGCGCGCATACCTTTCCATACATCGAGGTCAAGCATCCGGGCGCCATCGTCGAGCACGAGGCGACCACGTCGAAGATTTCCGACGATCAGCTGTTCTATTGCCGGGCGCGCGGCATCGCGGAGGAAGACGCGGTATCGATGATCGTCGACGGCTTCTGCAAGCAGGTGTTTCGCGAATTGCCGATGGAGTTCGCGGTCGAGGCCAAGAAGCTGCTCGAGGTGTCGCTCGAGGGAGCGGTCGGATGAGCGACGCGTTGCAGGCACACTGGCAAGCGGTCTACCGCGACAAAGCGGCGCCGCAGACCAGTTGGCACCGTGCGCATCTGGACGAGTCGTTGCGCCTGATCGATGCCTTGGGACTTCCGCAAGGCACGCCGGTGCTGGATGTCGGCGGCGGTCGCTCGAGCTTGGTGGACGACCTGCTGGCGCGCGGCTTTGGCGATGTCAGCGTGCTCGATCTGTCGAGCGCAGCGCTGCACGATACCCGTGCGCGCCTCGGCGCGCGCGGCGAGAACCTGCGCTGGATCGCTGGTAACGTGCTCGACGTTGACCTGCCTGAGGCGCATTTCGGACTTTGGCATGATCGTGCGGCGTTTCATTTCCTGATCGATGCGGCCGCGCGCGCCCGCTACCTCGCACAGATTACTAGCGCCGTTCGGGCCGGCGGCCACGCCGTTATCGCAACGTTTGCACCCGATGGCCCGGAGCGTTGCAGTGGCCTGCCGGTCGCCCGCTACGATTCGGCGCAACTCGCGATGCAATTTGCGCCGGCGTTCGAACGCTGCGCCGAAAGCCGCGAACTCCACCGCACTCCGTGGGACAGCGAGCAGGCATTTACCTACGTAGTGTTGCGGCGCGTTGCCGGCAGCGCATGAATCTCAACAGAGCAGGCCTATGCTGAAGATCGACAATCTCCACGTCCGCGTCGCCGGAAAGGAAATCCTCAAGGGACTTACGCTCGCAGTCGGTGCCGGCGAGGTGCACGCGATCATGGGCCCGAACGGCGCCGGCAAGTCGACGCTCGGCAACGTCCTGGCGGGGCGCGAAGGGTACGAGGTGAGCGCCGGCACGATCGAGTACAAGGGAAGGAACCTGCTCGACCTGGAACCCGAACAGCGCGCGGCCGAAGGCGTGTTCCTTGCGTTCCAGTATCCGGTCGAGATTCCGGGCGTCAACAACACCTACTTTCTCAAAGCCGCATTGAACGCTCAGCGCAAGCATCGGGGCCAGCCGGAACTGGATTCGATGCAATTCCTGAAGCTCGTGCGCGAAAAATTGCGGGTGCTGCACATCCCGGACGATCTGATGAACCGCGCCGTAAACGCCGGGTTTTCCGGCGGCGAAAAAAAGCGCAACGAGATTTTCCAGATGGCGCTGCTCGAGCCGCAACTCGCGATTCTGGACGAAACCGATTCGGGTCTCGACATCGATGCACTCAAGATGGTTGCCGACGGCGTGAACGCGATGCGCGATCCGGCGCGTGCGTTCGTCGTGATCACCCATTACCAGCGCCTGCTCGAGTACATCGTGCCGGACTTCGTGCACGTGCTGGTCGACGGCCGCATTGTCGAGAGCGGCGACCGTTCGCTGGCATTGAAGCTCGAGGAACACGGCTATGCATGGATTGCCGACCGCCGCCTTGCAGGGGCCGCGTGACGTGAGCCTCGACCTGCTCGCCGAGTTGGGTGCCGGAGATGCGCGCGAGCGCGAGGAGTCCTGGCGCTACAGCAAGGGTGCATTGCGCGCGCTGTCGCAACAGGAATTCCTTCCGGCGACTGCGTTGCCGCTGCCGGCGCCGTTGCAGGCGCAGCTCGAACGGACGACGACACGCGGAAGGCGCCTGGTCTTCATCAATGGCTCGTATGCCGCCTCCGACTCGGATATCAGCGCGCTCGGCGGCGAAATCCTGATCCAGCACGGTGCTGGCAACGAGGTCGCGATTACGTTTTCCGGCGCCGACGCCGAACCGCTGCACCTGGTATACGCCAGCGTGCCGGGGAACGCGGCGACACGCTGGCGCGCAACGTGCCGCGTCGAGCTGCGCGATGGGCGCGCAACGATCATCGAGCAACACCTCGGTGCGCCGGGCGCCGACGTGCTCGGATCGCTGCGCTCAGACGTGGCGGTCGCAGCGAATGCGCACCTTTGCATCGCCAGCGTCAGCGACGTTCCTAACTCGGTATCGCTGTATCGGCGCACTGACGTTGCAGTGGCCGCCGCAGCCTCTCTGGTTTCGACCCACGCGACGTTCGGAGGCCGCTTGCAGCGGCTGGACTTCGACGTCGATCTTGGCGGCGAACGGGCACGGCTCGAATCGAACGGCAGCTTCGTGCTGCGCGGGCGCGAGCACGCCGACATGCACCTGCAGGTGCGCCATCGTACGCGTGATACGCAAAGCGCGGTCCTGTGGCGCGGCGTGGCCCACGAGCGCGCGCGCGGCATATTTCATGGCGGAATCACCGTGGCCGCGGGCGCCGATGGCGCGGATGCACGCTTGTCGAACAAAAACCTGCTGCTGTCCGCGCAAGCCGAGATCGACACGCAACCGGTGCTCGAAATTTATGCCGACGAGGTCAAGGCGGCGCATGGCGCTACCGTGGGCCAGCTCGATCCGACCGCGCTGTTCTACCTGCGTTCGCGTGGCCTTTCGGCCGAAACGGCGCGAAACCTGCTGATTGCCGGTTTCTGCCGCGAAACGTTCGCTGCCGTGGGCAACGAGCTGCGCGCACAACTCGAATCGCTGCTGCTGCAGCGCCTGCCGCAGGAGGTGACCGAATGAGTGCAGTTCCGAACATCGCTGTCGCCCAGCCGTTCGATCCGATGCAGTACCGGCCGGATTTTCCCGTGCTGGCGCGTCGCATTCACGGCAAGCCGCTCATTTATTTCGACAGCGCCAATACCGCCCAGAAGCCCACCGTCGTCGTCGACGCGGTCGCGCGCTATTACCGCGAGTACACCGCGAACGTCGCGCGCGCCGTGCACACGCTCGGCGAAGAAGCCACGGCGGCCTACGAGGCAGTCCGCGACAAGCTTGCCCGGTTCATCAACGCACCGCGCGATGAAGTCGTGTTCACCAGCGGCACCACGAACGCGATCAACCTGGTCGCCTACAGCTTCGCGCTGCCGCGACTGCGGCCGGGCGATGAGATCCTGATTACGGCGATGGAGCACCACGCCAACATCGTGCCGTGGCAGCTCGTGTGCGAGCGCACCGGTGCGAAGATCAAGGTCGCGCCCATCAACGACAAGGGTGAGCTGATTGTCGAGCGTTTCATGGAGCTGCTGACCCCCTCGGTCAAGCTCGCCGGCGTCGTGCATGTGTCGAATGTCCTCGGCACCCTCAATCCGGTGCGCGACCTGGCCAAGGCCTGTCGCGCACGCGGCATACCGCTGTTGGTCGACGGTTCGCAAGCGGCCCCGCATATTCCGATTGACGTGCAGGCGATCGGCTGCGACTTCTACGCATTCACCGGCCACAAACTCTTCGGGCCGACCGGCACGGGCGCGCTTTGGGCAAGGCGCGAGTGGCTGCAGGCGATGCCGCCGTTTTTTGGCGGCGGCGAAATGATCAAGACCGTGAGTTTCGAAAAAACCACGTTTGCCGATCCGCCGCACAAGTTCGAAGCGGGCACGCCGAATATCGCCGGTTTTATCGGCTTGGGTGCGGCGGTGGACTACATCGAGTCGATCGGGCGCGAACGCATTGCGGGTTACGAGCGCGAGTTGCTGGGCTATGCGACCGAGCGCTTGAAGTCGGTCCAGGGTTTGCGCCTGTTCGGCGAGGCGCGCGAAAAAGCGGCGGTGTTGTCGTTCCTGATCGACGGCATCCACGCACATGATCTGGCAACGCTGCTCGACCATGAGGGCGTGGCCGTGCGCTCGGGCCATCATTGCGCGCATCCGCTCATGCAATTCTTCGGGGTGCCGGCGACCGCACGCGCGTCACTGGCGTTCTACAACACACGCGACGAAGTCGATGAGTTCGTCACAGCCATTGGCCGGGTGCGCAAACTTTTGCAGTAAGCTAGCCGCGTTGGAACGCAGAAGAGACACAGTCGCAGCGCCCGTGCCGATGACCGCCGCCGACCTCTATACGCAAGCCGTATTGGACCATTACCGCTCGCCGCGCAATTTCGGCGAGCTCCCCGGCTACACGCATGCCGCCGAGGGGCACAATCCGCTCTGTGGGGATCGTCTGAATATCCAGCTGCGCGCGAGCGGCGGTCAAGTCAGCGCGATGCGCTTTAGGGGCGAAGCATGTGCCATCGCCACGGCAACCGCCTCGATGCTGAGCGAGCTCGCGGTCGGTCGCGATCTGCACGCGCTGGCCGACTTGGCCGAGCGGTTCGGACAGCTGGTAGCCGGCGATCTCGAGCAGGATCCATCATTGATGGAACTCAACGCGATGCGGGAACTCGCGTACCATCCCGTGCGGCGGAAATGCGCACTGCTCGCGTTTGCGACCCTGAGCGCAGCGCTCGGCGGGGCCAGTGCTGCTTCGACCGAAGGGATCGTGGAATGAACACGGCGGCGTCGCACTCCAGCCTGACATTTCGTGATGCGCGCGTGCCGGATGTCGCGGCGGTCGTGGCATTGGTCGAATCGGCTTACCGCGGCGATGCCAGCCGCGCCGGCTGGACCACCGAAGCGGATCTGCTCGACGGCCAGCGCGTGGACGTGCTCGGCGTTTCCGATATCGTCACCCACCGGAGCAGCCGCATCCTGCTCGCCGAAGCCGGCGGCGAACTGCTGGCCTGCTGTCATCTGGAAAAGCAGGGGCGTGCTTGCTACTTCGGCATGTTTTCGGTGAAACCGACACAGCAGGGCAGTGGTATCGGCCAGCGCATGCTGCAAGAAGCCGAGCGCGTCGCCCGCGACGATTGGAAATGCCGCGTCATGGAAATGACGGTAATCACGGTGCGCGATGAACTGATCGCCTGGTATGTGCGCCGCGGTTATCGCCGCAGTGGCAAGTACAAACCGTTCCCGTACGGCGACGCCCGCTTTGGAATTCCCAAACGCGATGATTTGCGTTTCGAGTTGTTGACCAAAGAGTTGTGAGACGTGAGACGAGAGACGAGAGACGGGAGACGCACGATCGGCAGAGGTTAATTAGCCTGACAGCACCGAGTTGATCCCGCCGCTCATGGCAGGCAAGCTCTTGACGTCTCACGTCTCACGTCTCACGTCTCACGTCTCACGTCTAACGTCTAACGTCTAACGTCTCCCGTCTCCCGTCTCCCGTCTCCCGTCTCCCGTTCTCATGTCCTGGATTCGCGTCTGCAATCAATCGGAGCTTCTGCCTGGCGAATTCAAGGTCGCCTGGGCTGGGGATGTGCCGATTGCGGTTTTCAATATCGATGGCGAGTTGTACGCGATCGAGGATGTCTGCACGCACGACGGCGGCGACCTGGCGGGCGGCGACTTGCACGGCTATGAGATCGAGTGCCCGCGTCACGGCGCACGCTTCGATGTGCGGACCGGAGCTGTCTGTTCGCCCCCCGCGTATGAGCCAACGGCATCCTTTCCGGTCAAGGTCGAGGACGGGATCATTTACACACGCGACGACAGGTAGCGCGGGCAAATGTCATTGGGTCCTTTCCCACAGGCGAGCCGCGTCAGCGCAACCCTGCCTACCTACACGCTATGTGGCTGGCCAGGCGGATCAATGCCCGTCGTACGCAGCGCCGTGGCGTTGTCGCTGAGCTTGGCCGATCACACCGCCTCGTAGTGGTTGGACGTGTTTGCAGTTTGACAAAATCGTTGCTGTAAATGAGAATCGCTCTCAATAAGGTTCGTTTTTCCGCTCGTTTGCTGCAGGGGTAACCGTTTGTGTTCCAGGGATTTTCTAGAGTTGTCGGTCAGTTGCCGGTTGGTCTGCGCGGAAAAGTGAACCCCGCAGCAAGCGCCGCACGTCCGTCATCCGGCCAAGCGCCCCGGGTGCATGACGCGGCAATAGAGGACGCGCTCGCGTTGTCGAATCCGACAGTTACGACGCGGTCACTGGAACATCTGACCCGGCCCGCAGCCGAAGCCCGTAATCCGATAGATCTGAAGGCATAAACATGCAGCATCGCTCGTTCGTTCGACCTCGATTGGCGCTGTTGCTTTGCCTGGCGCTCTCGAACTCGGCTTACGCCGACGACGCTGGGCTCAAGACGGAGGTCGATGCCTTGCGCGCCGAAGTGGCGGCATTGCGCGCGCTGGTGCAGGACATGCAGGCTGGACAGACCCACAGCGCAGCGCCTGCGCCCGTAGCCGCTTCCGCAGTGATGCCGCCTTCGCCCGCAGCATCTGCGGCCATCCCGGCGCAGGCTGTCGCCAGCGCGTCGCCTGCAGCGCCCAAACGCGACACTGCGAACGCCAGCACCACGATTTGGGGCTATGGTGAATTGAACTATAACCATCCGACCGCCAAGACCGGCGATACGCAAGCGGATCTGCGACGCGCGGTGATCGGCTTTGGTCATTCTTTTGACGACGCGACTCGCGTTTACGGCGAATTCGAATGGGAGCACGCCGTCGCTTCGGCCGACGATCAGGGCGAAACCGAAGTCGAACAGCTTTACGTCGAGCATTCCCTGTCAGGAAACTACGGTGTGCGCGCCGGCCTGATGCTGATTCCACTTGGCCTGCTCAATGAGCACCACGAACCGGCGAACTATTACGGCGTCGAACGCAATTTCGTCGAGACGGCAATCATTCCCACGACATGGCGCGAAGGCGGCGTGGCGATGTATGGCAGCACCGATGCGGGTTTCAGCTGGAGCGCCGGCGTCGGCACTGGCCCGGATCTGGGCAAATGGGATCCCGCGTCGGGCGAAGGGCGCGAGTCGCCGCTGGGCAGCATCCATCAGGAATTGCAACTGGCGAAGGCACATGACCTGTCCGGGTTCGGCGCGCTGAACTGGCAAGGCATGCCCGGCCTGCTCGTCGGCGGCGGCGTGTTTGCCGGCAAGATCGGCCAGGACACCGCGGATTTCCCGGCCAACGGCGCACAGCTGGTGCTGGGTGAGGCGCACGTTCGCTGGCAACCCGGGCCGTTCGACCTCAGCGCGTTGTACTCACGCGGCACGATCAGCGACACGCAGGCATTGAACCTGACTTATCTCGGAGAACCTACCCCGGTGCCGAAAGCGTTCTGGGGCGGTTATGCGCAAGGCGCCTGGCGCGCGCTCGAATGGGGCCAATCAAGTCTGGTACCCTTCCTGCGCTACGAAGAATTCAACACGGGGGCCGCCTACGCGCAACAGCCGGCCGGGTTCGGGACGCCGGCGTTGCCGACCCAACGCGTGTGGACCGCCGGAGCCAACTATTATTTGAATCCGAATGTCGTGTTCAAGGTGGATTACCAGCGTTTCGACTATGACGACGAGGCGCTGGGTTACGGTAACCGCATCGACCTCGGACTGGGCTATCAATTCTGACCGGCCATGAAAGCGCGCTGGCTGATACCGCTCGGCGTGGCCGCCGCACCGATCGCTCAGGTCGCGTTCGCGGCGCAGTACATGACCATCGAGCAGGCACAGCGCGCGGCTTTTCCCACGGCCGACACTTTCGTGGCGACGACTGCTGCAACCGATGCGGTCGTCGGTGCACCCCCGGGCTGGTCGCCGAAAATCTGGCGCGCATCGGCGGGCGCGCAAAACCTCGGCTGGCTGCTGGTCGATCAGGTCGTCGGCAAGAGTGAGTTGATCACCTATTCGCTCGCGCTGGATCAAAGGGGCGCCGTGCTTGCGGTCGAGGTGCTCGATTACCGCGAATCGCACGGTGGCGAGATCCGGCTGGCGGGCTGGCGCAAGCAGTTCGTCGGCAAAACCGTCGCGGATCCGGTCGAACTGAACTCCGATATCAAGAACATTTCCGGCGCGACGCTGTCTTCACGCCACGTGACCGAAGGCGTGCGGCGTTTGCTACAAATGTACAATGCGGCACTGCGGGGTGCCGGCTCATGACCGGAGCGCTGTTTCGCCGCGCGCGTCCCTGGCTCGGCACGCTGGTGGAGATCCAGCTCGACGGCTGCGCGCCTGATCGCGCCGCATCCGTCTGCGAAAAGGCATTCGCGGAAATCGCCGCGATCCATCGCTTGATGAGCTTCCACGAAGCGGGCAGCGATCTTGGCCGCCTGCATCGCGCCGGCGCGCGCACGACGCTGCGCGTCGACCGCCGCACGCGCGACGTGCTGGGCTGGGCATTGCGAATTGCTGCGGCGTCCGACGGATGCTTCGATCCCACGATCGCTGCGCAGCAAGTGGCTTGGGGCCTGTTGCCGCGCCCTGCCGGGTCGGCGTCGCCCGATCCGAACGCAAACTGGCGCGACATCGAACTGGTGGGTTGCGCTGGCGTGCGCTTAGCGCGGCCGTTATGGCTCGATCTCGGCGGCATTGCCAAAGGCTATGCGGTCGACCGCGCCATGGACATTCTCGGCGACACCGGCGCCAGTCAAATCCTGATCAATGCCGGTGGTGATTTGCGTGTCAGGGGCGCCTCAGCGCGCGTGAACGTGCGCACGCACGCAGGGCTTGAATCATCGCCGCGCCTCGAGCTTGCCAATGCCGCGCTCGCGACGAGCGCGCCATCCGGGAACACCGGGCACAAGCGGGAAAGCAGATTCAGCGCGCACGTCCATGGCCGCACGCGCCGGCCGCTCGCATTACGGCGCAGCGTTAGCGTCGTGGCGGAGCGTTGTGTCGTGGCCGATGCCCTGACCAAAGTGGTGATGGCTGCCAGCGATCGCGTTGCACTGCGCGTGCTGCGCCAGTTCCGCGCGCAGGCCGGCGTTTGCCGCGGCAACGGCAGCTGGACGCTGCTTGGAGCCGCCGCATGAAGCCGCACGCAAAGCACGCGCACCCGCACAACCGCTCGCACGTCACGCATCCGCCCCAGCACGGATCGCGGCTTTCTCCCAAGCAGCGCGCCGCGACCTACGCTGCGTTCACGCTGGCCTGGCTGAGCGGCAGCCTGTGGTTGCTATTCCACTATTTTCTGCAGAGGCAGGGGGAATTTGCCCTGGAGCCGCATCCGCTCGAGCACTGGTGGTTGCGCCTGCATGGCCTGTGTGCATTCGTCTTGTTGTGGCTCGGCGGGCTGATCTGGGCGCTGCACGTTCGGCCCGGCTTGCGCTGGCCGCTGCGCCGGCGTAGCGGCATCTCGATCGCGGTCGTATTTTGCGCTCTCGCCGCAACCGGCTATTTTTTGTACTACGTCGACGACGGCGCGTTCCGTGATGCGGCCGGTATCGTGCACTGGGTCGTTGGCCTGAGCGTGGCCGTACCCGTAGCGCTGCATGCGCTGCCGAAAAGGCGCGCGTCGCGCGGATGAGGTTGGGGTGGGCCTTGGCCAACCGCGTTGAACTGTGGAGTGGGCCTTCTCACAAACTGTCTTGGCGGGCCTGAAAAAGAGCAGTGGCTAAGGCCCGGCCCACGTGAGCGGTGGTCAAGGGCCGAAGCTAGGTCGACAATTGCGTCAGCTTGACCAGCACCAGTTCACCACCGCCGCTGAGCACGCGGTTGCGCCGGGCGGGATCGGGTTCGAGCAGCAGCGAGTCGCCCGCCTCGAGTGCTGTGCTCTCGGGGCCCTTGAGTGCGGCCTGCCCAGCCACGAGGTGCACGAACCATGTGGTAGTGGCTTCCGGGAGAAACACCATCGGCCCGACCAAAGGCCGATGCAATGCCTCGACCCCGACGAGGTCGCGCCGGGCGATCACGTTGAAATCGCGCACCGGACCGGAAAGCAGGCGGCCGAATACGTTCTTCTCGCCGGCGAAGCGGAAGAAGCGCAGGCGCTGATCGAGGCGCACGGCCTCGTCGCCTTCAAATTGCAGTTCCATTCCTATGCCGTCAAGTAGCGCGATCTGTCGGTCGTATTCTGGAAAAGTGGAAAACGGACCATCGCTGCCGATTTCGGCGATGCTGATGCGCCAATCGAACGCGCCGTCCACCGCATTGGGCGACACGGCAAGTTCGGTCGTCCAGCCGCCAGCGTTCTTCCAGCGCATGCGCCGGTAATCGGTGCTGCGCAGCAGCTTGACGCTCACCCGGATCGCGTCCACAGACGCGGGACGTACCCGGCGAGCGCATAAGCCGCAGCCGCGGCAACGCACCCGATTCCGAGGCTGGGCAAGAAGGCATAACCGGCGCGCGGCATCCACGGCATCACCAGAAACAGCAGCAGCAACGGCAGTACCAGCCAGAAAACGCAGCTTGCGAATCCGGCGATCCGCGTCGGCGGAGCGCGATCGCGCCACACCCAGATCATCGCCAGGATCCAGGTGAGCGGCAGTGACGCCAAGAGTGGGCCCGCAATGATGGAATGGCGCGCCGAGTTCGTCACGCCGGCCACGAGCGATGCGAGAACATGAGCTTGAGCAGGAACGCCATCATGCGGCAGCCGGTGCAGCCAGAAGCGCATGCAGCTGGGCGGTCGAGCGCGCCAGGCTTTCAGCCCAGTGATAGCCGATGATCGGCTTGCCGCTGTGCGCGTCCAGGAATTCTTCCTGCTGTCCGGGGCCGAGCAGGTGGCGGTAGTCGACCGTAATCTCCGTCCCTGGCTGCAAGTCGCTCAACGCGAACACGAATCCCAGGTGCCACAGGCAGCACGGATCGAACGAGTGATTGATGAAGCACTCGTCCGGCCACTCCGGCGTCACGGTATAGCGGTCCTCGAACCAGCGTACGGTCGAGGCGAGCAACTGCTCGGCATCGGGCCGGGCCAGAAGTTCGTCCCATTTGTATACTTTCTGGATGTCGTCGGGCGCGGTGACCAGACGGCCACGCGCCACCGGCTGCTCCAGAAACAAACCCTGGCCAGCGCCGGGGATCAGCGAAGCGGAAATTCGATAGCGGGGCAGAATCATGCGGAACTCACGGCGGATGCGCCATAAAGTCTAACGCAAGCGCGCGACAAGCCGCAGGCGCGCAGGCTAAACTCGGACCTTCGCCAAAGGGAAGTGAGCATGGATTCCACACAGGTCAGCGACGTCATCTCGGGACTCTGGGACGATCAGATCGTTCCGCAACTGGTCGAATACATCCGGATTCCAAACAAGTCGCCGATGTTCGACGCACGCTGGGCCGAGCACGGCTACATGGACAAAGCCGTGGCGCAACTGGCCGGTTGGGCCAAGTCGCACCGGATATCCGGAATGACGGTGGATGTAGTCCGGCTGGACGGGCGTACGCCGCTGATTTTCATCGATGTGCCGGCCGCGGGAAGCCAGGCGCAGGTTGCCGGCGCCGACGATTGCGTCCTTCTGTACGGACACCTGGACAAGCAGCCCGAAATGACCGGCTGGTCGGCCCACCTGGGTCCGTGGAAGCCGGTGATCGAAGGCGACCGCTTGTATGGGCGTGGTGGCGCTGACGATGGTTACGCGCTGTTCGGCTCGCTCGCGGCGATTCTCGCGCTGCAGGCGCAGGATCTACCGCACGCGCGCTGCGTCATCATGATCGAGGCCTGCGAAGAATCCGGCAGCTACGATCTTCCCTACTATGTCGATCATCTCGCCGCGCGCATCGGCAAGCCATCGCTGGTCGTGTGCCTCGATTCGGGTTGTGGCAACTACGAACAGATGTGGCTGACGACGTCACTTCGCGGACTGACTGGCGGCAATCTCAGTGTGCAGGTGCTCGATGAAGGCGTGCACTCCGGCGATGCCAGCGGCATCGTCGCGTCGAGCTTTCGCATCCTCCGCCAGCTACTCTCGCGGCTCGAAGACGAGACCACCGGCCGCATCAAGCCGCAGGAGCTTTACGTCGAGATTCCGGCGCAGAGAGTGGAACAAGCGCAACGGACGGCGAAGGTGCTCGGCGAGGCCGTGTATTCGAAATTTCCGTTCACCGGCGCGATGCGGCCGGTCGAGACCGATTTGGCGGAACTGGTGCTCAATCGCACCTGGCGACCAGCGCTCGCCATAACCGGCATGGATGGCATGCCGGCGCTCGAGTCGGCCGGAAACGTGTTGCGTCCGTTTACCGCAGTGAAGTTGTCGTTGCGCCTGCCACCGACACTGGATGGCACCCGTGCTGGCGAATGCGTCAAGCGCCTGCTGGAAAGCGATCCGCCGTACGGCGCCAAGGTGACATTCGCGCTCGAGAAAGCGACGTCGGGCTGGAACGCGCCGCCGCTCGCGCCCTGGCTTGAAGCCTCGGTCGAGGCCGCGTCACGCGAGTTCTTCAACGCCCCGCCGGCCTACAACGGCGAGGGCGGCAGCATCCCCTTCATGGGCATGCTCGGGGAAAAATTCCCGGGCGCGCAGTTCCTGATCACCGGCGTACTGGGGCCGCAATCCAATGCACACGGTCCGAACGAGTTCCTGCACATTCCGACCGGCAAGCGCGTCAGCATGTGCGTGGCGAAGGTATTGGCAGATCACTACCAGGCCAGCCAGAAAGGTCTGACGAACGGGGTTGCCGCGAGCGCTGCGCACACGCATCGTGGCGAAAACGGCTGCTGCTGAAAGCGGAAATATGGACCCGGGCGCGACACCCGAGTTTGAGATTCGTCCCGCTATGGAGCGCGATGTTCCGGCTCTCGCGCGGCTGGCAACCGAACTGGGTTACCCGGCGCAGGTCGAGGACATGCGCGAACGCCTCGAGCGAGTCGCGAACGAAGGCGCCGGCACCGTTCTCGTGGCGGCCGGCGCGCACAACGAGGTGCTTGGTTGGACGCACGTCGTCGAGCGGATCAACCTCGAAGAAGCGCCGTTTGCCGAACTCGCCGGACTGATCGTCGCGGATGGCGCACGCGGACTGGGAATTGGCGCCGCGCTGCTGCGTGCCGCCGAAGAGTGGGCGCGGACGCGCGCATTGTCCAAGCTACGCGTGCGCAGCAACGTGGTGCGCGAGCGCGCGCACGGCTTTTACCGGAGCGCGGGTTATGTCGAGCGCAAGCGCCAGGTAGTTTTCGACAAGCCGCTCGGCTAAGGCGCCTTGGCGACCCCGGGCACAGTCTGCAAAAATGCCCAGAGCGCATCCACTTCGGAATCGGTAAACGTCGCGAATGCCTTGTAGGGCATGAACGGATCGAGCACCGATCCGTCCGGACGCTTGCCGGTGCGCAGGGCGGTGGCGAAATCGGCTTTGGTCCACTGGCCGATGCCGGCAGCCGGATCCGGCGTGATGTTGCGCGCTGATGGAAAACTTGGCGGTGTGCCTGGCACGTGGCCACCGGCAAAATTCTGTCCATGACAGCCGGTGCACGAATGCGCCAGGTAGTGGCCGTAATCGGCGTTCGCCGCCGCGACTACGGCATTGGCGTGGGCCGCACGCTGGTCGATTTGCAAGCCGTAAACCAGAGGCGCCTTGCCGAGCAGGAACAGGGTTCGCATCAATGGTCCGGCGGACGGCGGCGGCACTTCACGATCCACCGGCGCGACCGAACTCACGTACGCGATAAGGTCGGCGGTATCGGCATCGGTCAGTGCCGCAAAATCGGTTGTCGGCATGTACAGCAGCAACCGGGCCGCCTCGCCGACGCCGTGCCGCACCGCGCGTTCGATCGCAACCGGATCGAGCCGGTTGCCGATGCCGTTTTTGCCGCGCGTCAGGTTCGGCGCGGCAAAGACGCCGATCGGGAACGCATCGACCAGGACGCGCCCGCCGAGATCGGCACTGTGGCAGTCGGTGCAGCCGCGCGTGATCGCCAGATGCTCACCGCGCGCAATGGCCGCCGGATCCGACGCGATTGCCAGCGCAGGTTCCTTGACCTCGATCCGTTGCGCCATCAGCGAACTGCTGCGCCAATAGATCAACCCCAGCGCTGTCAACAGCACGATGGCAAGCACCACCAGGATTTTTCCGAGTACCCGCAAAATCTTCATCGTAGCTCCCGCTTACTTTCGTAGTTTCAGGAATCAGCGCGCCGCCGGAATCCGCAGACTGCCGTAGCGGCAGGAATTGCGCGTGCGCCCTGCGCAAGCCTGGGGCGACAAATCCTTGTCCAGGCAGACGCGTACTTCAGCCAGCTCGCCACCCTCGTGGCAGACGACGCTGAGCATATTTTCACCGAGCCCGGGGTTGGCGTCCATAAAACGAC
>Ga0308174_10000296_pt1 | contig 20933 bp, 17 predicted proteins | sample PhyPR2_FD_203894 | JGI IMG/M metagenome (GOLD analysis project Ga0308174, IMG submission 203894) | Soil microbial communities from UC Gill Tract Community Farm, Albany, California, United States - DLSLS.P.R2 | ecosystem: Environmental > Terrestrial > Soil > Agricultural land | place: USA... | reverse complement strand
ACAAACATCAGAGCGCGGACATGCGAGCTGGAAATAGACAGGGAGAACACCAGGTAAGCCCCCGAGAGCAGCATGAAGAACGATACACGGCGGGTAGCTCTCCACAACCACATCTTCGTCGTCAATATCAGAAGCGCGGCACCGATATAGAAAAAAAATTCATAGCTTAAGCTCCATGCCAGCGTGATTATAGGCTTGATATGAAATATGCCAGGCAGAAGCAGTAGATTCTGAATGATATAGATAGCTTCCGCGGCGCCAGTGACGCCGCGAAGCTTACTGGCCTCCGGAAAGAACAGCGGGAGCAGGAGGTAGAGCGCGAATACCGCGAGAAACGTTGGATAAATGCGTTCAGTGCGCCTCCGCAGGAAGCTGATAAACCCAACTTTATGGCGGATTAGCGCCCCATAGATAAGATAGCCACTGAGGACGAAGAACAGATCAACGCCGCAGTTGCCCGCTATTCCGAGGAAATGTGACGAGCGCCATAGCATGGTTCCCTGCGCATAACGCCCAAAAAGAGCGTGAAAATGCACAAAAAATACCATCAACACCGCTAACCCTCTCATCCCTTCCATTGCGGTGAGTCTTCCAACCTCATCAGAGATTTTGTAGATACCTCCCACCCGCTCCAGCCAACGAGAACGTGCCGGCGCTTGGGCCGTCGGACAGCCGGTCTCGGCGGCAATTGAGCCTATGATGGAGCTCATATGCCACTGATCTGGGAATCCGGTGACAATTCAGCGCTGCCGCTGTGGCCAAATACAGGCAGGCGTTCGCGACCCGAGTTCCGGCCATCAAGAAAGTTCCATATATCTCGGACCGCCGCTCTCATCACTGGGAAACTATAATTCTTCTCTAATCGCTTGCGGGCTGCCTGCGCCAGCCTGCTTCGGCGGCCGCCGTCCGTCAGTAAAGACCCAACAGCGTCCGCGAACTCCGATGGTTCATCCGCAAGAACGATTTCCTTGCCATCCACGAATTCCAATCCCTCGGCGCCGATCCCCATCGAGACAATCGTTTTCCCCAGCGTGGCCGTTTCCAGAATTTTCAGCCCTGGCCTATCGCGAGATACGGATAGTGGAGATAAAACTTTTCTGCGAATGCCATTGGGTGAGCTGGGGACCCGGCCGCAATATAATCGTGGACCAGCAGGCCCGAAATGTAATCCGAAGGTTCGTCCTGATATCGGCTTAACGCTGACCGAAAGGCTCCGGCGGCGTACTGGAGCGCCACGACGACCGCAAGAAGCAAGGAGCAGACATAGGCTCTCCGAGCCCAGGATTTCAAAACTAACCCGTACGCTCGCGCGCGATTGTGCCGGTCGGGTGTACACACTCCTGGGGATAGAACCCGAATTCCTGACTTCAGAGTTCGGCAAAATCGCCTCTTTGATCGCGGGAAGATCTGATGTCATCTTTTAACTAGCCGTGATCGTCGGACGCTCATCCTCGCTCCCGATATCACAATGCACTGCGGGGAAGTAGTAGTTCATTGGCAGCTTTCGTCCAGTTGGGCTAAACATCCGGAAGTGAACAATGCCGACATGATGCAGCGTGAACTTGAGAGTCGTCTTCAAAACGCCAACTCCATACTTCATACTGCGTGAGAACGAAATTGAGGAGGCTTCCTGAAAGTATTTTGTAGGGCAAGAAACTTCGCCAATTCGGAATTTGAAGTGAACGGACTGGGCGAGCATTTCGTTATCAAATACGAAATCGTCTGAGTTTTCAAGCAGAGGCAGCGTCTCCAGAACTTGGCGGCTATAGGCACGGAAGCCAGTGTGATACTCAGAAAGTTTCGCACGAACAAGAAGGTTCTGAAACATCGTCAAGAATCGATTGGCAATGTACTTGTATCTCGGCATACCTCCCTTCAGCGCGCCACCTCCAATGATCCGTGAACCGAGCACAACATCGTATACGCCAAACGCGATCATACTTGCCATAGCTGTGACCAGCAAGGGTGTGTATTGGTAATCGGGATGGACCATCACCACGATATCCGCTCCGTCAGCCAGCGCCTCCCGGTAGCACGTCTGTTGGTTTCTGCCGTAACCGTAGTTGCGATCATGGACAAACACCTTAAGATTCAAGTGTTCTGCAGTATGTACAGTATTATCCCTACTGTGATCATCCACCAGAATCATAGAGTCCACTAAATTCGGCAGTTCGCGTACCGTTTTCTCAAGAGTTCTCTCTGCGTTATATGCAGGCATTACGACGACAACTCGTTTGCCACCGATCATGTGATCTCCTCGCGTCCGGCGATTAATGTGCCGGCATCATTCGTATCTTTGGTCAGGCTCGCAGCGATCGGCGGCAAATCATTCGTGATTCATTCCACGCCTCTGTTGGTCACGCCAATCACGAACAAATTTGATATCCATCGCGTCCCACGCGTATTCCACCGCCGCTCTCATGACTGGCAGGCTATAACTCTTTTCCAATCGCTTGCGGGCTGCCTGCCCCATCCTGCCCCGGCGGTCGCGGTCGGCCAGTAACGAGGCAACAGCCTCCGCGAACTCCGAGGGCGCATCGGCCAGAACAATTTCCTCGCCATCCACGAATTCCAATCCCTCGGCGCCGATCCTCGTCGAGACAATCGCTTTCCCCAGCGCGGCCGCTTCCAGAATTTTTAGCCGGGTACCGCTGCCGATTCTCAAAGGCACGACACAAACCGCGGCCTTGCAAATCTCGGGCCGCAAGTCGGCAAGGGTCCCGGTGAATCGTATGCCGGGAATGCGCGCAAACTCCTGTTTGAAATGTGGTGAGGGTGCACGCCCGGCGACGACGAACTCCGCCTTCGGAACAAGCGTTCGCAGGCGCGGCAGAATGCGGTGCGCAAAGTACCGGACCGCATCGCGGTTCGGGTGCCAATCCATGCCGCCCGCATATAGAACTGTGTGGTTCTCTTCGGCTTCCTCGAAAACGGGAGCGTATGCGTCCGCATCGATGACGTTCGGAACGATGAGAATGGAGCTATATGGCGCCAGCTTCTGGAATGTGGAACGATCATGATCGGAGCAGACCAGCACAGTGCTTGCTCGCCTGGTGGCTTCCCGTTCCCAACGCCGGACCTTGCGCGCTTCGAGTCGCGCGTACAGCGCTCTCAGAGGGTTCTCGGCGTGAGCCACATATCTCTCGAGCAGCAGATGCTCGGCATTGTGGTGATCGACGACCAGCGGTACGGGCAAGCATTCGGGCAAATTTGGAAGAAGATCGGTCTCTTCCACGAGCACTGCATCGTATGCCGAGCTACGAAGAAGGCCCTCAACCCGTGCTTGCATGCCGGCTGAGCGAGAACTGGCGGGCCCATAAGGATATGGCGAGAAAAACGCGGCAATCCGCATACGTAGATTCATTCCGGCGGATAGGCTGGCGACCTTGCGTGGAATGACTTCGATGTTCCGGCAAACATGAGATAGTTCCACTCTGTGTCGATCCAGTTCCGCAGGATCACCGAAGCACAAAAGGTCCACACAGCAGCGCTCCGCACGAAGGCAGTTCAGTATCGCCCATACCCGCATCTTGTAGCCATTCGTGGATGGATAGGGCAAGCTGTTTGCGAGCATCAGCACCCGGCGCTGACTCGATCGGACTGTGCCGAAGCCGGTCAATTGCTCGTCTTCCACCGTGGGCAGGCGGCTATCGGCGAAAGAGGTCTTCATGCCCGGGTTGCCTCCAGAAACTGGTGATAATTCCAACCGATTTCGACGGCCATTTCGCGCCAGTTCGCAGATTGGTTGTGCCGAACGACCGGGAGCAGTCGGCTCAGCTCGTCTGACACCAGCGCTGTTTTTGATTCTGTGATCGGAGTTCCCAGGCCGAATAGTATTTCGGTTGCGGCGCGGTAAATCGAATATCGGGGAGATGACCGCAGTCCTCCGGTCAACCACCGGGTCCCATAGCGTAGCGTCTCTCCCCAGCCACATCGGCGAGCTACAAAGCTCCATCCTCGCAAGCGCTGATACGCGGATTGCTTCGGCATTCCGCTCGGGGATTGGGATAGCTCCTTCAACTCCCACAACCATAGGGCTTTTGCATCGGTGATCGCTGCAAATATACAGCTTGCGCGTTCGTCCACTGTGCCTTCGCCTTGCAGTTTGTACCGCGTGGCGGAGCGAACGCGTTCCACGAATGTCTCAAGAGATTGAAAAGGATGGTTTGGTTGGGCCGCAGCCACTTGCTCCAGGATTTCGGCTCGGCGGCGGTAGCCCGCTTCAAATGCGTTTACGAATATAAGATACGAGCTCGCCATATCGAGATATAGCTTGGCAAGCTTGTACTGCAAAGCCGGGGTGAGCGGTGCATCGGAACGCAGATCCGAAGCCGCGCATTCGAGTAATTCGATCAGACGATTCGCCAGCATTCTCCAGGCGTCTTCTTTGGGAATGTCGCCGGCCCCGAATTCAGGAATCGCGCGGAGTACGGCTGGATCGCCCCAGATCACATCGCCACACATGCGCAGTTCGTAACCGAAGATATGGGGCTGCATTTTGCGAAAGTAGTTCATCGTTACGGGCGAGAGGTAAACTGGACAGCAAATTCCCGCAACCCCGAGCCGATCGTCAATTTGCCGGATCGCGCTCGCGATCCAAGCGCTATCGGGCAGCTTACTTCTGCTATCGAAAACCAAAAGGCACTCTGCATCGCCTTCGCAATGCCAGGAGCCATTCCGATTTGAGAAAGAGCTTTCCTGCCGCGCCATGCTTCCGGTAAGGACGATCGAGCGCAGTTGTGCAAACTCGCCGGAACAAACCTGGCAAACGGCCTCCTTGATGTGCTGCTCGGGATTCACCATTAAACCAAGTTGGTCTGGACCGGATCCGCGGTTGCGGGCACCCGAACCTTTTTCTTCATTGCTGCAAAGTAGAGCGCTTCCGTGTCGCGAATCTGCCGTCCGATGCTGAAGCGATCTACAATCCATTGGCGGCCTGCAATTCCGAGCTGGCATGTCAATTCGCGGTCTTCCAGCAATCGGCACATCGCCTGGGCCAGGGCGGAGACATCTCCGGGAGGCACCAGAAGGCCGGTTCGACCATTCAGCACGACTTCCGGCGTGCCATCCACTGCGGTTGCAATCACCGGTCTCGCCATAGCCAGCGACTCCATGGCGGCCAGTGGCAGGCCTTCGTAGAGGGACGGCAGAACCGTAAAATCGCTTGCCGCAAGCCACTCGGGTGTATTTCCCTGAAAACCTGCGAATTTTATATTCGGTGTGAGATCCAGCGATCTAGCCTGTTGTTCGAGCGGCTCGCGCAAGGAGCCTTCTCCTAAAAGCACGACGCAAACCCGAGGGAACTGCTTGCACACAGTTGAAAGAGCATCCAGCAGAAGAGCGTGACCTTTCTGGGGTTCTAATCGTGCAAGGACGGCGATAACGGAATCAAATTTCGCCAGTCCAAAGGCCTTTCGCAACTCGCCATGTTCGCCGCGCGTAGGACAGAATCGCTCTGTGTCAATACCGTTCTGGATCGTTCGGATTTTGCTCGCGGGCAGACGTTTTTCGCCGGCCAGGTATCGAGCGTTTGCTTCCGAGACTGCGATGTAAGCGTCCACCATCCGTGCAACCAACCGATCCACGAAATAGGAGCGTTTCCAGCCCCGGCGCCAGTATTCGCGAACGTGCGGAGTCTCAACGATGACGGGTACGCCGCAGAAGCGCCCAAGCGGCGAAGCCACCAGGCTCGCGTGGAACATATGCGAATGAAGTATGTCTATGGCGTGCCGGCGAAGCAACGATGCGAGTTGCCGCGCTCCCTTGATGTCGGTCGGATTGTAATATTCGATCGGTTCCGCTACTACATCGGAGGGGATATCGGCTCCGAACTTGGAAAGCACGGTCGGCGGGCATGCGAGAACAACGCGGAACGAGTCGCGCCGAAGGGCACGCGCCAGCATCAGCATGTGCTCTTCAGCGCCGCCGCGAGTGGTAGGGTCGTTGCCGAATAGCAACACATTCAAGCGTTGGCCGGCTAGCATTCCACTGCCTCTCTCAGCGATGCATGCACGTCCGCGATGCTGTGCATGGGCCTGCCGGGATCGCGGCTTGACAGAAAAATTGCATCCGAGGACGGGTCATCCGGGTGATATCCGTGCATTCCGAGCGGGTGCCAGCCGCCACTCGAGAAATTGTTGTTCGAAATCAGCCATCCCGGATTGAGTAGAAAGATAAGGTCGCCGTACCGGTTATCCGGGAAGTCGAGGCCAAGCGCAGCCAGTTCGGACCGGCTGAGGATTTTGCCGCAAGGTATGCGGTCCAGAGCCGCGGTGATCGCCTCCTTTGCCCGCGCGCTGAACAACCAGAACCGCGCCATGGTCGAATCGTAGACAGAGAGATAGTCGTCCGGAGACCGCAGCCCGAGCGCCTCGATTTCCGAGATCAGCGGATACCGATTCCGAACGGGCGCCATGCCGTGGTCGGAAAATATGGTCATGCTGGCGCTTGGATTTACGTTCTGGGCGAGTTGGTACAACGCGCGCAATTGGTCCGCGTAACGCGCAAGAATCTCATCTACACTATGTGGTTCATCGCAATGAAAGTGAAGAAAATGATCGATCTCGCTGAGATAAAGGAAAAACACAGAAGCTTCCCTTGCGCTGATATCCTGCCGGGCTTTGGCCAGGATCTCGTTGTCTTTCCAGTCACGGTAGGTGTACACACGAAAACCGGTATGTGTTTCAACGAGTTCATCGAAAATGGAGCGTGCTCCGGTAATTCCGCCGGGAGAATAAATGTCGTGCTTTTCGATCCAGTTGAACCAGGGCATCAGCCGCGGGCTCACGAAACACTCAAACAACGGTCCCATCCCGAGAACGCGCTTGCCTAATTCTTTAACGATTTTTCGGGCAACCCGGCTGTCCAGCAGCCGGTCGGGTAGGAAGTTGAAGTATTTTAGCCAGCGGAACGGCGAAGTTTGAGGATCGTAATAAAACAGATTCCAGTGACCGGTTCGGGCCGGCGGCAATCCGGTCAGGATGGTCGGAATTGCGCCCGAACTGAAACCGAGCACGGTCCGAAGGGGTGTGCGATAGGTCAGGACGTCGTTAAGGAACTCCCGGTTCTTAACGAATTCCCACCCGAGCGCATCAATCAGCACGAAAATGTGCAGCCCGCGCTGACCTGGCAACCCATTCTGCGCAGCAGGCTCTTCGGTCAAACAATCGGCCCGTAATCCATTGCCTATGTTCATGTCAGGGCAACCCCCGCACGATTCGCGGTCCCACTGTATTTGCCACGGCCAAGGGCAAGCGTTTCCACAGGGCAATTGCCAATTGATATTTAGGATTTTCAGGCCGAAGCTGTCCCGCCGATACGCCAGGGGAATGCCAATACTGCCAGTTCAAAGCGCGTTCCACGCAATTCCAGTGGTGTTTGAACCGATGCGGTCCGCTGTTTGGCGTGCATCGTCCGAGATCGAGCTTGGTATACCCGTTTAGAATCGCCCATTCGATAAATTGCCAATACAGCGGGAGTTGAGAGTACTTCTCTCGGGCGGGGGCAAGCGACGCCGCCCAAGGGAGTTCTAATTTCGAGCGGAAAGAAGACAGAAATGCCGCAAAGGCCGCCCGTCTCCCTTCCCGCAGCAACAGAATTCGAATCGTCTGCGGGCTACGCCGGATTTGGTTAATAAAGAAACTTATCGGATACACCGGCGTGCCAAGATCGCGCATATTCGCGGCAAACACGTCGTAAAAGTCTGGAACCAGGTCAATGCCTCCCCATTGCGGTACGAGCGAATGGCGGGACGCATAGCGCACTTTTTTTCTCATACCCGAACCCAGCGCTTTCAAATATTCATCGGGCGTCGAGGGAAGAGTCATTTCCATCGTGACCTTCGAGCAAACATGCGGCCACCCGCCACGTTCATCCACGTGCCGAAGCTCGACTTGTTTGGCGTTGATCTCTCGAGCGATCTCCGCTGCCATTTTAAGCAGCTCGTCTTGTACATCTGACCGATCGGTCAAAATGCCGCCGTAGGTAAAAAAAGGAATCGAGACGAGAGAGCATCCGAATAGCCGCGTTTGAATGCCAAACAGCGGAAGGGCGCCGACCATTGTGCCGTTTTCGACAGCAGCCAAATAGTAAGGCTTATGTCCGAAGGTGTCCTCGATGACCTCTCTCCAGCACCAGCGGTGGTAATTGCATGCGTTCGGGTGCGCTTCGACAAAGGTATCCCACGTAATCGCGTTTTTCCAAATCTCAACCTGCATCTTACGCGCCTCCCGCCATTACTCTTGGTTGAGGCGAGTCGATCCAGCAGTTTGCCCGTTCCACGTACTGCTCTGACAGCCGCCCGAAAGTATCGAATTTGAATTCCGCAAGCAGGCTCGTAATCTTTCTCTCAGTCGATGCGATATTGACGTACGATTTGAATCGTCTGTGCAGTGGCATCGGCAACCGGGGTTGAGATGAATCGATCTCCCGCGGGTGTACGTAAAAGATGATCGGTCGCCCCTCATCAAGCACCTGAGCGGCCATGGCGCGGATAACAGGAAGCGGGCTCAACCGCAAATAACCTCCCCCAAAGAAGCAGGCCGGCCGGCCCAAAACGCTTGCCACAGTGATCGGAAATTCCAACAACTCGCCGATGAAATGAGGACCACGCGCCGCGCCCGGCATTCCTCCATGCCCGTGGCGCGCCGGAAATACGGACGAATCGTATCGAAATCCTGCTTCTAGCAACGTTTCAAAGAACCAAGATGTCGCAGGAGTTACTGAGAAGCCCGGCGCCCGGAATCCGTCTACTGACGCCCCGGAGATATCTTCTAAAAGCTTCCGCGAACTCGACGCATCTTCGCGAAACTCGCTTCGACTCATTTCATAGATCAAGCGATGTTTGTTCCCGTGCGAAGCGATTTCGTGCTTACGCTGAAACGCTTCCCTTACCAGTCGCGGATACTTCTGCGCCACCCAGCCCAAAAAGAAACAGGTCGACGAGACAAGGTGTTGATCGAGGAGATCGAGTAATCTCAGGAAATTTCGTTCCACCCTTGAGGGGAATGTTTCCCATTCACTGCACGTGGAACTTCCAGGCAAACCGAGGATATGAAACCAGTCCTCGACATCTACTGAGAATACGCAGGCCGCGCCTTGATTCGTTTTCACTTAGATACCTGCTGGCCGCGCGAAAGCGTCGGAATTTCCCAAATGGCGAAGCGCTTGCCTAGAGCAGTATCAATGATGCCCAACAATGCCCCCCACACGCCAAGCACAATATAGAAGGGGACCGAAGTCCAACGGGGCATGGATCGGTTTGCCCGCGTCAGAGCCCAGCCCAGTAGAGCGATGGCATAGAAGAGGATCTGAGCGGCGGCGATAACGGCGAAAATGGGTCTCCATGCTAACGCTACCGAGGAAAAAAGCACCATTGCCATTGGAATTAGCGTTAGCCAACGTAAGACTTTGTGCGAGAAAAACTGCCATTGCCGAAGGGGCCGATCTCTTCTTGCGAGCCAACGCACTCCCAAAGCGCCTTGTCCGCAAATACGCCTCCGTCGGCTCAACTCTTCCCGTGGACAACTCGTATCGACTTCGATCGCGCGTGCTCTTGGTTCATAAATCACCCAATATCCTCCGCTGGCGACGTCGGCGGGGGTTTGGACGTCGTTCGCGATTTCAGGTATTAGCGGACGGAACTGCGATGCTCGTATACAAAAAATGGCGCCATCACACACCAAGACGGAGCCGATCTGGCTTTCCAAATACTGGAGCAACGATTCGTAACTCCAGTAGATTCCTGCTCCTTTGGCGATGCTTCCGTTACCGCCCGACTGAGGCGATGTCGCTGATGTGCTACCTGTCACACAACCCACTTTTTGATCCGCGAAGTGCCGAATCATCCGTTGAAGCGCCTCGGGCTCGATATGTGCGTTGGCATCCGTAAAAAATAGAAACTCGCCAGACGCATGCCGCGCCAGATTATTCAACGCACAACTCTTTCCAACTCGCGTCGGCATGCGGATCAATCTCACCCGCGAATCCTTTAGCGCAAGAACTATTTCATCTGTCCGATCTGTTGAAGCGTCCGACGCCACCAGGATTTCGAGCCGATCTGCCTGATAGTTCCATGCCAGCGTCTCGCGAATTTTCCAAGCAATGTCCTTTTCTTCATTCCTCGCGGCTATGAGAACCGAGACAGTTGGGAAATAGTCTTCACGACTCTCGGGACGCACTCGCCGCACGAGCCCGATTATCGCGAGCAGTGCCGGATAGCCCAGGTATAGGTAGGCAATCCAAGCTATCCCCAAGGCGAAAACAAGAACCCGCCAGTCTGTCAAAGGAATCGCAGGCAACACAATAGGTTCGTTCCTGGGAAGATCAGGCGACCGCCAGGCCCGGCCCCTTTCTATCGAGCTGCTGCTTGCCAGGGCGTATCACCTCTACCTCGCTGACGTCCAGCTCTGTCGCCACCGACTGCGACAGGAGATTTACCGAAACGATCAGGCGGCCCCGGCTCTTCATTTGGACGAATAGGCCTTCGAGGTTTCTGAGAGGGCCTCGCTTCACGCGCACCCATGCGCCTTCGCGCAAGAACGGATGCAGAAAGCAATGACTGTCCGTCTCCAACATGCAGCGGACGGATTCGATTTCGCAGTCTGGCACAGGCGAGAAGTAGCTCCCGGTTCCCAGTATTCGTGCTGCCCCGCGCGTTCGCAGAACGTTGATATGCGCGCCTCCAGCATCTACAAATCGAGCGAAAATATAACCGCTAAAGACTGGTTGTTCCACCAACTTCTTGCGGTCCTTCCATTGACGCCATTCATGAAAGACAGGCAAATAGTTTTCAATGCTCTTTTTTGTTAGCTCATCTCGAACGATTTGTTCATGACGCGATCGAGTGTGAATGGCGTACCAACGAAAACATGGTTGATCCGTGGCTTCTGACATCCTGATACAGCTCCGCCCTCTCACTTACATAAGTCTATGTAAGTGCTTGAAAGTAAATGCAAATAAAAATCTCGCCGAAACAATCGACGAGGTCTAACGCGATCCTCTACCCAATAGCAAAATCTTAATCGTCTGAAATAAAATCAAGCAGTCTAGCCCCAGCGATAAATTCTTGACGTAATAGAGGTCATAACTGAGCTTTTCTGCATTGTCTTCCAGGGAACTGCAATAGCCGCGCTGCGTCTGCGCCCAGCCGGTAGCGCCCGGTTTTATTCTCCAGCGGTAGCTATAGAACGGAATCTGCTGCGAAAAATCATTCTCCAAATTCGAAGTAAATGGCCGGGGCCCTATGAAGTACATGTCGCCCCGCAGAATGTTATATAGTTGCGGCAGTTCATCCAATCGGGTGCGGCGAAGCCATTTCCCAAGTCGTGTGAAACGGCGATCTCGCTTCTCGGCAGGCTTCCATGCTCCGTGCGAATCCGATCCCTGAAACATCGTCCGAAATTTAAAAATCGTGAACTGCTTGCCACCTCTCCCGACGCGCTTTTGGCGAAACAGTATCGGCCCTGGAGAATCCAGGCGAATCGCCAATGCCACAATCATCATTACCGGGAGGCTTACGACGAGACCAAGGATGGAGAATATAATCGAAGCTACTCGTTTGTAGAGGAGCATTGCCTTCGAGACGCAGAATCCATTGGAGAAGAGCAGCCAGGAGGGCCGCAGCGATTCCAGGTGTATCTTGCCTGTAATGGCCTCGTACACCTGCACTCCGTCTTGTACAGTTACGCCACGCGACTTGATCGCCAGAAGCGCCTCGACGGGAAGTGCTCCACGGCGGTCGCGCATTGTGATAATCAATCGAGATATGTTCCGCTCCTCGACCAAATCGTCGAGCTGCTCCAGTTCGCCGAGTTTGAAGAGATCCGTTTCGGAGCTCTCCACCTCTGGACCCACGAATCCCAGGAGATCGATTCCCAACTCGGGTCTGACGGCGATCTCATACGGCAAAGCCTGCGCCAGCGGGCCAGTACCAATCAGTAATGTCCGCTGACTCAGGCGGCTGGAACGGTTCAGCACCCAAAACAAATGCCGCCACATTACCAAGACAACTCCGGCGAGCGCGATCCAAATCAGGAATGCGCCACGGTCGAGTTGCACGACTGGATACACGTAATACAGCAGCATGATAGCCACACAGACGGTGCCAAGCGCCTGGACAAGGCGAGGCAGGCATTCACGCGTGCTTCTTAACACCGCCGAATCATATAAATCGTAGTAATACATGCTCAGCATGCACATGGCGCAGGGCAGGAGAAACTTGTATAATTCGCCGCCATAAACTAACGGAGCGTCCCCATCTATGGCAACCCAGCCAAAAACAGCAGCTATGAGCGCGGCTGCGACGAGTATCGTCTCTGAGATGAGTAGCAAGACCGTCCGCCCAGCAAAATGGACGTGCAGAAGGCGTATCACGGGCGTGAACCTTCCGATCTCGCCGTCATGGTGTATGAGGATCTGAGCATCGTCCTAATTAGCGGCCTCAGATCTATAGCGGCCGCCAACCGAAATAGAGGCCTGTTCCGATCCCGAGGACAACGATTGCGATCAGGAATGAGACCGCAAGTCTAGCGGCAGTCGATCTTTTGAATGGATTGGCGCCCGATTCCGCCGCGGATGTCTTCACATCCATCAGGGGTACGCGGCCCAATATCACGACATCTTTAGGCAGTTCCCACTCTCCGAGTACGACGTTCTCCTGAAACGTTTTTCCGATGACAAACGCGATGGCAAGCACCAGGCTCAGGGCAACGCCGATCGCGCCGACAAGAGGCCGATTCGGCTTAAAAGGCACCTCCGGCACGCGTGCCGGCTCGAGCATCGTGAATCTCTCCGACTTTTGTCGCTTTTCCATATCTGCCGCCATTCCAGCGGCCAGCTTTTTATCCAGGAGAGATCGATAATTTGCCTTGGTAATCTCGTAATCCCGCGTCACCGATGCCATTTGCTGCTCTCGCACCGGCAATCGATCGACGTGCGATTGAATCGAATTGATTTGGGCGAGAATTCGCTCCCGCTCGGAAGTAAGGCTTTCAATCTGCTTGAGCGTGACAGCCTGTTGCGCTTTCAGATTGTTCAGCCGTTCTCGCTCGTTTGCCAGTGCCGCGGCTAGAGACGGATCATCTATTTCTGCCTCCTCCAGGCCGGCCGCTGGGGAGGCTGGCTGCGCTGTCGCCTTGCCCCGTGCACCCTTGCCATCTAACCCTCGAGCCTGGCTTTCATCCGCTCTCTTTTTGGCCTCGGCGAGCGAGGCCTTCACGCTCAGCACCTCCGGGTAATCCTCGGTGTATCTCGTTCTCAGCTCTGCCAGTTGTGCTTCTAATTGTTTGATCGACCGCGGGTCGCTGCCAAGTCCTGAGGAGTTTGTTCCCACAGCGACCGATCGCTGGCCGATACGTGCCATTGTCGCGAGCGTGGCCTGGCCGGCCTGGATCGAATCTTGAACAAGAATCTTGTTCTGCTGCGCGCGGCTGAGCGCTTCCTGAATGCCTTGCAGTTGCACCTGCAGCCGGTTCAAGCTCGCAATCAGACTATTTTCCTGCTCGGGCAATTCCCCCTGGTGCTCGAGCTTATACTGGCTGAGCCTGGCTTCTTGCTCTTCCAGCCTTCTCTTGGCATCCGCGAGCTGGTTATCGAGAAACTCGGATGTCCCGGTCGCCTGCACTTCGCGCGAGCGCAGATTTTCCTCAATGAAGAGATTGCCGAGTTCATTTGCAACCGATGCTACTAACGCGGGATTCTTCCCTTCATAGGAGATCCGAAAAGCGCCGGGTCGTTCCTGGCTCCATCCCTTGACAAGCTGGATATCAATATCCCCGCGCATCTGCTCGATGATCTCTTCCTCCGCATGCGTCTGCCGTTCCTTGTGGTAAAGATCAAACTTCTTTACGATCTCGAGCAGCCGCGAATAAGCTAGGATCTGCGCGCTCAGGCTGCTTAGCCTTTCTTTGAGGTCATCGTTGACTGTCGCGGTCACGAAGTCTTGCGGAATCCTTTGCGATTCGACAAGAATCACCGCTTCGGACTTATATTTGGGCGGCCACTCATACGTAACGGCTGCGGTAACCGCGCATCCCGCGATAAACAGCAGACATAGGCTCGTCTTGCGCTTCCACACTGCTCGGACCAGGGAGAGTGGAGGCAGATAAAAGCGCTCAGCAGAACGTTTTCTGGATGCCATTGGTTTCGTGTTGAATAGCCGGTATACCCCAGCGAAGCAATTTACCAGCCACCATCGATTCCCGATTCCTTTGCCTTTCCGTTTCTTACGAGCGATCCGGGTTCCCGGAAAATTGGAACTATTGCCAAAATGTAGAACTCGCGTTTTGGGGGTGGGGCAGGTCAATCTGCCCCACAACGGTTGGTGACTTACCTGCTGTAGAAACCCCGCAGACGCATGAGTTCATTCCCTGAGGCGATAGCCCCATCTAGTGCCGCCACGTCGCGAGGGATTAGCGCAAAAGTCCAGCTTGCACTCGTTGCGGTTGTGCTTGTCGTCATGTATTGGCAGGTCATACCTGCTATGGTGCTGGATTGGTGGCAGCAAGAGGGCTATTCTTACGGGTTTTTGATTCCCCCGTTGGTGGCATACGTCGTTTGGTGTCGCCGGCAGAGCATCGCAGCCCGGCCCGCACTCTTTGACGGCCGCGGGTTATGGCTTACGGGATCGGCTTGTCTGGTCTACCTGGCGGGACGGCTGGCGGTGGAATTTTTTTTGACTCGTGCTTCCCTGGTGCTCTTACTCGCCGGATTCGTCTGGACATTTTGGGGCCTCCGCCGGCTGCAGGTGCTTGCCTTTCCACTGATCCTGCTGTTCTCCATGATTCCGCTGCCCACAGTGGTCTATTACCAAGTGACTGCTCCCTTGCAGCTCTATTCAACCAGCGTTGCGACTGATGTTGTGCGGTTACTGGGATTAACCATCTATCGCGACGGCAACATCATTTACTTGCCAAACATATCCTTAGGAGTCGCGGAGGCTTGCAGCGGCCTTCATTCTGCCCTTTCGCTCTCGGTTACCGCTTTGCTGTTGGGCTATGTGGAGTGTTCCCGGTTTCGGACCAAAGCAGTCCTGCTAGCCATTGCGATCCCCATTGCCATCCTCTTTAATATCGTAAGAATCGCGGGGACAGCCCTTCTCGCGGAATACAACCCGGAGCTGGCGACCGGCTTCTATCACAGCTTTTCCGGCTGGATCGTGTACGTCGCCGGCTCGGTCGCGCTCTTTGCCGCGGCACGGCTGCTTCGAGCCGTGCTGGAGAGGAGACCAACGGGATGACCCAGCGTTCCTGGTATTTCGGCATCAGCTTGTTTCTGATGTGCGCCGCATGGACCGGCGCCACTTTGATCGAATTGCGTCCGGCTACTGCGCTGGCGAAACCGTTGCAAACCATCGATCGCCGCATTGATGGCTGGGTGGGGAGAGAGGATCCGCCGCTTAGCGGATCTGTGCTGGAAAGCTTGCGCCCGACCTCCTACGTGTCGAGAACTTACCAGAAGGAAACGAAATCACTGGGCCTGTTTGTCGCTTATTATGCCTTAACCCGGCCTGGAGAAAGCATGCACTCGCCGAAAAACTGCTTGCCGGGCGGCGGCTGGGAGATCCTGGAATCCGGTTTCACCGATGTGCAACTCGGATCGAAGCATGTAGCTGTAAATAAGTACTTGATTGAGAAGAGCGGTGAACGGCAACTGGTTATCTATTGGTATCAATCCAAAGAGCGCATCGTGGCGAGTGAATATTCCGGCAAGCTGTTTCGAGCCTGGGACGCCATTTCAAATGGCGATACCTCAGGATCGATTGTGAGAATTGTACTTCCGGACCGCCCCGATGCGCTGGGAGATGCACGATCATTTGCTGAGGCTGTCATTCCCGAAGTGCAGCAAGCAATCGGGCGCTGATTGCGGCGTCCTGCCAGGGGCAATCTTTAACGTGGCGCACGCACGAGTGCGTACGCCACATTAAGTTAGCGCCGTATCTCGGTTTTTGGAACTCTGACCGACCGGCGTCGCATTAGCACGCCGATCATGCTGGAAGCAAGCAAAACCGCGCCGGCCGGCTCCGGAACGTTAGTGGGCGGATCGTTGGCGGAAAATCCAGTCTTGAATGCCCGGGAAGAAGTGCTGCAACCCGGTTCGGCACACGCGAAGACGTGAACGGCAGCCTCGAATCCACCTCTGTTCGGGGTGAGTACGCGCGATGCGCTCGGCCAGGCGCCGCTTGTATTCGTGATCGTAAAGCTGACTCTAGTGGCAGAATCGGTGAACCCGCCAGAATTGTCGAGGCTAAGATTGAACTTGCCGAATCCCGCTGCCTCGCCGGGTTTGTTGTCCTTAAACTTTGACGTGAACCCCGCGAGGCTGTTCGATTCGGTGACCCCACCCAACGCATAGCTGCCGTTCACATTGAGGTCGGCAGCCCCGCTGGCGCCGATTAAGTAAATGAAATCTCCGTTCGTGTCTGAAGCGAAAGTGATCACCGCATGAGTGGCATCAACCCGGTCTATCTGGACCGTTGCGTATGGACCGGTGCAGCAGGTCATGGCGGTATTCGGCGCACCGATGGTTAGCGTTGCGATATCCGCTCGTGCAACCGAAGCAGGCAGTGTAAAGAGAAAAAGGCATAGGCCGGGAAAGAATACACTGCGTAGACACTTGCAAAAAGTCATTGTCCTTACGCTCCGTCTGGCAACACGCAGGTCGGAGGCCAAAAGAGTCGGCGAGTAAACTCAAGGAGTTACCCTAGTACGCCGGGATTGCTTGTAACAAACAGTGATGAATTTTAAGATCCGTGCCGGATAATTTGCAAAATGTCCGCTGATGGACTTATCTCGCTGGCATGTGGGCGGAAGGAATGGGACAAATGAAGCGCGGCTTACAAGGGAACGAATGAATTATCAAAAAAACGCCCATTCTGGTATTTCGCCAGAATGGGCCTAAGTTCTTTTATAGAGCGGTCCTGCGCAGATGTTTAGCTCTGGGCCGATCGCGTGTTCCGCCGACGCCGGCGAATAACCGCACCGAGTCCGATCATGCTGGAGCCAAGCAAAAGGATGGAAGTTGGCTCCGGTACCGGGGGTGCGTCGACCAAGCCCGCTTCCGTGAAAGGAGTGCTATAGGTAATGCCGGCTGATGCGCATCCGGTCGAGCTGAGCGTACCATCACAACCATATGAAATCGCGTACGTTCCATTAGACAGGTTGGAACCGAATGTGAACTGAGCATAGCCGTGTGGGACGAGAGATGACCCCGTGACGACGTACTCGTAGAGTGTGAAGCTTGTTACCCCTGTCAGCCCAGCTTTCGTCGCCACGGTGCCAAAAAGATTAGTCGGGTTGTTGGAGTTATCGCCAAAGTTCAAACCCAACGAGGTGTAAACATCGCTGCTGCTGGTGGTGAATGTGGCCGTCTTCGTTAGCGTAGCAGTGCCAGTGTCCGTCACCGTCCCCGCACTGCTGTAGTCTTGTTCAGTGATCGAGGTGGATGGAGCGGCTTGACCATTAGCGACCGCGAGGATCAGGGCGAAGTTACCGCTGGTGAGGGTAGTTGACCCGCCTTGATTTTGATAGATGTCTACGGTTGCGGTGGATCCTAACAGATTTGGATCTCCCGCACAGCCTTGAGCGCAGGCAGTGCCGACGCCAGCACCTATATGTAGCGTCGCCGGGTCAACCTCCTGACCATAAATCAGAGGCACAGTGATGGCGAGAACGCCTGTCAAAAATAATAACCGATAATGCATTTTCTCCTCCTTGCAAGTGTTTTGGGATGGCACGATATCTCCGTACACCCCTCTGCAAAGGTACAAAGCAGGTACATACCCAAAGGACATTAGCGCGCCCCGGGCCAGACGATGCTTACGCCTTTACCTCTGGATTTCGCGAAGCGCCTGAAAACAAATGAATTGCGCTCGTACCCAGCGCCGCATCTCCGAGGCCCCAATTGCTTGATTGAGAGCCCGGCGGCCAAACACGATCCATCAATTTTGTTTGCAAACCACAGAATCCGGTTTTTTGGCGAAAAAAACCACCTACGCGCGAAAACCGCTTACTCGGCAAAGAGGCGGAGTTTAGCGGTTCTGCATCTCGACCACCACGTTAGGGTCCAAGCGCATCGCCGCTTTCAGATTGCTCCGACTCTGCTCTGGATCGCCAATGCGGTCATCGATAAGGGAAAGATAATACCGGCGTATCGCGTTGTCTTTGTGAGACACTGCGGCTTCCATCTGTTGTTTTGCCTGCTGATATACGCCATTACGGTAAAGCGCGATTGCGAGAGTACCCTGCACGTCGGGATGGTCCGGAGCGCGTTCGGCGGCCTGCTGAGCGAATTTCAGAGCCTCCGCCGGGTTTCCGCCGCGTTCCGCCAGCAGGAACGCCAGGTTATTGAGAGCCGGCACGTTCGTTGGGTCCGATGCAAGAACTTTACGATACCCGTCCATAGCAGCCGGGAATCTTCGCCCACGCATATCAACCGTCGCAAGCCATAAAATGGCCTGGCTGTTGCCATGAGCGGCAAGCGGAGCCAGCCGCTCGCGAGCTGCGTCCAGTTTGTTTTGGGCGAGATCAATCTGAGCCAAGGCCAGATCTGCATTCTCCGCGGCGCCCGGCTTACTTCTCAAGGAGTTGAAGATCTGCCGTGCTCGATCAAGGTCTCCATGCGCTGCGAGGATTTGGGCTAAGAACTGTTGGACGGGAACCGAAGCGGACCGAGTCGCCGCATAATTGCGGATCGCTTCAATCGCGGCAGGTATTTGCTTCTGAACCGTATAGGTGCTTGCCAGCAGATTCAACGCATCGATGTCATCCGGCTGTTTCGATAGTACTTCCTTGGCGTCAGCGCGGGCCCCGGCGAAATCGCGCTGCCGGAATCTTAACTGGCCGTCCTGCAGGGCCAGCTCGGGTGCGTTCGACAGTTTCCGCTCCTCATCGATGGTAGCCCTCAACTTCTGTAAGTTGCCCAAAGCAAGCAGAGCCCGGTTCCGCTGAAGTATCAGAGGAACGGACTTCCTTTGTGATTCCGGCGCGGAGTTACAGAGATCAAGAGCCGATTGCGCGGAATTTGCGCTGAGCAGTAATTGCGCTAACTCGATTCTTGCGGCCAGATAAGTCGGACTGAGTCTCAGTGTCTCCGCGAGTTCTTGCCTTCGATTGAGATCTTGCCCATCCAGGCCCTGCAGCTTTGCTTTCAAGTAGTGAGCTTCCGCCGAATCAGGTTGCAAATGCAGGACCTGATCCAAATCAAGCTGCGCTTCGCGCAGTTTGCCGCTATCCAAATACAGCTTTGCCCGCTCCAGCAACGCCCTATTATTCTTCGGGTTCTTTTTCAGTAGTTTTGTGAGCAGTTGTTCGGCCGCCCTGGTACGGTGCGCGTCAAGATAGGTCGAGACGAGTAGCGCGGAGATCTGCTGATCTTTCGGGTATTCTTTGATGAGCCGCTCGAGCTCCGAGATCGCGGCATCCCGCCGCCCCCAGTTCAGCAAAAATAAGGCGTGCAGGGGATGATACTTTTCCCCCGGAAGGGAAGCAATCTGCTGATAAGTCTGATCGGCCTGCTCCATCTTGCCCTGCCGTACCTGCACTACAGCGAGCCCAAGTAAAGACTGAGCGTTTTTCGGTTCTCGTTTAATCACGGACCGAAAAAGGCCCTCCGCCTGAGGAATGCGGCCAATGTGCAAATACAGATCTGCGAGCGCAAGTTCGATTTTTGTGCCGGGCGATTGCCCGGCGGCCCTTTGCAGTGCCTGCTCTGCGGCTGGCACTCGTCCTTCAGCCAACTCGATTCTGGCGAGCATTAAGGGCGTGTCCAGATCTCGCGGAAAGTTCGCGGCGGTCTCCTGAAGAAGTTGCACGGCCTCTTTGGTTTTGCCCTGCTGCCACATGGTCAGCGCCAATACCCGCCGAGGATTCGCCGCATCGGGTGCGGCCGCAAGCGCAGCTCTTGCGTGCTGTTCTGCTTCCGCTAACAGCGTCTTCTCACCGCGCGCGCCGTCCGCCAACAGTTCGGCCAACTTCGCTTGTGCCGTCGAATGCTTCGGATTGAGCTGAATAGCCTTTCTCAAGCAAGCGACCGTTGATGAGAGGTCTCCTTCCGATTCGTATGCCTCCGCCATTTGATAAAACGGCTCCGGATCGCGCGGGGCAAGCTGGGCGGCGTTCTTGAAATCCAGAATGGCGCGAGCATAGTCCCCATGTACCAGTTTGCTCTTTCCATTCGCAAGATACTGTGATTCGGTGGGCCGCAAGCGGGAACAGCCTGACCACACAAATATCAACCCGAATAGAGCGAAAATATGTATAAAGCGGGAAAATGAGACACTATTCACTTGCACTCCTCCGACAATAGGTCGGGCTGTTTATCGCGCGACCGGTAAGTGTCTCAGCTTGTGCATTTCGAATGCCAACGAAGAAAGAACAGCCTTTGTGGCCGCGGGCTGCGCCTATCAAAAAAATGGCCCATTCTGGTATTTCGCCAGAATGGGCTAAGTCCTTTTATAAAGCGGTCCCGCAGATGTTTAGCTCTGGGCCGATCGCGTGCTCCTCCGGCGCCGTACGATTGCGCCGAGTCCGATCATGCTGGAGCCAAGCAAAAGAATGGCCGTCGGCTCGGGGACAGTGCCAGCGGGTTCTGCAGCAAAACCAGTGAGGCCAGTGTTGGCGCCACTAGTCACGAAAATATGAGCGGCAGCATCAAATCCGGACCCATTACCAGTGGCGCTAAGGACCTGCGACGCGCTACTCCACATGGTACTGCCTGTTGCGGTGACATCGAGGGTTATCGTGCTGGACCTGCCGCCTGGGCCGGAGTTACCACTATCGACAATAGCATTATAGCTGCCGACGCCGTCAACGTTGCCGGTACCACCGCTCGAGTAAGCGCAGGAGGAGCAATCTCCCGTGGCGCTCGTAAAGCTGAAACTGCCATTAGCGGCGACAGAGGACCCATCCGTGAACAGAAAGCCCGAGTCGGCGGTAAAT
>Ga0308174_10000295_pt1 | contig 20962 bp, 18 predicted proteins | sample PhyPR2_FD_203894 | JGI IMG/M metagenome (GOLD analysis project Ga0308174, IMG submission 203894) | Soil microbial communities from UC Gill Tract Community Farm, Albany, California, United States - DLSLS.P.R2 | ecosystem: Environmental > Terrestrial > Soil > Agricultural land | place: USA... | reverse complement strand
GTGGGCAGGAAAGTCGCTTATGACCGAGGAGCAATTCGACCATGCTGCGTATGGTCCCTCGGACGGCGTCGATCGGCCATATCCTTGGGGAACTGCCGCTCCGGCGTTCCAGCGCGGAAATTTCGATTTCAAGAGATGGGATCCGGAACCGGTTGATGCCACACCTTCCGGCGATAGCGCATTTGGCGTTAGTCAGCTCATCGGCAACGGCTGGGAATGGACTCGGACGGTTTTTGGGCCGCTTCCCGGGTTTGAGCCCCGAAAGACCTATCCCGGATACTCCGCGAATTTTTTTGACGGTGAGCATTATGTCATGAAAGGTGGATCGCCGCGGACTGCCGCTCGTCTGCTGCGGCGCTCTTTCCGCAATTGGTTCCGGGGCGATTATCCGTACACGTACGCGACATTCCGTTGCGTGGAGGAATAAACTCTTGAGCGCGGCGGCACAGCTTCAGCTATCAAATTTTGCGCGCGATGTTGCGACCGGCTTCTCCGATCCTGCGCAAAAATACATTTCGGCCCGCTATTTCTACGACGACCTGGGCAGCGTTCTCTTTGAGGCGATTACGCTTCTGCCTGAATACGGCCTGACCCGAGCGGACGAACGCCTGCTGCGATTACACGCGGACGAGATTGCTGCCAAAACCGGGCCTGTTTCTCTGGTTGCGGAACTGGGTAGCGGTACCGGAAAAAAGACGCGCAATATTTTGAAGGCTGTATCGAAAAGAGCGCTTTCGTCGCGATACTCGCCGATTGATGTCTCAGCCGGTGCTCTTGCATACTGCGAAAAAGAGCTGTGCGATGTTGCGGAAATCGAGCCGGTCTGCGCGGACTGGCTGGATGGCCTGGCGGAAATTGCGCGGCGGCGTTCCCGCGGCAGTTCGCTGCTGCTGCTTTTCCTGGGGAGCTCCATAGGCAACCTGGACAGAAGCTGCATTCCAGACTTCCTGGGGCGTATTCGTTCTCAATTGCATCCTGGAGATTTCTTCCTGATTGGCGCAGATTTGGTGAAGGACACCGACACTATGATTGCCGCTTATGACGATCCTACCGGAGTGACTGCCGCATTCAACTTGAATATGCTGGCTCGTGTGAACCGCGAATTGGAAGCCGATTTCGATCTCCGCGCTTTCGCTCATGAGGTCCGGTGGAACCGCGGGGCGCGCCGCATCGAGATGCACCTCCTCTCCGGCCGCGACCAGACTGCCTATATCGGCGCCCTTGAGACGAGCTTCCATTTTCGCGCTGGTGAAACCATCTGGACGGAGTCGTCCCATAAATTCACTCTTGCTGAATTAGACGATTACGCGCGCGCCAGCGGCTTTACACCGCTGAAGGCCTGGGCCGATCATGAGTGGCCGTTTGTCGAGGCGCTCTGGAAGGTCTAACTTCCTGTTAGGAGCCTCCATGCCCTACTGCGCTTTGGTATCCAAATGCGCTCGCCGCCTCCATACCCGGCGGAGAATCTGGCGATTGTCGCGGCTTCCTCAGATGAGATCTGCGACCGGTATTCAGCAATACCCTGCTGTTTCTGCCACGCGGCATGCTTCCGGCGAATGATGGCGGGCGCTAATTTCACATGAGCTGCTGCTTCCGTCTCGCGCACCTTTTCCCGGAGGGCTTTTTCCGTTATCCAGGTGGCATACGGCAGATCTTCATAAAACGCGAGGCGCAGCGGCGGTGCATTCCTGATCGCGGCAGAATGAACTACGAAGTGATCCACATGCTCGCCCAGGCCGAGGGGCGCGATAACCAACGCCCTGGATAGGTGCTTGCGAATAAACGCGGCAACGTCCGCTTCGCTGGCCCCCGGCAGGTGCCGGCTATCTGGCCGGAAGACAGCTTCAAAGCTGATTCCGAGGCGTAGAGGCGCATCGAGCAGATCACAATCCCGCACTTCGATACCACGCCGAATATGTGACAGAACATGGCGATCCTCTGCCTTCCGGATGAGCGACGCGGCTTCCGCTCCAGCGGCGGAAGCTCGTGGAGCGTAAGCACTGGTTGTGAAGAAGTTGAGAACCGTGATGTTCACGTCCGATCCGGTCCACTCGCGAAGCGATATGTACAGCGAAAAAGCAGCATCGTCTCGATGGGGTGAAAGGACGATGATGCGAGACACTAAACGCAGAAAGAAGACTTCTGACCCCTATTCATTCAGATCGCGGGCGGCGTTTCGGCCTAATGCAGTAAGTCCTTGGAAGACCGCATTCAGCACCGGGTTCAGAGCCTTGCCGCTCTCGGCATGCCTTCTGCTCGATTCAGGGAGCAGGTACCTGTTTACGAGTTCCAGAACCGTTCTGGTGCTTTCAGGGGCGAGCGCTTCGCAAGCAATCAGGATCTTTGCGGGCAGCGATATAGTGCACACCCGGTCCTGATTTTCAATGGCCTCGCGGATGCGTTGAGCAGCATAATCGGCGGCAACGGAAAACCCGGGCAGGTTCCCCAGCAGGCCGAACCAGGCGAACTCATCTTCGGATGCGCCCTTAAACTCGGCGTTCAGATACGAACCGGTTCGCATCAGACCGGGCACGACCGTGAGGACCCGAATTCCGTGCGCGCCTGCTTCTGTGCTGAGGCCCGTCGAGAACCCGACCAAGGCGAACTTCGCGCAACTGTACGGGAGCAGATGCGGAATGCTGACACGCCCGCCTACCGATGTGACGTTGACAATGTGCCCTTCGCCTGTTTCTTTCATGTGCGGCAACACGGCAAACGTAAGGTTCAACGGTCCCCAGAACATCAGATCCATTGCCTGCTCGAAATCAGCATGGGTGAAGGACCGCAGAGGTCCGACCGATATCGAGCCAGCGTTGTTGATCAACACATCAATTCGTCCGAACCGGGAAAGCACCTCAGTTACCAGCGGCTGAATGCTCGCTTGCCGGGTGAGATCTGCCACGAACGGAATGGCTTCAATGCCGGCTTCTGCTAAACGGCCGCAGGCATCCTGCAACTCGTCCAAATCACGGGCGCAAAGGGCTAGGCGCGCGCCCTGCCTCCCGAGTTCATTAGCTATCGCGAAGCCTAGACCGCGAGAACCTCCGGAGATCAGTACGACCTTGCCACGGAGGTTCAGCGGCGGTTTCATTCGTCGCCTGACAAGTTCCTTTGCCCCCATGACAACAACAGCACAGAGACCGGCAAGGGCGAGCCAGGAACCGGCCTTTCCAGGCTTGGGAGATTTTTCAGTGATAGGAGCCATCCGTAGAGGAGAAGGACAAGCCGTTCGGAACGTTTCGTGCTTCGTGCACTCGTAAAAGCTCCGGCGCGAAGGAGCATGGCAACCGCCGATGTTATCCTGAGATTCGAAGTCGAGCAGCGGGCCGGTAGCTCAGTTGGTAGAGCATCGCACTTTTAATGCGGTGGTCGCGGGTTCGAGTCCCGCCCGGCTCACCAGCTACTGAACAGCCTTTTCGGCAACTTCCAAAGCCTGCGGTTTCAGCTGGCTGTGGGTTCTGCCGTATAAAAAGTAAATAGCCAAGCCGATCAGCATCCAAACGAGCGCTGTCAATTGGGTGCGGTGTCCCAGCGAGGCGATCATGCCTCCGCAGACAATCACGCCGAGAATCGGAACTAAAGGCACAAACGGCGTTCGGAATGGCCGTTTCATTGTTGGCTCCAGATGACGCATGATCCAAACGCCAATGGAAACCAGCGTGAACGCGAACAAGGTCCCGATCGATGTCAAATCGCCAGCCACATCACCGGGAACAACGGCGGCGAAAGCCCCAACAAAAAAGAACAAGATGATGTTGCATTTGTAGGGTGTGCGGAACTTTGGATGTATATCGGAGAATAGCTTGGGTAGAAGGCCGTCGCTTGCCATGGTGTAAAAAACGCGGCTTTGGCCGAGCAGCATGACCAGAATCACGGATGAGAAGCCAAGCAGGATGGCCACCGTAATGGCAGTCCCGAGCCAGTGAAAACCCGGCATGTAGTTCTGTACTGCGAAGGCGACCGAAGCCTCCTTGCCCGCGACCGCAAATTCCCGCCAATTGCATACCCCGGTCAGCACGTATGCGAAAAGGATGTAAAGCACGGTACAGACCGCCAGAGAACCAAGAATGCCAATCGGCATGTCCCGTTCCGGTTTCTTCGTCTCCTGGGCCGCTGTTGAAACGGCATCAAAGCCGATAAACGCGAAGAATACGATGCCGGCGCCGCCAAGAATGCCGCCCCAGCCATGCTGGAACGTCCCTTCGTGCCCAGGAATGCCGGCCGGAATCATGTACGGCGATAAGTTCGCAGGGCGGACAAAATGCCACCCGACAACAATAAACGCGATTACGATGGCAACTTTAAGCGCCACGATCACCGCATTCACATTGGCGGATTCCTGTGTTCCCTTCACCAAAAGAATGGTGAGAAGTAGCACAATGAATAAAGCCGGCAAATTGAAAATGCCATGCACGCCCGCAGCCGAGACCTGCATCGGCGAATGGCACCATTGAAACGGAATATTCCCGCCTAAAAGGTTGTTTAGATATTCGCTCCACCCGATTGCAACTGTCGCCGCGCCAAGCGCATACTCAAGTACTAGCGCCCAACCGATGATCCAGGCGACCAATTCGCCCATGGTCGTATATGCGTATGTGTACGCACTGCCCGCAATGGGGATCATGGCAGCGAATTCCGAGTAACACAGGCCAGCGAACACGCAGCCTATAGCGGCGATGATGAATGATAGGGTTACGGCCGGTCCCGAAGCTTCCGTGGCAGCGGCGGCCGTGCGGATAAAAAGGCCGGCGCCGATGATGGCTCCCACACCCAGGGCAACCAGGCTTTGGGCCGTGAGTGTGCGTTTCAGCGTGCTGTGGCTTGCCTGGTCGAGCAACGCCGCCAGCGACTTCTTCCGAAAAATGCTCATTGAATTATCGTTAGGCTAGCACAGCGGGGCGGCTTCGATTGTTGACGCCCTTACAAACGAAAACGGTAGCGCAACTGCACCCAAATCTGCCGCGGCTCGGCGTAGTGGGTACCCCCGAATGTCTCGCTATTGTCCAGCAGAAAGCGACGGTTGGCAATATTCAGCCCATTCAGAGAAACCCTCCATCGCTCGCCGAATGCTTTGCCGATCGACAGATCGAAGGTTGTGTGCGCGTCCAAGTGTGCGGGATAATCCACGCTGCCGTCCGTGAACCCGGACCCATAATATAGGTCTCCGGACGCCCAGGCGCGCCAGGGCAGGTTCCACTGAAAGTTCGCGTGAAGAGTATCGCGCTGGTCGTGGTCGAGCAGGAAATAGCCATTTTCGGGAGGCGAGAAATCCGTCAAACCTCCCGTAACTGATCCCTGAGCTTCCGCGTGCTGGTGCGAATAAGCCAGCGAAACCTGGCCGCGATGGAATAGACGCGGAGATCGTATCGTCAACTCCTGTCCCCAGATACGCGCGCCGGCAATCGTGATGGGAAAGAAGATGTTTGAGTTACCCAGAGCATTGTGGTCGAAGTAATTGGTTGCGCGCAGCCGAAAACTGTCGAAATCGAAGCTCCACCCATGCAAGGGAATCGTGAGCCCAACCTGATTTTCTTCGTCGCGCTCGCCGCGCAGCGGGATCACGCCCAAACCTTGTGCGACTGCATAGCTGAGTAGCGGTCCGGAGACTGTGGAGAGCGGGGGCGCCTGATAGTACGCTCCGTAAAAGCCTCGAAATATCCAGTTGAGATGCGGGATCCGGAGAGCCGCTCCTACGCGCGGGTCGGCTGCGTTCTCTGAGAGGCCGCCTGAGAAATGTGTCAGCCGAAGCCCGCCGGTCAGAGTCAGCCAGGGCATCAGTTTGAATTGATCCTCCAGAAATGCCGCGCCCAAATAACCTGAATTGGCTCGTTCCGTGCGCAGCATGTCGCCGGAGCCGACGTTGTCGATCAGGCGGATGTACTCGTCATCATGCTGGCCGAAGCCATAAACTCCGAATCGGGCATCGTGCCGGGTCGTGACCGCATTCAGTGCGATTTGAGCGCCCGCGTAAGCAGAATCGAGATGCTGGGTCGCGCTGATTGGAACATCATTCGGATCGCCATCGTAATTCGCCCGATTGAAATGCATGAAGGGCGCAGCCGTGAACAGGAGCCCTGGAGAGAAAGTGTGCACCCACGTAAAGGTTGCCAGGGTGTCACGTTCGCGCTCCACATCGCGAATTCCGGCGGCATTTTGGTCGGGAGTGTTCGGAATCTGAAAATCGTTACTCCGCGACGACGCAATAAAACGGAGCTGGTTTGACGGATCGACGTTGAAGATGAGCGATCCGAACCCGCCGATTCCCCATACGCGATCATGCAGAATCTCAGGGCCGGGCGTCTCCAGTCCATAATCGCTGCGGTTGGCAGTCAGACTGCCGAAGTAGGCGAGTCGCTCGGTATGGCTGCCGAAATTGACCTCATCATCGGTTTGATTGAAAGTCCCGTAAGTAGTATTGAATTCGAGCTGCCGGTTACCTTCAAAGCCTGTGCGGGGTACGACGTTGAACACGCCATAGGTTCGATCTCCATATTCCGCCGAGTATCCGCCGCGCTGTACTTCCAGCGTGTCGATGTCCTTCGGATCAATTGGAGCGCCTATCGTGCTCGCGATATTCGTGTCCGGAATGGGTATGCCATCGACAGCCCAAGTGACTTGGTGTCCGCCGTGAACGTGTAGCTGATCGTGGGTCATATACGCGCCTGGCACGAAGTTAGTAATCATTCTCAAGCTGTTGCTCAGGCTTGCACCGGGAGCTGTAGAAATATTCTGGCGGGTAATCGTTGTCGTGGGAGTCATCGACTGCGGGCTCACTGCTTCGGGCGTTTCCGCAACGTTGACCGATTCTTTCTGGTGAGCGAGCTGAAGCTGAAAATGAATGACGGGCGCAGAACTTGATACCGTGGCGAGAACCTGCTGCTGTTCTGAAAAGCCCGGATGCGTAACGCGGACGAGATATTCGCCGGCCGGTACGGCTGGGAATTCGAAAGCGCCCTCTGGATTCGTTGTGGCCTTCCGCGAGTAATCGGAGTTTTGAGCGCGGAGTACGACCTCCGCTCCGGGAACTGGCCGGTGGCTCGGATCGTGCACAATGCCACGAACGGTACTGAAGATGGTGGCATAGACAGGTATCCCCAACAAGACCAATAAACAGATTGGTTTGTAAAATTTCATTGCTCCCCAATTGCAGGCGTGCAGATGCACTACGCCTGCTCAGTTAAATTTCAAAGTTGAAATGAATCAGGAGAGCAAATTGGGTGGACCGCGGGTATAGTGCGCTCGGGCGAATAGAGGCCGCGCTACTTGGTGATCACATGACGCTGCAGCGAAACTTACGAGATTGTTTTCGGAAACGGTAACGGAAGCGTTGTGTAAGAATGCGTGCGACGCCAGCGCGGCTGTACCGGTCGCAGCGGAAAACGGGCATTGAGCGCGAATGCTGGACACAGCGGCCGCCGTCCGATGGGGCGAGGCGCGCTTCAGCGCACATTTATGCTTGCCCGCTAGTCGGCAGCACGGGGGAATTTCCGGATCACTCTGCGCTGAAACTACCGGCGTAATCAACGGGAAGTTGACTGCGCTCAGCAGGAGAATGGCCAGCAGATGCCGCACGGTCTTATTGTACGTGCGCGGCTCGTTCGTGCGCGGCGTGGGTGTTCTCAGTACTTTCGCTATACTCCGGTTTGCGTTTCATGCGAAGTCGTTTGAGCTGTACCGCCGCACTCTTCTGTTCTTGCCTGCCATTAAGCTCTGCGACCACGCCAAGCCCAGTTCCGCTCCGCTTCCGGACTATCTTGAATTCTATTTCACCGGCCAATTTGAGAGGTGATTTGTCCTTTTTGGCATCGGATGCGCTACAGGGGCGCTACACGCCCTCTCCTGGACTTGAAGTCGCGGCCGAGTTCATTGCATCTCAGTTCCGGGAAGCCGGACTCGAACCCGGTGGTGACAAGGAATACTTTCAGACCGCGCCGATGGTGGACCGGCATATGCCCGCGCCATCCGCAGATCTGATCCTCCATGATGGCCAAAAAACGTTTGCGGTGAAGCCGAAATCATACATCTTTTTCAATTCCGGCAAAGAAGAGAATCTGCAGGATGTACCCGCTGTGATCTTTCCGACTAGGGATATCGAAGCATTGAAGCGCACCGAAGTCAAAGGGAAGGCGATTGTCGTCCCCCAGCCGGATTTCCGCAGCATGCCTGAGGATAAAGTTGAGCAAGCGTACGCCAAAATGGCGGCGTTCGATCACTTGGCCGAGGCGTCGGAAGCCGCAGTCGAGGTCGTCGTAACAAAGCGCAACCCTTCACCCGTTTCATCGCGTCTTTTCCCTGCGGACGAGATATCACAGCATGCTCTGCCGGTGATTCTGGCCTCTGACAGTGAACTTGAAGAGTGGTTTCAGCAAGCGGATGGCAAACGGTCCAAAACGATAACCGTAGATATTCCCGCGCCTGAGGACAACAAGACGGTCGTAAAGAACGTAATCGGAATCCTGCGCGGCTCTGATGCGGCACTAAAGAACACGTGCGTTTTGCTGACCGCGCATTATGACCATATCGGAACCGCCGAAACTGCCGGCCGCATGGCGATGGCGAAGCCACGCGAAGGCGATCAGATTTACAACGGGGCAAACGACGACGGAAGCGGGACAGTATCGGTCATTGAAATTGCAAAAGCCCTGGCAAAGCTGAATCGCCATCCGCGCCGTTCACTGGTCTTTATGACTTTTTTCGGGGAAGAGCGTGGCGAACTCGGTTCGAAATACTATGGCCGGCATCCTGTTTTCCCAATCTCTAAAACGGTCGCGGACATTAATCTGGAGCAAGTCGGGCGCACTGATTCAACGGAGGGAAAACAAGTTAACACGGCAAGCCTTACCGGCTTCGACTACTCCGGCGTGACGGAATACCTCGAGGCTGCGGGCCGGGAGCTTGGCGTCAAAGTCTACAAGGACCAACAAGCCAGCGATGCCTATTTCACGCGTAGCGACAATGATGCTCTCGCACAGCTTGGCGTCCCCGCCCATACCCTGACGGTTGCATTCGATTTTCCCGATTATCATGCCGTCGGTGATGAATGGCAAAAGATCGATTATGGAAATATGGCGCGGGTCGATCGCATGGTGGCGCTCGGACTTGTGCACATCGCCAACAGCGCGAAAGCGCCGGAATGGAACGCAAAGAATGCTAAAACCGTGCCCTTTCGGCAAGCACAACAAAAATCTCTGAGCCAATAGCCGCGCCGGGAACTTTTCCCGCCGGAGCACGTATTGCTGAACAGGTCCGCATATGCTCACCTTCATTCTTTGGTGTCTCCTGTTCGTCATCTCGTGGCCGCTCGCCCTCGCTGCGTTAGTGCTGTACCCGATCGTCTGGCTGATTCTGCTGCCGTTCCGTCTGCTCGGAATCGCGGTCCACGGCGCGCTGGCGTTGGTGGCGGCCGTAATTTTTCTACCGGTCCGGGCCATACGCGCGATTGCGTAAAGCATTCGTGACAGAGCGAACCCCTTTCCTCTACTCTGAGAGAAGGACGCGCTTATGAGAATTGAACTTCCCGATGAGGTTGGAGAGGCGCTGCAGGCATCCTACCTCGGACACATCACCCGGGTGAAGGTTTACTGCTAGGGGGATAAACCTGTTATGAGTGACAACGGCGGAGAGCGACTCTCGCGGATGCAGGCAGACATTGAAGAGTTGACACGAGACGTGAAGATCCTACTGCGCGCACAGGTGCTCCAGGGGGGGTGACCTAAAGGAGCACGAGGCCAAGTTGTCATCGCTCGAAACGGCGGCGAAAGAACTCGTCACGCACGGCCGGGAAGTAGATGTCCGGATTGAGAAGCTGGTATCGGCTATCGGGGCACTGGTGCGCAGGAGCGAATAGACCTCCCTGGATCGTGAACGGGCGTGTCCGGTCCCTACAAAGCGCTCCGCTTCCGTTCGCGCAACGCTTCCAATGTCAGCCGTATCCCTTCTTCATAGGATGTCTTTCGCAACTCAGGCAATAACCGCCGCAGCCGGCTGTCGTCGAGCTTGACCGGCGTAGTCCAGAGATAGTTCATTTCGGCAATCTCACGCAGCATCGGTTTGAAGATTCCCAGCATGTTCAGCGTCCGTTTGCCAGCGACCCGGAGCCGCAACTTCTGACCGGCTGCCGTGAAGGCCATTTCGGCGAACTGCTTTGTAGTAATCACGCCGGGTCCAGCCAGGTTCCAGGACTGGCCGTACGCCGCTTCGTGGTTTGAAAGCGCGATCAGCGTTTTGGCAACGTCCGGAACGAATACGAATTCGTGCGGCGTATCAACAGGCCCGATCACGTTCGCCGGACGCCCCTCCAGGGCCGCCTTAAAGATATCCGACGCATAGCTCAATTCCGATTCCGGGCCGTAGAAATCCGGTGGCCGCAGAATCGTGGTGCGCAGCCCGTCCCTGCCGTCAGCGGCAAGGACGAGATCTTCCTGGTCTTTTCGCATGCGGCCCTTGAACGTGTTCGGCTCCCGCGGATGGGATTCGTCCACAAACTCAGTCCTCGGAATGCCGTACGGATAAACGGTACCGACAAGCACGAACCTCTTCACGCGGGATGCTGTAGCGGCATCGAGCGCCGTTCGTGTGAGCTTCGGGTGCAGCGAGAAATGCGTGTAGGGGACGCCGACGGTGTAGAAGACCAGATCGACATCCTTTGTGGCGGCGGCTGACGTCAGTGGATCTTGCAAATCAGCAACGCGGTACTCCACAAGGTCGCCGTACTGTCCGAAATCGCACCGCAGTTTCTCCTCTGAACGAGCCACAACGCGGAACGGAGTACCGGCCCGGGCGAATTCCGCGGCCAGAGCCTTACCCACAGCTCCCGTGGCGCCCACAATTGCATTGACCATTTATGTCGATGGCTCCTCGAATCAATTTGAAGCGGCGGGGAAAAAATTGTTTTGCGTGAATGAGCAAAGATCGTCTCTCTCGCTACACTATGGAGATATGCCGCTTCCACCAAGCGACGAATTTTATCGTATTCAGAAGCTCCCGCCCTATGTCTTCGCCGTGATTAATGAGATGCGGGACAAGGCACGCGCAGCGGGCATCGACATCATTGATATGGGCATGGGCAATCCCGACGGGGCCACGCCTAGTCCGGTAGTGGATAAACTCACCGAGGCTGCCCGGAATCCGGCCAATCACCGCTACTCGGTGTCTCGCGGCATCCCACGCCTCCGCGACGCGATTGTCGCTCGGTACAGGAAGCAATACGGGGTCTCGCTTGATCCTGAAACGGAAGCCATCGTAACGATAGGGGCCAAGGACGCACTGGCGCACCTGTTGTTTGCCATTATCGGACCGGGTGATGTGGTTGTCTCGCCGAATCCGGCCTATCCGATCCACCAGTATGGGGTGATTATGGCGGAAGGCGATGCCTGTATGCTCCCCATGCCAGATCCCGCTACCTTCCTGCAGGGATTGAAAGACCTCTACCGCACCGCGGCTAAGCCGCCCAAGGTCATTCTGATTTCGTTCCCGCATAATCCGACGACAATATGTGTCGATCTGGATTTCATGCGCGAGATCGTGGCGCTCGCCAGGCAGCATGGAACCTACATCATCCACGATTTCGCCTATGCGGAGCTCGGTTTTGACGGCTACCGGCCGCCCAGCATCCTGCAAGTGGAAGGCGCGGCCGACCATGCTGTCGAGATTTATTCCATGACGAAGAGCTACAACATGGCTGGGTGGAGGGTTGGCTTCTGTCTCGGAAACCGCAAGCTGATTGCGGCTCTGGCACGCATTAAGAGCTACCTCGATTACGGCATCTTCCAGCCGATTCAAATTGCGTCCATTATTGCGTTGCGCGATTGCGATGAAGCTCCCGGCAAGATCCGCGATATTTATCAGGAGCGCAGGGATGTGCTGGCGGATGGATTAAACCGCGCAGGCTGGCGCGTGGAACCTCCTAAAGGCTCCATGTTCTTGTGGGCGCCTCTTCCGGAACCGCTTACAGGTATGCCCTCGCTGGACTTTGCCAAGCTACTGATGAAGGAAGCGCAGGTGGCGGTTTCACCGGGTATTGGATTCGGACCGATGGGCGAGGGCTTTGTTCGTTTCAGCCTGATCGAGAACAACGCGCGTATCCGCCAGGCAACCCGAAGCATTAGCCATTTCCTGCACAGACAGGAAATTTTAGCCGGGCCTCCGGCAGCCACCGTACACGTATAATTCAGGGAATGGCGGCGCGCTTTGAAGCCTCACTGCCGGAGTTGATTGAGCTGCAAAGGGTGGCGGTGAGCGATCTCGATCCGCTGCTCGCGGAAGAAATCGGGGTTTGGCAGCATCGCTTCGCGTGGGATTTCCGTCCCTCCGCCGAGCTTCTTCGCCGCTTCCTACAGATTCATTCGCTTTACGGGTGCGCACTTGCTTCGGGCAGCAGGATCGTCGGCTACGCTTATCAGGTCTGCGAAGGCCGCAAGGGTCTCATTGGAGATTTTTATTTGCAGCGCGAGTTTGCCCGCCCGCCGTACGAAATGCTGCTGTTGGGCTCCATTGTGGAAGGCCTGATGCGGACGCCCGGGATACGGCGCATCGAATCACAACTAATGATGTTGCATATGCCGATTGCCCAGCCGCTACCTTTCGGCCAGTATTTGACTCGTCACGACCGCTACTTTATGGAAATTGGCGCGAATGCAGCCGGCCGCTTGGCTACGGTTGCGCCCGAGTTTCGTGTCAGCTTCGTATCCTGGGCGGAACGCTACCAGGAGGAGATTGCGCACCTGGTTACAGCCGCTTACCGCGGGCATGTCGATAGCGATATCAACGACCAGTACCGCACCATCCCCGGCGCGCGCCATTTCCTGATGAACATCATCAAATTTCCAGGCTGTGGCAATTTCTTTCCGGCGGGTTCGGTGGTAGCCATCGATGACAGCAGCGGACGAGTCTGTGGCGTCTGTCTGGCAAGCATGGTGTCGCCGACCTCAGGGCACGTGACTCAACTCTGCATCCTACCTTCCGCTCGAAAGGCCCGGCTGGGTTACGAACTTCTGCGCCAATGCTTGTTGCTCCTCATACAAGCCGGTTGCACATCGGTCAGCCTTACGGTCACTTGCACAAACGTGGATGCGATCCGGCTGTACGAATCTGTCGGGTTCCGAACGCAGGCCACTTTCCCGGCTCTGGTCTGGGATGGGTTTTGAGTCCTGAATACATCAGCGTGCGGGCGGAGCCAGATGCTCCTGTGCCGGCAGCTCGTCCCGAAGCGGGCTCCGCTTCCGGCTGTAGACGGCATAAATTGCCAGCCCGATCACCAGCCAGGCAATAAATCGAACCCAGGTCTCAAGTGGCAAGCCGAGCATCAGACCCAAGCAGCAGACAACGGAAATGAACGGCGTTACCGGAGAAAATGGTACGCGGAAAGCGCGCGGCCGACCGGGCTGTTTGTAGCGCAGGATCACCACGCCGAAAGACACAATGATGAAAGCAAATAAGGTTCCGATATTGGAGAGGTCCGCAAACGTTCCGATGTCCCAAATGCCTGCCGGTATCCCAACCGCGAGACCCGCCACCCAGGTGCTAACGTGCGGGGTCTGAAATCGCTTGTGAACCCGCGAAAAAACATCCGGCAGGAGGCGGTCGCGCGACATTGCGAACCAGATCCGCGCTTGGCCGTATTGGTAAACCAGCAGCGATGAAAGCATTCCCAGCAGCGCTCCCACCGTAACCGTGAAGCGCAGCTTGGACATGCCAATTGCTTTCAGCGCGTTTGCCACGGGTGAGGCATTGTCGAGCGTTTTCCAATTGACAATGCCAGTCAGTACAAATGCTACTGAGGTGTAAAGAATGCCGCAAACGACCAGCGTTCCAATGATTCCTATGGGCATGTTCCGCTGCGGGTTCCTGCACTCTTCCGCAGCGGTTGACACCGAATCGAAACCGATAAAGGTGAAAAATACAATCGCCGCGCCGCTCATGACGCCTGGCCACCCGTTCGGCATGAACGGATGCAGATGGGACCCCTGAACCGCGCGGGCCGCGCCGAATACGAAAAGCAAAACTGCGCCCAACTTAATCACAACCATCACATTGTTTGCGCCCGCGCTTTCCCTTACCCCGCGCACCAGGATCCAGCTCAACAACATCACGATAAGCAGTGCCGGAACGTTAAAGAAGCTGCCCGTGAACCGCCCCTCCATGATGGCGGGCTCCGACAAATATTTCGGGAGATGAACACCGAAAAGGTAGTCACACATCACGTTGAAATATGCCGAGAAGCCGACTGCGACGGACATGTTTGAAACGGCGTATTCTAAGATCAAATCCCAGCCGATGATCCACGCGAATATTTCGCCAAGAGTTGTATAAGCGTACGTGTACGCGCTGCCGGCAATCGGAATCATAGATGCCAGTTCGGCGTAACACAGCGCCGCGAACCCGCACGTGATCGCGACCAGAATGAACGAGAGAGTCAGTCCGGGACCGGCGCCCGGACGCCCGATCACGGATGCCGCTGAACCTCCGTGAATCAGCAGATCGAGCAGCGGCGCGTTGAAAACGGAGGGTACGTTAAAGTGCTGGCCCGCGGCGGCCGTGCCGGTCACCGTGAAAATGCCGCCGCCGATCACGGCGCCGATGCCGAACGCAATCAGGCTCCAGGGCCCCAGCGAGCGCTTTAGCCGCTTGCCCTCGACGTGCGTCTGTTCCACCAGCGCGTCGATGCTTTTTGTCCTTAGCAGTTGGCTCATGGCTCAGGGGTCAGTATAGCCGTTCACACTCCTGCTAAAATCGCGCCCAGTGCGGAAGCAATCCATCCTTCTCCTCACCGCGGCGGCCTGCCTTCCCCTCGCTGGCCTCCTCCTTGCCGAAGCGGCAGGCGCGATTCAGTTTGCGAACGTTGCCGATAAGGCGGGAGTGCATTTCGTGCTCGAAAACAGCCCCACGCCCCAGAAATACATGATTGAAACGATGCCGGGCGGCATCGCCGTTTTTGACTACAACGGCGATGGCTTGCCCGATATTTATTTCACAAATGGCGCGGCTGTTCCTTCGCTGGACAAGACATCCTCCAAGTTCTGGAACCGGCTCTACCGCAATGACGGCAATTTCCATTTCACCGATGTTACGGAACAGGCTGGCGTTGCTGGAAAAGGCTACTCCATGGGAGTTTCCGCCGGCGATTACGACAACGATGGATATCCCGATCTCTTCGTTGCCGGAGTGAATCGCAATATTCTGTACCACAACCGGGGCGATGGCACATTCGAGGATGTTACGGAAAAGGCGGGCATTAAGAGCGGGGAGTGGGCCGTAGCCGCAGGGTGGTTCGATTACGATAATGACGGCAAGTTGGACTTGCTGGTGGTGCATTATTCCGATACACCGCTCCAGGACCGTTACTGCGGGGACCGCGACCGGAACATTCGCGTCTATTGCCACCCTAAATATTTCCAACCTTTGGCCGCAACGCTCTACCGCAATCGCGGGGACGGGACGTTTGAGGATGTTTCCGCAAAATCTGGAATCGGGCGATATGCGGGGCGGGGAATGAGTGTCGCCTTTGCCGATTACGACGGAGATGGCTTTCAGGACGCCTTTGTTACCAACGACAACATGCCTAATTTTCTGTTCCACAATCGCGGAAACGGGACCTTCGAGGAAGTTGGACTGGCTGCCGGCGTAGCGCTCAGCGACCGCGGGCAGCCGGTCGCCAGCATGGGTACGGATTTCCGGGACTACGACAACGACGGCCTGCCCGACATTACGGTGACGGCGCTGGCGGGCGAAACTTTCCCTTTGTTCCGCAATATTGGCAAAGGCATGTTTGACGACGTGACGTATGCCAGCCACATTGGGCGCCTGAGCACCGAACGCAGCGGATGGGGAGCCGGTTTTGTAGATCTTGATAACGACGGCTGGAAGGATCTCTTTACTTCCAACTCACACGTGAACGATCGGGTGGAGGCCTTCGAATCGCACGTATACAAAGAGCCGAACATGGTGTTTCGGAACGTAGCGGGCAAATTCAGCGATTGCACGCCAGCCGCAATGAAATCGGAGGTGAAAGCACATCGCGGCGCGGCTTTCGGAGACTTCAATCGCGATGGACGCCTGGACGTTATTGTCTCGGCCCTGGGCAGCCCGGCTGAGCTTTGGCAGAATACCACTCCGGAAGCAGGTAATTGGATCGAGTTTCGGCTAACCGGAACGAAGAGCAACCGCGACGGGATCGGCGCGCGCATTCGAGTTGGCAAGCAATGGAATCAAATGACGAGTGCGGTCAGTTATGCCTCGGCAAGCCTGATTCCCGTTCACTTTGGGGTGGGAAACGCGCGGGAACTGAACGATGTCGAGATCCGCTGGCCGAGCGGCCGCATCCAAAAGCTCAATCACTTACAAGTGAATCGCATTATTGATGTGAAAGAGCCCGATGGTTCACCAACGGCTGTTTCGCGTGGGCCGGTTACCCGGTAGCTACTTTGGCAGCACCCAGGCAAAAATCATACTGCCGGCCGGCGTCAGCAAATATTGCTTTCCATCCAGCTCATACGTGCTCGGCCCCGTTTCCATGCTTGCGCCGAGATTCACGTGCCACAGGGCATTTCCCGTTTTTGGATCCAGCGCGATCAGGTTGTCGGCGTTATCGCCTGTGAAGAGGAGGTTTCCGGCTGTCGTCAATATGCCGGCGCTTCCGTCGCCATCGCCGATCTCGTGCTTCCAGGCGACCTTGCCGGTTTTGTAGTCGATCGCCTCAATTACAGAACGTGCCCAGAGCCCCCGGTCGCGTCCGGCCCAGCCTTCCGGCTTACCTTCCGCGGTCATGTAGAAGATGCTCCAAACGCGCCGGGCACTCACGTAAAATAATCCGGCATCGGGGCTGAAGCTAGGAGCGAGCCAGTTGGTGGCTCCATCCGATGCGGGCGACACCAGCGTGCCGTCGGGCTTTGGCTCTTTTTCCGGATTCGGTATGGGCTCGCCGCGCGAATTAACTCCCTTCGCCCAGTTGGTGGCAATGAACGGCGCGGTCAGAACGTGCTCGCCGGTGGTGCGATCGAGCACGAAAAAATATCCGTTCCGGCTGGCTTGCGCAAGCAGCTTGCGATGCACTCCATGGTATTCGTCATCAAACAGAACAGGCGTCTGCACAGCGTCCCAGTCATGCGTATCGTGAGGCGAGGGTTGAAAATGCCAGAGTAGTTTGCCCGTATCCGGATTCAGAGAAACAATCGTGCAGGTGTACAGGTTCGCACCTTTCCTGATATCGCCGTTCAGTACCGGGTTTGGATTGCCGGTACCCCAGTAAAGCTGGTTGAGTTCGGGATCGTAGGTGCCGGTAACCCAGGTCATGCCTCCGCCATGGCTGATGGCGTCGGTCCCTTTCGGCCAAGTTTCGGAACCGGGCTCGCCGGGTTTCGGCTCTGTGTTCCATCGCCATTCGACTTTGCCCGTTTCCGGCTCAATAGATTCCAGAAAGCCGGGGATATCAGTGACATCGCCCGATACTCCGACCACCACGTGATTGCGAATGACGAGCGGGGCCATAGTTGCGAAGTAGCCGAGTTTCGGGTCGGCTAGTTCGACATCCCAGCGCACGGAGCCATCTTTGGCATTGAGCGAAACCAAGTGACAATCGGGCGTTTCAAAATAGAGCCAATCCTTATACATGCCGACGCCACGCTGTCCAATGTGATCTCCGGTCGATTCGCGAAAATAGTGCCAGACGACGCGGCCCGTTCGCGCGTCCGCCGCCCAGACATTGTCCGGTGTGGTGAAGTACAGGATTCCGTTCACCATCAGTGGAGTCGATTTGATCCCGACCGATTGGGGCTGCAGCACCCAAGCCAGAGTGAGCTTTTGAACGTTGCTTTGATTAATCTGCGAGAGACTGCTGAATCGTTTCCCCGAATAATCTCCGTTAAAGGTGGGCCAGTCAGTCGAGAGCGGCTTCAAAAGTTTTTGCGGATTCAGCCCCTCGTCCGCGGCCAGGCAGGTCAGGGCGATCCCGCAGAGCAATAGGGTGGCGGAAAGAAATCTCCTCATAACTACTTCAGGGTCTCCAGATAGGCAAATAGATTGTGCATGTCGGCGTCGGTATACTTGTCCGTTAATTCCCGATGAGCGGCAAGCGGATCGTGGATCTGTGCTTTGACCTCGCTGAGAGGCCACGATCGATACCATCCATCCTTGCAAACAAGGGCAATGTTGAACTCGTCCTCATGAGCGACTGTGCCCTCATAACGAGTCCCATTACTGAGCGTAACGATCGCCGTCTTCGGAATTTTTTTGCTCGGGTAAATCATGCGCTGCTGCAAGTCGATCGGCTTGAGCTTGCTGGCGATACCGGCCAGATCTCCCGTAACCGAATGGCAATGAGAACAATCGCCCGCGCCGTAGAAGAATTCTTTCCCAGCTTGTGCATTTCCGGTCAGCAGTTTTGCCACCGGATAATCGCCCGATACATGGCCGCTGTGAAGAGCCGCATAGGCCTGATGGTGCAGGAACGCCACGATATCGCTTACCTGATCATCGGTCAGAGTTGCAAAACTGGGCATGCCTTTATCCGGGCGTCCATTGCGGATCACGGGCCCGACCAGATTTCCGTGATCATCATGGCTCAGAATGGCGGAACGAACCAGATCTGGAGCGCGCGCGCCGGTTGCATCTTCACCGTGACAGAATCCGCAGGTGGAACGGAAGAGTGCTTGGCCGCGCTCTACGGCTGCCGGATCTTGCGGCGCTTTCTCAGCGCGAGAGGCCGGGGTAGGTTGGTGCTGCTGGGCAGCCTGCGCCGTGGCAACCAAGGCGAGCGCGGCGATCGAGCACACCGCGAAAGCATAAGTTCTCATAAAACCTCAGTATTTCAGATTGCCTGAAAACAAACGCGGCTAAGCCAGCGTGCCGCCGCAACTGGAGCCCGCGCCAGCAGTACAACCGAAGCAATGCCCCGCGGTTGCTATCCGCCTGAACTCGAGTGCATCGAACGACTCGATATCCCAAACGGTCGGACGCCCCGGTGCGGATATGTCCAGCATCTGGTTGAAATCGCAATCGTATAAGTAGCCATCCCAGGAGATACTGACGAGCGACCGACACATGAGTTGCTCAACCGTTGCGGCATTAAAGCTGTCGTAGAGCAGCTTTGAGTAGCTGTCAAACGAGCCGGTCCTTTCGAGAAAATCCGCGAACCTGCTGATTGGCATGTTGGTGATCGTGAATAGCCGGTTGAAGCGAATACCGAAATCTTCCAGCAATCGACGCTTGTAATCTGCTTCGAGTGCTAACTGGGGAGAGGGCAGGGAAGGGCCCAGGGGGTTATACACCAGATTCAGGGGCAAATCCGTCGTAAGCCCGTAGCCGATTCCGTTGAGCGCTTGCAGGGCCTGTATGCTTTTGTCGAATACTCCGCGGCCGCGCTGGGTGTCAACGTTCTCACGCGTGTAACAGGGCAGACTGGCCGTTATCTCGACTTGATTGCGAGCCAGGAATTCCGGCAAGTCTTCGAACTCCGGCTCCATCAGAATGGTCAAATTGCAGCGATCGATAACGTGCCTGTTTTCTGCCCGGCTCTCTTCCACCAACCACCGGAAGTTGGGATTGAGCTCAGGTGCTCCGCCGGTGATATCGACCGTTGCTGCTCCGGGTGTTTGTCTGATTAGCAGAAGAACCCGTTCCGCAACTTCGCGCGACATACTTTCTGTCCGCTTTGGACCGGCATCGACGTGGCAGTGCCGGCAAGCCTGGTTGCAGACCTTTCCCACATTTATTTGAATCGTGGTAACCAGGCTGCGCTGGAGGACAGGAAGCCCGGCTTGGCGGAGTTTGATTGCAAAGCTAGCTACCGTGTTCACAGAGCGCCCGATCCCTTCCGGATGCCACGATAACCGAATATCTTCCCGAGTAGGCCTAACAGCGGTGAATCAAGCCGCTTCTGCATGAATCGATCGGCGGCCCGCCTGTCTCCAAGCATATACGTCGGATAGGGATGAATGGTGTCCGCAAGTTCCTGGACGCGGATGCCGTTTCGCATAGCGAGAGCAAATTCGGTTATCATTTCTCCGGCGCGCACGCCTAGGATGGAAGCTCCCAAGATGCGGCCGGAGCGAGTTCCGAGCAGTTTCACTTCGCCCAGCATCGAATCGTCCGTAATGGCTCGATCCAGCTTCGAAAACGGAAACCGATAGACGCCGTACTTAGCTTCGCGCCGATGGAGATCCGCTTCCGATTCACCCACTTTCGCGAGCTCCGGTTCCGTGAAGGTGCACCAGACGATGTGCTCGTCATCCAGCTTCTTCGGCCAGTGCAAGATCGCGTTCATGACGGCAACTTTGCTCATGTGCTCGGCCATGTGGGTGAATTGATACCTGCCGGTGACGTCTCCAGCGGCGTAAATGTGCCGCTGCGAGGTCCGGCAATGCCGGTCTGTTTCGATTCCTTTCCGGGTTGCCGCAACACCGGCGTTTTCGAGTCCCAGAGCTTCGACGTTCGGTTTGCGGCCTATTGCAGCCAGAACTGCGTCGCACTTAACTGCACGACCATCGGCGAGTATCGCAACAAGTTCCCCAGGTTGCCCCTCCAGGGAAACAGTCCTCCGGCCGAGGCGAAACGAAACACCTTCGCGCGCCAGAGATTCCTGCAGGGTGGCCGTATGCTCCGGCTCATCTCGTGGAAGAATCCGTTCACTCTCCGAAACGACGGTAACCGCACTTCCGAGCCGCTGAAAAGCCTGCGCCATTTCGATCCCAACCGGGCCTGCGCCGAGTACCAGCAGTCGCTCCGGCTGGCATTCAAGTTCGAAGAGAGTCTCGTTTGTGAGACAGCGGGCGTGAAAATCAGGAATTTTCGGCCTGCTGCCGCTAGCAATGATGAAGTATTTGGATGTGAGCCGTTGGGTAACACCCGATGCGTTACGGACATCAATCGCATGAGCATTCAGGAAACGCGCGCTGCCAATGATCACTTCCACACCCAGTTTCTCCATGTTTGGAGGCGCATCGGCGTCATCGTAAATGCTCCGGCGTAC
>Ga0308174_10000294_pt1 | contig 20968 bp, 16 predicted proteins | sample PhyPR2_FD_203894 | JGI IMG/M metagenome (GOLD analysis project Ga0308174, IMG submission 203894) | Soil microbial communities from UC Gill Tract Community Farm, Albany, California, United States - DLSLS.P.R2 | ecosystem: Environmental > Terrestrial > Soil > Agricultural land | place: USA... | reverse complement strand
TAAGGCATGGGGCTGCACGGACCGCATGCTTGCCTTGGACTCGATAGTGCAATCGCCAGGTTTATCTCAAATAGCCGTCGCTCTTATGCAGCAAGGCAGTGAGCGGTCCTCGACGAAACTTTCTACTTCGTCTTTTCGTTAGCTTTGCGGCTTGCATCCGCAAGCGATCCATATTTCGAACCGCTAGTCAACTAATCGGGCGCAAGTCATAGCGAGCAGGCGCAGGCTTCCCATTCCTTACTCAGCAGCTTCATGCGGCGGCAAAGCGGCGAAAGAACCACTGTTTCATCCCTTCGACCGCCAGCAGGTAGAAGAGCAGTATGACGGCGAGGATGACGAAGAACAAAGCCGGCGGCGCTACGAAACCTAAACGCTCTCCGGCAGCGGTGAACGGCAGCAGCACGGCGGCCGCCACCACCGTCAGCGAACACGCAATGAGCCACGGATTGGGGTGACTTTTGAATGGATTTTTCCGCGTGCGAATGAGGAAGATCACCAGCACCTGCGTGGCCATGGATTCGATGAACCAGCCGGTATGAAAGAGCGCCTCTCCGGCATGGAAAACAGCCAGCATGACATAGAAAGTGAGGAAATCGAACACGGAACTGATGGGCCCCATGATGAGCATGAAGTTGCGAATGAAGTTCATGTCCCAGTGTCGTGGATGACTCAGGTAGTCGTCATCCACCTGATCCAGGGGGATGGGCAGTTCGGACACATCGTAGAGCAGGTTATTAAGCAGGATCTGCACCGGCAGCATGGGGAGGAAGGGCAGGAAGAGCGAGGCTCCGGCCATGCTGAACATATTGCCGAAATTGGAGCTGGTGCCCATCATGATGTACTTCATGATATTGCCGAAGGTGCGCCGTCCTTCCTGCACGCCGGCATGCAGGACGCCCAAGTCGTGCTCCAACAGGATCATGTCCGCCGCCGCTTTTGCCACGTCCACCGCGCTGTCCACGGAAATGCCAACGTCGGCTGAATGGAGTGAAGGCGCGTCATTGATGCCGTCGCCGAGATAGCCCACCACATGGCCGCGCCGTTTGAGCGCGAGGATGATCCGGTTTTTCTGGGCCGGTGTCACGCGGCAGAAAAGGTTGACCTGTTCTGCGCGCGCCCCGAGCGCCAGATCGTCCATTTTTTCAATGTCGGCGCCAGTAAGCACTCCGGTTACCGGCAAGCTGCGCAAAAATATGCTGGGTCACCAGTTCGTTATCTCCGGTGATTGTCTTGACCCTGACGCCACCGGCGGCCAGCCCGGCAAGAGCCGCCCTGGCGCTCTGCTTGGGCGGATCAAGGAAAGTGGCGAAGCCGGCAAACACCAGTTCCGATTCGTCGCTCACTACCGCATGCGGATGGTCCGGTCCGACCTGCCGTGAAGCGATTCCCAGCACTCGGAAGCCTTCCCCGCTCAGTGCCTCGAATTGCGCATTGATGCGCGCGCGCGCGGCGTTATCGAGCGGATGCTCGCCTCCGTCGTGGTCCAGCCCATAGCTGACTGACAAATGCAGGATATCCTCGGGAGCGCCCTTGACCACAAGCAGCCGGGTGGTGCCGTTGTCGAGCAGCACTGACACCCGGCGGCGTTCGAAGTCGAACGGGACTTCATCGATCTTGCGCCAGCCGCTGACATCGATTTCCGCGTGCTCCAGGATGGCGTCGTCGAGCGGGCTTCTCAGTCCCGTTTCAAAATAACTGTTGAGATAGGCGAGCTTCAGAACCTGTTCGCTTTCCATGCCCATGGGATCCAGATGGCGTTCCAGGTGGATGCGGGCTTCGGTCAGCGTGCCAGTCTTGTCGGTGCAGAAGACATCCATGCTGCCCAGGTTCTGAATTGAAGCGAGCCGCTTGACGATCACCTTGCTGGCCGCCATGCGCATGGCCCCACGCGACAAAGTCACCGAGACGACCATGGGCAGCAGCTCAGGCGTAAGGCCTACCGCCAGCGCTATGGCAAACAGGAACGATTCCAGCCATGGACGATGGAAGAAGGCGTTTACAAGCAGGACAAACAGCACGAGCAGGACTGTCATGCGCATGATGAGGAGCCCGAAATGGCGAGTTCCCTGCTCAAAGTCAGTCAGCGGGGCCTTGGCCAGCAAAGTGTCGGCGATCTCGCCTAGCGCCGTATTCTGGCCGGTGCGGCAGATCAGCACCCTGGCGGCGCCGCTGATCACCGATGTCCCCAACAGCACGGTGTTGCTCGCAGCGAGCATCTGGGTCTCTTCCGGCAAGTCGGCAGCAGCCTTTTCCACCGGATAGGGCTCGCCGGTGAGCAGGGCCTGATTGACGAAAAAGTCCCTGGCCTCAAGCACCCTGCCGTCGCAGGGGACCAGGTCGCCGGCGGAAAGCAGCGCCACATCTCCCGGCACCAGTTCCGCAAGCGATATCTCGAGAGGCTTGCCATCCCGCAGCACATGTCCGCGCACCGCCACCGACTCACGCAATTGCTTTGCTGCCTCGCCGGCCCGGTATTCCTGAACGAAATCGAGGGTGACGCTGATGATGACGATGGCGCCAATGATGAAAAAGCTGGCGGCGTCGCCGGTGAACGCGGATAGCGCGCTGGCAGCGACAAGGGTGATAACCAGGGGATTGCGGAACTTGGCCAGGAACTGAAGGACCACGGCTCTTTTCCGCTCTTCATGGACCAGGTTGGGACCGACCTGCGCCAGGCGCGCAGCCGCCTCGGCGCTGCTGAGTCCGTCGGGGCCGGATCCCAGATCTTCCTGCAGCGCCGTGACGGGGACGCGCCAGAATGGCGTATCCGTTTTGACGGCGGGTGTCCGCATGGCGAAATCCTTCAGAAAACCAAGCCGGAGCCAGCCGCCGGATTCATCCCTCGACGCCGAGGCCGGCATTCCGTGACGACAAGGTGCAACGCACGATCAGCCAACTTGGAATAACGCCAGCAACACTATCATAGTTCGATGCACCGACGGCAATATTGAAAACCAGGCATGCCGTCGTTTCATACGCGTCCGGCAAACCCCTTTTCAGCGCAACGCCGATATCGCGAGGATAGTCTCCACTTGCCTTGAGGTGGACACGTGCACGCTAACCAGAATGATTTCCGGCCCGGCTCCTGCGCGGGGCTGCCCAGGCGCTGGCCCCGGTCATTGTGGTTTGTTCCATCAGCCAATAAACTTGCGGCGGCAGAACAGCTTATCAACCCGCAGTCCGGCCCGCCTGGCTGCCCTCTATGGAGAGAACCGATGGGATATTTCCCGCAATGGCGCGTGCGCAGCGGCAGCGATGATGGGCAGGGCCTGGTAATCAGCACGGATGAACGCCTGCCATGGCCGCAGACCATCGCAATGGGGCTGCAGCATGTGGTCGCGATGTTCGGCGCTACGGTGCTGGCGCCTTTGCTGATGGGCTTCGATCCCAACCTGGCGATTTTCATGTCGGGTATAGGCACGCTGCTGTTCTTCGTGTTCGTCGGCGGCCGGGTGCCCAGTTACCTCGGCTCCAGCTTCGCCTTCATTGGCCTGGTGATCCTGGTTTCCGGATACGGCGGGCAGGGGCCCAATCCCAATCTCGGCGTGGCGCTTGGCGGCATCATCGCCTGCGGCGCCGTGTATGCGCTGATCGGAACGCTGGTCAGCGCCGTCGGCACCGACTGGATAGAAAAACTGATGCCGCCCGTGGTTACCGGCGCAGTGGTGGCCGTGATCGGCCTGAACCTGGCGCCGATTGCGGTCAAGGGCGTTACCGGCAACAACTTCGATGCATGGATGGCGCTGGTCACCGTGCTGTGCGTGGGGGCGGTCGCGGTCTATACGCGCGGCATGGTGCAGCGCCTGCTCATCCTGGTCGGACTGATGCTGGCCTACCTGATCTATGCGTTGCTGACCAATGGCGCCGGCCTGGGCAAGCCGATAGATTTCGCGGCGGTGGCCAATGCCGCGTGGTTTGGCATGCCGCGCTTCGTGAAGCCGGTGTTCAGGGCCGATGCGGCGGCTTTGCTGGCGCCAGTCGCCATCATCCTGGTGGCGGAAAATCTCGGCCATATCAAGGCGGTCAGCGCGATGACGGGCAAGAACCTGGACCGCTACATGGGCCGCGCCTTTCTCGGCGACGGCGTTGCGACCATGCTGTCAGGCAGCCTGGGCGGCACCGGCCTCACCACCTATGCGGAAAACATCGGCGTGATGGCGGTCACCAGGATCTATTCCACCGTGGTGTTCGTGGTGGCGGCATTGATCGCCATCGTGCTGGGCTTCTCGCCGAAGTTCGGCGCCATCATCCAGACCATACCGGGCCCGGTCCTGGGCGGCGTGTCCATCGTCGTGTTCGGCCTGATCGCGGTGGCGGGCGCCCGGATCTGGGTCCAGAATCGGGTCGACTTTTCCAATAACCACAACCTGATCGTAGCCGCCGTCACCCTGGTGCTGGGCGCCGGCGACTTCACGCTGAAGCTGGGCCAGTTTTCGCTGGGCGGCATAGGCACCGCGACCTTCGGCGCCATCATCCTGAATGCGTTGCTGGCCTCGGGCAGCCGCAGCCGGGCCTGAAGGGCAGCCATGCGGGCCGCGCGGGTAAGGCCGGCGCGGTTGCAGTATGCTTGGGGCCTGGCCTACTTACTGCTGCGACGCCATGACCGTTCCGATAGAAAACTATGCCTTGCTGGGCGACTGCATTACCGCGGCGCTGGTTTCCGACAGCGGCTCGATAGACTGGTTATGCTTTCCGCGCTTCGATGGCGCAGCCTGCTTCGCCGCCTTGCTGGGCGATCAAGGCAACGGCTGCTGGAAGATCGCGCCGCGTGACATCTCGTACACCGTGCGCCGCGCTTATCGGGAAGGCACGCTGATCCTCGAGACCGCGTTCACCACTGCTTCGGGCAGCGCCCTGCTGATCGACTTCATGCCGCTTGGCGGGGCGACATCGAAGGTGGTGCGCATCGTGGAAGGCATCAGCGGCCACGTCGATTTCGACATGATGCTCATCATGCGCATGGACTATGGCCGCATCGTGCCGTGGGTGGAGCGGGCCGGGGAAGAGGTGCTGACCGCGGTTGCCGGTCCGGACATGCTGGTGCTGCGCACGGCGGCGCCGCTGCACGCGGTGGACAAGAGCACGCGCAGTCATTTCGGCGTCGACGCCGGCCAGCGGGTCATCTTCACGCTGGCGCACCAGCCGTCCCACGTGCCGCTGGCCGAGGGCATCGACGCCGAAGCCGCGCTGCTCGTCAGCGAACTCGAATGGCGGCGCTTCTCGAACCGCTGTCCCGATGTCGGCGTTTATACAGCGCAGGTGAAACGCTCGCTGATCACGATGAAGGCGCTGACCTACCGTCCGACCGGTGGCATCGTCGCCGCCGTCACCACGTCCCTGCCGGAGTCGCTTGGCGGGAAGCGCAACTGGGATTACCGTTATTGCTGGCTGCGCGACGCCACCATGATGCTGATGGCCTTCATGAAGCTGGGCTATTTCGACGAAGCACGCGACTGGCGCGAATGGCTGCTGCGCTCCATTGCCGGCAACCCGGAGCAGATGCAGATCATGTACGGCCTGTGCGGCGAGCGCCGTCTCCCGGAGATGGAGTTGCCATGGCTGGCTGGTTATGAACAGTCGCGCCCGGTGCGCACCGGCAATGCCGCCGCGTCGCAAATGCAGCTCGATGTTTATGGCGAAATGGTGGACACCATGACGCAGGCGATCAAGGGCGGGATCGCGCAGCACCCCCGCGGCTTGGCTATCCTCCAGGTCATCGTCCAATTCCTGGAGCAGGCCTGGCGCAAGCCGGACCATGGCATCTGGGAAATACGCGGCGCGCCACGCCACTACACCCATTCCAAGATCATGGCCTGGGCCGCGTTCGACCGCCTCGCGCGCTGGCCCGGCGAACTCGGGTGCGACCGGGAAGGCCGGCCCATCAAGGAATGCTGCCGCCAGGTCGCCGACGAGATTCATGCGCAAGTCTGCAGCTCGGGCTATGACGCCGCGCTCGGCAGTTTCGTGCAGTCCTATGGCTCGCAGGAAGTGGATGCGGCCCTGCTGCAGATCGTGCTTACCGGCTTCCTGCCGCCGGACGATGCGCGGGTGGCCGGCACCATTGCCCTGATTGAACAGCGGCTGATGCGGGGTGGCCTGCTGCAGCGCTATGATACGGCCGAGACCGGCGACTGCCTGCCGCCGGGCGAGGGTGTGTTCCTGATCTGCTCGTTCTGGCTGGTCGACGCCTATATCCTGGTCGGGCGCCGCCACGATGCCAGCGTGCTGTACGAGCGGCTGCTGGAATTGTGCAATGACGTCGGCCTGCTGGCGGAACAGTACGACACGGCGGCGCGCCGCATGCTGGGTAACTTTCCGCAGGCGTTCAGCCATATCGGCGTCATCAATTCCGCTCTCAACCTGCATAACGGCTCGGTTGCCGGCGGCGCTCCGGCGCACAGCCGGGCCGAGCCGCCTTCACGGAAAGGGTAGCGCCGGCTGTTTCCGGCCGCAAATTCAGCGCGCTGACCAGCCGGAAAAATTTTCCGGCAGGCATGGTGCGGCGCAGCTTGAGTTTTCCACGGCCGCCCCAATGTGCAAATTCCCAAGTTTCAAGGAGAACAACATGGCTCTATACTGGCCAGGCGGGCGGGATCATGGAGACAGGTCGGATATGCCGGACCTCGGTAGCTACGATTCCAACCATTTGCTGGATTCAATCCTGGACCAGCTCCATCTTCCCGATGACGCCGCTTTGTGCGAAGCGCTGGACGTGGACGAATCCGTCATCAGCGACTTGCGTGAAATGCGCCGCGAAGTCGATGCGGCGCTGCTGATACGCATGCATGAACTGACGGACATCAGCATCGCGGGTTTGCGCAACATACTGGGCGACCGCCGCCGCAAGGCGCGCTTCGCAGAAGGCGAAGAAGACAAGCATTGAAGCATTTGTATTTGGAAAGGAGCTGCAATGAGCAATTCCAGCCAGGAAAAGAACACGGAAGACAAGGCTGCCGGCCAGCCTTTGAAAGACGGCGAGGCGGGGGCAGCCACGCCCAAGCCGCGTGAAATCAGCCGCGAGGAGATGGACCACCAGAAGCCGGCGGACCCCGATCCGGACGATCCGGTCTCGCCCTGACAACGATTTCCAACCATGACATAGCGGGCCGGGCTGCTCAGCCCAGCCCGCGAGCTTAGTCAAAAGCGCGGCAGCGCCGGCTTTGCAGTATGCTTCTGGCTTTCCCGGTTTTCACCGCATCATGCCGCAACTCCCTGTCGTCCCCGACGGCGTCGATACCACGCCCGTTCCCGCTGTCCCCCCTGTCATAATTGCCAGCGCCGCCCGCCCCGGTGGCATGGTCGGCATGCTGGCGGTACTGGGGCTGATCGCGGTCACGCTGGCGCGAGCCTTCGGCGGGCCGTCATGGCTCTACCTGGTGGCCGCCGCCGCGGCGGCGGCGCTGATTGCCTCCGGCTACAGCCAGATCAATGCCCGGCTGCGCAACACCTCCTTCATCCTGTTCGGCATCGCCGCCCTGACGCTGCCACTGGCGCGGGCGCCGGCGGCGGCGCTGGAGCGCGGCATCTTCATTGCCGCCTTGCTCACCTCGGTCACCTGCAGTGTGATGCTGATCGCGCGCTGCGCGATGCAAAGCCACAGGATAGGCTTTATCGGCGCTGGCCTGCGCGAGCGCCAGGGTGGCCGGCGCTACCTGTCCTTCACCCTGGCCAGCCAGTTCTTCTCGGGCATCCTGGGCCTGGCCGGCGCCAACCTGATGTTCGTGATGGCGGCGCCGTCCACCGAGAGCCATAGCGAAACCCGGACCGCGACGGTGGTCGCGGTGGGCCGCGGTTTTGCCGCCGCCAGCTGCTGGAGCCCGGTGTTCGGCAATATGGCCATCCTGCTGGCGCTGTATCCGACGCTGCACTGGATAGAGGTGTTCCCGGTCGGGCTGGCGCTGGGCCAGGTCACCATCGTGGTTGGCGCGCTGATGAACCGCGCGGCCGCGGCCGACGCCGCGCCATCCGTGGCCGACGCCGGCCCGCTGACGTCGATGATGACCCTGCTGCGCAGCAGCCTGCCGCTGCTGATCTCGCTGCTCGGCCTGCTGGGACTGATCATGGCTACCAGCTGGCTGCTGCATATCGTGATCTCGGCGGCCATCGTGCTGCTGGCGCCCTTCGTGTCGCTGCTGTTCCATGCCGCCACCGGCCGCGCCGGCCGGCGCTGGGCGGATGGCGTCGCCGGACTCGGCCGGGCCATGGAAAACTTCGGCGCGCTGGCCAGCGAGGCGCTGCTGTTCATGGCGGCCGGCTGCGCCGGCAGCGTGCTGGCCGACGCCATCCCGGCCTCATGGATCGCCGCCATCGGCGCCGCCCTGCGCGGCCATGCCTTCCTCGGCCTGGCCTTCCTGATCGCCGCCATCATCCTGACCGCGCTGGCCGGGGTCCACCCGGTGCTGTCCGCGGTATTCCTGGCGTCCAGCCTGCCGCCGCAGGTGCTGGCGCTGCCGCCCATCACCCACATGGCAGCCATCCTGGCCGGCTGGGGCCTGTCCGCCAACATGACGCCGTTTTCCGTGATCTCGCTGACCGCCAGCCGCTACGCCGGCATCGGCCCGACGGAAATCAGCTTTGGCCGCAACTGGCGCTTTGCGCTGACCAATGCCCTGGTGGTGTGCGCGGTGCTTACCGCATTCTCCTGGCTGCTGCGCGGCGGATGAACATGGCAGCGAAACGCCCGAGCCGGGTTATGATTGAATGACGCGGCCGCATCCCGCGGCAGCCGCTCCGGGAGTCGAGGCATGGCTTATCGCAGCACGGTCGGATCCACCGTTCACCTGTTCAACGACCTCAAGGCTTTGCTGGCCAAGGCCAGCCCGGCCCGTTCCGGCGACAACCTCGCGGGCGTAGCCGCCGCCAGCGACGAGGAGCGCATGGCCGCGCGCATCGCGCTGGCCGACCTGCCGCTCACTGCCTTCCTGAACGAGGCGCTGGCGCCGTACGAGGACGATGAAGTCAGCCGCCTGATCATCGATACCCACGACGCTGCCGCGTTTTCCGCGATTGCCCACCTGACCGTCGGCGGCCTGCGCGAATGGCTGCTGGACGACGCCACCGGCAGCGCGGCGCTGGCCGCGGTCGCGCCCGGCGTGACCCCGGAAATGGCGGCCGCGGTCAGCAAGCTCATGCGCAACCAGGACCTGGTGCTGGCCGCGCGCAAATGCAGCGTCGTCACCCGCTTTCGCAACACCATCGGCCTGCCCGGCCACATGGCGGTGCGGCTGCAGCCCAACCACCCGACCGATGATGCGCGCGGCATCGCGGCCAGCATGCTGGACGGCTTGCTGTACGGCGCCGGCGACGCGGTGGTCGGCATCAATCCGGCCAGCGACTCGCTGCAGTCGCTGTTGCCGCTGTGGCGCATGCTGGATGAAGTGCGCCGGCGCTTCGACATCCCGATGCAGGGCTGCGTGCTGACCCATGTGACCACCCAGATCAGGGCCATTGAACAGGGCGCTCCGGTGGACCTGGTGTTCCAGTCGGTGGCCGGCACCGAACGCGCCAACGCCGGCTTCGGCGTGTCGCTGGCGCTGCTGCGCGAGGCGCGCGATGCCGCCCTGTCGCTCGGGCGCGGCACGGTGGGCGACAATGTCATGTACCTGGAAACCGGGCAGGGCAGCGCGCTCTCGGCCGGCGCTCATCACGGCATGGACCAGCAGACCTGCGAAGCGCGCGCCTATGCGGTGGCGCGCGAACTCAAGCCGCTGCTGACCAACACCGTGGTCGGCTTCATCGGGCCCGAGTACCTGTACAACGGCAAACAGATCATCCGCGCCGGGCTGGAAGACCATTTCTGCGGCAAGCTGCTGGGCGTGCCCATGGGCTGCGACATCTGCTACACCAACCATGCCGAGGCCGACCAGGACGACATGGACACGCTGCTGACCATGCTCGGCGCGGCCGGCGTGAACTTCATCATGGGCGTGCCGGGCGCGGACGACATCATGCTGAATTACCAGAGCACCTCCTTCCATGACGCGCTGTACCTGCGCCGCCTGCTGGGCCTGAAGCGCGCGCCCGAATTCGACGCCTGGCTGGCGCGCATGGGGATCACCGGCACGGCCGGCGAACTGCTGGACCTCGACGGCGGCCACAGGCTGCTGCATGAATTGCCGCTGCTGCCGGGGCTGGCGCCATGAGCGGGCGCACGCCAGCCGCAAGCCCGGCGCAGGATCCGTGGCGGATGCTGCGCCAGCACACCGCCGCGCGCATCGCGCTGGGGCGGGTCGGCGCAAGCATGCCTACCGATGCGCTGCTGCGTTTCGGCCTGGCGCATGCCCAGGCCCGCGACGCCGTTCACAGCGCGCTCGATGCGGACGCGCTGGAGCAGGCGCTGCGCGGCCAGGGCTTTGATGTGCTGCAGGTGGCCAGCATGGCGCCGGACCGGGAGAGCTACCTGCTGCGGCCCGACCTCGGCCGTCGGCTGCGCCCGGAGAACCGGCGCATGCTGGAGCAGGCCGGGCGCGCCGGACTGGCGCTGGTGATCGCGGACGGCTTGTCGGCGCAGGCTGCACAGCGGCATGCGTTGCCGGTGGCAATGCTGCTGCGCGAGGCGATGGGCGGCTGGCCGGCGCCGGTGGTGATCGCGCGGCAGGGCAGGGTGGCGCTGGGCGACGACATCGGCGCCGCGCTCGGGGCCAGGCTGGCGGTGGTGATGCTGGGTGAAAGGCCGGGACTCAGTTCGCCGGACAGCCTGGGCATCTACCTGACATGGGACCCGCGGCCAGGGCGCATGGATAGCGAGCGCAACTGCATATCGAATGTGCGTCCCGCCGGGCTGGGCTATGCGGAGGCCGCGCGCAAGCTGCATTTCCTGGTGACCCAGGCGCTCTCGCGGCAGTACAGCGGCGTGGCGCTGAAGGACGACAGCGATGTCCGCGCACTGCCAGACAGCGCCTGAAAAAGGGAATCAACCGGGGCGCGGCGGAGCTTCCGGCACGCTTTCCGGGGTGTTTGCCTGGGTCGCGCCATTGCCGCCGCGGGCGCCAACGATCATTTCGTTCATCCAGCTGACCAGCAGCGAGGTGTAGGCGCGCTGGCTCGCCGGGTCGCTCAAGCCGTGGTCGGCGTTGCTGATCATCCGGTAAGTCATGGAGCGCGGCCGTATCAGCGCTTCCTTGTAGCTGTTGATGACTGCGTGCGGCACGGTGTTGTCCAGTTCCGATTCGATCAGCAGCACGTCGCCGCGATAGGCCTTGCAGGCGCGCAGCGCGCGGTTGTCCGCCGCCGGCACGAAGCGCCTGCGATACGCGCCCAGGTCCTGGTCCTGGTGCAGCTGCAGCTTGGGCAGCTCCCAGCCGGTATCCATGTAGAGCGCCGGCACCCGCAGCGCCAGCCACTTGACCGGGCGCTTGGTGGTGAGGATGGCGGCCAGGTAGCCGCCGTAGCTGCTGCCGACCACCGCGATGGAAGAGGGGTCCACGCCGCGCTGGTTGACCAGCAGGTCATAGGCGGCGACCACGTCGGCGAGGTTGTTTTCGCGTGATACGGTTTCCTGCATTGGCAAGGTGTCGGCATGGCCGGAGAGATCGAAGGTCAGGCATACGCAACCGAGCGCGGCGATTTCCCTGGCGCGCGCCAGGTATTGTTCCTGGCTGCCGCCCCAGCCGTGCACGAACAGCACGCCGGGGATCAGGGTCGATGGGCTCACCAGGGTGCCGGCAAGCTGCCGGCCCTCGGCATGGATGGTCACTGCTTCGTCACGTGTGGGCATGGGCCAGGGTCCTTGTGTATTTGATGATGGGGCCGACATGCTTGTCGACGCCATGGAAATAAATGTCCGCGTCCCCGGGCGGCGTGTGGCCATCGCCATAGAGTTCGGTGGTGGAGGCGCACACCGACCGCAGTCCCGGGTCGGCCTGGAAGGCGGCCAGCGCGGCCAGTTCGGCGCCGGTGGCGCCGCCTATGCGCCAGGACTGCTCCAGCACGCCCGAGCGCCAGGCGCCGCTGTCGTCGCTGCCCTGCGCAATGTCGTAATTGCACCGTGACGCCAGCATCCCGGGGAACGAGGCCAGCGCCGCCCGGTGATAGGTGCACGCCTGCGCGATCGCGGTTTTCACCTCGGGCGCATGCGGCATCGCCAGCAGCGCCTCGAAGTCGCCCCTGGCCACCAGCAGGTCGGAGCCGCCATAGACTTCCTTGCCGTAATTGTTGCGGGTCACATGCTGGATGCCGCAGTAGGAGGCGACATGGCGGCCGATGCGCACCTGGCCGACGCTGTGAGTCACCACCTGGTTCAGATTGCGCTCCAGCACCACGCCTCCTTCGCGCAAGGTAGCATCGTCGAGCGCGCCGATCTGCTGCTCCAGCGCGGCGGCGTCGGGGGCCACGCTCTGGTCGCTGCCGCCGATGCCGGTGCCGAGCTTGATGCGCACCGCGCCCTGCGCCAGCAATTGCCGGCCGGCCGCCAGGGCGTCCCCGCGGCTGAACGCGGAATACCCGGGCAGCACCACATCCCGCACCCGCTCGCCGAAGCCGGGCGACCAGCCCTGCGGCGCCGCGCATTGCGGCTGCGGCAGCGGATGGGTGATGACCTTGGAGGCGACGAAGGGATAGGGCACGACGCCGCCGAACAGATCATGCTCGCTGCGTATGCCCAGGCGGGCCGCATGGCTGGTGTCGGACACGGTTTCGCGCGGCACAAAATACAGCGGCCGGTCGTAAGCGGTGGACGCATCGTACTCGCCGCCGAACGGATGGCCCAGCAGCGCGGCGACGCGCGCGGCGATCTGGTTTTGCGACATGCTCTCATGTCCCTGCGGATTGGAGCTCTGGCGGCGGGAATAGACCACCACGATGCGCTGGGCGTCGGGCGGCGGCGCGGCAACGCCGGCCTGCCATATTTCAGGATGCTCTGATTTCATCGCCACTCCCTTGCAGGCCGTATTGTCAGCAGCTCATTCGATTTGGATCTGGCAGGGATGCGCCAGTTCCACGCGAAAAAATTCTAGCAAAGGCAAGCGCCGCGCATATCGATTCAAACAAGCCCGCTCCATTCACCTCGGACAGATTAAAAACCTTGTCTTTACGTTATGATGGCAATGGCGCCGCGCCCGGCGGCGCGTCTATTGATGCCGCTGCCGATGCCCGCAACCCTGTCGCTCTATCTCGATCTGGTGCGCTTCCTCGCCGCCGTCGCTGTGCTGCTGTTTCATTTGTGGCCACAGCTGTTTCCCGGGCTCCCGCTGCCATGGCCAGGCCATGCGGCTGTGATCGTATTCTTCGTGCTGTCGGGCTTCATGATCGCCCATGCCGCCCATCAGCCAGGCGCGACTGCCCGCAGCTACCTGCAGCACCGCGCCGCGCGCATCATGTCGGTCGCGCTGCCGGCGCTGCTGCTGTCGCTGGTCGTCGCCCCGCTGGCGGGCACGGCGACCCTCCACAGCAGCGGCCCGATGACGTTCAGCGCGGCGGACTTCCTGGGGCGCATCGCGGCTTCGCTGCTATTCATCGGGCAGTCCTGGAGCCTGGCGCTGGCGCCCCCCTACAATCCGCCCTACTGGTCGCTCTGCTACGAAGTCTGGTACTACCTGATCTACGGCGCCTGGATGTTTGCCCGCGGACGCTGGCGGCTGCCCGTGGCGCTGCTGGCGGCGCTGTGCGCGGGGCCCAAGATACTGCTGCTGGCGCCGGTCTGGCTGTTGGGCGTGCTGGTCTGGCGCTGGCGCGGAAAGCTGCCCGCGGGCAGTACGGCGCCTCTGTTCTGGGGCAGTATCGCGGCGGCGCTGCTGCTGTTCTGGTTCGATGTCGGCGCCGCGCTGCGCAACCGGATGGCGGCGCAATGGCCGCATTTCATTCCCTGGCTTAACGAGTCGGGCATGTTCGTTGGCGATTATCTGCTGGGCCTCGCAGTGGCTGTCAATTTCCTGGCCGCATCTTCGATGGACCGCCGGTTGCGCCCGCTGTTTCGCCTGGGAACCCTTACCCGGTTGGCGGCGTCTTATACTTTTTCCATCTATTTGTACCATATGCCCCTGGCGATTTTGCTGTGGAACGGTTTTGGCCTGCGCTCGCCGCTGCTGTTTATTCCCACCCTTGCCGTTTGCCTGCTGCTGTTGGGCTCGCTGACCGAGCGCCAACTGCCGCTCTACCGGCGCGCGATCATGCGTGCCGCCTAGCTTGCATCGCGCCCGATGTCAAGGCTGGCAGCCCTAAAAATTGTTGTTTTAATAAAATGTTTCTTGTTGGTATGATATTAGTTTTCCTTTCCGCCTTTTCCCGGCCGCGCAGTCGTGCCCGGCTGTATAGGAGTTTCATATGAATGGCGCTGACGCTCTTTGCGATACTCTGCTGGCAGCCGGTGTGGATGTCTGCTTTGCCAATCCCGGCACGTCTGAAATGCATTTCGTTGCCGCGCTCGACCGCAAACCACGCATGCGCTGCGTTCTTGGCCTGTCCGAAGGCGTGGTGACCGGCGCTGCCGACGGCTATGCGCGCATGACCGACAAACCTGCCGCGACGCTGCTGCACCTGGGACCAGGCCTGGCCAACGGCCTGGCGAATCTGCACAATGCGCGCCGCGCCAACTCGCCGGTGGTCAACATCGTTGGCGACCATGCGACCTACCATCTCGAATATGACGCCCCGCTGACCACGGATATTGAAATGCTGGCGCGCCCGATGTCGCACTGGGTCAAGACCGTGCCGGATGCCAGCCAGGTGTCGATCTATGCGGCGGAAGCGGTGGCGCAGGCGCGCACCGCGCCAGGCCGGATCGCCACGCTGGTGCTGCCGGCCGATGCGGCCTGGAACGAGACCCACGCCCCACTGCAGTCGTCGCGGCCGCCGGCATCGCGGCGTCAGACCACCGCTGAAAAAATGCGCGCCGCGGTGCAGGCCATACGTAGCGGCAAGCGCACGGTGCTGATGCTGTCCGGAGTCGCGCTGCGCGAGCAGGCGCTGCGTGTGGCCGGGCGCATTGCAAGCGCCACCGGGCTGCGCCTGCTCGCACAGCAGTCCAATGCCCGGCTTGAGCGCGGCGCCGGCCGCCTGGAAATCGACCGCATGCCTTACCCGGTCGACCAGGCGCTGGCGACGCTGAAGGACGTGGAATGCCTGATCCTGGTCGGCGCAATCGAACCGGTCGCCTTCTTCGCCTATCCGGGCAAGCCCAGCCGCATCGCGCCGCCGGATTGCATGGTGCTGCCGCTGGCGGCCCCGGGCGACGACCTGGTTCATGCGCTCGACTGGCTGGCCAGCGAACTGGGCGTGCCCGCCGATACGCCTGTTGCGCTGCCGACGGTGGCCCGGCCGCCTTTGCCCATCGGCGCGCTGACGCCGGCGGCGATCGCCACCGCGCTGGCGGCGCTGATGCCGGAACAGGCCATCATCTGCGACGAGTCGGTCAGTTCCGGCCGCAGCCTGTTCCAGTACACCCGGAACGTGCCGCAGCATGACTACCTGCAACTGACCGGCGGCGCCATCGGGCTTGGCCTGCCGATGGCGGCCGGCGCGGCGATCGCTTGCCCGGGGCGCAAGGTGATTTCCCTGGAAGCCGATGGCAGCGGCATGTACACGCTGCAGGCGCTGTGGACACAGGCCCGCGAAGCGCTGGACGTGGTGACCATCATTTATGCCAACCGCGCCTATGCGATCCTGCTTGGCGAACTCAAGCAGGTCGGCGCGGGCGCGCCGGGCGCCAACGCCCGCCGCATGCTGGACCTGGACCAGCCGGCGCTGGACTGGGTGCGCCTGGCGCAGGGACTGGGCGTGGAAGCGGTGCGCGCCGAAACCGCCGAGGCATTCAGCGACGCCTTGCGGGCGGCGCTCTCGCGGCCGGGTCCTTTCCTGATCGAAGCGGTCATCTGACAGGGCTTGCCGGCCCGCTTACCCGGGCTGGTTGAACAACTGGTATTTTGCTTGGCGAAACGCCATTTCGCATTTTCCGGGGATGTGCTACCTTGGCCGCATTATTCCATTGCATGGCCGCCCGGTCCGTTTAACTGGACCGGGGCGCCGCCTTCTACCGATGAGCATGACCGACACTGTCCTTGCGGACGATAACGCTGAAGATGCCGTACGCAGCGGCGAGGATCGCTACTACATCACCGCGCTGGCGCGTGGTCTGGACGTGCTGTCCTGCTTTCGTTCGGGCGACCGCTCGCTGTCCAACCAGCAGATCGCCGAGCGCTGTGGCTTGCCCAAGTCCACGGTGACCCGCATCACTTACACTCTGACCAAGCTGGGGTACCTGGTCCAGTTGCCGGACGGCGGCCGCTTCGCGCTGGGCAATGCCACGCTCGCCCTGGGCAGCGCGACGCTGGCGCGGATGGATGTGCGCCAGTTGGCGCGGCCGCTTATGCACGAGTTGGCCGAGTTTTCCGGCGCAACGGTGGCCATCGCCGTGCGCGACAAGCTGTCAATGATTTACGTCGAGGTCTCGCACAGCACCGCCGCGCTGGCGCTGACATTGCAGGTCGGCTCGCGCATACCGCTGGCCACCTCCGCCATCGGGCGAGCCTACCTGGCGCGGGCCAGTGAACAGGAGCGCGCCGAAGTGCTGAACCGGGCCCGCGAACTCGACGACCAGGCCTACGCCAATGTGGTTACCGGCATCGAAAGGGCGCTGGCGGATGAGCGCGAATACGGCTGCACCACGTCCTTCGGCGACTGGCAGAAGGACGTGAATGGCATTGCCGTCGGCTTCCGGCCGGTCAGCGGCAACTCGGCGATGGCCATCAATTGCGGCGGCCCGTCGTCCAACCTGTCGAGGGATTTCCTGCTGGCCGAAGTGCGGCCGCGGCTGCTGGAACTGGCGCGCAGGCTGGAGGGCAGCGCAGTGCGCTAAGGAATTGGTGGCGGCTGCGAATTGCTTGCTTGGCGCGGGAACTGGATAAGCCGGGCGCATAGCCTCGCGATGATGCGGGAAGCCCGACATTTGCGTTCCGCGCTGCCGGCCAAAAAGCGGGACATCAACCATGTCAATGCGCAAGGATGAACAGGGGTACAGCGCGCCAGGGGAGGCAGCGGCTCATCCACATGCCCGGATCGTCAACTTGCCGCGCGCCCGCGGCGCTCAATCCCGCCGGCAATGAAAGTCGGCCTTCAAACACCCATGCGCAGCGAGGGCGTTTGAAGGCCGGCTTCCGCATTGCCCAAACCACCTCACCCCCGTACAATGGGCGCCGTTCTGGTGCCCGCGGCCCTTTCCAGGTCCGCAGTTAAACGGGAAACACGACCCCTGCGCTCAACAGCCGGGCCAACGTGTGCTGCCCCCGCAACGGTAAAGCAAGCGCCGCATTCCTGCGGCCGGCCTTCTTCCAATACCACTGTGCATTTTGCATGGGAAGGTGGGAAGGTCAGTCTTGCCAGCCCGGATACCGGCCAGGACAGGTGGAAGCAGCTCGCGGCAAGCCGCGCCTGTCTTTCGTTCCATCCGGCTCGCGGGGAGGCAGGCCGGTTGTCAGTTCACATGTCTACCATCATGATTTCAAAAAACAATGTACGCGCGACGCTGCTGGCTGCCGCCATCGCAGCCGCTTTTCCCGTGCTCGCACAAACCTCCGCCACCGGAAGCGAAACGACGCTGCCGCAGGTCCAGGTGACGTCCACCCGCACGCCGCAACCGGCGCGCGATGTGCTGGCCGATAACACCGTCATCAGCGCGGAAGAAATCGCCGCCTCCGGCGAGACCAGCCTGGTCGACTTGCTGCAGCACAAGCGCGGCATTGAAGTGTCACGCACCGGCGGTCCCGGCACGACGGCTTCACTGTTCCTGCGCGGCGCATCGAATGCGCAAAACGTGGTGCTGGTCGATGGCGTGCGGGTCGGTTCCTCGACCAGCGGCGGCGCCAACTGGTCGGCGCTGCCGCTGTCGCAGATCGACCATATCGAAATCGTGTATGGCCCGATGTCCACCCTGTACGGCGCCGACGCGATCGGCGGCGTGGTGCAGATCTTCACCAAAAAAGGCGAGGGCGCGCCGGCTTTCAACGCCAGCGCCGGCATGGGCAGCTACGCGACGCGCAACGGCGAGGCCGGCCTGTCGGGCGCCACCGGCGGCGACCGTGCGTTCCGCTATGCGGTCAATCTCGCGCGCGAGCGGTCCGACGGCTTTTCCGCGGCCAAGCCCGGCAACTTCGCCTTCAACCCGGACCGCGACGGCTATGTCCGCGACAGCGCCAGCGGCCGGTTCTCGCTGGACCTGGCGCGCGGCCATGAACTGGGCCTGACCTTCCTGCACAGCCGCCTCGACGCGCAGTTCGACGCCGGTCCGTCCGACTTCGACGCCCGCACCATCAGCCGCACCGGCGCCTATTCGGTGTACAGCCGCAACCGCATCCTGCCCAACTGGAGCAGCCTGCTGCAGCTTTCCCGCGGCATAGACAACTCCGAGAGCCGCTCGGACTTCGGGAACGATTTCGCCAACACCACGCAGGACGCCTTTACCTGGCAGAACGACATCAGCCTCGGCACGGACCTGCTGCAATTGCTGGCGGAGCGCCGCATCGAGAAGGTCGACGCCACCATTGCCGAGATTGCCAACAGCCGTTCGACCAATGCGCTTGCGGCAAGCTACCAGCTGAAACGCGGCGCCCACCTCGCCAGCCTCGGCGTGCGCAATGACGACAACTCGCAGTATGGCTCCAAGACCACCGGCAACCTGGCGTATGGCTACCGCCTGTCGGACGCGCTGCGGGTCAATGCCAGCGCCGGCACCAGCTTCCGCGCGCCGTCGTTCAACGAGCTCTACTTTCCCGATTTTGGCGTGCCGACGCTCAGGCCCGAGCAGGGCAGGAATATCGAAGCCGGCGTCTATTATGAGAAGGGCGCCAACCAGTTCAGCGCGGTGTTCTACCGCAACCGGGTGTCCAACCTCATCGTCACCGCCGTCCCTTGCCCGGTGTCGCCAGAGACCCATGCCTTCGGCTGCGCCTATAACGTCAGCGAAGCATTGCTGACCGGCGTCACGCTGGGCGCATCCACCCGCTTCGGCGCTTATACGCTGCGCGGCTCGCTCGACCTGCAGGACCCGCGCGATGAAGCCACCGACAAGCTGCTGGCGCGGCGCGCGCGCCAGCACGGCTCGGTGGCGCTGGAGTATGCGGCCGGCGCGCTGCGCGGCGGCGTCGAGACCCAGTTCGCCAGCAAGCGCTACGATGACGCCGCCAACGCCAACGCGCTGGGCGGCTATGCTTTGCTGAACCTGTATGCCAACTACACCATCAACCGCGACTGGTCGCTCTATGCCCGCTGGAACAATGTGCTGGACAAGGACTATGAACTGGCGCGCGGCTATGCGACGCCCGGCTCCAGTGTCTTTGTCGGCGTACGCTACGGCTTGCGCTGAGTCCCCGCGATGAGCATGCCGGCAGGCGCATCGGCGACGAGCCGCGGGCGCGGCCTGCTGCCGCTCGGCGCGCTGGCGCTGCTGGCGCTGGCCTCCGTGCTGTTTGCCTGCGCGGCCGGCTCGGTGCGCCTGGCCCCGGGCGAAATGGGTGCGGGCCTGGCCGCATTGCTGCGCGGCGACCGCGCCGGCATGGCCGCCACGCTGCTCGGCCTGCGGCTGTCGCGCGCGCTGTCGGGCTTCGCCACGGGGGCCATGCTGGCCCTGGCCGGCGTGATGATGCAGGCGCTGCTGCGCAATCCGCTGGCCGATCCCTATGTGCTGGGCGTTTCCGGCGGCGCATCGGTCGGGGCGCTGGCCGCCATGCTGTTCTTCGATGCATTGTGGGTGATAGACGCCGCCGCTTTCGGCGGCGCGCTGGCGGTGGCGCTGCTGTTGTTCGCGCTGGCGCACCGCGACCTGCGCGGCGGCATGGACGCCAGCGCCCCGTTGCTGCTGCTGACCGGCGTCATTGTCGGCGCCGGCTGCGGCGCGCTGGTCACGCTGCTGCTGTCGATCGCGCCTGACAGCCGCCTGCGCGGCATGGTGTTCTGGATGATAGGCGACCTCTCCGGCGGGCAGGCGCGCTGGCTGCCCTGGCTGGCGCTGGGCGTGGCGCTTGCCTATGCGCTGCGGCGCGCGCGCGACATCAATGTGCTGGCGCTGCATGCCGGCGGCGCGGAGGCGCTGGGCGTGCCGGTTGGCCGCTTGCGGCGCGGCCTGTTTTTTTGCGCGGCATTGCTGACCGCGGGCGCGGTCAGCAATGCCGGCAGCATAGGCTTTGTCGGCCTGGTGGTGCCGCATGCCTGCCGCTTTGCACTGGGGCCTGACCACAGGCTCCTGCTGCCGGCGTCGGCGCTGGCCGGCGGCGCCTTCCTGGTGCTGGCCGACACCCTGGCGCGCACCGTGCTCGCGCCTCAGCAATTGCCGGTGGGCGTGATCACCGCGCTGATCGGGGCGCCGGTCTTCCTGCTGCAACTGCATCGCCTGGGACGGCGCTGACATGCTGCGCGCCTCGGACCTCACGCTGCGCATCGGCGAACGGACGCTGCTCAGCCGGCTGGACTGGCAAGCCGCGCCCGGCGAATGCTGGAGCATCATCGGCCGCAATGGGGCCGGCAAGAGCACGCTGCTGCAAGTGCTGGCCGGACTGCGGCAGCCATCTTCCGGCCTGGTTGCGCTGGATGGAAAGCCGCTCAACGAGTGGCCGCTGGCGGACCTGGCGCGGCGCCGCGCCTACCTGCCGCAGGGCCGCAGCGACGCTTTCGGCTATACCGTGCTCGAAACCGTGCTGACGGCGCGCCACCCCTATCGCGACGGCGCCTACTGGGATTCCGATGCGGATCGCCGCCAGGCGCTGGAAGCGCTGAACGCCGTCGATGCGGCGCACTTGGCCGGGCGCGATGTGCGCACCCTGTCCGGCGGCGAGCGGCAGCGGGTGGCGATCGCCGCGGCGCTGGCGCAGGACACGCCGCTGCTGTTGCTGGACGAGCCGGCCACCGCGCTCGACCTGGCGCACCAGGTGGCGGCGATGCGGCTGCTGGGCGGCCTGTGCCGTGACGCTGGCCGCACCGTGGTCATGGTGGGGCATGATCTCAACCTGGTCGACGGCGTGGCCACCCATGCGTTGCTGCTCATGGA
>Ga0308174_10000293_pt1 | contig 20979 bp, 19 predicted proteins | sample PhyPR2_FD_203894 | JGI IMG/M metagenome (GOLD analysis project Ga0308174, IMG submission 203894) | Soil microbial communities from UC Gill Tract Community Farm, Albany, California, United States - DLSLS.P.R2 | ecosystem: Environmental > Terrestrial > Soil > Agricultural land | place: USA... | reverse complement strand
ACCGGCTCCACCCAGGTTCGCGCCGCGAACCGCGCCGACGAGGAGCACCTGCACGAGTGGATCGGCGCCCGTCGTGGCGTCGAGGGGTTCGTCGAGCCCCGCACCGCCGTCAGTGACGTGACACTGCTGCTCGTCGCCCACGACGGTGAATGGACCCGGCGCCGGGTCCCCTCCATCGACTGGGCGCACAAGTTCTGCAACAGCCACAAGGTGCCGTCGTACGACGCGGCTGTGGTCGGCGTGCCGCAGCGGATGCGCGACTACAACCGGCGCCGAAAGCTGCAGGGCGGCTGATCGGCTCGTCCTGGTCTGCCGGGTCCCGTGCCGACGAGGGTCGAGGCGCGAGTGCCGGGCTGCCTCGCACCGGGCCGCGACCGGCTCAGCCGGCGAGCGTCCGCGCGTAGTCGACGAGCGTGGCGACGGCGACGCCGGTGCCGCCGGTGGTGGTGTGACCCCACGCGCCGCCGGAGTTGAACGACGGGCCGGCGATGTCGAGGTGGGCCCAGGGGAGGCCGGCGGTGAACTCGCGCAGGAAGGCCGCGGCGAAGAGGCCGCCGCCCCAGCGGACCCAGTCGTGCTGGGCGAGGTCGGCGATCTTGCTGCTGGTGATCCGCTCCTGCATGGCCTCGGGGATCGGCATCGGCCACATGGCCTCGCCGGCGGACTCCGCGGCGGCGAGGACCTGGTCGACGATCTCCTCGGAGCCGAGGACGCCGGCGACCCGGTCACCGAGGGCGACGACCATGTGCCCGGTCAGCGTGGCGACGTCGAGGATCACGTCGGGGGACTGCTCGGTCGCGCGGACCAGGGCGTCGGCCAGGACGAGGCGGCCCTCGGCGTCGGTGTTGAGGACCTCGACGGTCTTGCCGCCGTACATCCTCAGGACGTCGCCGGGGCGCGTCGAGGAGCCGGAGACCATGTTCTCCGCCATCGGGGCGTAGGTGGTGACCTGGACCGGCAGGCCGAGCTCGGCGATGGCGAAGGTGGCCTGCACGACGGCCGCGGCGCCGGCCATGTCGGACTTCATCTCGCTCATGCTCTGGGCGGGCTTGATGGTGAGGCCGCCGGAGTCGAAGGTGATGCCCTTGCCGACGAGGGCGAGGTGCTTGGTGGCGCCCTTGGGCGCGTAGGTCAGCTCCACGAGGCGCGGGGGAGCCGACGAACCGACGCCGACGCCGAGGATGCCGCCGCAGCCGAGCTCGGCGAGCTCCTTCTCGTCGAGCACGCGGATCCCCACATTGGGGGCGCCGCGGCCCTTGGTCAGCTGCTTGGTGGACTCCGCCACGGCGTCGGCGAACTTCGGGGGCGTCAGGTCGCCGGGAGGCGTGTTGACCCAGTCGCGGGTGGCGGCGACGGCGCGGACCACGATGCGTGCCTCCTCGAAGGCCGTGACCGTCTCCTTCTTGCGCGCCGACGACGTCAGCAGGACGACCTCGCCCGCGGCGGTGTCCTCCTTCTTCGAGTCGTGCTTGTACGCCGTGAACGCGTAGCCGCCGAGCTCGTAGCCCTCGGTCACCGCGCGCACCAGCTCCGGGGTGTCGGCGGGCAGCGCGATCGCGACGTTGGCCGCGTTGGTGACGGCCCGGGCGGCGGCACCGGCGGCGCGGCGCACGGCCGTGGTGTCCACCTGCTTGCCGAGGCCCACGAGCACGAGCAGCGGCGAGGTGATGGTGCCGGTGGTCGGCACCTTGACGACCTCACCGGCCTTGCCGGTGACCCCCAGCGTGGACAGCAGCGGGCTCAGCTTGCGGCCGTAGGCCTTCGCAACGTCCTCCCCGCCGGGCGCGATCGACGCGCCCTTGCTGTCCTGGACCACACCGACGACGACGGCGTCGGTGCGGGTCTTGGCCGGGCTGGCACTGCGCAGGGTGTAGGACGTCACCGGGGCAGGATAACCAGCCGACCGGACGCTCCGTGCGTCTGCGGTAGGTTCGCGCACATGTCCGACCAGCCGGCCGCCAGCTCCGACCTGTTGACCTCCCCGCTGCACGAGCGCCATGTCGCCCTCGGGGCGAAGTTCGCGGAGTTCGGTGGCTGGTCGATGCCGCTCGAGTACCCCTCCGGCGTGGTCAAGGAGCACACGGCCGTCCGCGAGGCGGTCGGCATCTTCGACGTCAGCCACCTCGGCAAGGCGCTGGTCAGCGGACCGGGCGCCGCGGCGTACGTCAACGCGACGCTGACCAACGACCTCGGTCGGATCGCCCCGGGCAAGGCGCAGTACACGCTGTGCTGCGACGACGCGACCGGCGGCATCGTCGACGACCTGATCGTCTACCTCCACGACGACGAGCGCGTGCTGCTTGTGCCCAACGCCGCCAACACCGCCGAGGTCGTACGCCGCCTCGCGGCGGAGGCGCCCGAGGGCGTGACCGTGACCGACCAGCACCGCGACCATGCCGTCCTGGCGGTCCAGGGCACGAGGTCCGACGAGGTGCTGGACGCCGTCGGCCTGCCCACCGGGCACGACTACATGTCCTTCAAGGAGACAGGGTTCCACGGCTCCACCGTCGTGGTCTGCCGCACCGGCTACACCGGGGAGCGCGGCTACGAGCTGATCGCCCCCAACGAGGTCGCCGTCCCGCTGTGGGACGCGCTGATGGCGGCGGGCCAGGAGCTCGGGATCCTCCCGTGCGGCCTGGGTGCGCGCGACACGCTGCGCACCGAGATGGGCTACCCGCTGCACGGACAGGACATCTCCCTCGACGTCACGCCCAACCAGGCCCGCCTCGGCTGGGCCGTGGGCTGGTCCAAGGACGCCTTCTGGGGACGTGAGGTGCTGCTGGCCGAGCGCGAGCGCGGCCCCGAGCGCGTGCTGCGCGGGCTGGTCGCCGTCGGCCGGGGCATCCCGCGGCCGGGGATGAGCGTGTCGCTGACGCCGGACGTGCTGCTCGGTGAGATCACCTCCGGCACGTTCTCCCCGACGCTGCGCAAGGGCATCGGCCTGGCCCTGGTGCCCTCGTTCGTGAACCCCGAGGCGGAGGTGGGCGTCGACGTCCGCGGCCGCCGGGAGATCTTCCAGCTCGCGAAGCCCCCCTTCGTCGACCCGTCCGTGAGAGAGGCGTGAACCACCGGTGAACCTGCCCGACCAGCCCCCGACCTTCCGCCAGCCCACCGCCGCCGAGCGGCCGTGGTGGTGGCGGCTCGAGAACGCCACCGGCGTGGAGGTCTCCGTCGGCGAGGAGCTCGCCGACCAGCGCTTCGCCAGCCAGGCCGACGCCGAGTCGTGGGTGGGGGAGTGCTGGTCGGACCTCGCCGCCGAGGGCGTCGACGCGGTCACGCTCTTCGAGCACGACCGTCAGGTCTACGGACCGATGTCGCTGCACGCCTGACCCCGGCGTACGCCGCCCCGGGGACACCGGCCCCGAAGGCACGAGAGGTCTGGTCCACCGCCGACCCGCGCCGGAAGATGGGCGCATGGGCCACGACAGCGACTTCGCCGCCTACATGGTGGCGCGCTGGCCGGCGCTCGTGCGCTCGCTGGTGCTGCTGGGCTGTGCGCCGCCGCGCGCCGAGGAGGTCGTGCGGCAGGGCCTCGCACGCTGCTGCCTGACCTGGGGACGGGTGCGCGAGGCCGACGACATCGACGTCGAGGTCTACCGGGCGGTCCTCGACGCGCTTGGCCGCGACAGCTCCGCGGCACCGGCCACGACCGGCGACGCGGCCGGGCCGGCGCCCGACCGGACCGACGCCGAGCTGGTGCGCGACGCCCTGCTCGAGGCCCTCGACCGCCTCGACCACGTCGACCGCGGCGTCGTCGTCCTCCACCTCGCTGCGGGCCTCGACGCGCGCCAGGTCGGTGAGCTGCTCGAGCTCCCGGCCGAGGCCGTCGAGCCGACCCTGGCCGACGCGCTCGAGCGCCTCGACCTGCGATCTGTCTGGGAGGCCTCGCGGTGAGCGAGCCGCACGACCCGCCGGGTCCGCAGCTGGCCGGAGAGGTGTTCCGGCTGGCGCTCACGGCGGTCGACGTACCCCCGGCCCCCGTCGACCGGGTGGTTGCCGACGCACGGGCGCACCGGAGCCGCCGGCGCCGGGTGGCGGGCTCGATCGTCGTTGCTGCGCTGGTCGTGGTCGGGGTGGTGACCTGGGTGGGGACCCGTCCGCCTCTGAAGGCGGCGTCGGAGCCGCAGCCCCCGGTGGTCGCGGAGGAGAACCCGGCCGACGTGGCGTGGTGGGCCAACAACGTCCTGCACCTCCAGCACGTGGCCGTGGAGCTGCCACGGGTCGACAACCTGGTGCAGCTGGGCGACGGCGCCGTCATCGGCGACGAGCAGGGCGGGGTCGTCCTCGTGGACGGCGCCGGTCACGTGCGGACCATCGGGCACAAGGTCGCCGGGGCCCCGCTGGCCGCCTCGGGCAAGCCGGGCTGGGTTGCGTGGGTCGACCCGCGGGACCAGTCCCCCCGGCTCGTGGTCTACGACGTGGCCCACCACCGGGTGCAGGGCGCCCTGGACCTGCCCTACCGCGGGCAGCGCAGCCTGGCCCACGGCAGCTACCCGATCGCGATCGACGGGGGCAGGGTCTACTACGCGTCACTGGGCGGTGACTACGTGTGGACCCCGTCCGGCGCCCAGCCCGAGCGGATCGACGACGAGGGGCTCCTCGACGTGGCAGCCGGCACCCGCGTCGCCACCGTGCGGGAGCGGCGCATCGACATCGTCCAGCCGTTCTTCAGCGTCGCCTACGTCCGCGACGGCCAGGGCGGCCAGCTCTCGCCCGACGGGTTGCAGGTGCTGACCCGGACCACGAGCGCCCGCGTCTCGGGACCCTTCGGGCCGGTGGTCGTCTACGACGCGCGCTCCGGGGAGCGGCTGTGGACCGGCCTGCGGCAGCGGGACGTCGCCGTCGCAGCCACGTTCGGGCCGGGGGACGCGGTCACCTACGTGATCGCGCACCGGGCCGACCGGCCGCAGGCGGTGGAGTTCGAGCGGATGTCGCTGACCGGCCCCTACGAGCTGCGGACCTGCCAGATCGAGGCCCGGAGCTGCTCGCGCGTCGCGTCGTTCCCCCACACCGGCGCCCTGCCGGTGCTGGCCCGGTGACTAGCGCTGCGCCCATGCGCCGCTTCAGCCAGGTCGACGTGTTCTCCACCGAGCCCCTGCTCGGCAACCCCGTGGCGGTCGTGCACGACGCCGACGGGATCACCGACGAGGAGATGGAGAGGTTCGCCCGCTGGACCAACCTCTCCGAGACCACGTTCCTGCTCACCCGCACCGAGGCCGGTGCGGACTACCGGCTGCGGATCTGGACCCCGGGCGGTGAGCTCCCGTTCGCCGGGCACCCGACGCTCGGCTCCTGCCACGCCTGGCTCGAGGCCGGGGGAGTGCCGGCGACGAACGACGCCGTGGTGCAGGAGTGCGGCGCCGGGCTCGTAACCATCCGCCGCGGCCGGGGTGCGCAGGACCGCCCGGCCTTCGCGGCCCCGCCGCTGATGCGATCGGGACCGGTGGACGAGGCCGACCTGACCCGGATCGCGACTGTCCTGCGCCTCGACCGCGCCGACCTCCTCGACTCCGCCTGGATCGACAACGGCCCCGGCTGGGTCGGGGTGCTGCTGCGCGACGCCGACGCCGTGCTGGCCGTCGAGCCGGACTGGGCAGCCTTCGGGGACCTCAAGGTCGGCGTGGTGGGGGAGTAGCCCCACGGAGACCTCGCGGTCGCGGTCCGCGTGTTCTGTCCCGGCTTCGGCATGCCGGAGGACCCCGTGACCGGCTCGCTCAACGCGGGGATCGGCCAGTGGCTCGGCGGCGGTCGGCTGCCCGCGTCGTACGTCGCGAGCCAGGGGGCCGTCCTGCAGCGCGCCGGCCGCGTGCACGTGAGCCTCGAGGACGGGGAGGTCTGGGTCGGCGGCGACGCGCTGACCACGGTCACCGGCGAGGTCGCGCTGTAGCACCGGCCCGGCGGTAGTCTCGGCGTCGTGCAGGCCTACCTCGATCTCCTCCAGCGAGTGCTCGACGACGGTGTGGAGAAGGGGGACCGGACCGGCACCGGGACCCGCAGCGTCTTCGGCCACCAGATGCGCTTCGACCTCGCCGCGGGCTTCCCGCTCGTCACCACGAAGAAGGTCCACACCCGGTCGGTCTTCGCCGAGCTGCTGTGGTTCCTGCGCGGCGACACCAACGTCAAGTGGCTGCAGGACCGGGGCGTCACGATCTGGGACGAGTGGGCCGACGCCGACGGCGACCTCGGGCCGGTCTACGGCTACCAGTGGCGCAGCTGGCCGACCCCCGACGGACGGCACGTCGACCAGATCGCGCAGGTCGTCGACCAGATCCGCCGCGACCCCGACTCGCGCCGCCACATCGTCTCGGCCTGGAACGTCGCCGACATCCCGCAGATGGCGCTGGCGCCCTGCCACACGATGTTCCAGTTCTACGTCGCCCCGTCGTCCGAGGGGCCGGGCAGGCTCAGCTGCCAGCTCTACCAGCGCAGCGCCGACATCTTCCTCGGCGTGCCGTTCAACATCGCCTCCTACGCGCTGCTGACCCACATGGTCGCCCAGGTGACCGGCCTGGAGGTGGGGGACTTCGTGCACACGCTCGGCGACGCCCACCTCTACTCCAACCACCTCGACCAGGCCCGGCTGCAGCTGACCCGGGAGCCACGTCCGCTGCCCCGGCTGGTGCTCGACCGGTCGGTCACCGCGCTCGACGAGTTCGACCTCGAGCACATCGCGATCGAGGGCTACGAGCCGCACCCCGGGATCAAGGCCCCCATCGCCGTATGAGCACCCCCGCCGGCAAGCGGGTCGTCCTCGTCGCCGCCGTGGCCGAGAACGGCGTGATCGGCGACGGCCCCGACATCCCGTGGCGCATCCCGGGGGAGCAGGCCGAGTTCAAGCGGCTCACGCTCGGTCACGTCCTGGTCATGGGCCGCACGACCTACGAGTCGATCGGCCGGCCGCTGCCGGGGCGCACGACCATCGTGTGCACCCGCGACCCATCGTGGGGGGCCGAGGGTGTGCTCGTGGCGCACGGGCTCGAGGAGGCACTGGCCCGGGCCGACGAGCTGCCCGGCGACGTGATGGTCGCGGGCGGCGCGCAGGTCTACTCCGCCGCGATGCCGTACGCCGACGAGCAGGTCATCACCGAGGTGCATCAAGACCCCGAGGGGGACGTGCTCTACCCCGAGTTCGAGCCCGCCGAGTGGTCCGAGACCCGCCGCGAGCGCGGGGACGACTACGACCGGGTGTGGTGGCAGCGGCGCCAGGAGTACTGACCGGCCCTCTGGCAGGGTGGCTGCCATGGAGCTGCGCATCTTCACCGAGCCCCAGCAGGGCGCGACGTACGACGACCTGCTCGCCCTCGCCCTGACCGCCGAGGAGCTCGGCTTCGGGGCGTTCTTCCGCTCCGACCACTACCTCGGCATGGGCACCGAGGGGCTGCCCGGGCCCAGCGACGCCTGGGTGACCCTGGCCGGGCTGGCCCGGGACACCAGCACCATCCGCCTCGGCACGATGATGACGAGCGCGACGTTCCGTCACCCCGGCCCGCTGGCGATCGCGGTGGCCGGCGTCGACCAGATGAGCGGCGGCCGGGTGGAGCTCGGCATCGGCGCCGGCTGGTTCGAGCAGGAGCACACGGCGTACGGCATCCCCTTCCCCTCGACCAGTGAGCGCTTCGACCGCTTCGAGGAGCAGCTCGCGGTCATCACCGGCCTCTGGGAGACCCCCGAGGGCGAGCGGTTCTCCTTCGAGGGCACCCACTACCGGCTCGCCGACTCGCCGGCGCTGCCCAAGCCGGTGCAGCGTCCGCGCCCGCCCGTGCTCGTCGGGGGGAAGGGCAGGAAGCGGACGCCGTCGCTGGCCGCCCGCCATGCCGACGAGTTCAACCTGCCGTTCGTCGACGAGGAGACGACCAGGGCGCAGTTCGGGCGGGTCCGCAGGGCCTGCGAGGAGATCGGCCGCGACCCGGACGAGCTCGTCTGGTCCAACGCGCTGGTGCTCTGCGTCGGCACGGACGAGGCCGATCTCGCGCGCCGCGCCGCAGCGATCGGGCGGGACAAGGACGAGCTCCGGGAGAACGGCCTGGCCGGCACCCCAGACGAGGTGGTCGACAAGATCCGCCGGTACGCCGAGCTCGGCACCGAGCGGGTCTACCTCCAGGTGCTCGACCTCTCGGACCTCGACCAGGTGCGGCTCCTCGCCGAGCAGGTCATGCCGCACGTCTGAGCCGACTGCCGGGGACGTGGACGACGGCGGTGACGACCCCGCTGGTCATGACGGTGCTCCCCTCGTCGCGGAGCCCGGGATCTGGGCCCCGATCTCGCGTGCCCAGGCGTCCACGGCGTTCCAGTCGCGGAAGTCGCCCGCGGGCAGCAGCCGTCGGCCCGCGGGAAGCCGGCGGGCCATCCGGTCGCGGAAGTCGAGCCGGGCGGGATCGAGCGCTCCGAAGAACACCCGCATGTCACGTGGCAGCAGCGCGTCCTCGAGCTCCTCGAAGTCGCGCGGGCGCATCACCTCGACCAGGTCGTGACCCTCGTCATCGGTCCGGGAGGTGCCCAGCGGCCCGCTGCTGAAGAGCCACACCGGTCGCTCGGCGAGCACGTCGACGTGCCGCATCACGAAGTCGACCGGCCCGTCGAGCCACGAGCCTCGGTAGACCGCACTGCCGATCACGAATGCGTCGTACGCCGTGGCGGGCAGGACCGGGGAGGCCTCCTGCACGTCGACCTCGTGGCCGCCGGCACGCAGCGTCGCTCCGATGCGCTCGGCGATGTCCCGGGTGGCGCCGTACCGGCTCCCGTAGACCACGAGCACGGACATCGTGACCTCCTTCGACCTCACCGTGCGCCCGCGCGGCAGGCGGGGGCAGGGCAGAAAGGCCCGGGCGGGCGGATTCCTCGTCACCGCGGTGGTCGGGGGCGGGGGCGACTGGCGATAACCTGTGCTGCATGACGAACCCGCCCGAGGCTCCGTTCGGCCGCATGCTGACCGCGATGGCCACCGCCTTCCACGACGACGGGTCGGTCGACCTGGAGGGCACCGCCCGGATCGCGGCCCACCTCGTCGACCACGGTCACGACGGGGTCGTCGTCTCGGGCACCACCGGTGAGTCCCCGACGACCAGCGTCGCCGAGGACGGCCAGATCCTGGCGGCCGTGAAGGACGCGGTGGGCGACCGGGCCACGGTCGTGGCCGGCGTCGGGACCAACGCGACGGCGCACTCGGTCGAGCTCGCCGAGCAGGCCCAGAAGCTCGGCGCCGACGGGCTGCTGCTCGTCACCCCCTACTACAACAAGCCCGGCCAGGCCGGCGTGCTCCACCACTTCCGCCAGGTCGTCGAGGCCACCGACGTCCCGGTGATGCTCTACGACGTGCCGGGCCGCACCGGCACGCAGATCTCGCTCGAGGTCTACGAGCAGATGATCGGGCTCGAGCCGGTCGTCGCCGTCAAGGACGCCGTCGGCGACTACGCACGCGGCGTGCGGATCATGGAGATGGGCTACACGCTCTACTCCGGCGACGACATCAGCACCCTCGGCTGGCTGGCACACGGCGCCGCCGGCGTCGTCTCCGTCCTCGGCCACGTCGCGGGCGACGAGATCCGGGCCATGATCGACGCCTTCCTCACCGGTGACCGGGCCGGCGCTCTCCAGATCTTCTCGCGGCTGCTCCCCGCGACCGACGCCGTGATGGGCGTCCCCAACTACGGAGCGACCACCGCCAAGGCAGCACTCCAGCTCCTCGGTGTCCTCGACAACCGCAACGTCCGAGGGCCCCTCGTGGCCCTGGACGACGACGAGGTGGCCGCGCTGCGCGCAGGGCTCGCCGCCTCCGGCCTGCTAAGGAACTAGATGTCTCATCCTCATCCCGAACTCTCCGCACCGGCTGCGCTCGCGAAGGGGGGGTTGCGGATCACCCCGCTCGGCGGGCTCGGCGAGGTCGGCCGGAACATGACCGTGTTCGAGTACGACGACCGGCTGCTGATCGTCGACTGCGGCGTGCTGTTCCCCGAGGACAGCCACCCGGGCGTCGACCTGATCCTCCCCGACTTCGACGCGATCCGGGACCGCCTGGACAAGGTCGAGGCCCTGGTGCTGACCCACGGCCACGAGGACCACATCGGCGCCACGCCGTACCTCCTGCGCGAGCGCGGCGACATCCCGCTCGTCGGGTCGGAGCTCACCCTGGCCCTGCTCGGCAGCAAGCTGCGTGAGCACCGGCTCCGGGAGACCGTCCACCACGTCGTCAAGGAGGGGGACCGGATCTCGTTCGGCCCCTTCGACCTGGAGTTCGTGGCCGTCAACCACTCGATCCCCGACGCCCTGGCGGTCGCCATCCGCACCGGCGCCGGGATGGTGCTGCACACCGGCGACTTCAAGATGGACCAGCTCCCGCTGGACGGCCGGATCACCGACCTCCGTGCCTTCGCCCGCCTCGGCGAGGAGGGCGTCGACCTCTTCCTCACCGACTCCACCAACGCCGAGACCCCCGGCTTCACGCCGGCCGAGAAGGTCATCACCCCGGTCATCGACCGGGTCTTCCACGAGTCGCGGCAGCGCATCATCGTCGCCTGCTTCGCCTCCCACGTGCACCGCGTCCAGCAGGTGCTCGACGCGGCGTACGCCCACGAGCGCCAGGTCGCCTACGTCGGCCGCTCGATGGTGCGCAACATGGCGATCGCGCGCGACCTCGGCTACCTCAAGGTGCCGCCGGGCGTGCTCGTCGACACCAAGGACCTCGCGGACCTGCCGCCCGAGCGCCAGGTGCTCATCTCCACCGGCTCGCAGGGCGAGCCGATGAGCGCCCTGTCCCGGATCGCCCAGCGCAACCACAACTTCGTGCACATCGAGGAGGGCGACACCGTCCTGCTTGCCTCCAGCCTGATCCCCGGCAACGAGAACGCCGTCTACCGCGTCATCAACGGGCTGGCCCGCTGGGGCGCGAACGTCGTGCACAAGGGCAACGCCCTGGTGCACGTGAGCGGCCACGCCAGCGCCGGGGAGCTCCTCTACTGCTACAACATCGTCAAGCCGAGGAACGTGCTCCCCGTGCACGGCGAGATCCGGCACATGCGCGCGAACGCCGACCTCGCCCGTGCCACCGGCGTCCCCAACGTGGTGCTCGCCGAGGACGGCGTGGTGGTCGACCTGGTCGACGGCGTCGCCTCGGTGGTCGGGAAGGTCGACTGCGGCTACGTCTTCGTCGACGGCTCCTCGGTCGGCGACATCACCGAGTCCGACCTCAAGGACCGCCGCATCCTCGGCGAGGAGGGGTTCATCTCGGTGATCGTCGTGGTCGACTCGGTGACCGGCAAGGTCTCCAGCGGGCCCGAGATCCACGCCCGCGGGTTCGCCGAGGACGACTCGACGTTCGACGAGATCAAGAAGCCGATCTGCGAGGCGTTGGACCGTGCGGTGGCCGAGGGCAACACCGACTCCTACCAGCTGCAGCAGACCGTCCGTCGGGTCGTCGGTCGCTGGGTGAGCAACACCCACCGCCGGCGTCCGATGATCATCCCGGTGGTCATCGAGGCCTAGGTTCCGCCTGCTTCCTGCTCGGAGCGCGCGGGCTGCACCCGGGCATTCGTGACGTTCGGCCCAGCGACCGTGGCAGACAGCCCTACCGGCGGTGGCCGACAGGCGGCTGAGTGGTGTCGGAGCCTGGTTGCTGGAGGAACCCATGACTGAGCACATGAGGCGTGTGGTCGTCGACCACTACGGGGGGCCCGAGGTCTTGAAGGTGGTGGAGGACGACGTCCCCCGACCCGGTCCGGGCGAGGTACGCGTCCGGGTCCTGGCGGCTGGCGTGTCGTTCACCGATGCGCAACTGCGCGCCGGCACGTACATCGGTGTCCCCAAACCACCGTTCACGCCCGGCTATGAGCTCGTCGGCATCGTCGAAGAGGTCGGGCCCGGCTGCTCGCGGCTGCGCGAAGGAGACCGCATCGGCGCACTGACCGTGTATGGCGCCGACGCGGAGAGCGTCTGTGTGCCGGAGGCAAGCTCGGTCGGGGTCCCCGAGGACCTCGACCCGGGGGAGGTCCTGAGCCTGCTGTTCCCCTACATGACCGCCTACCAGGTGCTTCACCGCATTGCGATGGCGAAGCGCGGGGAGACCGTTCTCGTGCATGGCGCGGCCGGCAGGGTGGGAACCGCGGCTCTCGAGCTCGGAGCGGTGGCCGGGCTCCGTCTCTACGGAACCGCTGCGGCCAAGGACTGTGCCGCGGTTGAACGGCTGGGCGCGGTCGCTATCGACTATCAGCACGAGGACTTCCTGGCTCGGGTGCGCGAGCAGACCGGCGATGGTGTGGACGTCGTGGTCGACGGGCTCGGTGGCCCGTTGTCGCTCCGCTCGTTCCGCGCCTTGCGGCGCGGCGGAAGGATCGTCGTCTTCGGCCGTTACGCGACGATGTCGCACGGGCACAAGGACCGGCGAGCCGTGGTCGTGTGGTACGCGGCGATGGCGGGCGTTTGGTTGCGAGGCAAGCTCTCACCCCACCGGCGGGCGTTCGCCTACCGGATCCAGAGGTTCCGAGACAGCGCTCAGCAGCGACCCGGAGCAGTAGGCGGGGAACCACGCTACCCGGAATGGTTCCAGGAGGACTTCGGCGTGCTGCTCGAGCTGCTTCGGCAGGGCAGGATCCACCCCGTGGTCGCATTGCGCCTGCCGCTCAGTGAGGCGCAGCACGCGCACGAGCTGCTCCAGAGCACGGCGGGCACGGGCAAGCTCGTGCTCGTGCCGTAGGTCCACCAGGACATTCGGCGATGGCACGCTACCTGCCCATCGCCGAGCACGGCCTGATCGGCGACCTGCACACCGTCGCGCTCGTCGGCACCGACGGGACGATCGACTGGTACTGCTGTCCGCGCTTCGACTCGCCGAGCGTCTTCGCGGCGATCCTCGACGCCGACCGCGGCGGCCTGTTCAGGATCTCCCCCGACTGCGACGGTTGGACCTCCAAGCAGCTCTACCTCCCAGACACCAACATCCTGGTCACGCGCTTCCTCATGCCCGACGGGGTGGGGGAGGTGCAGGACTTCATGCCCCCGCCGCGGACCGGCGAGGTGCACCGGCACCGCATCATCCGCCGAGTTCGCGCCGTACGGGGGAACATGCGCTTCGTCGTGGACGTCGCCCCGCGCCTGGACTACGCACGCGTGCGCCACGACCTCGCGCTCGCCCCGTACGGCGCGCTCTTCCGCTCTCCCGAGCTGGAGCTGAGTCTGTCGACGCGCTCCCCGCTCGAGACAGTCGACGGTCGCGACGTACGCGCGCTCATCGAGCTCCGGGCCGGGGAGACCGCCACCTTCGTGCTCGAGCTCGTCGAGCCCGGCCAGACGCCGACGCCCTGTGCCGAGGACGACACCGCGGCCGCGTTCGACGCGACCATCGCGTTCTGGCGCCACTGGCTGGAGCAATCGCGCTACACCGGGCGATGGCGCGAGATGGTGCATCGTTCGGCGCTCACGCTCAAGCTGCTCACGTATGCGCCTACCGGCGCAATCGTGGCCGCCCCCACCACCAGCCTCCCGGAAGAGCTCGGCGGGGCGCGCAACTGGGACTATCGCTACACCTGGATCCGCGATGCCGCGTTCTCGCTCTATGCCCTGCTCAGGCTCGGGTTCACCGACGAGGCCGGCGCGTTCATGCACTGGCTGGAGCAGCGTTTCCGGAACGAGGCCACCCGCGAGTCGGGTCGGCTGCAGATCATGTACGGCATCGACGGGCGTGAGGACCTGCCGGAGATGGAGCTCGCTCACCTCGAGGGCTACATGGGTTCGGGACCGGTGCGGATCGGCAACGGGGCGGCCACCCAGCTGCAGCTCGACGTCTACGGGGAGCTGATGGATTCCGTCTACCTGTGCAACAAGAACGGGCTGCCCCTCTACCACGACGGTTGGATGGAGCTCACCCGCAACCTCGAGTGGCTGATGGGCCACTGGGACCAGCCCGATGAGGGGATCTGGGAGACGCGCGGAGGCCGTCGAGACTATACGTACTCCCGGCTGATGAGCTGGGTCGCAGTTGAGCGCGCCATCCGGATTGCCCGTCAGCGTGGCCTGCCTGCCGACCTGCTCCGGTGGGAGGCGGTCCGGGACAGCATCTACAACCAGATCATGGAGCGCGGCTGGCATCCCGGCCGCCGGACGTTCGTGCAGCACTACGGCACAGACATGCTGGACGCCTCACTGCTGCTCATGCCGCTGTGCAAGTTCATTGCCCCCACCGACCCGCGCTGGACCTCCACGCTCGACGCGATCACCGCGGAGCTGGTCTCCGACAGTCTCGTGTACCGCTACAACCCCGACGTGTCGCCTGACGGGCTCGCCGGCAAGGAGGCGACCTTCTCGATGTGCTCCTTCTGGTGGGTGGAGGCGCTGGCCCGGGCCGGGCGGCTCGACGAGGCGCGGCTGGCCTTCGAGAAGATGCTCACCTACGCGAACCACGTCGGGCTGTACTCCGAGGAGATCGGGCTGACGGGCGAACAGCTCGGCAACTTCCCCCAGGCCCTCACGCACCTGGCCCTGATCAGCGCCGCCTACAACCTGGACGCCCAGCTCGGGTGAGCAGCCCCGAGACACCGTCGCCCAGGACCGGGCACGGCCGCGAATGAGACGGCCTCCTCGCGCGAGAGTCCGGTCGCGCCCCAGCGGGGGCACCGGCACGCGCCCGACCTGCTCCCTGACGAGGTGGTTCGACCTCTAGCATCTCGCGGTACACCATTCCGCACTCTCGGGAGCATCCTTGCTGCGTCGCGCGCTCGCCCTCACCCTCACTCTCCCCGCCGTCGCGCTGACGGTCGGCGCCCTGCCCGCCTCGGCGGCGCCGGTGCCGACCTGTCAGGGCGTGCCTGCCACCTTGGTCGGCACGTCCGGCAACGACAGCCTCGTCGGCTCGAACGGGCCGGACGTGATCGTCGGGCTGGCCGGCAACGACCGCATCCGGGGGCTGCGGGGCAACGACCTCGTGTGCGGCGGCCCGGGCGCCGACGAGCTCGTGGGCGGCCGTGGCGACGACCGGCTCCACGGGGGTCTCGACGAGCACGTGGACCGGGCCTAGGAGCCGACGTCGTCCGCGGCGACGTGCTCGACGGTGGCCCCGGCGACGACCTGCTCGACGCGCACGTCGACTACGGGCGCCGTGAGATGGTCCGTCGCCCGGACACCGTCTCGTACCGGCTCAGCTCCGGACCCGTGGCCGTGGACCTCGCCGCGGGTACCGCTTCCGGCGACGGCGACGACACCGTCGTCAAGGGCGACGACCTCAGGATCCTCGGCTCGTCCTTCGACGACGAGATGCGGGGCTCGTCGGCACGCGACTTCCTCGACGGGCGCGGCGGCGACGACCACCTCACGGGTCGCGGGGGCCACGACGTCCTGCTCGACGGCCCCGGCGACGACCGGCTGGCCGGTGGGGACCAGGCAGACGTCCTCCTCAGCTACCAGGGTCGGGACGAGCTCGCGGGCGAGGACGGCCCCGACCTCGTCATCGCGGTCAGCCGGCGCAGCGCCACCGTGGACGGGGGTCGCGGTGCCGACTTCGTGATGCGCCAGTTCGTGGACGGGACCTCTGATGTGCTCGACGGCGGGACCGGCCACAACGGGCTCGACCTCATGCCGCTCCTCGAGGCCGCAAACCCGACGATCAGCGTCGACCGGGCAGCCGGCACGGCGGTGGCCCAGGGCGGTGCAACGGCGACGACCGCCTCGTTCAGCGGCTTCAGCAGCTTCAACCTCGACGGCCGGGCGCGCTGGGACTACACGGGGACCGACCAGACCGACTCCGTGCAGGTGATCTCGGGCAAGCTGGACGCCACGACGCTGGGCGGCGACGACTTCATGCTCGGCGACCGCCGTGACGACACCCTCGACGGCGGCGACGGCACCGACGTGGCGTGGGGCGGCAGGGGCAGCAACACCTGCCTGAACGACGAGGCCGGCAGGTGCGATGCCTACCCGTGGGAGCGCCCGGCCACGGCGCAGATGCTTCCGACCGGCCGGCAGCTGGCCCGGAGCGGCGGCTTCACGGCGCTGCGACCGGCGCTGGGTGAGCTCGGCCAGTACCTGCGCTGACGTCAGGCCACGCGCAGCACGCCGGCCACGATGAGCGCCTGCCCCACGTGGTAGGTCACCATCACCACCAGGTGGGCGCGGGGCAGCGGTCGGACGAAGCGGTCGACCGAGAGGGTCGCGTCGCTCGCCACGAAGACCGTGGCGCCGAGAGCGACGAGCCACTCGCCGGTGAACCAGGCGCACACCAGCATCGCTGCGATCGTCGCCGTGTAGACCGCGACCGGGACCGACAGGGCGGCGCCCTCGAGCCGGTGAGTGGCAGGCAGGACCTCCCGGGTGGCGACGAGGCTGGCGAGCAGGACGAGCAGCACCGCCCAGGACCAAGCGGGCCGGGGGAGACCCAGCGTCGCGAAGCAGGCCAGGTAGGCCAGGTGGCCGACCAGGAACGCCGCCACCCCGGCCCGGAACCGGCCGAGCGAGTCGCCGAGCAGGGCGATGTCGCCGAGCAGCCCGAAGAACAGCGCAACCAGCAGCCAGCGGCCCGGGGTGCTGTCGGCCGCCCCGAGGACCGCGGCCGCGACGACCAGGGCGACCAGGGTCGCGGGCTTCGCCCAGGCCTCGGTACGCCGGTCCCCGCGGGCCACCGCCCACCAGTCGACCGGGGCGAGGACGGCGGGCAGGAGCCAGACCAGCTCGGTGCTCATGGCGGCAGCATGGCAGCGGCGGGGGAGGGGAGTGGCGGGAGCCCGGCCTCCGACACGCTCGGCTGTGGTCCCTGTGACTGGTGGGACGATGGCTTAGGTTATTGACATGGCGACCCGTACGTCTTCCCCGCCGGGGTCGCGGAGCAAGAGCACGTCCACGACCGGTACTCGCAGTACCGGTCGTAGCGGTTCGAGCGCCCGATCCCGGAGTACCGGCAAGAGCTCCAAGAGCAGGTCCGGCTCGAGCAGCACGTCTCGAAGCAGGGCGTCCTCCTCCAAGAGCTCCCCTTCCAGGAGCAGAGCCTCCGCCACCGCGCGCCGGCCCGCCCCGCGCGCAGTGCGCTCCGGGCCCGGCCCGCTCGCCCGGATGTTCACCACGCTCGGCCGCGGCGTCGCCGCAGTCTGGCTCGCCATCGCCCACGCCCTCGGCGCCACCGCGCGCAGCATCGGGCACACCGCCCGCGACCTCGAGCCGGAGCACCGCCGCGACGGGATCGGGCTCTTCCTCTTCGGCCTGGCCGTCGTCTCGGCGGCCGCGGTCTGGTGGCAGCTGCCCGGCTCGATCATGGACGCCGCCCGCACGGTGGTGGAGGGGTCCGTCGGCAAGGTCGGCTTCCTGGTGCCGTTGGCGCTGGTGTGGGTCGGCTGGCGCAACATGCGCGACCCCGAGCACAACGGCCCCGCCGGTCGTCAGGTCGTCGGATGGACCGCGCTCGCCTTCGGCGTCCTCGGCATCGTCCAGATCGCCAACGACAACCCCCAGCCGGTCCTCGGCGACGCCTCCGACCTGCGCGACGCCGGCGGGGCGGTCGGGTACGTCGTGGCCAGCCTGCTGCTCGACCTGCTGCGGACGGCGTACGTCGTCGTGCCGCTCCTCGCGCTCCTCGCCTTCTTCGGCGTGCTGGTGATCACGGCCACCCCCCTCTACCAGGTGCCCGCCCGGCTCGCGGAGACCCGCGACCACCTGCTCGGCCGCGAGCACGTCGAGGCGGAGGACGAGACCACGCCGACGCGCAGCCGGCGCCGCCGCACCGACGACGAGATCGACCCCGAGATGGGCGACCCGGCCTACGACACCCCGGTCCTCGAGGACCGGGAGGTCAAGAAGCGTCGGGGCAAGCGCGAGCCGGACGCGGTCGACGTCGCGCTGGCCGAGACCGACCCGGTCGGGATCAAGATCTTCGAGCCGCCGGCGGAGGAGCCCGCGGCCAAGGCGGACCTCGAGCCCCCGCCGCACTCACCGCTGCCGCCGCGCGTCGAGCAGCTCCTGCTCTCCGGCGACATCGCCTACAGCCTGCCGGGCAGCGAGGTCCTCAAGCCGGGCTCGGTCCACAAGGCCCGCTCCAAGGCCAGCGACGCCGTCGTCGACCGCCTCACCCAGGTCATGGAGGAGTTCGGGATCGACGCGCAGGTCACCGGCTACACCCGGGGCCCGACCGTCACCCGGTACGAGGTCGAGCTCGGCCCGGCCGTCAAGGTCGAGAAGGTCACCGCGCTCTCGAAGAACATTGCGTACTCCGTGGCCTCGGCCGACGTGCGGATCCTCAGCCCGATCCCCGGCAAGTCCGCGATCGGCATCGAGATCCCCAACGTGGACAAGGAGATCGTCTCCCTCGGGGACGTGCTCCGGTCCAACACGGCCCGCTCCGACCACCACCCGATGGTCGCCGGCCTCGGCAAGGACGTCGAGGGTGGTTTCGTCGTTGCGAACCTCGCGAAGATGCCGCACCTGCTGGTGGCCGGTGCCACCGGCTCCGGAAAGTCGTCGTTCATCAACTCGATGATCACCTCGATCCTGATGCGGTCGACGCCCGACGAGGTCCGGATGATCATGGTCGACCCCAAGCGGGTCGAGCTGAACGCCTACGAGGGCGTCCCGCACCTGATAACCCCGATCATCACCAACCCCAAGAAGGCCGCGGAGGCCCTCGCCTGGGTCGTGCGCGAGATGGACATGCGCTACGACGACCTGGCGAACTTCGGCTTCCGCCACATCGACGACTTCAACAAGGCCGTCCGGGCGGGCAAGGTCGAGGTGCCGCCGGGCAGCGAGCGCGAGCTGGCGCCGTACCCCTACCTGCTGGTGATCGTCGACGAGCTCGCCGACCTGATGATGGTCGCGCCGCGCGACGTCGAGGACGCCGTCGTGCGCATCACGCAGCTCGCCCGCGCCGCCGGCATCCACCTGGTGCTCGCGACCCAGCGCCCCAGCGTCGACGTGGTGACCGGCCTGATCAAGGCCAACGTGCCCTCGCGGCTGGCGTTCGCGACCTCGTCGCTGGCCGACAGCCGGGTCATCCTCGACCAGCCTGGCGCCGAGAAGCTGGTCGGCCAGGGTGACGGCCTCTTCCTGCCGATGGGCTCCTCGAAGGCCGTGCGTGTCCAGGGTTCCTGGGTCACGGAGGCGGAGATCGCCCAGGTCGTGAAGCACTGCAAGAGCCAGCTCGAGCCGTCCTACCGCGAGGACGTCACCGCCCCCGCCGCCTCCAAGCGCGAGCTCGACGACGACATCGGCGACGACATGGAGCTGGTCATCCAGGCGGTGGAGCTCGTGGTGTCGACGCAGTTCGGGTCGACCTCGATGCTCCAGCGCAAGCTGCGCGTCGGCTTCGCGAAGGCCGGTCGCCTGATGGACATCCTCGAGAGCCGAGGGGTCGTGGGGCCCAGCGAGGGCTCCAAGGCCCGCGACGTGCTCGTGAAGCCCGATGAGATCGACGGCGTCATCGCCACGCTCCAAGGAGAGATGTGATGGAGGCACGAGCCCTGCACCAGCTCGACGGCCACGAGTCGTTCGAGGAGACCAACGACCGCTTCCCCGAGCCCCTAGGCCTCGCGCCGGACCCGGTGGAGATCCGCCGCAACGGCGGCCTGGCCGCCCTCGTCGGGGTCGTCGCCTCGGCCGTCGGCATCGCCTACCTCGCGCGGGCCACGGGCTCAGGCGCCTGGCAGGACTGGCTGCTGTTCCTCGTCATGGGCGGCCTCGGGGTCTCCTACCTGCTCGCCTTCGTCGACGCGCGCACGCCGCTGCTCGTCGCCGACACCCAGGGCGTGCGGATCCGGCTGGGCCGCACCTGGCGCGGGATGCCCTGGGGCGCCCTCGCCCACGTCGAGCACCTGCCCCGCCGCGGGCCGTTCCGCGACGGACGCCTCGTGCTCGTGGCCCGCAACACCGACCGGGTGCTCGAGGAGCTCGACCGCAGCGGTCGGCGCCAGTCCCGGATCGCCCAGCGGCTCTACGGCGCACCGTTCGCCGTACCCCTGGCGCTCTCCACCCGGGTCACCGGCGCCGGCGAGGACCTGACGGCCGCGCTGGTGCGCCTGGCGGGCGACCCCGCCGCGGTCGTCGAACTGGCCCCTGCCGTGCCCGAGGCCCCCGAGGAGCACGGCGACGAGCACGTGGACGCGCCGGGGGCGCCGACCCGGCTCGACGCCCACGTGCCCGACCTGACCGCGACCCGATCCGAAGGGGAGCCGGCCGCCGAGGTCGACGAGGTGGCCCCGGCCCGCCAGTGGCCCGACCCGCGCCCCGCGCTCGCGCATGGCATCGGGGTCGTGTCGGCGCTGCTGCAGCGCCGGCGCAAGGAAGTCGACAACACCGACGAGGGGGCCCAGGACGTCGAGGTGGAGCCCGAGGTGGAGCCCCGGCCGACCGCCCGCAAGGCCCCGGTGGCGAACGAGCCGCAGCTGACCGCCAGCGCGACGCCCAGCCCGCTGCGCGACCCGATCACGGCGGTGCGCGCGGAGCTCCGCAGCGACCTCACCGTCGGTGCCGCGGCCCTCGCCGCCGACAACGCCGACGACGACACGGCCGGCCGGGACCTCCCGGAGGCCCGGGAGCTGCGGCGCCCCGGCAGCGTCAACCTGGTCGAGGACACCGTCGTCTGGAGCGACCGGGTCCGCCCGATCGCCCGTGAGGGCTCGGCGGTCGAGCCCCTGGTCATCGACGACTACTCGATCGAGCCGGCCGAGGACCCGGTGGTGGGCCCCGAGCTCGTCGCGGCCCGCACCCGGCTCGGGCTGTCGGTCGACCAGCTGGCCGAGCGCACCCGGATCCGCCCGCACGTCATCGAGTCGATCGAGGTGGACGACTTCGCCCCGTGCGGCGGTGACTTCTACGCCCGCGGGCACCTGCGCACGCTGGCCCGGGTCCTGGGCATCGACGTCACGCCGCTGCTCACGTCGTACGACGAGCGGTACGCCGACGCGCCCATCAACCCGCGTCGGGTGTTCGAGGCCGAGCTGGCCACCGGCGCCAACGGCAGCATCCGTGGCACCCGCGGAGGTCCGAACTGGTCGGTGCTGATCGCCGCGGTGATGACGC
>Ga0308174_10000292_pt1 | contig 20997 bp, 26 predicted proteins | sample PhyPR2_FD_203894 | JGI IMG/M metagenome (GOLD analysis project Ga0308174, IMG submission 203894) | Soil microbial communities from UC Gill Tract Community Farm, Albany, California, United States - DLSLS.P.R2 | ecosystem: Environmental > Terrestrial > Soil > Agricultural land | place: USA... | reverse complement strand
CAAGGCCCGCAGCAGTTTCTCCGGAGCGATCGAAGGCCGCCCGAACGCCGAGTACATCCGCTCGAAACGCACGGACAGTCCGGCCAGAACCGCGGCCACCATCATTCGAACCGGCCGTAGTGGATGGTTCACCGGAATCCGCTCTTCCGGAGAAAGATAACTAAACATCGAGGATTGCTGTGTGTCCACACCGCGCATGCTTAGAACAATTCTATCTGGAATTGTTCTATACGCATACACCAAAGCAGTCCAGACGAGCGCTTGAGCACTCCGCGAGAGCTTTCGCTGCATCTCGCGAGGCGGAACAGCGGTCGGCAAAACACAGTGGAGAAGCGAACGCTTCCCCAGGAGTAACTGATGCTGAGTGATCCAATTCGAATTGCGGATGCAATTAATAATCCGAGGTTTCACCCGGGCGATGAGGTAGTTCTTGCTGAAGGGCCGCACAAGTACGTGCATGGAATATTCCTACGGTTGAAAGAAGACGTGGAATGGGCCGCTATCAAAGAAGCAAACGAAGCAATCAGCAGCCACCCTGTGGAGTGGATGGGTAGGTATACAGGGCCACGTTCTTACATCCTTACATCTCCTGAGGAGGAAGAAAGAAAGAGTAACTTCATGCGCAAAGTTGGTTCAATCATAACGCTTGCAGTTGTTTCCGCCGCGCTCGTTTATGCGGCTAAGAAGTTTCCTGTGACTGCGGCGTCCATCGTTCCCGCTGCGAAAGGCTCTGTTGAGATCGGAAAGGATCGCAACGGCAATACAGAGGTGAAGCTGAAGGTTGAGCGCCTCGCAAACCCGACGAGCCTTTCACCTTCGCAGGCTAACTATGTCGTGTGGTTGCAAGACAAAGGCTCCGGACCGGAAAATCAGGGGGAGCTCAGAGTAAATGGAAAGCTGGAAGGTACTTTCCAAACGGTTACGCTCCGGAAGAATTTCGACCTGTTTGTAACCGGTGAGAACGATGCCACAGTGAAGTCGCCTTCCGGTCCCGAAGTGCTGCGAACCAGCGTGTCGCGGTAGTAGCTTCCCGGCTCCAGCTATCGAAACAGGCTCTCGCGGAGCCGGGCCATTTTTCTTCCAGAATCCTAACGCGCCCATCAGCAAACATTTCAACATTTCATACTGTATGTAGAAACCTGTGGGAAAGTCCTTGCACTCGCAGAAAATCGTTGCTAGGGTCTTCCGCGAGTTTTGCTTTCTTGCCTGTTCAATACTCCTGTTAACTTTGCCGATATCCGCAGAGAAGTTGGCTGCAGGGACGGCTCTGGAAGCTCGGCTGTCGGGTGCTACGGGCTCCCGGATCTCCCATCCCGGCGATCCGATAGAAGCCACAATTGTCGCTCCCGTCAGCGTTCACGGACGAATACTTGTTCCGCAGGGATCCAGATTGCGCGGGTCCGTAGCAAATGCAACTGCTTTCGGTTTCGGTCTAAAACACTCCACGGGCATTGCTTACGCCTTCCATACACTCCAGCTACCGGGTGGCACAGCAATCCCGGTCAACACTCAATTAATTGAAGTTGAAACCGCCAAGGAACAAGTTGAGATTTCGGTACAGTGCACGGGATCCATCCGATAGCAAGCCTGTCCTCGAGCTTGTCCTTTTACACTGTTCCCTTGCTACTTGTCGATCCCACGGTTGGCGCTCCGGTATGGTGCATAAAATCCCTCATTGCTCCGCCCGCAAATCCGGAGATAGATTTTTCCGACGGGCACTGAGCTTATTCTCCGGCTGAGCACTGCGATGACTGTGCCTCCACCGCATATGGATTTCGTTCCTACGAAATTGTTTTCGCAAGACGATCTCGCCGAAATTGAGCATCTGCTGAAGAATTCTGCGCAGCGAGCTTATATGGGGAATCGCCCGTCTGACATAGTAAACGTGCTGTTGATTGGCACCCGTAAGCAGCTGGATCGCGCTTTCCACGCCTCGGGTTGGTCGCAGGCTCAGCGAAAGTCGCCGATGTCCCTGTATCGCATGTTCCACGCCCTCACTAAGCGAATGGGTTACCGCTGCAGACGTGTGAAGAAGTTTTGCGGCTGTATGGAGAGAAGTACTTCGATTTCAGCATGCGGCATTTTCACGAGAAGCTGCGCGAAGTGCATGGCATCGAACTGAGCTACACCTGGGTGCAGCAGGCGCTGCAAGGAGCGGGCTTGGTGAAGGGCGCAAGCGGCGCGGACCACACCGGGGGCGACGGGAGCGGCGTCCCTTTCCGGGCATGTTGCTGCACATCGATGGCAGCAAACACCGCTGGTTTTTCCGATGATCGTACTACGATTTATTGGTGATCCTGGACGATGCCACCAGCGAGATCTATTACGCGCAGTTGGTGGAAGAGGAATCGACCCGCACCGTGATGGCGGGTTTGCGCGAAGTGATCGAGCGGAAAGGTCTGTTCTGCGCGCTATATAGTGATCGCGGCAGCCATTTCTTTTGGACTCCGAGGGCCGGCGAGGCGGTGGACAAGAGCCGGTTGACGCAAGTGGGGAGAGCGATGAAGGAGCTGGGGATCCCGATGATTCCCGCCTACTCGCCGCAGGCACGAGGCCGTTGCGAGCGGAACTTCGGGACCTGGCAAGGGCGGCTTCCGCAAGAATTGCGGCTGGCCAGAATCGGCACCTTGGAGGAAGCCAATCTGTTTCTGCGCGAACGCTATATCGCGGAGTTCAATCAGAAGTTTGCTGTTTCGGCAAAAGAGAAAGGAACCGCGTTCCAACGGTCGGGCCGCTCGGATCTGGACTGGATATTCAGTGTTCAGACAGGCCGGGTGGTCGCTCGCGACAACACGATCGCCTTTCGCGATCAGTGCTGGCAAATCGAGAAAACAAGATGGCGCCACAGCTTGGCCGGATGCACCGTTACCGTCCACGAACATCTGGACGGCCGAATCTCGGTGCGCTACGGCCCCCACGTCGTAGCAAATTGGAGCCAGGCGAACACGGCCGGAAAACCGAAGCAGCGCCGTGGAAAAGACGGGAGCCTGGAAGCCGGCGAAAACCAAAAGCAGGTTTTCCCCGGCTCCCACCCTTCCTTGGAAATCTCGCCCACACCGCGAGATTCCCACTTTCCCACGTGCCGACGACGGCCATACGCCGACGCAAAAAGGAGAAGAGCCAAGCAACTTGACCGGACAGATCGTGTGTGAATAAAACCGGACATCTTACTTGTTAACAACAGACTCGGAAACAGCATGTTAGCGTGCTGCAAGGCCCGATAACGCAGGTGCCCGCGATCAAACGGCAAGCAGATATCGCGCGTGATGCGGAGGCTCGAACGGGACATCAGTACTAAAGACCTGTTCCCTAGCAGCGTCGGGAAAGGGACGGAAAGGGGCCGTCCCGGTTTGTTGCCCAGCTCAGGGAGCAGTTACTCCAGATCGAAGCCACACGCATTCAGCAATGCTCTGCGTATCTCAGGCCAGTGATGCGCAGAAAGGGTGCACAGCACAGACCCGAAGCGGTCGCTGGCCAGGGAGAGGTGATCGAAGTTCACCGCGCATGCTGCGGGCATGCCGTGCTCTTCGGTCAGGAGCACCTCAGTCCGCAATCCTCGAATGGTGCGCGTTACGGGCGCAACCATGATCTCGTTCAGACGGTCCAACGTTCGACTTTTCAGTTCGATTGGGGATAGTTGGGCGAAGTTCTGACGTGGGCCATGCCCGAAATCCGAATGAATTCCTTGAAGTCTTTGGCAATGAATTGCGGGCCGTTGTCGGAGATCATCCGGGAGTTCGCTTCCGGGTGCGGGCGGGACAACAGCTCTCGTCTTGTCAGCCCGGTCGTTTCGTCATAAGTCGTCGAACGACATGGCCTTTCCACATCCAAAGTCCCGAAAGGACAAGTATGGGAACGAAGATGAAACGAACAAGGGGAGCGTAGTTGGAATTGCTTCAAACGGACTATAAACATACCCGATTATCGGAATGGCAAAGATGAGGTGAATCCAGCGAAAAATCGAACGTTTGGCGGTGCTACCGATCATTTACCCTTTCCATTTTCAATACCGAACTGCTTGGCATACTCCGCGTTCAGCCGCTGCCAGCCGCCGAACTTCATAGCTTCGATGCCAGCGATGCGGCCGATGGGAGTTCCGCTTAGAAGGTGATCGAGAACGTCGAAGCAGATGTGCCAGCCCGCCGCGCCCCACGAGATGAAGCGGCGATCGATTTTGTGCCACAGCATCAGACGCGTGCCGCCGCCGAGCGGCTCGAGTTCCCAGCGGAGATCGTTGTATTCAAGCACCTTGGGAGCGTCGGCTCGCATCACTCTTGTTTCGGTAACTTGCTGCGTTCCCACCCAGGTGAGTTTCACGGGGATTCCAGCCGTACCCAGGGTCCTGTCGGCTTCAAAGGGCGCCCACTCGCGTAAATCCGCCGGGTCGGTTAGCGCCTGCCAGACCTTTTCCGGTGCGTGGCGCAGTTCTCTGACGAGGATCAGCGTCCACTTCTCCCCGTCCTTTTGCACTTCCGCGCCGCTGGCCGGGCCCGGTGCATACTGCTCGCGATTGGTCATCTTCTTCTCCTCAGCGTGAATGGCGTGCCAGCTCGACTAGCTGAATGAGATTGCCGCAGGTGTCGTTCAGCATCGCAATGGTCGAGGCGGTCACGTCGGTGGGCGGCATCGTGAACTCGACGCCGCGAGCTTTGATTCGCTCATAATCGCCCTTTACGTCGCCGGTGTAGAACATTGCCGCGGGTTGGCCTTGTTGAAAGATCGCCTGCTGATACGCCTTGGCTGCGGGGTTGTTGTTCAGTGTTAACTGCAACTCCGTGCCGTCCGGGTCCTCCGGCGAGGCCACAGTCAGCCACCGAAATGGACCCTGACTGAAATCGGCCTTCTTGATAAACCCCAGTACCTCGGTATAGAACCGCAGGGCCTTGTCCTGGTCGTCCACGTATACGCTGGTTAATTTGATTTTCATTCCGTTTCTCCTTTATCACGTTCGCGGTTTGAGCCGCGCCGTCCTTTCCTTGTGTTCCTTGCGGTCGAGGTGGCGTTCGAGAGCATCTACGTGACCGGACCAGAACCGGCGGAACGGAGCCAGCCAGGCATCCACTTCCTGAAGTGGTTCAGGTTTCAAACGGTAGAGACGGCGCTGTGCGTCTACCGTGGATTCCACAAAACCGGCCTCACGCAGCACGCGCAGGTGTTTTGACACGGTCGGCTGGGGCATACGAAGCCGATGCTCGATCTCCCCAACCGACTGTTGTGACGAGACCAGGAGGCTCAATATCGCGCGGCGGTTCGGCTCCGCAATGATTTCGAACACAGATTCCACTCTTCTGATATACTCCACAGAGCATATGCGTGTCAAGGCATATAAGAGGCTGGGGCCCGGGCAAGCCGGTATCACTAATGTGTTGTTGTAGGACTCGCGAGTCAGATGGGGGCTGAGAATTGTGATACGCCGGTCGCGACCGGCGTGATCTCGAGCGGAGTGTGGGGATGACCGACTACGCTGTGGTGATCGCCGGAGGCGGTCCAACAGGGCTGATGCTGGCGTGCGAGTTGGCGCTGGCGGGCATCGACGTTGCTATTGTCGAGCGGCGCGCTAGCCAGGACCTTGCCGGCTCGCGTGCAGGCGGTCTGCACTCACGCACTATCGAAGTCCTCGATCAGCGTGGAATCGCCGGCCGGTTCCTCTCGCAGGGACAGGTGCATAAAGCCGTGCGCTTCCACATTCCTCTGGACATCAGCGACTTTCCCACCCGCCACAACTACGTGCTCGCGCTGCGGCAGAACCACATCGAGCGCATCCTGGCCGGCTGGGCCGGCGAGCTGGGGGTGCCTATCCATCGCCAACGTGAAGTGACGGGCTTCGCGCAGGATGACACCGGCGTCTACGTCGAGCTGTCCGACGGCAACTCGCTGCGAGCGGAATATCTTGTCGGCTGCGACGGAGGACGCAGCGCGATCCGTAAAGCGGCCGGGATTGAGTTCCCCGGTTGGGATCCGACGACGAGTTGGTTGATCGCCGAGGCGGAGATGTCCGAAGAGCCGGCATGGGGTTTCCGCCGTGATGCCCTTGGCACCCATGCGCTCGGAAAATTGGAGGATGGAAGGCGGGTATCGCTCGTGCTGACCGAACAGGGGGTGGGAGCCCGCAGCGAACCGACCCTGCGCGATGTCAGCGAGGCGCTGATCGCCATCTACGGCACGGATTATGGGATCCACAGTCCCACCTGGATCTCTAGATTTACCGACATGGCTCGTCACGCCGCGGCCTACCGCGATAGACGCGTCCTGTTGGCCGGCGATGCCGCACACGTGCATCCCCCGGTGGGTGGTCAGGGTCTCAACATCGGTGTGCAGGATGCGGTCAATCTGGGATGGAAGCTGGCCCAGGTGGTCAAGGGGACATCGCCGGGAACCCTCTTGGATACGTACCATGCCGAGCGCCACCCGATTGCTGCTCGCGTGCTACGCAACACGATGGCGCAAGTTGCGCTTCGCCGTCCGGACGACCGCACCAAGGCCTTGGGCGAGACCGTTTCCGAGCTCCTCGGCATGGACGAGCCTCGCAGACGAATCGCCGCGGAGATGTCGGGTCTGGACGTTCATTACGACCTCGGCGAGGGACACCCGCTGCTCGGCCGCCGGATGCCCGATCTCGACCTGGTCACCGCCACTGGCTCGCTGCGGGTCTTCACCTTTCTGCATGATGCCCGCCCGGTGTTCCTCAACCTCGGTGAGCCCGGCGGCTTCGATATCACGTCTGAGGAATCACGCAAAACGGACGCGGTATCAAGCGCGCCGCCCGAAGAGTCAGCGAATTCCTTGTTTTGTCCGGCGGCGCGCATCCGCGCCCTTTGCGCCCTTTGCGCTCCATGGGTGGATCGCGTTGCGGTGATCGATGCCAAGTACGCCGGTAAATGGGAGCTTCCGGTAATCGGAGTGATCCCCGCCCCCACCGCCATCTTGATTCGGCCCGATGGATACGTGGCCTGGACGGGAGACCCAACCCAGCAGGGGCTCGCCGACGCGCTGACCACTTGGTTCGGGCCGCCTACTGCGCGGCCGTTCCCATAATCCTGTTCAACAGGGATGGTTTCCGTCGAAATGGCTGGCGCTCTCTAGCAGGCGCCTCTGTTGAGCTTCATCGAATTCCTCTTGCTTCTCCTTTGAAACTACTCTCATCGAAGCGGAGAACTGCGCCATTCGATACCAGCATTACTTCCACATCGGTGACCGCAATCACTCCACTGCCCATCATTTCCTGCAATGTGGGAAGGGCCTCCGTTGCTTTCTCTGGTGTCTCAACCACCGTGATAACCACCGGCTGGTCATGTCCAAATAGATGATGGTGGTGAATTTCCGAAGTGTGTCCAAACCCTTCCAGCCCACGGAAAACCGTCACGCCAGCCAACTTGAGTTCCTGGCATCGAGCCACAATCGCCTCATACAGCGGCTTGCCTTGATATTGGTCGCGTTCACTGACATAAAACCGCAGCAGTTTACCGGGCTGGCTGTTCATTTGTTATCACCCCTCCACTGGGAATTTCATGCGCAATTTGATGCAGTTCAACATCGGACGTAACGATCAGGCCATCCTGCATCATGCTCGAAACTGTCTGAATGAGATCGTTCACTTTCTCGGGCCTTTCAACGACTGAGATCATGATGGGCAGGTCATGAGACAAATGAAACCGCCCCTCTTTGTGCGTATGCCGCTTCGCTCCATAGCCGAGGATTCCGCGGTAGATCGTTGCGCCAGAAAAATCCATCATGCGAAGCTTTTTGACAATGGCTTCGTATAGGGGCTGCTCTTCGTGTTTGTCCGACTCCCCCAGATAGATCCTCACCAATTTCGCGGGAGTGGTGACAATCTTGCGCGACGGCTCTGGCCGCGTGATCTTTTGATCCTTTGAAACAGATTTGATCACGGTGATGTCCTGAACGCCAATCAAACCATCGGTCACCATCTCGTACAAGGTCGGCAGGATTTCCTCAACGCGCTCTGCTGTATCGATGAACTCGATCCGAAGCGGGCGATGTTCGCCGGAATATTCGGAACGCGGATTATGGACTTGTTCGTGGCTTCCGAAGCCCATATCCGCCCAAAAGAGTGTTGCTCCCGCGACGTGCCTGGAGCGGAGAAAGGTCAGGATCGCTGACCACAACGGCTCTACATGGGCGCGTGTGTCTTGATTCACATAGATGGTTACCTTTTTGGCGCTGCCTCTAGGAAGCATTTGTAGAACCTCCGCACTTAAAGTATCGTGCTTCCCCGGTGCATGCACTCCAAGGCGAGCGGCGGAGGACTATGGAAGGGGGCATTTCGGCCTTGTACGCAATCAAGGCACAGAGCTTGAGCCGCGGAGAGTTATCGTACGATTTGAATGTGTACAGGACGAAGCCGCAAGGGAAGTTATCGAGGAAGCAGAACGTCTGGAACTCTCTGAGCGAGACAGCCTGCGCGTCTTGGAATTGCTCGAGAACCCACCTAAGCCGAATGCGAAGCTGTTGCGCGCGGCAAAATTGCTGCGAAAGCGGAAATGAGAATTGGTGCCTGAGTGATAGGTTTTGTGGGTGACCACCGAAACGAGCTCTTCCAAGTCGCTAACGCCCGATGCGATTGCCCGATTGATTGCAGGACACCGGGAGTTTCTGGCGTTTCTCGAACAACGCGTCGGATCTAGAGCTGCCGCCGAAGATATCCTCCAAACCGCGTTTGTGCGCGGATTGGAGCGGGGGGCAGAGGTCCAGGATGAAAAAGCAGTTGCCTGGTTTTATCGAGTGCTCCGCAACGCTGTGATCGATCACTACCGTCATCGGTCCACCTCTGCTCGGGCCTTGGAAACCTGGGGCAGAGAGCTCAACGAGAGCCAGGAACCCGATGCGGCGCTGCGGCAGGAGATCTGCCGCTGTGTTTCCGGCTTGCTCGACGATCTGAAACCCGAATACCGCGATGCGCTGCGCGTTGTCGATCTCGACGACGGAAAGCTCAGCGATCTAGCGGAACAATCAGGAATTAGCGCGGAAAATGCCGCCGTCCGCGTGCATCGGGCCAGAAAAGCTTTGCGCCGTAAGGTGGAACAAGCGTGCGGCACTTGTGCCGAGCACGGGTGCTTCGATTGCCACTGTAAGATGACAAGCGGCTCGGAGTGCGGCCCGGCTTCTGCCTGAATGCGGGCGGGCTCGTCAAAAGCAGACGGAGAAGAATGAATGGAATACATGATCGGGATCGGACTGGCAATCATGGTGTGCGCCTTCGCTATGTTTGCCGGATTTGATCGCGACCGCGTCTTTTACCCAATGCTGTTGACAGTGATCGCCACCTACTACATTTTGTTTGCCGCGGTTGGAAGTTCCGCGCCCGCGCTGGCCGTCGAGTGCCTGATAGCAGGCGTTTTTCTCACGCTGGCCGTGGCAGGTTTCAAGAAGAACCTTTGGCTGATTGTGGCTGCCCTCGCCGGACACGGATTTGTCGACTTTTTTCATCATCTGTTCGTTCAGAATCCCGGAGTCCCCGTGTGGTGGCCCGGCTTCTGCCTATCGTTCGACGTTCTCGCCGGCGGCTTCCTTGCGATGCTGCTGATGCGGCGCTCCGGATTCGCTTCAAGGGTTTAGAATTGTGGCGGCAACGCTCGATCAGCCTGATATTTCCTAGACAGCGCTGTAAGGTTTTGGGTAGATGCACGTCTGCCCCTTTGAAAGCGCATGAAGCGCTTAACAAAGCAGAGGATAAAACAATGACGAATCAAAAGGATGCACCCAACGAAACTGCGGCTACTACAACCTGCTGCGGGGCCTGTGACTGCGCCAACTGTTCCTGTGGATGCCCCAAAGGCGCATGCCGCTGCCAATCAACGAACTGCAAATGCGGCTGCCGCACACCTGGCAGTAGACGTTAGCCTGGATTTGGCCCCGGTCGCCAGACGGTTGGCGGGGTGTGCTCCCATGTAACGAACCAGTGTTCAGCCGGCCGGGCCGACCTGATAATCAGTCGGCCTTTTCGATTGAGCCGATAGTCCTCGTCGATCACCCACTAGCGTGAACGGTATTGCTCGTCCGTGACCTGTTCCATCCAATCGACGTTCCTGCCGTCCTTCCTTTCCTGAATCGCGATGTGCGTCATCGCTATGCCGGGCGTGGCCCCGTGCCAGTGCTTCTCGCCGGGCGGAAACCACACCACGTCACCGGGCCGAATCTCCTCGACCAGGCCCCCTGCGTGCTGGACCCAACCGCAGCCTGCCGTTACAATGAGCGTCTGACCGAGCGGGTGCGTATGCCAGGCCGTGCGCGCGCCCGGCTCGAAAGTGACGCTGGCACCGGAAACGAGCGCCGGATCGGGCGCTTGAAACAGCGGATCAATCCGCACAGTGCCAGTGAACCATTCCGACGACCCTCTGGCGGAAGCTTGCGAACCAACTCGTTTGATTTCCATATTTCTCTCTTTAGCACTCAGTGCGGCCGCTTCTCAAAAACATCCTTTGCAACCGGCAGCGCCGAGAAGGCATTCGGCCAACCGGCATAGAACGCCAAATGTGTAATGACCTCCCCTGCCTGCGCCTGAGTCAATCCGTTATCCATCGCCCGGTTTAGATGATACGGAATCTGTGCGACCTGGCCGGATGCAATCAGGGCGCTGACCGTCACCAGACTTCGATCACGAGGAGCAAGGTCAGGACGCAGCCAAAGATCACGGAACAGAACGTCCGTGGTGTACCGCACGATTCCGGGAGCCGCCTTACCGAACTGCTGTTCAACGTTCGTTGCGCGTTTCTCCTCGGCCTCCTTGTTTAGGGGAAGAAGGACAGGCGAAGCGGCAGGGAGTTGATCGGCTCCAATCTTACGCTCGGCAAAGACATTTTTCGCGACCGCTACTGCTGACATGGCATTCCCCCAGCCGGAGTAAAACGCGAGGTGCGTGATGGTCTCGGAAATTTCGCGCGGCTTAACGCCATTGTCGAGTGCGAGGTTCATGTAGTAGGACATCTCAATCGTCTGATTGCGCGCGATCAAAGCTGCCACCGTTATGATGCTGCGATCGCGCGGCGAGAGCTCAGAGCGTTTCCATAGTTCTGCGAGAGGCCCTTGCGCGTAGTTCTCAAGCGCCGGGGCCACGGTCCTGGTGTCGCTTTGTGTCTGCATTGGTTTCGGTTTCCTCTCATCTGTTGTGCGGTCACTCTGAGCCCATGACGTGGAAATCAAAGAGAGCGCCGCAATCGCGGCAATCGGTTTCATTCTGCTCATATATCGGGTACGGCGTATTGCAGTTCTCCTCAAGGGCGCAGCAGCGTCTTGATCGCCCGTCGCTCATCCATGGCGCGATACCCCTCGGCAACTTGATTGAGCGGCAGCATCAGATCGAACACTCTGCCGGGATTGATCTTCTCGTTCAGCACAAGGTCGATCAACTCCGGGAGGTAGCGGCGAACGGGCGCTGGGCCGCCGTGCAGATGCACCTCGGCATAGAACAGTTGTTCGCCATGGAGTTCGACCCCGTGCGGAACCCCAACGTAGCTCACGAACCCGCCGGGACGGGTGGAACGGATGGCCTGCATCATGGATTCCTGCGTGCCAACACACTCCAGCGCGGAATCAGCGCCCATCTGCTTCGCTGAAAGCACGGCGCGGAGGCCGACTGCCCCGTCACCCACCACCAGGGCTGTTTTGCCGGGCCTCACGTTGGCTGCATCGGGGCAAACCAGCCCGTAGCCAGAACATCGGATGTCGCCAGCAGACTCGCGATCAGTTCCTTGGGGGGAAGATCGCGCGTTGCGACCAACGTGCCATCGGCAAGCGGAACGCGCAACAGGGGAGCCTGCGCCGCGCTCATGAATTCGCGCTGCAGGCACGAGGATCAGTTGGATCTTCCGCTCTTCGCACCAGCTCAGAAAATGCCGGCTGGTCAGTTCCGGTCCGTTGTCACAACGAATCGAGTCCGGGATTCCCCGCCGTTCGATCACCACTTCGAGCGCGCGCGTCACTCGACGGCTCGACAAACTTGTGTCTACTTCTAAGGAAAGGTTTTCGCGCGTAAACGAATCCACCACCGCCAGCACTCGAATGGCTCGGCCGGTTGCCAGCGAGTCGCTGACAAAATCCAGCGCCCATTCTTGATTCGATCGCGCCACATGAGATGCCAGCGGAACGCGCGAAAGCCGTTTCCTTTTTAGCCGTCGGACCATCAGGCCCTCGGCTCGATACAGCCGATACACGCGTTGCGCGCTGACCAGGAAGCTGCCTCTGATCAACAACGCGTGCAGCCGCCGGTATCCGTAGCGCGGTTTCTGCCGCGCCAAATTCACCAACTCCTGGCGCAGTTCCGCATTGTGATCCGGTCTGGGCTCGTATCGATAACTGCTGCGATCCAACTCCACGAGCTTGCAGGCTTGGCGTTCGCTCATCTGAAGCTGCTCCATCACGAACGCCGCATCGCTCCTCAACCCGGCAAGCCCCAACCGTTTTTTTCGCACGATCGCCTTCAGCGCTTCCTTGTCCAGACTGAGTGAGGCGACGATCTATACCTGGAAGTCGAAGTATGGTGGCATGGACGTCAGCGAAGCGCAGCGACTCAAGGGCCTGGAGGATGAGAACCGGCGGCTGAAACAGTTGGTCGCCGATCTCAAGCGCTGAAACCATCTTGCGGCAACTCCAGTGTGTGCTGCCGTCCGGCGGTAGCTGCATCGTTTTGCACAAAACTCGGGCCTGCACAGCCGCAGTTGCTCTGCGCGGGTTACTGCCTTTCTGCCGCGGGTCCAGCCCCACCATCCCCTGCTGCTCGAATCGTTGTTTCCAACGCGCAATCGTCGGCCGCGAAGTGTTCAACTCCGCTTCGATTTCCCTCCAACTCTTCCCGTCGGCCAAGGCAAGCATTAGTCGCGCGCGGAAGACATCGCCCGCAGGCAATCTCCGCGACTGAGCCCAGCTCCTCAGCTCTTCGCGCTGCTCTGGGCTGAGTTGGGACACGCAACAGCGGTATCGCATACTCCTCTGGACTACGCGGGCATTTTGTTGGTTACATTATCATTGGGACATTTCAATAGTGGCTTGTCGCAGTGAGTTCGTTAGCATGTGATTCGGCGCCGAACATTCCGAGTATCTCCAAGCAAAAGGCTTAGCGGATTTCGCATAAGCGCGAACGTAGCGCATGAGCTTGCGGGCCAGATCCGGCACGGAGGTGAAGATTCCTCTGGCGATGACCTCGCGTTTGATGCGCGAACCAAATCTCTACTTGATTCAGCCAGGAGGAGCAGGTGGGCGTGAAATGGAGTTTCACGTTCGGGTGCTCCCGCAGAAATGCCTCGACCTTATTCGTTTTGTGAGCGGAGAGGTTATGGAGAATGATGTGGATCTCCTGCTTGCCGCGGCATTGTTTCACGACTTGCTCCAAGAAGGAGACGAACTCGTCGCTGGTATGATGAGCGGCCGTTTTGCCGTGCACCTTCCCAGACTTCACATCCAAAGCCGCATACAAAGACAGCGCGCCATGCCGGTAATACTCAAATCCGTGACGCTCGGCGCGGCCTGGTGACATCGGCAAGACGGGATCCAAGCGGTCCAAAGCCTGAATGGCTGATTTTTCATCCACGCAGAACATCGCCGCGTGTTGGGGAGGATTCAAATAGAGGCCGATGATATCGGCGGCCTTACGCTCGAAATCCGGATCGTTGCTGGCCATGTAGCGCTCCAGACGGTGGGGCCGCAGTCCGGCGATACGCCAGATGCGATGCACCGTGTCTTTACTGATTCCCAGTTCGTTTGCCAATTTGCGGCACGACCAGTGTGTGGACCCGTCTTTTGGCTTGCGACGCGTCGCCGCCAGCACCTTGGCCTGTACTTGAGGCGTAATCACTGTTGGTTTTTGACCAGGATGTCGCTCTTCCATCAGACCGGGGATGCGGTGCTCGATGAACCGCTTCCTCCATCGCGAAATCGTGGGGGCTGTGGTCTCCAGTCGCTGCTGAATATCGGCATAGCCGCGACCCTGAGACAGCTTGAGAATCAAACGCGCCCGGAACACATCCCACGCCGGACGTGAACGCGAAAAAGACATCTGCCGCAATTCGTCGTGTTCTTCTTCGCTAAGTACAACTGGCTCCGCACGAAAAGGCATGCCATAAAGACGCCTTGCGTATAATAATAGTCACTCAGCGACAGCCCACTAGTTGGGTCTAGCGTTGACTATCGATCACTTCCTGCTGAAGCGGCGGAAGCACCATGCATGCTGCTGGCTTCGGTACCGCTGGTAACCACAACGATGCCAGTTTCCGTTACGTAGTGAAGGGCGCGGTCCTGTTCGAGGTCGTAGCCAATATTCACGTCGCCCCTCAATGTGACGTTCTCATCGAGAATCGCCCGGCGAATCTTGCATTGCGGCCCGATGATGCAATTGTCGAGAATGATAGAGTTTTCGACAACCGCCCCGCTGCGGACCTGGACACCTCGCCCGAGTACTGAGCCACGAACTATGCCTCCCGAGAGAACACATCCACCCGAAATGATCGAACCTATTGCTTGAGCTGGACAACCCTCCTCATCGAAGCTGAATTTCGCGCTCGGGTCAGGATAGCTGGCCGTTCGTATGGGCCAGCGCCGGTTATAAAGATTCAGGGAAGGTACGAGCCCACAGAGATCCATGTGCGCCTCGTAGTACGCTTCAAGAGTTCCCACGTCTCTCCAATAAGCAGGGACATCCGCCGCCTCTCCGGGAATAGCATTCGCCTGATAATCGTAGGCGTACATAGCAGCTCGTCCGAGCAAAGAAGGTAGAATGTCGCGCCCAAAATCGTGCCTGCTATCCGATCGCAGTGCGTCAGCCTCCAACTCCCGCAGCAACGTGCGAGCTGAGAAAATATAATTGCCCATTGAGGCGTACACGCTGTGTGGTTCACCAGGAATAGTGGGCGCTTGTGCCGTTTTCTCATGAAAGCCGAGAATGGCACCATCCGCCGCAGCCTCAAGGACTCCAAATTCCGCTGCAAGATGGGCTGAAACAGGGATGGCTGCGACGCTTACATCTGCATGCATTCGCTCGTGAAAGTCAACCATGTCACGCACGTTCATGCGATAGATATGGTCAGCGCCAAAGATCCCTATCAAATGCTCGTCGAGATCTTCAATGAGGTTTAGATTTTGGAATATTGCGTCAGCCGTGCCTGTATACCATGTCTCGTCAGCTGAACGCATCTGGGCTGGCACCGGGATGATGAATTGATCTTTCAGTAAACCACCGAATTGCCAGCCATCACGGAGATGCCGTAGCAACGACTGGCTCTTAAACTGGACCAGCACATAGATGGAATAAATGCTTGAATTGATGAGATTGCTTAGAACGAAATCAATGATTCGATATTTTCCGCCGAAGGGGACGGCTGGCTTGGCGCGGTCTTGTGTCAGCGGAAACAGACGGTTTCCCCTGCCTCCGGCAAGGACAAATGTGACTACGTGACGTGGCATTTTGCTCATTGTTCTTCTCCCTGGAGAAAGCTGCAACAAGTTTCGGTTAAGCGGTTCGATGCTACTGGGCTTGCGCGCATAGAAAGCAACATGACGACCCGCGCACAGGAAAGTAGCATGTCACTTGCGCACGGACGCAATCAAAAAGCGACTCCACGGGCCCCCGGATACCGGGATTCTCGTCTAATAATGCGGCGTTCAAGCGAGTCTTCTTCTTGGACCAACACTGCAAATCTTGTGCCCAAGTGAGACTCTCGCGTGTCTCGCCCACAATTCCGTTCCATTCGGATGGATTCCTGGATTGGAAGAGATCATCGCTCCAAAGAAGTGTGTAACCGCGGCTCATCTTATTTCGTTCGAACTTTACCCAGACGGTCATATTAAACGCTCCACATCCATTGCAACCGAAAAAAGCGAAAGTGACAGTAATTGCAGCGCCAGGGTAGTACCCAACAAAGCAGCGTACAGTCGATGAAATTTCTCCGTGATCTTTTCGCGTTTGCCGAACCACAGGTGGCAGCGTTCGAAGCTGACCGCTCGTTTGCCTGGCTGTGGCAGCGGTCGATGTGACGGTTGTATTTGTCGATCGCCTTGCGCGCGTCCCAGTCCGCATAGAGTGCCCAGTTCCAGAGGCCCGTCATCGCCTCCGTCGCTTTCCAGATCTTGCGGTCTTCGCTCACGCGCGAGGCGTAGAACAAATAGATCAACAGTACATTCGCGGCGTAAGAGGTGATGCAGAACCAGAAGTACCGGTTCGTCAGACTGGCCTCGACCAGAAGCCGGCGCCGGTACGCCAGCCAGGATCCAATATCCCAGCCGCCGTCCCGGATCATTTTGAGCGAGTCATCCCAAAAGGACGGCTGTGACCGAAGGCTGACGCGGGACGCCGCCGCTGCCGATGCGGTCGGATGTGGCGCCAACGGGGACGTTGCCGGCTTCACCGTATTCCATTGCGGAGTGGGCTGTTGCGCCGCACCGCCGGCGACAAGAGCAAAAAAGCAACATCGTAGGCACGATCAACCGACGGCGTATCATCGCTTGAATTGAAACTCCTTTCGTTTAGTCTTGAATTCTTTCTGCGCATTTGCATCTTTGAAGCGCATATGTGCGCCTAAGTTGGGCGTCTGTTCCGGTTTCAGTGCACAGAACGGTTCCGGTTTGAAGCCGGAGATCTCGGTGGGTGTGGTCAGCCGGCCCTGCACGGTCGTGTGAATCATGCCGATCGAGTCATCGCCCATCAGCATTTCGAACCGCCCGATCGGGAGGTTTTTAATGCTGAAGTCTTTCGAGCGCGTCTCGTACTTGTCGCTTTCAGTGGCAACGCCTGTTTCCCGAAATTTCCCGAAGATGGTTTCTGCACCTGCACGGTCCGGCTTTTTACTTTTTGCTCCGCGCTCGCGCGTAAGAAGAATTTTGCTGTGTCCTCGTCTTTGATGCGGTACATCATCGTGGTCACGCCGGCTCCGGTGACCGATTCCCGGAACCCGCGCGCGACATCGTCGAGCTGCGGGACCGCCTGCATGGAAAACAGAAATCCGGTTTTAGAGCCGCGCGCCGTGTTTTGAATGTGCACAAAATTCTTGTACGAGAACGCGGGAAACTCGTCGAGAATGACGGAGAACAACGGACGGTGCGGATCGTCTAACTTTTCCAGATCCTCGTAGAGCTTCCCGATCGTGAGTTGAATGTTCTGCAGGATCATGCGCCCGAGCGAAATCACGGCATCGGTGTTGCGATTCGCATTGAGGCTGACGAGCAAAATCAGATCATTCTCGACGACTTCTTCCACGCAGAAGAGATCGTCATAGTGGCTGGTGATTGCCGCCAGATCGTCGTCGGTGAACGTCATGCACTCATTGATCAGGCCCTGGATCTTGGGAACGCGTTCGCGATCCTCGTGGAATGGGTGCGTATCTTTGCGATTTGCAGACATCGCGGACGATCTGGTATCTGCCATGAATGTCAGAGTACAAGCACGGTGCCCGCTGATTCAACGATTCAACTGCCCGCAGGGGCTACTTTTTCGCAGCGCAGTCTGTGAAAGAGCGCACTGTCACACGCAAGCTGACAAAAGTTCGGACCGGACGCTTACTTGACTACGCGCTGGAGTGTCGAATAGGGACAGTTTCTGTTGTTGAGAGTTTTGCGTTCCCAGCGAAAGGTGCTAGCAGTCCAGAGGTGACCGGAGCGAATCTTTCGAAAAGTATCAGGGGCAGAAGGCTGAGTCGGCCAAAGTTCGTACAGAAGTTCGTACACCCGAGGGCACTGCGAAGAGTAGTAAAAGAGAAGAAGGAGTTTCGATTCAGGAGTTTAGTTTGGCTCCTCAGGTAGGACTCGAACCTACAACCCTTCGGTTAACAGCTAGATTGCAGTCATTTGCAGGTTTACCCATTGTTGTGATTAGTTGCGCGGCGTCAATAGTTTACAGGAGCACAACGCCGCGAGGAATGATCATCAACGATCAGGATTGCTCAGTATTTTGAACCAGAGTACCCACAAAAGTCCCCACACCGCTCGGAGATAGCGGCTCTGGACTGGCGGCTCCGTTTCCTACACCCTGGGCGATTTGAACGAAGCCGCTGGCGTGGCAGACGCCTGCGGCGTAATCGAATGAGGTAATATCGATCGGATGCTCGCGGTCAATGGCTTATTCGCGCTGCAAGGGGCAGTACGAAAGTCCCAAAGTGGCATTCAAAATCCATAGTTAATCGTTGGCCCCGCCTGCGGCTTCCTTCAAGTCTCCTGATCGACAGTGATTCGGCATCTACTTACTCTTTTCATCGGCTCTCGTCGCCGAGTCACTCCCGATCAAGCCTAACGACCCCAGCGGCAATCTATTTGGCTTCCGCTCCTGGCCCTTCTCTCAATTTCCGATGACTGTGCGTCTGCTAAGCAGAATGCAGTTCAACTGAGGCCGTTCGCTTTTCGCAAAGGCGGAAGGCTTACAGACCAATTTGCCCTACTGCTTTTTAAGTGCGCTATAGATCTCGTGTACAAAAATGCATCGGGCGGCATGCGCCCATGCCCCCACCGACCGTCGAACTCAGCCGTTAGGTGCTCGGCGAGCACTTGATCGTCGATTTGACCGGCCTCGATCATGTGTTGCACGCGGTCGCGGACGGTTACGAATGCGATCATCTCAAGGGATCTATGGCTCTGCGCGAACAATAGAGTCAGTCATGGATGAAGTCGACAAGTCGACAAAGATTATGAGCTGATGAGCGAAATCCCACCAGTTTCCCAGAACCAGGAACCTGAAGGGCCGAGTTCTGCTGCGGCCGACCAAGGCCGGCGGACGGTACTCGAAGTTCAAGTCAAACGGATGATCGATTTCGACCTCGTTTCCCCATACTTCTCGCACAAATCGCCAAACCGGAATTCGACGCGCAGCCTTACGATCTCGCCGTTGCGACGGAAGGAACATTAGCGAAGATTGAATGCAGCTAAAAGGAATTGTTGTCGTGGGCGCATGAAGTAAGCTTGGCCGACGTATTTTAGTTAGACGTCTCAATCAGAAACGGCTCGCCAACATCTGGCCGGACTCGGCGCGGTTACGAAACACCCACTGGTAGATTCATCATTCTGGCCAGCGCGGGCCACCGGGCGCTGGAGCGCAACGGCGCCCCGACTGGAAGGCGTAGAAAATAGATCGCTGTATCGCGTTGTTCGATGGCCTTTTCGACCCAGTCCGCGGCCTGTTCGACTTGGCCCAGGATGAGATGGTAAAAAATGAACCCCAGAGGGTCGCGGTACGTCCGGCCATCTCCGAGTATCGCCAGCACGTCACTGGCGCGGCTCGTCTCCCCGGCGCGCATCAGCAGCCCGGCCAAAAGGCCGCGAAGCAATTTCGTCCACGGCGCCAGCGAACACGCTTTTTCCGCGAAGGCACGCGCTTCCGCCAGCTTTCCGCGCGAAGTCTCAATGAAGCTCAGCAAGCTCCAGGCCGTATATTGGTTTTCGTCAAATTCCAGGGTTCGATGCGCTTCCGCGGCTGCTTCCTCGTCCCGGCCGGCCGTATGAAGGCACATCACCAGCGCTGCGCGTGAAGACGAATTGAGCGGGTCTTCCTGAAGCGCCCGCCGGGCTTCCTCAATGGCTTCCTCCGCGCGGCCCAACGCCACTAGGTGGAGACTGTACCATTGGCGCGCCTGGGGCGGAACGGGATCGCGAGCTGTGGCCAGCCGGAAAAGCCGCCCCGCCTCCTTCCAGTCATAGTCGTAGAGCCCGGCCACGAGACCCAGGTTGGCCTGCGCCTCCGGCAGCGAGGGATCGATGCTCAGCGCTTCTTGCGAGGCGCGGCGCGCCAGCGGCATGACCTCGTGGGCCGGCTGCATCCCGTACACCCCGAGCGTGGCGAAACGTGCGCCGAGGGCGCTGCGGGGCAAGGCATATTCCGAATCGAGCGTAATGGCCTGCTCGAAATATTCGCCGGCCTTGGCCAGCGAATCCGGCGCCAGTGTCGCGTAGCGATGCAATCCCTTCAGATAGGCTTCATACGCCGGAAGCTTGGGAGTGTAAATACGCAACGCCGCAGGTGCAACGGCCAGCTTCACTTGAAGAACCCCGGCAATCGAGGCGGAGATTTCGTCCTGTACCGCGAAGATGTCGTTCAATTCGCGGTCGTAGCGCTCCGACCATAGGTGGAATCCATCGGCTGCTTTGATCAACTGTGCCGTGATGCGGATGCGGTTACCGGCTTTGCGGACACTACCTTCCAGAATGTGTTCAACTCCCAGTTCACGGGCTATATCCGCGACTTTGACGTTCTTGCCCTTGAAGGAAAACGCCGAGGTTCGCGCGGTGACATTGAGCCCGGGTATATGCGCCAGCCCGTTGATGATCTCTTCGGCGAGGCCGTCGCTGAAGTACTCTTGCTCCTTATCCGAGCTCATGTTGGCGAAGGGCAGGACGGCAACCGATGGGTGCCGATCAGCCACCTTGACGCGATTCCGGCGCCTGAATGTACGCCGCTGACCGAAGGCTTCGAGGCGCAATGCAACTTCGGAAGCCGCGGGGCGATCCGCCGCTGATTTGCTCAGCATGACACGCACCAGGTGGTCGAGCTCGCCGGGAACACTTTCTCCTTGGGCCGGCAAAGGAGGCGCGTCGAGCCCCTGGATCAGCCGTGTTGTCGCGCCAGCCGATTCGGCACGGAACGGGTTCGTTCCCGATGCCAGTTCGTACAGGACAACGCCTAGCGAGAAGATATCGCTCGCGGCCGTGGTGGGTTGCTGCAGAACCTGTTCCGGTGACATGTACCCAAGAGTACCCAGCGCCAATTCGCCGTCCCTGTCGGCTCCGGCCTGACGGGCGAGCCCGAAGTCGAGAACCTTGATGTACCCGTCGGGGCGGAGCATTAGATTGTCCGGTTTGATGTCCCGGTGGACGATTCCGCGGCCGTGCGCCGCAGCCAAGGCGTGGGCGATCTGCGCTCCCCACCGAACCACCTTCGCTACCGTCTGGGCTGTACCGCAAAACCGGCGCAGCGAGGTTCCCGCCACCAATTCCATAGCGATCGCCACTGCGGGTCCGGAGCGAATCACCTCGTACACAGTGACGATGTTCGGGTGGTTTAGGGCGGAGGCT